>Ga0310810_10006457_pt1 | contig 13261 bp, 9 predicted proteins | sample NCmetagenome_FD_207641 | JGI IMG/M metagenome (GOLD analysis project Ga0310810, IMG submission 207641) | Soil microbial communities from experimental microcosm in Duke University, North Carolina, United States - NC | ecosystem: Engineered > Artificial ecosystem > Soil microcosm > Unclassified ... | reverse complement strand
GACGGTGCACCTGACGATCGCGTCGCCCGGCTGAAGACCGCCGAGCGCACCATCGAGCTGGTGGCGGCGCGCGACCGCGAGGTTCGTGCCCGGGTGGCGGCGCGCGTGCGCGCGTACCTCAAGGCAGAGCGCGGCGCCGGCGTGCGCCTGTGGGTGGAACCGGCAGCGCGGATGGACTCGCTGGCCCGACGCGGGGCGATGGTCCGCCTCCTGCGGCGCGACCTGCGCGAGCTTGCGGTGATGGATGCCGAGCACCAGGTCGCGGTCTCTGCGCGCGAGCGCCTGCACGGCGAGCTGGCGGAGGCGGAGCCGACATGAGCGCGCGTGGAGTCGAGCTCGCCTGCCGCCCGGGCGATCCGGTGCTCGCGGTCGCAGCCGGCCGCGTGCTGTGGACCGGCTCGCTGAGCGGAGGGCCAGCCGCCTCCGTGCTGATCGATCACGGCGGCTTCCTCTCCGTGCTGGTGGGGCTCGGCCGCGTCGGGGTCGCGACTGGCCAGGCGGTCGCTGTCGGCCAGGTCCTGGGCGACGCCGCCGGTGACGAGCTGCACCTCGAGATCCGCTTGCGGTCCGGCGCGTTCGGGAACCCGGTCGACCCGGCACCGCTCCTGGCTCGCTAGCGGGTGATCACTTCTTGCACTGTGCTGCAGGCGCGGCTCGCGGCGCGAAAACCGGCGCTATACTCTGCGATCGGTGCGCAGGAGCACGCTCGTCGCTTCGCATCTGGCCGCGTTTCTCGGCGGCGTGGTGCTGGCGACCGCGCTGGTCGCGCGGGCGGTCCCCGACTCGTCGACTCGCTCGGCGCGCGATCGCTACGAGACGCTCGACTCCTTCGCGCAGGCGCTGTCGTACATCGCGAGCGAATACGTCGACGAGGTCCCCGAGCGTGACCTCGTGTACGCCGCCATCGGCGGCATGGTTCGCCAGCTCGACCGCCACTCGGCCTTCCTCAAGCCGAAGAGCTACCAGCGGCTGCGCGAGGATACCGAGGGCGAGTTCGGCGGCGTCGGCTTCGAGCTCGCCGAGGCGCCGGAGGGCGCACGTCCGCCGTACCCTGTGGTCGAATCGCTCATCGTCGGCTCGCCGGCCGACCGCGCCGGCATCCGGGAAGGCGATCGCGTGCTCACCATCGACGGGGTGAAGACCCTCGACGCCGACGTCAAGGCGAGCAAGGCTGCCGAGGCCGGCGACCGCCGGGCGCGGCGGCTCGGCGCGCTCCTGCGCGGCCCGGCCGGAACCCGGCTCGACCTCGGCATCCAGCCGGCGGCCGGCGGCGGCGCCGTCCACAAGGTGCTCGTTCGCGAGCTCGTCAAGGTGCCGACCGTCGACTGGATGGTGCTGCCGCCGCGCGTCGGCTACCTCTCGATCCGTCGCTTCCAGGAAGCGACCTCCGGCGACGTCGAGGCGGCGCTGCGCGAGATCAAGACGAAGATCGGCGGGATGCCGGGCGCGCTCCTGCTCGACCTGCGCGGCAACCCGGGCGGACTCTACGATCAAGGAGTGCGGGTCGCCGACCTCTTCCTCGACGAGGGCCTCATCGTGAAGGTGGTCAGCCGCGGCGGGCGGCACGTCGAGACCGAGGTCGCGCAGGAGGCCGGCACCTGGCGCGGGTTCCCGATGATCGCCATCGTCGATCAGGGGTCGGCGTCGGCCGCCGAGATCGTCGCGGGCGCGCTGCAGGACCACGGCCGCGCGACCGTGCTCGGGCTGCCGACCTACGGCAAGGGCTCGGTGCAGACCTTCCTCGATCTCGCGGACGGCAGCGGTCTCAAGCTCACGACCGCGCGCTACGTGACGCCGTCCGGTCGTTCGCTCGAGGGCACCGGCATCCAGCCCGACATCTTGGTGGAGGCGTTCGAGGCGGACGTCATCTCCGCCGCACCACCGAGCAAGGGAACTCGCCCACATGCGCCTGGAGCTGGCGCGGCGAAGCCGAATGGTGCCAAAATCCCCCCTGGCGTGCCGGACGACGTGCGCTCTCGCCTCGAGGAGGACCTTCAGCTGAAGGTCGCGTACGAGACCGCGCTCGGCTGGCTGCGTGCCCGAGGCCCCGGCGGATCGTCAGGCACGAAGAGCCGCACGGGCACGCGCGACAAGGCCCCGGCGCCTTGACCTTGCTCCGCGGCAAATCTAAAATTTACGATAGCTTGTCGAGCTGACCGGAATCCGAGCGAGCATGTACAAGCTGGTCATTCAAGACGACGAGGGCAAGACCACCGTCGTACCGCTCATCCGCGACGAGCTCACCATCGGTCGCAAGGAGGGCAACACCATCCGCTTGACCGAGCGGAACGTGTCGCGCCGGCACGCTCGCCTGGTTCGCTCGAACGGTTCGATCACGATCGAGGACCTGAATAGTTACAACGGGATTCGTGTCAACGGCTCGCGCATCCAGGGGCGCTGCCAGATCCGCGAATCGGATCGCGTCCAGATCGGCGATTACCTGATCGAGATCAAGAGCGAGGCGCACGACAAGGTCGACACGCTCAACGAGCGGACGATCCCGATCGAGCGCATCGATCCACACGCACACACGCCGGTGCCGGAGGCGGTGCCGACCGCGGCCGACTCGTCGGCGGTACCGACCACGCGGATGGACAAGAGCGCGGCGCCGTCGCCGTTCGCACCGGCGGTGACCGAGCCGCTGCCTGCCGGTATGCCGGAGGCCGACCCCGGGACCGGTCAGACCCTGGCGACGCCGGCGATCGGGATCGGGGCCAGCGCCGCGGCGCGCCTCGTGGTCCTGTCGACCAACTTCGCCGGTCGCGAGTTCGAGCTCGACAAGGCGGCGATGATCATCGGCCGCACCGAAGAGAACGACATCTGCATCAACCACCGATCGATCTCGCGGCACCACGCCAAGATCGTCCGCGAGAACGGCCGCTACGCCGTCGTCGATCTTCAGTCGTCGAACGGCGTGCGGGTCAACGGCGAGGAGTACGGCAAGGTCGAGCTCCGGCGCGCCGACGTGGTGGACCTCGGGCACGTCCGGTTGCGCTTCGTCGAGCCGGGCGAGGACTTCGTCTTCGGCCGCGATGCCCAGGTGGTCGACGTCTCGCAGCCCGGCTCGCCGCGGCTGGCGATGTGGATCGCGCTCGGTCTCCTGGTCACCGGGGCCACGGTGGCGCTGTTCCTCATCCTGAGCAGCCGCGGCAGCGACAAGGGGGACGAGGGGGAGAGCGCGGAGGGGACGAACCCGACCGCGGCCGGCAACCCGACCGAGGCGACCAATCCGGCCGCCACCGCGGCCGACGCCGCCCCGACCGCCGAGGCGATGGCGCCGGTGTCGGACGAGATGGCCAAGCAGCTCGACCTCCTCCGCCAGGCGATCGACAACGAGAAGTGGGCCGATGCCCAGGCGGCCGCGCGCAAGGCGCTGGTCATCGACGCCAACAACAAGGAAGCGCAGGCGAAGTTCGAGCAGGCCAAGGCGGAGATGGCCAGCGAGAAGATCTACAAGCTCTTCGCCAGGGCGGTGGCGGCCAAGAACTTCGCCGACGTGGCCGACCTCTACAACAAGCTCGGCCCGGACTCGGTCTACCGGATCAAGGCGCAGCCCGACCACGATCGATTGAAGGCAGACTTCATCCGCGCGCGGGCGGCGTCCGGCAAGAAGCTGGCCGACCGGGGCAAGTGCAAGGAGCAGCGCGCGCTGGCCCACGAGTCGGGCAAGGCCTGGCCGGAGGCGGAGCAGGCGGTGCTGGCCCACCCGTGCAAGGACTCGGCGGTCGCCGGCGGCGGCTCGGGCTCGAGCGGCGGGTCCAGCGCGGCCTCGAGCGGCGGGACGAGCTCGGGCGGCACGACCACCAGCGGCGGGACCACCGCCAGCGGCGGGACGAGCTCGGGCGGCGCGACGCCCCCGGCCGGCGGCGAGTCGTTCGAGGAGCTGCTCGAGGAGTCGCGCAAGGCCGCCTTCGACGGTCACTACGGCAAGGCGCTTCGCTCGTGCGAGGCAGCGCTCGAGAAGAAGCCGAAGGACCAGGAGGCCATCAAGACCTGCGCGGTCGCCTCCTGCAAGCTCAAGAGCGCGGCGCGGGCGAAGAAGTACATCCGCCTGCTCAACAGCGAGACGCGCCAGCAGATGGTGCGCCAGATGTGCCTGCAGTCGGGCGTCACCGACATCTGACTGATAGCTGATCGAGTGCGCAGTGCGCATCGATTGCGCCGCGGATCGCCCGCTGTTGGGCAGGTCAGCAAATTGACTCTACTCGGCGTGCGCGCGAAGATGGTTTCAGCAAAATCGCAGATTTGCTGGCCGCGGAGTCTGTCGGCCGGGAGGCGTCATGCGCGTTCTGGTTCCCATCTCTGTCGTCGGTACCTTGCTCGCCGCTGGTGGCGTGGCGAGGGCGCAGGTCGGCGGCAACATCGACCTCAACGCCTTCCGGCCGGCAATGGACTCGCGCGGGTACATCACGGTGAACGCGTCCCAGGTCCTGGGCCACACGGAGTTCTCGTTCGGCCTCGTCACCAACTGGGGCTACAAGGTCCTGCGCTTCGAGGACGGCGACCAGCACTACGACGTTGTGAACGTCATCACGCCGACCATCATCGGCGCGATCGGATTCAAGGTCGGTCCGCTCGAGCTCGAGCCGGGCGTGTCGATCCCGTTCCAGGTCATGTCGGGCGACGAGGATCCTGACTCCGACGGCGGCACGCCAGGCAACCCGAACGATGACGAGAGCTTCGGATTCGACGGGCAAGGACTCGGCGACATCGGCCTGCACCTCAAGTGGCGCATCCTGTCGACCTCGAAGGGGCCGCGCATCGGTCTCGCCGTCATCGGCTCCATCTACTTGCCGACCGCCAGCGAGGAGAACCGGTGGCTCGGCGAGAACAAGGCCACCCCGCAGATCCTCGGAGTCGTCGACAAGGAGTTCGGCGCGCAGTCGGAGTTCCGCGTGGCGGCGCAGGGCGGCGTGCGCATCCGCTCCGGGGATCACTCGTTCACCGATACCGATCAGACCGGCGCCCAGCCGCCGCCGAACCCGGCGACCGGCGACTCGGTCGAGGCAAAGAGCACCGTCCCGCTCGGGCTCGGCCTCGCCTACGGCATCGTGCCGCAGCGGTTCGACGTCATCGCGGAGGGGTTCACCGAGATCCCGCTCGGCGGCGACAACTACATGCCGGGCGAGGTGATCGGCGGCATCAAGCTGTACCTGGCGAAGAACTCGTTCCTCAGCTTCGGCGGCGGCGCCGGCGTCATCCCGGACAAGGTGGCGAGCCCGCGGCTGCGCGCCTTCCTCGGCATCGTCTTCGAGCCGAACATCGGCGACCGCGACGGCGACGGCCTCAAGGACGACGTCGATCAATGTCCGGACGATCCGGAGGACAAGGACGACTTCGAGGACGAGGACGGCTGCCCGGATCCGGACAACGATCGCGACGGCATCCTGGACGAAAAGGACGACTGTCCGAACGATCCGGAGGACAAGGACAACTTCGAGGACGAGGACGGCTGCCCCGAGGGCAACAAGTTCGACCGCGACGGCGACGGCATCCTCGACGACGTCGATCAGTGCCCGGACGACCCGGAGGACAAGGACGGGTTCGAGGACACCGACGGCTGCCCGGATCCGGACAACGATCAGGACGGCATCCTCGACGTGGACGACCTCTGCCCGAACGACCCCGAGGACAAGGATGGCTTCGAGGACGCCGACGGCTGCCCGGAGCCGGACAACGACAGCGATCGCATCCTCGACCAGGACGACTCCTGCCCGCGGCGCGACGGCGAGACCGCCAAGCAGACGGCCGAGGTCTACAACGGTGTGGACGACAAGGACGGCTGCCCGGATCGCGGGCGCGTCGTGGTGACGGATACCAAGATCGAGATCCTCGACAAGATCTTCTTCGAGTTCAACTCGGACGTCATCAAGAAGCAGTCGTATCCGATCCTCGACGCCATCGTCGCGACGCTGCAAGGCAACCCGGACATCCTGCTGGTCGAGATCCAGGGCCACACCGACGAGCGCGGCTCCGACGCCTACAACCTCGATCTGTCCGACCGGCGCGCGGCCTCGGTCCGCCGCTACCTGACCGACCACGGCATCGCCGCCGACCGGCTGCAGTCGCACGGTTACGGCGAGACCCAGCCGATCGATCCGTCGCACGGCGAGAAGGCGTGGTCGAAGAACCGGCGCGTCGAGTTCCTCATCCTCAAGCGCGCCAACGACTAGCGAGCGCGCCGCACGCGGCGACGACCTGATGAACGGGCCCCCTGGGGGCCCGTTCCCGCTTTCGGCCCGCGCCTGGTTGCCGCGCGCCGTTCCGCTTCAGCGCGCGCTCTGCTCGCCGCGCGCCGTTCCGCTTCAGCGCGCGCTCTGCTCGCCGCGCGCCGTTCCGCTTCGGCCCGCGCTCAGTTGCCGCGCGCCTTGTCGAGCTCGTGCGACGCGGTGTCGCGGGCGGCGTCCTTGGCGGCGTCGGTGCCGGCTTCCTTGGCGCGCTCGGCGGTGTCGCTGTGCTCCGCCTCGTTGACGCCGGCCTTCACGCCGCGCTTCACGCGGTCGACCATCGGTCCCGCGCTGTCCTTGAGGTCCTTGACCGCCTCCTTGGTGCCCTTGCTGGTCGCCTTTTCCTTGACGCCGTCGCGCAGGTCCTTGGTCTCCTCGCTGCTCCAGATCCTCTTGACGTGGCCGGCGCAGGTGTACTGGCCGAACTTCACCGTCGTCGAGCACCAGGTCACGAACAGCGCCAGCGCGATGAAAAGGAGGATGCGGATCACGCTGTCAATCTAGCGCGGCCGGCGCCGTGCGGCCACCGGCGCGTCGGCGCCCCTATGCCAGCTCGAATTCCTTGCAGAAGTGGACCTCGCGCGGGCGCTGACCGTCCGGATCCGGAGCATCGAGCGGCCAGCGGCGCTGCTCCTCGTTCGGCCAGCCGAGGCCACACGATCCGTCTCGCTGCTGGTGCCGGCAGTGCGGGCAGGCGGAGCGCAGCTGGAAGCGTTCGGCCTCGGCGAGCAGCTCGTCGGTGAGCGGAAAACGCACCGCTCTGAACTATGGCACGATGGCGGCGCATGATCGTGGTCAGCGAGGAGGTGCGCGGTGCGCTGGGCGACGGCCGCCCCGTGGTCGCTCTGGAATCGACGCTCATCGCGCACGGGCTGCCGTTCCCGCAGAACCTCGAGACCGCGCAGGACCTCGAGGCGGCGGTCCGGGCCGCCGGCGCTGTCCCTGCGACGATCGCGGTGCTCGAAGGGCAGGCGCGCGTCGGCCTCGACGCGCCGGCGCTCGAGCGGCTGGCGCGGCCCGGCGTCGGGGTCGCGAAGGCAGCTGCGGCTGACCTGGCAGCTCTGGCGGTGCAGCACCGCGACGCCGCTACCACCGTGAGCGCCACCTGCGCCCTCGCCGCCCGCGTCGGCATCAAGCTGTTCGCGACCGGCGGCATCGGCGGGGTCCACCAGGGCGATCCCAGCGACGTGTCGAGCGACCTCTACACGCTCGCGCGGACGCCGATCGCGGTCGTCTCGTCGGGAGCCAAGGCCATCCTCGACCTGCGGCGCACGCTCGAGACCCTGGAGACCTTCGGCGTCCTCGTCATTGGCTACAAGACCGACGAGTTTCCCGCCTTCTACAGCCGACACTCCGGCCTGCCGATCGAGCACCGGATGTACCGCCCGGTCGACGTCGCCCAGTCCCTCCTCATCCGCTTCGGCCTGCGACAGGGCGGCGTGCTCATCGCCAACCCCGTTCCAGCCGAGGCAGAGATCCCGACCGAGCAGATCCGCGAGTGGATCGACGTCTCCCACGCCGACGCCGAGCGGGTCGGCGTCCGCGGCAAGGATCTCACCCCGTTCCTCCTCGCCCGCCTCGCCGGCCTGTCGGGCGGTCTCACCGTCGCTGCCAACCGCGCCCTCGCCCTGTCCAACGCCCAGCTCGCCGCCCAGATCGCCTCCGCGCTCGCGCTCGAGATGACCACCTCGGTCCATCCGCGACTCGAGGAGCAGGAGCCATAGCGCGCCTGCCATGGCCGCCCGCCGCAATCGCCCGCGCTCGCGCCCCCGGCGCCCCGCCGCGCCCCAACCCCCGCCGGCCCCCGCGGCGTCCGCGCCCGCCGCCTCCGCTCCGGCCGAGGTCCCTGCCGCCTCCGCGTCCATCGCGTCGGCCGCTTCCGCCGCGCGAGCAGCCGGCCCCGCCGCGCCGTCCGAGCCGGCGCGCAAGCTCACCGCTTCCGGCGTCGACCGCGGCCGCTCCCTCGCCGCCTTTCTCGCCGATCGGCTCGCCATCGCCGCGCCCGACGCCGATGCACTGATCCGCCGCGGCTCGGTCTACATCGGCCGCCGCCGCATCGAGGATCCGACCCGCCTCATCACCGCCGGCGACCAGGTCAGCGTCCACGCCGCTCCACGTGGCCGCGCCATCGGACGGCAATCCTCGGCCCGCGCTTCCGCGGTCGCGCTGCCGGTGGCGACATGGGTCGTTCACCGCGATCGCGAGGTCATCGTCGTGGACAAGCCCGCCGGTGTCGCCAGCCAGGCGACGCGCGCCGCGTCGGCCGGCGCGCTCGACCGCATGGTCACCGAAGCGCTCGACCACGAGGCACGCCTCCTTCACCGCCTCGACCGGGACGCGAGCGGCCTCGTCCTCTTTACCCGGACCGCCGCTGCCCACCGCCGGTTCAGCGACCTCCTGGCCACCGCCCGCCTCGAGCGCACCTATTGCGCCGCCGTGTGGGGACACTGGCCGAAGCCCGAAGGCGCGCTGTCCGGATCCATCGGCCGGGACGCGGACGACCATCGCCGCATGGCCGTCGGTCAGGGGCGTCCCGCCCTCACGCGGTTTCGCCTCATCCGCCACGGCAGTGGGCCGGGTGGCGAGCCGGTCAGCCTGCTGCAGCTCGACCTCGTGACCGGTCGCACCCATCAGATCCGCGTCCATCTGTCCCATGCGGGGCATCCGGTCTGCGGGGACGCACTCTACGGCGAGGGGCACCCTCCTCTCGATCGCCTCTTCCTTCACGCGCACCGCCTGGCCTGGCCGGGCGCGACCCCGGTCGTGGCGCCCGTCCCGGAGGCCCTGTCCGACCTGGTAGGATGAGATTCATGGCCGCATCGCGCTTCGCGTCGCTCCTCGTGGCCGCGCTGCTCGCGGCCTGTGGTGGCTCTCAGCGTTCCGAGACCGTCCCGGCCGGGTCCGGTCCGGTTCCCGACCGCCTGGCGGGCGGCGGCACACCGGCTGTCACGCCTCCCGAGGACGCCGCCGGCGCCGAGAACGCCCTCGGCCAGACGCGCAAGGCCAAGGACCGCAAGCCGCAGGACGCCACGCTCCTTCACACGCTTTCCCCGGTGCGGGGTTTCATCGACTCGCCGCTCACGTTCGACGCCGCCGGCGGCCGCCTCCTCTACGTCAACACCGACGCCGCGGACCTCTGCGAGCTGGTGGTCTGGGATCTCAACACCAAGACCGAGGTCACGCGCGTCGATCTCAAGCCGTTCACGACCGCGCCGCTCTCGGTGCAGGACGTGATCGACGGGGAGCACTTCCTCGTGGTCAGCAAGGGGCCCGCCGAAGGCACCGTGATCGGAGCCGTCATCGATCAGAAGGGCGCTGTGACGCGCAAGTTCGGCCCCGCGACCGACATCACCCGTACCCAGTACGACGGTCAGGATGCGCTGACCACGTACACGCGCGAGGAGAAGCCTACACCCGCGCAGTCGGCATCAAGGGAGGTGAGTACGACCGCAAGGAGGACCAGCGCTCGCCCAATGTCGAGGCCTGGTACGACGTCCCGCGCGCCACCTTCTCCAAGAAGGTGGCCATCGCCGATCTCGTCGAGCACACCAAGCTCATGCAGGTGCTGGCTCAGCACCCGAACGAGAGCACATTCGTCGCGATCGCCCCGGATCTGTCCGGCCTCGTGTATTACGCCGACGGCGCCGGTCCGACCGGCATCGAGCTCGCCGAGCCGTTCCGGCACTATCTCCACACGAGCTTCGTCGCCCAGCCGGCGCAGCCGGGGCAGCCCCTCTTCTTCTCGCTCGAGATCGACCCCGTTCACCCCGACGCCGTCGAGCGAAAACGCGCGGAGGAGAAGTGGCTCGACCTCTACCTCCTCGTCCCCGGCGCCAAGCGCGCCGAGCGCGTCGCGCGTCTCCCGCTCGACGACGACCAGCCGGGTTACCGCTGGCGAGCGCGACCCGGTCGCTGGGCTCTCATCCCGCGCCACGTCGGGTTCGAGCGCGGCGGTCCCTCGATCCTGATCTACGAGACGCATCCTCCCACTCCCTCAAAGGCGGGGAGCCGCGAGCCGCAGCCGGGCGCTCCGAGCCAGCAGGGCAGCAGACACGGTACTGGCCAGCATGAGGATCGTCAGCAGCCCGAGTACCAGGCGCGCGTGGGGGAATAGTCCGGCGAGCCCCGCGTCGGTGGGCCGCGCCAGCACGATACGCGCGATCTCCTGTTGCCGCCCATCGAGCCCGCTCAGCGGGTAGCTCTGCACGAGCCACGTCTGCCCGCCGGCGCGCATCTCCTCGACCGCGCCCACCGCGTCGCGACCCGCCGCCAGTACCTCCGCCGGCATCGAGCCCGCCGACGCTCCATCCGGCGCGACCAGGGCGAGCTGCACCCCCCCTTCCATCCACACGTCGTCCAGGAGCTTCTTCCCCTCGATTGTCTGCACGAAGACTGCGCGCGGCGCGTCCCCCAGCACGGTCGCGCGCGCGAACACCGCGTAAAGCCCGGGCGGCGGTTTGGGTCCGAGCAGCCCGGACTTGATCATGGCCGGGTCGTCACCTCGGATCACCATCGCATACCCTGCCTCCGACGAGCCGGACGAGTACGCGTTGTCCACTGCCGACAGGACGCGGACATCGTTGCCCCAGAGTTCAGGCGCGGCTCCGGTGTACAAGAGACGCCCCTTGTAATCGGCGACCCCGATGACCGCCCGCACCGACGCCTTCCTCCATGGCAGCCAGTCAGCTGACTGAAAATTGGCGTGCAGCGCCGCCATCTGCTTGCGATCGTCCTCCGCGGCGCCGAGCCCGAAATCCGCGTTGTCCACGTTCCCGGTCACCTGGCGCACCACCGGCAGAACGTAGGAGAGGTCCGACATGGCGGCGAACGTCTCGTACCGCAGGTTGAGAGAACGTCCGAGCTGAGGTCGCGCGGCCGAGAAGGAGGCTCTGGTCACTGCCAGCGTGCGCTCTCGAGCCATCCAGTCGCCGACCAGCGCCGTCGCCATCGCGACCAGCAGCACGAGCGATCCGTATGCCCACGCCCTGAGCGGCCGGCCGCGGTCGCGCCCCAGCGCCTCGAGCAGCTGGTTCATGGACGCGTACCGGTCGCCCGGGCGCACCGACAGCCCGCGCGCGACGATCCGTTGCAGCGACGCCGGGACCCGTGAAGTCGCAGGCGGGGGTCTGACGCGCCCGGCCAGCACTGACTCCGACAGCTCCTCCCAGGTCGCGCCGTCGAATGGGCGCTGCCCGTGAAGCGCCTCGTACAGCGCGACACAGAAGCTGAACTGATCGGTTCGCGGATCCGTGTTCGCGCCGCTGTGCTGCTCGGGTGCCATGTACGCCGGCGTCCCGAGAATCGCCGCCGCGTTGCTCAGCTCGCTGAGACTCGTCCGCCTTGCCCGCGCCCTTTCGTCTTCGCTCGTGGACGACGTCCCATCGTCCGCACCTCGCCGCGCCAGGCCGAAGTCCGTCACGCGCGCCCGGCCATCCTTGCCGACCAGGACGTTGTCCGGTTTGAAGTCCCTGTGCACGACGCCGGCTGCGTGCGCCGCTGCCAGCCCGCGGCCCGCGTCCACGAAGACCGCGAGGATCTCCTTCGGGGACCGCGGCCGTTCCCTGAGCCAGGCGGTCAGGCTGCTGCCAGCCACCAGCTCCATGGCAATGAAGACGCGACCATCGTGCTGCCCCACCTCGTAGATCGAGACCAGGTTGGGATGAGCGACCCGCGCTGCCAGCCGCGCCTCGCGCATGATCCGCTTCGCCGCCACCGCCGAGTCGCGCGCGACCGCGCCGCGCAGTAGCTTGACCGCGACCTGCCGGCCCAGCTCCGGGTCCTCCGCCGCGTAGACCACGCCCATTCCTCCGACGCCGAGCTGCTTCCCGATCACGAATCGTCCGATCCGTGACCCCGACCCCACGGTCTCTCCCTGCGGTCCGGCCGACGGAAGAGTCTCACCCAGGGTGAACGAGCCGTCCTGGCCCGGCGGTCCCGACGTGTTCCCCGTGATCAGGGTGGCGACCAAGTGCCGGCAGTCCGCACAGGAGTCGAGGTGCTCCTCCGTGTCACGGCGCTGGGAATCCACGAGACGTCCGTCCTGCCACGCTTGGAGGAGGTTGGCGTCGAGACATCCCATTGGGCTACCCGGCCGGGCGGCAATGCGAGGATACTCGGAAGCAGGATCAGGGTCGAGGCGATGACCGCGACAGTGCCGGGACGGCGCCCACTGGCCGCAGCCTTCACGACTTCTTTGCCCTCCAGCGCGCGGCAGCAACCATCCGAAATCGACCAGGCGCGCCTCGAGACGGAAATCGAGCGCGCGTGGACGACCGCCCGCCAGACCTGGCCAGACCTGGAGGTTTCGGCGGAGCGATTCGCCAGTCACCTCGGTCGCGTCGCCGGAGCCGGGGAGCCCACGGCCGTCATCGGTGACATGGCCACCTCTGACCTGTATCTCGCCGTTGCCGCGCTGGAGGGCAGCGATCGCGCACTCACCCTGTTCGAGCGGCACACCTTCGGAGAGGTCCAGGCCGCGGCCGCCGCTATTCGTGCGAGCGAATCGGATCTCGAGGAGGCGAAACAAGCGATCCGCACGCTTCTCTTCGTGGCCGCCGGGCCGAGCGGTCCAGCCGTCGCCGAGTACGCCGGACGCGGCTCGCTTCGCGGCTGGGTCCGTGTCATCGCCACTCGCGAGCTCTTGAGGATGCAGCGGCGGCAACGGAAGGAGATCCCGCTCGAGGAGTACATCCTCCACGACCTCGAGACCCAGCCCGATGCCCAGATCGTGCGGCTCAAGGATGCCTACCGATCCCAGGTCGCGGACGCGCTTCGCGGCGCGCTCGAACGACTCGAGCTCCGCGAACGGCTGCTGCTCCGCTACCACATCTGCGATCACCTGAGCATCGACGACATCGGTGCCATCTATCAGGTGCACCGCGCCACTGCGGCGCGCTGGCTGAGCAAGGCGCGCTCGACTCTCATCGAGCTCACGGTGGAACAGCTGGCGATCCTTCTGTCGGTGGAACCGACGGAGGCAGATAGCATCCTTCGCCTGGTCCAGAGCCAGCTCGACGTCAGTCTCGAGCGTCGAC
>Ga0310810_10006455_pt1 | contig 13262 bp, 6 predicted proteins | sample NCmetagenome_FD_207641 | JGI IMG/M metagenome (GOLD analysis project Ga0310810, IMG submission 207641) | Soil microbial communities from experimental microcosm in Duke University, North Carolina, United States - NC | ecosystem: Engineered > Artificial ecosystem > Soil microcosm > Unclassified ... | reverse complement strand
GCGATCTCGATGCGATGGACGCTTTCCGCCGGGCGACACGGCTCGATCCGACCCTGTCGGAGTGGGGCCATTCGCTCGGTGACTACTACAGTCTTCTGCGCACGCTGAGACCTCGAACCACCAGGGAACGAGATGAGTACTGAGATTGACGGTCAGCTGCCCGCGCTGCGGACCGACATTCATATCGCCGCCGACCCTGGCGACGCCAGCCGTGGCCGCTATCTTCTCCACGACGGCTCCGACCAGCGTGTGTGGCAGGTTGGCGCTCGCGAGCGCGCGATTCTCACACTGCTCGACGGAAACCGCACGATCGCCGCCTTGCGCGACGCACTCGTGGAGCAGAAGCTGGTTCCGACGGACGGCGTGCCATCGGCGGACGAGATTCTGAACTTCGCGAGTCAGCTTGCGCGGGAGTCATTGCTCGTCCCGGGGGAAGTCACCGAGGCCCTGAAACGGCGGAGCGGCGGTCGCTCGCTGATCCGCCGCACGCTGACGTTCCCGGTGCGCTGGGTGCTCCGCTGGCTGGTGGTGACGCCGTGGAAGATCCTGAGCCTCGAATCACGTCCAGACCTGATGCAGCCGACGCAATGGCGCTTCGGCAGTCCCGATCGGCTGCTGTCGTTCTTGGCGGGCCTCTTTCGTCCGCTGCTCGGCCGCGCAGGTGTGGTCGCGGCGACCGCGTATCTCCTTCTGGGCATCGGGTTGCTGATGTCCCACTTCGATCAGTGGTGGGAAGCAGTCGACTTCCTGTGGAACCCGTGGGGAGTTGTCGTGATCGCGCTGGTCGGTATCCTGGTGGTTCACATTCCGCACCAACTTGCGCATGGTGTGGTCCTGGTCCACCACGGGGCCCGCGCCCCCAGCTGGGGCCTCAAGATTGCGATGCACGTTGTCCCCACCTTCTGGATCGACGCCGCGGATGCGGTCTGGCTGCCGGAGAAGAACTCGCGGATGGCGGTGATGGCGGCAGGCCCGCTGTGGCAGGGATTGTGTTTCACCAGCGGTCTCATCGGGTGGCTGATCACGAGTCGCGGCACCACGTCGCTCCTGTTTCTCGCCTTGTCATCGACCGCACTGTTCGGGCTGATGCTGAATGCGAATCCGCTCGCGCGACGCGACTGTTATCACCTGCTGTCGACCTGGCTGGAGCTGTCGAATCTGCGCGAACGAGCGAGCGCGTACCTGGATGCCTGGGTGCGCTGGCAGCCGATGCCCGAGCCGTACACGCGTCGCGAGCGGCGCTGGTTCGGCGTCTACTCGCTCGCCGCCAGAGGGTTTGGCCTCGTGCTCACGATCGGAGCAGTTTTGTTCGGGATACAAGCCATGCATCAATACCGCGAGACTGGCGCAACGTTTGTCGTGTTCGTAGCCGGATTCCTTTTTCAGGATCACTTCCGATCCCTCATGCAGTCGACGCCGTTGGCGCGCGCGCGCCGCTGGGTACCGCGGTTCGTGATGTGGACGCTATGGATTGCGTTTGCCGGCGTCGTCGCTTGGGGGCTGTTCCTGCCGTATCCGTATCATGCCGGCGGCGAGACGATACTGGCCTCTCTCGAGCAGGTCGAGATTCGGACCGAGCTGGAGGGAATGATCGGGGACATCGCGGTGCAGGAAGGCGCCTGGGTGGAGAAAGGACAGACGATTGCGATGCTCCATTCTCAGGTGCAGGAGAGGAATCTGTACGCAGCGCAGGCGCAACTAGCCGAGTCGAAGGCCAAACAGTCGGCGCTGGTCGCCGGGATGCGTCCCGAGGAGATCGAGCGAGCCCGTTCTGCAGTGCTGACCGCGCAAGCCCAGTTGGACTGGAGCACCGGTCGCGCGGTGCGCTACAAGCCGCTGTATGAGCAGAAAGTGATCAGCGCTCAAGAGTACGAGAACGCCCAACAGGCACAAATGCTGGATCAGCGGCGGCTGGAGGAGGCGAGAGCGGCGCTGACGGTGGTGGAAATCGGCACGCGAAAAGAGACCATTGAGGCGAGCCACGAGGGCATCAAGAGCCAGCAGGCGATTGTCGCGCATTTCCAGGGCAACGTGCAGCGGACCGCCATTTCGAGTCCGATCAGTGGTTACGTCACCACGCCGGATATTCAGAATCTCCGCGGCCGGTACCTCCAGCCTGGTCAGCGCGACTTGATCGCGACGATTGAAAACACGAAGGTTCTCGTCGCGGCGATAGAAGTGCCCCAGGAGGACATCTCCGGGGTTTCCGTTGGCGGCGAGGTGACGTTGTACACGTGGAGCTATCCGGGGCGCGCGTTCAAGGGCACCGTCAGCGCCATCTCACCTGTCGCATCCGATGACAACCCGGCGCACTACAGTTACGTGCGGGTGACCACGCACATCCCGAATGCGGACGGCATCCTGAAGCCCAAAATGACCGGATACGCGAAGATCATGGTCACGCATCGGCCTGTCTGGGATGTGTTGTTCCGGCCTCTCCTGCGCTGGGCACGAGTCGAACTGTGGTCGTGGTTGCCGTAGCGCAGCTCGTCTAGCGTTCGATCTTCCGCCCTTCGTATTCAACGACGACGACCGTAGCCATCGGATCGAGCATCGGCCGTTCCAAGGTCAGAGTGGTCGCTCCCTTCTCGCTTTTGAGCTCGACCGGTGCGTTGTCCGCGAGGCGATACGCGCGGGTGAGTCTGTTCTTGACGGCAGGGATCTCGAACGGCGCGCGCGGCTCCGCGAAAAACGTGAAGTACAGCTTCCCGGGTTTCGACGTGACGCGCCACTCCGTTTGCGGCAGGAACAGTTTCTCACCGCGCACGTTCTTCGCGCCGCGAGCCGTGTATTCGCCGAACTCGTCGCCGAACGGCGACGTGCCGGCGCCATAGACCGCTTCGCCGTTGACCTTGAGCCAGCGGCCGACGGTTCGCAGGATGTCCTGGCTGGGCTGCGGAATGATCCCTTCCGCAGTTGGTCCGACGTTCAGCAGGTAGTTTCCTCCCTTGCTGACGATGTCCACGAGCTTGAACGCGATCTGTGCCGGGGCTTTCCAGTTGGTGTCGTCCTTGCGGAATCCCCACGTGTCGTTGATCGTGGCGGGCGTCTCCCACGCTTCGGTGGACGCCTCGGGCGGAATGACGTTGTCGCCCGTCGATTTGTAGTCGCCTTCGGTGCCGAGGCGGCCGTCGATGAGCGTGTTCGGTTGCAGGGAGCGCACGATGTCGGCGAAGCGCTGGCCCCGTTCCGGGGTCATCATGCGCGGGGTGTCGAACCAGATCAGCGCCACCGGCCCGTAGCCGGTCAGCAGCTCCTTGACTTGCGGTTCCGCTTTGCCGCGGAGATAGGCGTCGTAGTTCTTCAGCTCCTTTCCGTCGGCCCCCTGGTCGGGTCCGAAGTCCCAGACATTCCCGGCGCCGTCCTTTTCGTGCCAGTCCTGCGATTGCGAGTAATAGAACCCGAGGCGCATACCGCGGCGCGCGCAGGCGTCGGCCAGCTCTTTCAGCACGTCGCGCTTGAACGGCGTCGCGTCGACGATGTTGTAGCGGCTCGCGTTCGACTTGAACATCGCGAACCCGTCATGATGCTTGGACGTGATGACGACGTATTTCATCCCGGCGTCCTGCGCCAGCTGCACCCACTGGTCGGCGTCGAACTTGACGGGGTTGAACTGTTTCGCGAACGCTTCGTACTCGGCCACCGGGATCTTCGAGCGGTTCATGATCCACTCGCCGAGGCCGAGGGATCGCTGGCCTTTCCACTCGCCGGCCGGGACGGCGTACAGACCCCAGTGAATGAACAGGCCGTACTTGGCCTCGCGAAACCACTCGAGACGTTTTTCGCGGGCGGCGTCGGGGGGGCGCGGCGGCTGCGTTTGTGCGCCGAGCGTCAGCGCAAGGATTGAGACGACGGACAACAAACGCAACATCGGATGCTCCACCAATCGCCGATCGCGAAAAGCACTAGAAACTGAACCGCAGCGACATCTGCACCACGCGCGGGGGCCGCGTGGGGTTGGCGATCCCGATCGCCGTGCCGAAGTTCGGGTTGATCTGCACACCGGCCGGATCGAAACGCGCGGTGCGGTCGACGTCCTGGAACTGCACCGAGTTCAGCACGTTGTACGCCTCGAGGCGATATTGGAAGCTGCGCCGGCCCGCGATCGGGAAATTCTTGAACAGCGCGAGGTTCCAGTTCTGGATGCCGGGTTTACGGACGGCATTCCGCGGTGCATTCCCATAATCGCCTCGTCCCGACGGTCGCGCGAAGACGGACGTGTCGAACCAGCCGGTCAGCGGGCTGCCAGTATGGCTCATCGGATCGCCGTTCATGACGGGCCGGACGTTGCGGAGTCCGCCGCCGAGGTCGCTGCCGGTGCCACCGTCGCCCCCTGTGAAATCGAAGTTGTCGCTGGTCGTGAGAATCACCGGGGCCCAGTCGCCGCTGACGAACGCGTTCTCTCCCGAGATCTGCCACCCGTCGAGCGCCTGGTGCAGCACCGGGTGCGAGAAGCGACCCTGGGAGATGTCCCAGGAATAGTTGATGACCAGCGCATGCCGGTCGCTCTGCGCGAGCTCCGAATAGTAGAAATCGTGCGGGCGATTGCGCGTGATCGACAGATTCCCGGGATCCTCGTCCGCCAGTCCGCGCGCACGCTGCAGCGTGTACGCGCCGCCGAACTGGACGCCGTGAATGTAGCGGCGGTTCACCTGCACCTGCAGCGCATGATAGTCCGACGTGCCCGAGTTGCCGCGCACGCGAATGCTCTGATACCCGGAGTACGGCCGCAGGAACTCCGGCGGCAGCACCGCAGTCGCGCTCGTGCTGCCGGGATCGCGCGCCGCGGGATTCTGATCCAGGAAGCGGGTGCCGTCGGGCACGGCGTTCAGGTCGTAATACATTTCGAGATTGCGGCCGACGCTTCCCGTGTAGGTCGCATCGATCGAGGTACCCCATCCGATCTCCCGTCGCACACCGGCGGACCAGTTATAGGAGCTCGGCGTCTTGTAGGCGGTCTCCAGGGCCTCGAGGTTGCCCGGGCGGTTCGCCAACGTCACGCCCGGCACGAACGTCGTCGACATCGTGTTGTAAAACAGGATCGGATTGAGGATATACGGGGGATTACGGAGATTGCCCGCCGATCCGCCGCCCAGCCGCCCGTTGTGGAACAATCCGGCGCTCGAGTGAACGACCGTGCGTCCGCTGCCGGTGACGTCCCAGCTGATTCCGAGGCGCGGCTCCGGCTGCGGCGCGAGTACCTTGCGGAAGCCGTCGGGCACGCCCGGATCCGACTGCAGCACGAGACCGTTGGCTTGATCGCCGGTGGCGGGAACGTAGGCGCCGATGAAGATCGCGTTCAGCGTCTGGCCGGTGACCGGGTCGAACGCGACGCGCGTGTTGTTGACGAGCGCCGGCTGATAGAGGCGCGGCGCATTCGCCGGCACATAGGCAGACAAATCGAAGTTCGAGATCTGCTTGTCGGGCCGCCGGTACGCCGAGTACATCAGGAAGCGCAGCCCGTAATCGAGCGTGAACCGCGGCGTGAGTTGCCACGTGTCCTGCGCGTACCATTCCGTCCACCACTGGTGATTGTGCGTTTCGCCGTACCGGCTCGTTTCCGTGTACTGCTGATATACCCCGAGGGCCATGTTCGAGAACGCAAAGTTCGTGTTCAGCGGGTTGCTGGCGTTGTTGTTGAATTGGTACTGGCCCATCCACGTGCCGCCGCGCGCCTCGTTGTTCGTCATGAATTCCACGTGGCCGCCGAGCTTCCAGGTGTGACGGCCGCGCGTGAGCGTCAGGTTGTCGCGGATGCTGCCCAGCGTGTCGAACGCGGTCGATCCAAGACGGCTGTCGTAGGTGAAGTCCGGGCTGTCCACGCCGGTCGTCGCGAGACCGAAGTTGACGGTGGGAATCACGCCCAGGGTGTTGAGCGACGGATTGAACTGCCCGAGGTTGTAGCCGACCGTCGTCTTCAGGATGCGCTGCAGATCCCCGTCCGTTTTAGTGTCGAACCCCTCGGTTGCCCGTCGAAAGCCTGCCGACAGCTCGTTGACGCCGTTGGTCCCGATCACACGGTTCCAGCCGCCGTTGACGGAGCTGTCGCCCGACACGTACGACCCATCGAAGAATCCCCACTTCGCGGGGCCCGCGGTGATTTCCGAGCCGTACTGGCTGGAGCGGAAGGTACGGAGGGATCCCCAGATGGTGTTGTGCCCCGAGGGGCGGGCATCGAGCCGGATCAGATGATTGAAGCGCGGATTCGTCGACGTCTCCTGCCGCGTGAAGTTGTAATTCGGACTGACCCCCGGCGCGTTGGGCAGCGGCATCAGTTTCATGAGCGCGAGCGCGTTGGCGTCGAGCCGATCGGTCGGAACCATGTTGCCCGGAAAACAGCCGGCGCCGCCAGTCGTCACGCTGCATGCCGCGGTCGAAAGCGGATCCTTGATGTTGATCAGCCGTCCGTTGGCGTCGAACGTCTGCGAGAAGTCTCCCTGTCGTTCGAGCGCCGTCGGCATGCGGTACAACCGCACCGGACCAGGGCGCTGCACCTGGGGCCCCTCGAACGAATAGAAGAAGAACAGCTTCTTGTCGTTCTTCTGATCGTAGAGTCCCGGGATACGGACCGGACCGCCAAGGTTGAACCCCGGTGTGTCCACGTGCAGTTTCGGCTTCGCGAGCCCCGCCCGATTGTTCTCCCACGGCGTTGCGTTCCAGCGATCGCGCTTGCCGTAGTAGTACGCGCTGCCGGAATAGCTGGAGCTGCCGCTCTTGCTGACGATCTCGATGTTCGCGCCGCCGCTGTGGCCGAACTCCGCCTTGTAGGTGTTCAGCAGTACTTTCACCTCGGCGATCGCGTCGAGGTTGATCGAGGAATTCATGCGATTGGTGCCGGACAGCTCGTTGCCGTTCAAGCCGTCGACGGTGACCTGATTCCAGTGCTTGCGCATGCCGCCGATGTTGGGAATCTGCGATCCGAAGCTGTCCCCCATCGCCTCGATGTCGGCCTCGTAATGGACGCCCGGCAGCAGGCGCAGCAAATTCACTACGTCGCGCCCGCGACTCTGGATCTGCGAGATCTGGGTCGCGGTCAGCAGCCCAGAGTAATCGCTGTTCTTGGTTTCGATCGTGCTGCCTTCGGCGACGACCGAGACGACTTCGCTGATGGGCCCGACGTCGAGTCTGATCGGACCGAGGTCGAGCGTGCCGCTCGCGTTGAGCACGTTGTTCCGGCGTTCGAGAGTGCGGAAGCCGGTGAGCTCGACTTTCACGGTGTAGGATCCGGGCTCGACGGCGCGGAACGCGAAGTCCCCCTTGGCGTCCGACGTCGCGCTGCGCGTGCTGCTGGTGGCTTCGCTGACGAGCGTGATGGCGGCGCCCGGCACGACCTGGCCGGTATTGTCGATAATGGTGCCCGAGATCGTGCCCGTATTCTGCGCGGCCGCCGGAGCGGCGGCGAACCAGGCCACGAGAATCAGAGCCGTGAACATGCTCCCTCCTTGGGGGAAACTGGCTCGGCGCGGCGAGCGGGCCCTGTGATACTATGCTTTACCGCTAAAGTCAATTTACTTTAACGTTAAAGGCAAAAGGTTCGCGGTTCGCGGTTCGTGCTGGAAGCTGGCAGCTGGAGACTGGTAGCTGGAGACCGATGCCCCCCACAACCACCATGAAACGGATCGCCGGTGAGCTCGGCGTCTCCATCACCACCGTCTCGAAAGTCCTGAACAACCGCGAGGACATCGGCCATGCCACACGCGCCCGCGTGCTCGCCAAGGTCGCCGAGCTCGGCTATCAGCCCAACGCCGTTGCCCGCAGCCTCACGCTCCGCCGGACCCACACCCTCGGCGTCGTCATCCCCGATCTGATGCACTCGTTCTTCGTCGAGATCGTCGCCGGGCTGGAAACCCTGGCGAGCGCCCGCGAATACGGGCTGCTGCTGTGCAGCTCGAACGAGGATCCCGCGAAAGAACGCTCCGAGCTCGACATGTTGCGCCAGCGGCAAGTCGACGGCATCGTCCTCGCGTCGGTCAACGCATCCGGCAACACGGATCTGTTGCAGAAGCTCGGCACGCTGGGCATTGGCCTGGTGATGATCGATCGCGACGATCACCCGGCGGTGAAATGCGACCGCGTCTTCACGGACGATCAGAAGGTGGGGATGCTTGCGACGTCGCATCTGATCCGGCAGGGGCGCAAGGGGATCGCGCACATCGCCGGGCCGCTCATCACCCACGCGAAGCGGCGTGCCGACGGGTACCGCGCTGCGTTCCGGTCGCATGGCGCACGCATGAGGCCGGAGTTGATCGTCCGCGGCGGGTTCATGGAACGCGACGGCTACGCCGCGATGAAGAAGCTGCTTGCGCTGAAGCCGCGTGTCGATGCCGTGTTCGCGGCGAACGATCCCGCCGCGATCGGCGCGATGAAGGCCATCTGGGAAGCCGGGCTCCAGATCCCCGACGACATCGCCGTCGTCGGCGCCGGCGATATCGCGCTGGGGGATCTGCTGCGGGTGCCGCTGACGACCGTCAGCTGGTCGCGCGAAGAGCTCGGGCGGACCGCCGCGGAGCTCCTTCTGAACCGGATCGGAGACGAGCCGCCGGCCCAGTTTCGCTCGGTGATCATTCCGCCGCAGCTGATCGTCCGCCGCTCCAGCGGCGGATAGGGGTCAGATCTCGATTTTCCATTTTGTACGCAACGCATCGACAGTTGTGTAAGACAGTTTTGTGAACGAGGATCGCGAAAAATGGAAAATCGAGATCTGACCCCAATCCTGCTCGCCCTGGTAATGGCTGCCCCGGGAAGCCTTCAACTCGGTGGCGACGCCGTCAAGACGCCGATCACGGTAGGGAGCCCCGACGGCCGCATCAAGTTCGAGATGGATCTGCGCTCGCAGGGTCGGCTTGTCTACCGCGTCACGCTGAAGGGCCGTACCGTCCTCGAGCGCTCGCGCCTCGGCATTGTCGTCGACGGCGTGAATCTTGGTGACGGCGCCGTGATTGGAACGGTCGAGCGCACGCGTCAGGACGAGCGCTATCGCACTCGCGGCGTGCACGCGACGGCGACGAACCGTTACAACGGCGCGACGATTGACCTCACGCACCAGCAGCGCAGCACGAACTACGCGATTGACGTGCGGGTCTTCGACGACGGCGTCGCGTTTCGCTACGTCGTCCCCGGGGGCGCGAACGTGCAGCGCACGCCGGACGAGGCGACGGTCTTCAACTTTCCCGCCGGAAGCACGGTCTGGTATCACGATCTGGACGGCCACTACGAAGGCGTGTACGCGAAGAACGACATCGAAGACGTCAAGGAGGGAGACTGGGCCGCGCCGCCGCTGACCGCGCAGCTTCCTGAGAGCCTCGGATACGCGTCTGTGACCGAGGCTGCCCTGGTGAACTACGCCGGCATGGCGCTGCGGGCCGACCGCCGCGGCGGCTTTGCCGCGACGCTGGGTCACGCGGTGCCCGCCTCCTATCCCTATCGCCTCCGATACCCCGCGCTGGACGTCAGGCGTCTCGAAGTTCCAGCCGTGATAACGGGAACCATCACCACGCCGTGGCGGGTTGTACTGGTCGGATCGGATCTCAACACGCTCGTGAACTCCGACATCATCACGAGCCTCTCTCCGCCGCCGGATCCCACGCTGTTCCCGCAAGGAATCGAGACCTCATGGCTGAAGCCCGGGCGTGCGGTGTGGCGCTACCTGGATGGCGGCGACAACACCTTTGAAGGCATCAAGCAGTTCTCGGAGCTGGCGGGAAAGCTCGGCTTCGAATACCAGGTGGTCGAGGGCCTGTGGCGCCGGTGGACCGACGATCAGCTGCGCGAACTGGTCGCGCTGTCCAACGAGCGGCACGTCGGCATCCTGCTGTGGGTCCACAGCCGCGATCTTCGCGACCCCGCAGCGCGGCGTGCACTGTTCGAGAAGCTGCATGCCTTTGGCGTCGCCGGCGTCAAGGTCGATTTCTTCGATCACGAGGCGAAGGAAGTGATCGATCTGTACCACGACGTGCTGCGCGAAACGGCGGAGAACCACCTCCTTTGCGACTTCCACGGCGCCAACAAGCCGGCCGGCGAGTCCAGAACCTGGCCGAACGAGATGACGCGGGAGGGCGTGTACGGCTTCGAGCATCGCGCGCAGACGTGGGCCGCCCACAACACGACCCTTCCGTTCACCCGCTATCTCGCGGGGCACGGCGACTACACGCCCGTCGTCTTCGGTGATCGGCGCAAGGAAACGTCGTGGCCGCATCAGATCGCGACGGCCGCAATCTTTACTTCGCCGCTCCTGGTGTATGGCGGTAATCCACAGAGTCTGCTCGACAACCCTGCGGTTGACCTGATCAAGGCGCTGCCGAGCACGTGGGACGAGACGATCGTGTTGCCGGGCAGCGGGATAGGGGAGGCGGCGGCGTTCGCACGCAGAAAAGGCGGCGAATGGTTCGTCGCCGTGCTCAATGGTCCCGAGGCGCGTACGCTGAAGGTCGATCTGAAGTTCCTTGGAGCCGCGACCTATCGCGCGCTGCTCGTGCGCGACGATCCTGACAATGCGGCCGCCGAGCGAATCGAGCGTGCAAATCTCACGCGCCAGGGGTCGATCACGATCACTATGCGTCCCGGCGGCGGATTCATCGCGCGACTGCTGCCCACGAAGTCCAGCAGCTAGCCGACGATCAGCGTTAGCTCCAAACGGACCCGTCAACTCCAAACGGACAGCGTGAGTTCCGAACGGACCGCGTCAGCTCCAACCGGACGGCGTGAGCCCCCAACGGACACCGTGAGTTCCGACGGTCAGGGTTTTTCGAGATAGAGGTCCCGCCCGGCGTTGGGCACGACGAGCGTGTCCGGGTCGTTCGCGTAGGTTCGTACATCGAACGTCCGCATATCCATGTAACCCAAGTTCACCTTGCGGCAGATCTCCTCGGACAGGTTGGCGGCAAGCGTGATTCGGTAGCGGGGCACGACCACCCCGTCATGACCTTTCTCACCCGCATACGCGACGTGCGCCAGGTGGGCCGCGACGCAGAGGTTGGCACGCAGTTCGTCCGATCCTTCGACCATGTCGCGTACGCGTTCGAGAGGTGCGTAGCCGTACTTCTCGATCAGTGCCCCGTGGGTCAGTGAGATCGCCGATAGATGCGGCGCGTAGATGATCAGCTCGCCGCCGCGTTCGATGATGCTCCCCAGCTTGTAACTCGCCTTGCCGCCCACCCAGAGTTCGTCATAGTGCTCGTCGAGCAGCGCGACGACGCGTTTGTAGCGGCGCCCGGTGTAGCGCACGTGCACCTGCTGGCTGACGGCCGCGGCCTGCCGCACCGTCCCTCGCAGATCGCCGGTGAACAACGCGCGTGTCTTGAAGCCCTGCTCGTTACGTGTCGATACCGAGGTGAACGCGATCACCGGAGTCGGTACGAACGACGCCGCCTTCTCGATGAGGTGCCGCGTCGGCGTCTCCACGCGCCCGATGACGCGCTCGATGGTGGCGAGCGCGCCGAGCCAGTGTGTCAGATGCGTGAGCTCGGGTCCGGCAACGCCCGGGAAGAAATACTTCGCGCCGCCCGCGAATCCCGCGACCTCGTGCGGCACGGTCGCGCCGATGACCAGGACCACGTCGTATTGGCCGGGTCTGAGGTGAGCGTTGAGGCGAATGCTGACGGACTCGCGCAGGAGACCGCCGGTCTCGGCTGCGATCTCGTCCGCGGTGATCGTCCCCAGCGTTGTCAGCTCCGAGTCGCGATCCCAGTGGTGATCGAACACCGTCCCGAGAAGCGGGATCGCTGCCGGCCCCGCACCGATCTTGGACCGTTTGTCTCCCTCGCTCATGGCGACGTGCGTGCCCTGCGCCACGAGCGCGTCGAACTGCACGGCGCCGCGCGCCGCAAGCACCCGAGAGATCAACGGGAACAGCTGTGGCGTATTGTCGTCGCGGGTTCGATCGGAAATGACGGCGAGGACGCGGCTTCCGGCAGGCACCGATTCGAGCGCTTCCTCGACGATCAGCCGCATGTCGTCGACGGAAAGATCCGCGTTCGCCCCGCCGCGTCCGATAACCGTGTCCTTGACGATCATGCGTACTCCGGAAGCTCCGCGCGCTCCAGCCGCGGCGCAAGCAGATGGATGATGCCCAGGGCGATCAGATATATCGTCCCGGCAATCACGAACATCGGCAGGTAGTAGCTCGGATCGCGCTGCAGCACGCGCCCGGCGAACTCCGCGATGAGAATGCCGCCGATCCCGCCCATGAACCCGCCGAATCCGACGACGGTGCCGACCGCGCGGCGCGGGAACATGTCGGACGACAGCGTGAACAGGTTCGCCGACCATGCCTGATGGCAGGCGGTAGCAACCCCGATCAGACCAACGGCGAGCCACGCGTTGCGCGTCTGGGTCGCCACGATGACGCTCGGCACGATCGCGGCGAAGATTCCCATCGCGGTCTTGCGCGCGCGATTCACCGGCCACCCGCGCTTGATCAACGTGGACGAGACGTACCCGCCGAGCACGGAACCGACATCCGCGACGAGATAGACGGTCGTCAGGTACGGGATGAGCGCGATGCCTCGGATGTTGTGTTCCTGGGCGAGGAACTTCGGCAGCCAGAACAAGAAGAACCACCACACCGGGTCGGTCAGCAGCTTGCCGATCGAAAACGCCCAGAGCTGACGGTAGCCGAGCACCTGGGTCAGCGGAACCTTCGTCGTGATCGGCTCGTCGGCACCATCGCGGATGTACTGGCGCTCGGCGTCGTTGACGCCGGGATGGACGTCGAGTCCGTGATAAAAAAACCACCACGCCACGACCCACACGAACCCGATTGCGCCGGTGGCGATGAACGCCGCCTGCCAGCCCCAGGCCTGCGCCATCAGCGGGACCGTGAGCGGAGCGACAACCGCGCCGATGTTCGTGCCAGAGTTGAAAATGCCGGTCGCAAAAGCCCGCTCGCTTTTCGGGAACCACTCGGCGACGGTCTTGATCGACGCGGGAAAGTTCGCCGCTTCGCCGACGCCGAGCAGGAACCGCGCGGCACCGAACGCCGCAGCCGAGCGCGCGAGGGCGGTACCCATCGCGGCCAGTGACCACCAGACCACCGCGATCGCGAAGCCGACCTTGGTGCCGATCTTGTCGAGAAGTCTGCCCCACACGAGCATCATCACCGCGTAGGCGATCTGGAATGCGATGACGATGCGGCCGTAGTCGAGTTCCGTCCAGCCAATCTCCTTCTGAAGATCGGGTGCGAGGATCCCGAGCACCTGCCGATCGATGTAGTTGATGGTCGCGGCGAAGAACAGCAGGGCGCAGATGACCCAGCGCACGCGCCC
>Ga0310810_10006453_pt1 | contig 13263 bp, 8 predicted proteins | sample NCmetagenome_FD_207641 | JGI IMG/M metagenome (GOLD analysis project Ga0310810, IMG submission 207641) | Soil microbial communities from experimental microcosm in Duke University, North Carolina, United States - NC | ecosystem: Engineered > Artificial ecosystem > Soil microcosm > Unclassified ... | reverse complement strand
CGTAGTCGATGGTGACACCCCTTGCAGCGCGCCACTTGTCCTGCACGAACAATGAGAGTTCGTCGTTGTTGATGTCGGACTCACCCGCCGCGTCGCGAGCGATGCCGTCGGGGCTACTGCTCTGCAAGTAGAACAGCAGCGGCCCACCGGTCGTCGTCGAGCCCGCCGGGCAGGTGGCCGGCGCGGTGACGTAGGTGCCATTCGAGCAGCCGACGGTCTGCGGGCCGTAGCCGCCCGGCGCCGCAGGCGACGTATAGCGGAGGAAACCGTTGACACTGTCGAAGAGATACCTGCCCTCGAAGAAGCCGCGGAACACCTGGTAGTTGTTGGTGTGCAGCCACTCGGCGCCTGTCTTGAACGTGTGCGCACCCTTGACGAGCGTCACGTTGTCCTTGATCTGGAAGCGCTTCACCAGTTCGTCGACGCTCGGGGCCAGGAAGAACGGATTGCCGAAACGGAATGAGGTCGCGAACCCCATGCCGGTATCCGCCGGGATGTTCGACGGGGTTGCCGACCGCGGCCGCGACTCGCGCGACATCGTGATGTGAAATTCGTTCAGCCGGTTGGACGTCAGCGGCGTCAGCAGGTTGACGTTGAGGATGTTGATCTTCGACGGACCTTCCGTCCCGTTCGACGAGGTGCCGTAGGTTGCAACGTCGAACGTCTGGTTGTCGTTGTTCGAGAAGTTGAAGTTGTACGAGAACGAGAGCGTGCTGCCCTTGCCAAGCGTGTAGTCCACCTTGCCAAGGACGGCGTTGTTGTCGACGGTGTGCTTGACCGGCTGTCCTTCGTCCGAGTTCCGGCTGCTCTTGAAGAACGACAGCAAGGCAAGGCGCTGACAATCGGCGTTCGAACCGATCAACGCTTCGTTAGCACCGAGCGTCGGCGCGGACACCGGACATGGCGTGCCGATCGGCTCGGACAGGTTCGGCCTCAGGAGGTTTTCACGAATGCCCTCGATGGCGCCGAAGTAGAACAGCTTGTCTTTGACAATCGGGCCGCCGAGCGTGCCGCCGAACTGCTCACGATGGAAATCTTTGAGCGGCTTGCCGTCCGAGGTGTCCGAGGTGAGTCCTTCGAGGCGCTGGAAGTAGAAGAGCGACCCGTGCGTCTGATTGGTGCCCGATTTCGTGATGACATTCACCACGCCGCCGGCTGTGCGTCCGAACTCCGCGGCGGCACCGTTTGCCACCACCTGGAATTCCTTCACCGCGTCGAGCGTGATGTCCACTGCGGCGCGCTGGCCGCCCACCTGCTCGCCGAAGAAGCCGTTGTTGTAGTCGCCGCCGTCCAGGCTGATGTTGTTGAAGACGCCGCGCTGGCCGGAGAAGGTGATCTCATCCCCGTCAGGCCCCTGCACCACCGACACACCCGGCGTCAGCGTCAGCAGATCCTCGAACTTGCGACCGAGGATCGGGATCGAGGCAATTGTCGTCTCGTCGATCGTGCTGGTGGCTGCTGTTCGTGTCGTGTCGACAATCGTCGCCGTCGCGGACACGTCGACCACCTCGCTGACGGTCACACTCATCGGGACCTCGAGCCGCAAGGCCTGGCCGACCGTTACGATGGCGTTCTCGAACTGCCGCGGCGCAAAGCCCGAAAGCGTGAAGATCGCGCTGTACTTGCCTGGCGGCAGTTGCGCCAGGAGAAACCGGCCTTCGCCGTCGGTCACGGTGGTGCGCGAGAGGTTCGTATCGGTGTTCCTCACTTCGACGGAAACACCGGGAAGTGCGGCGCCGCTCGAGTCGGTCACCACGCCTTCGATAACAGCGGTTGTGATTTGTGTCTGCGCCGAAGCAGGCAGACTCAGGCCGAGTGCAATTGCCAACATCCACACCGAGGGCGGAACTCTCATCGCTGCACCTCCGGTCAAAAGGGGTCAACTGCGCGGGATTGTCGCCTCGGATTTGGAAATTAACAAGATCCTTGCGGACGTCCGTCACCAGTGCTCTGTCGATGTCAGCGGCAGTTCCGACAGATTTGTTCGAGGACGGCGGGGCAGGAAGGGAGGAGGCCTGGAAGGACCGACTGAATGTGAGGGGCGGATCTGTGAGCCGCCCTTCACCCGGTCAAGCAGGTCTTACTTGTTGCGCACGGCCTGCACTTCGACTTCGAGCAGCGCACCCGGAGTGACAAGCGCTGCGACCTGCACGGTCGAACGTGCGGGCTTGTTCGGCTGATCCGCCGTGCCGAAGTACTTGTTGTACGCGGCGTTCATTCCCTGGAAGTCGAGCTTCCCGTCGGGACCCGCCACCATGTAGACGCGCATCATGACGACGTCGCCCATGCCGAGGCCCTGCGCCTTGAGAAGGGTCTGGATCTTCTGGAACGCGCTGTCGGCCTGCTCGGTCGTCGTGCCCCAGACAGCGGGTGTGCCCGCGGCACGATCGGCCGGCTTGGACGGTGACGGCAGCTGTCCGCTCAGGTAGAGCGTGTCGCCGGCCCAGACGCCATCGGCGATGCCGCCGGGGTTCGAGTTCTGAAGGTGCTTGACTGACTGTGCCGACACCGGCGCGGCGATCGCGAGGGTGGCAGCGGCAAGAATCGCGAGAACGGATGTGCGCATGTAACTACTCCCTGACATCAACAGTTGAAGAACGTTCGCCGGCGATTGTCGCTCAACTCCGTTCCGGTTGGATCGGTTCTCCTCTGCAATCGCACACTGCACCATCTCGCCACAAGTCGCCACAAATGCGGCGAGGCGACACGCGCGTCGCCATCAATGTAGCGCGGTCCCCGCGCGCGAACACTCTTGCAGCTTTCGACGGTCCCGAAACTGTCAAGTGAAACTCCTGTGAAATCGCCGTTTTTATTCCGGAATGTTCGCGCTCTCGTGTCGGGCGCGAACGCGCGGCACGCCGGAACACCCGTTGCTCCCTCCTGCGGCTATTCGTCCGACCGACCACACATCAGGAGGTTTCATGCAGCGAACTGTCCTGCGGGCGCTGACCCGCATCGTCCTCGCAACGATCGTGCTGGCGGCTGTCGTCAACGCACAGTCGTTCCAGGGCGGCGTGCGCGGCACGCTGAAAGACGCGCAGGGAATCATCCCGGGCGCAACCATCGTGCTGCTGAATCCGGCAACCGGCGCGTCGCGCGAAACGGTGACCAACGAAGCCGGTGAATACGCGTTCCCCGCGGTCGATCCCAGCACCTACACGCTGAAGATCGACGTGCCAGGCTTCCGACCGTACGTCAATCCGAACGTGCGAATCGGCACGCAGCAGTTCCTCAGCGTCGACGTCGTGCTCGAGGTCGGCGGCCTCGAGGAAAACATCACGGTCACCGGGCAGTCGCCGCTCATCGACACGAGCAGTGCGTCACAGGGCAGCACGATCGACGCGACCGACTTCAAGGAAATCCCATCTGAAGGGCGCAGCGTCTTCCTCATGGCCACGCTGCAGCCGACGGTCGTCGCGAGCGGCAACGCGCACTGGAACCGCATGCAGGACCAGTCCGGCAACTCCGCGCTCTCCATGGGCGGAGGCGCGGTTCGCTCGAACAACTTCCTCGTCGACGGATTTCCGACGACCGACCTGCAGAACCGTTCCTCGGTCAACCCGACAATGGAGGCGCTCCAGGACGCCCGCGTACAGATTCACACCTACGACGCGGAAATGGGCCGGACCGGCGGCGGCGTCATGAACATGGCCGCGCGCGCCGGGTCGAACCGCCTCGAAGGCTCGGCGTATACCGTCTTCCGGCCTGAGGCGCTGCAGGACCAGCTGCTCATTCCCAGCCTGAACCACGAGACGTTTCGTCCCGAGTACTGGCGCAACGGCGGCGGCGGAGTTGGCGGACCGATCATCAGGAACAAAACCTTCTTCTGGTTCGCCGGTGAGAAGTACACCGATCTTCAACCGCAGGCGAGCGCCTTCTCCGTGCCCTCGACGGCCACACGCGCCGGAGACTTTTCCGGACTGCTGCGCAACGGACGGACGTTCTACCTGAAGGATCCGCTCTCTCCCCTTCCCTGCAGCTCCACGACCGGAGGCGCCGGATGTTTTCCGGGCAACATCATCCCGGCGGACCGCCTGAACTCCACGGGCGTGGCCATCGCGAAGTACATGCCCGAGCCGGATCGAGACGTTGACGACGGCACGCAGAACTTCAGTCGCACCGACGTGCTGCCGAACGATGCCTATCAGTGGACGCTGAAGGTGAACCACAACCTGACGGCGAACAACTCGATGAGCGGCTTCTACCTGCGCCAGGTGACCGAGGAAAACAGCGCGAATTACAACCCGGTCTACAAGTTCGTCGGCAGCCAGTACCTGCTGAAGCGAGCGAATCACACGCTCGTGCTGAACGACACCTGGGTCGTGAACCCATCAACCGTCGTGACGGTGCGCGGCGGCTGGAATGAATTCAAGGACAACAACGAACTGCCCGAACCCTTCGACGCGACGACGCTGTGGCCTGACAACAGCGCGTTCACGAGCCAGTTCACCGACGCGAACCGGTTCCCGACGACGACGCTGACCGGATATCGCGGAACCGGGTGGACGAACCGATCGAACAACACCTACTACCAGTACGGCGCGAACGGCTCGATCAGCAAGCTGCAGGGCACGCACAGCGTGAAAGCCGGCGCCGACTATCGCATCCTCGGGCTCCGCTCGTTCAGCTATGGCGCGTCGACCGGCACCTACACGTTCGACGGCCGATTCACCGGCAACGCACTCGCCGACATGCTCCTCGGCTACGCGGGCAGCGGCAACATCCCGATCTCCACGCCGCTCGACGGCAGCATCCGCTACGCCGCCGGCTTCGTTCAGGACGACTGGCGCGTCAACGGCCGGCTCACGCTCAACTACGGTCTCAGACTCGAACACGAAACAAACCTCGAAGAGAAGCAGAACCGGATCACGACCGACTTCGCGATGAACACGCTCAGCCCGCTCAACAGCCTGGTGAACATCATCGACCCGCTCACCGGGCAGCGCCGGGACATCTACGGCGGTCTGCTCTATGCCGGTCAGAACGGCGCACCAACGCAGCAGGGCGGCACGCGCAAGCCGCAGGTGTCGCCGCGCGTCGGCGTGGTCTACAGCCTGTCCGAGAAGACTGTGCTGCGAGGCGGCTGGGGGATCTACGTCGCCCCGTGGAACTACAGCGCGGCGGGCACGTCGGGCTGGTCGCAGTACGGCTACTCGGCCACGACGAGCCTGCAGCAGTCCTCGTCCGGCGTGCCCATCAACTCGCTCAGCAACCCATTTCCGGGCACCTTCGTGCAGCCGACCGGCGATTCCCTCGGGATGCTGACCAACGTCGGGCAGAACACGACGATCAGCCTCCCGAACAAGGGCACTCCGAAGGCGCAGCAGTACTCCGTCGACCTGCAACGTGAGTTCGGCGGTGGTCTCATGCTCGGGATCGGCTACACCGGCCTGACCGGGACAGACCAGCCGTACCAAGCGGACATCAACATCAACCAGCTGGATCCGAAGTATCAGAGCCTGGTTGCCGACACGCTCGTGTCAGTGCCCAACCCGTTCTACGGCGTCGCCGCGGCGGGCGGCTTTGCCACGCGGCAGACCATCGAGCTCGGCCAGCTGCTGCGTCCGTTTCCCCAGTTCGGCGACGTGCTGTGGACCGGCGCCACGGGAGCGCGGTCGCAGTACAACGCGCTCATCCTCCAGGGGCGCAAGCGGACCGACGCACTGTGGGGCCTCAACTTCAGCTACACGTTCAGCCGCCTGATGGACAACCAGGTCGGCGCCAGCAACTACTACTCGCGCGCGCCCGGCGTGCAGAACAACTACGTGCTGGTTCCGTGGTCCAGTTACTACAACCCTGACTCGGAGTACTCGCGCAGTCTGCTGGACTCACCGCACAAGGTCACGATCTCTCCGACCCTGTTGCTGCCCTTCGGCGAAGGCAAGAAATTCCTCGCCAACAGCACCATCGGCGATGCGCTGCTCGGTGGCTGGTCGATCACCGGCGTCGCGCAGTTCCAGAGCGGCTTCCCCGTGGGCGTCAGCCAGAACGTGAACGGCACGCTGTTCCTCTTCGGCGGCACGCTCAGGCCCAACCTCGTCGACGGGCAGCCGATTGTGGCGGACGGCAACGTCACTGACCGCATCACCGCAAACCCGACCGACAACCAGTACTTCAACCTGGCGGCGTTTCAGGCGGTGGCGAAGAACCAGTTCGGCAACGCGCCGCGCACGCTGCCTGGTGTCCTCTCGCCCTTCAGAACGTCGTTCAGCATGTCGGCCGCCAAGAACGTCGACCTCCCCGGTCGAGCGGAGCTGTCGCTCCGGATCGAACTGCTCAACCCGTTCAACATCGTGCAGTGGGCCGCGCCCGCGAGCAGCGCGTTCGGCAACGCGTCGTTCGGCCAGTTGCGCGAGCAGGCGAACAACATGAGGTCCACGCAGTTCACGCTGCGAGTCTCTTACTGACAAGAACTCAGCAGGCCTTCGGCTATGGGCGATGGGCGCTGGGCCCTGTCGGCCCTGATCGCTGCCAGATGCCCGCAGCCAGAAGCCTCAAGGAGCTTGAAAATGACACTGAAGAAGTCGGACGACAGTGTGGCGATGACGCGGCGCAATTTCCTCGAGCGCTTTGGAATGGTGGGCGGGTCAGCCCTGGTGATGAGTGCCATGCACCAGTGGGAACTGCTCGGCGCGCAAGCTGGCCCGCGCCCGTCGCTGACGGGAAGACCGAAGAACGCGAACGTGATCGTCCTCGGTGCAGGCATCTCCGGAATGACCGCCGGATACGAACTGTCGAAGCTTGGATACGACGTGACGATTCTCGAGGCGCGCGACCGCGTCGGCGGCGTGAACTGGAGCGTGCGCAGGGGCGCCACACACACCGAACTCGGAGCCGCGGGCGAAACACAGGTCTGTACCTTCGACGAGGGGATGTACGTGAATGCAGGACCCTGGCGCATTCCGCACTGGCACGAAGGCGTCCTCGGTTATTGCAAGGAGCTGGGCGTGCCGCTCGAGATGTTCGTCAACGAGGCAGAAGCGTCGTACTTCTACTACGAAGGCGAGAACATCGGTCCGCTGGCGAACAAGCGCGTACGGCTGCGGGAGGTGAAGGCGGACATGATCGGCTACACCTGCGAGCTCATGGCGAAGTGCGTGAGCCATGAGAAGCTCGACATGCCGCTGACGGCTGACGACAAGGAGCGGTTCATCGACTTCCTCGTGAACGAGGGTTACCTCGATTCGGCCGATCACGCCTACCGCAAAAACCAGGGACGCGGGCCTGGCGACCCGAACGACTTCAAGGCGCTGCTGCAGTCCGGGTTCGGTCTCCGTGTCCGCTCGGTGATGTCGGGCACCGGCCAGGCGCCGATGTTTCAGCCGATCGGAGGGATCGACAACTTCCCCAAAGGCTTCCAGCGAGCGCTCGGCGAGAAGATCGCCTTGCGTATGGAAGTGCAGTCCATCAAGCAGAGCGAGCAGGACGTGAAAGTGGTCGTGAAGAACCTGAACACCGGACAGATCAGGGTGCTCACGGCCGACTACTGCATCTCGTGCCTGCCGCTCACCGTGCTGAGCACGATGGACGTGAACCTGTCAGCCGACACGATGGCAGCGGTCAAAGCCACCCAGTACAGCCCGAGCGCGAAGATGGGGCTTCAGATGAAGCGGCGGTTCTGGGAAGAGGACGACCGAATCTTCGGCGGGCATCTCTACTCGAACCTGCCGTTCGGCGAGTTCTCCTACCCCTCGAACGGATACTTCGGCCAGAAGGGCGTGCTGCTCGGCTTCTATGGAAACGGACGCATGCAGAACGTCGTCGACATGCCGGTGAAGGACCGCGTGGAGCACGTGCTGAAGCACGCGAGCAAGGTGCACCCGCAGATCAGAACCGAATTCGAGAGCGCCTACGCGGTGTTCTGGGAAAAGGCCCCGTACAGCCTCGGTGCGTTTTCGGGCGGAGGTGGAGGCGGACGCAACGGCGGGGGGAACGACCGCCTGACGATGATCGGCAAACCCGACAACCGCATCTATCTGGGCTGCGCGGCGGTGAGCGGCGACGGGTCGTGGATGGAAGGCGCGGTCGGGGCTGCCTGGAAACAGGTGAAGGCGCTGCACGAACGGGCCATGGCGACGAACTGAACTGACGGTCACAGGTCCGGGCGGCGGACCTGTGACTCGCGGGGTGCAGGCAGGGGCGGATTGATTAGATCGCTCTAGCCCTTTTCTATCGTGTAGATCTCCCGACGCCCTTCGACCACGATGTCGTGATAGCCGGCCATCGCGTCCTGGAACTCTTTCTTCGACATCGACTGTTGTTGTACCTCGGCGTATCGCTCGAGGTTGTCGACCTCCGCTTCCGACACCACCATCCAGTACCGCTCCGAGCTGACGTCGGTCATCACCTTCAGCGGACCGACTCCGAGCGGCTGCAGCAGCTTGCTGAGCGTCTGGAATTTCTTGACCATCGCGCGCGCCTGGCCCGGCTTGCAGAACATGATGTCGCGAACGAGAAACATGGACGCCTCCTTTCGATATTCGACAGACGGGAAGCGGCCATGCTACCGGGAACTGAAAGCGCGAAACAGTAAAAACGCCTCAATGTCTACTGCTGCTGACCCTGGTTCTGTGTCGGTCTGGCAGCGGCCGGCTGCTTCGCCACGACGCCGCACAACGGGCAGCCCGGGATGACGTCCCTGCCCGGATTGGCGGCAATGCGTTCACGCATTTCGTTCATGAACTGGTCGTCGGTCAGCGCGACGCGATTGCCCAGGTCGATGAACATGTTCGTGATCGAGCGATTGCCGGAGCCTGACCAGTTCCGGGGATCAGGGACGTTCTTGTTCCCGGGCGTGTTGTCGAAGTAGCCGATGATGTGAAGGATCGTCCCCTTCGGCAGCAGCGGCGCCACATCGTCTGCATAGCTGTAGCCGCGCACCCAGTTGTGGTCATAACCGACGCAGGACAACGTCTGGATGTTGTAGCCCCAGATGGCCTCGAGGCACATGCGGTTGCCCGGTGCGTGCAGGTGCGGTTCGAACGAAATGACCTTGGTGTTCTCCTGCAGCACCGCGTAGGCGTGCAGCATCTGATCCTTCTCCATCGCCCTGATGTCGATGTCGACGCCGTTGCCAAGTCCGAACACCGCGCGCTTGTACTCCGGCTTGTAGCCCTTCGGCGCCAGTTTGTAGCCGAACTCGAGGTGAGAGGTGACGTCCTTACCGCTCGAATGGGTGTGCAATGAATCGGAGAAGATCCAGGAACCCTTCTTCAGCAGCACGGCCGATTTCGGATCGAAGTAGTCAGGGTTGCGGCCGACCTCGTGGACCGGCCAGTTCACGACGTTGTCGCTGCCGACTACGGTCTCGGCGTCGGAGGGCTGATAGTCAGCGCCTGGCTGAGTGCGGTAGATCAGGTGGTGCCACACGAACAGCCCGCCAACGGTGTCGCGACCGCCGTTGTGCACGGTGGCGTCGTTCACTTCCTTGATCTCGACGGCCAGGACGTACCGGTCTTCGTCGAGCGGGATCGGCACCGGCTCGATCTCTCCCCACCAGTCTGGCGAGTTCGCCTTGACGACGATGTCTTTGCTCCTGACGATCAGGTCCGGCTTGCCGATCCGCCAGACGCTGTTGTCCGCCCACTGCTTTGCTGGCGGCATGTCGGCAGGATTACCCCGAGCAGCCCCGCTGTCGGCCCACTTCGCCACCAGCGCCACCTCCCTGGCACTGAGCGATGGATCGTCCTTGTACTTCTGGATGCCGATGTTCTTCTCCATATACCAGGGGGGCATGACGCCGGCATGCGGACCGACGCCGGTGCGCTGCTTGATGGCGCGCGCCCAGGGCCTGACCTCTTCATAGGTAGTCAGCGGCATCGGAGCACCGCCGCCGGCGCGATGGCAGTTCTCGCAACTGCGCTGCAGGATGGGAGCGATGTCCTTCGAATAGGTGACCTGCGCGTCAGCATTCCCGGCCTGCTGGGCCTTGAGAGCAATGGGAAGTCCGAGGCCGGCCGCGGCGGCGGTTGCCAGGGCGAACGCCAGCGGCATTCTCCAGTTCAGCGTCATCTCTCTCTCCTTCAAGAACTCAAGGGTCGGGGTCTGTACACCCGATCCACATCAGGCGAAGCGCGAGGGCAAGTGGCGTGCCTCGGCGGAGCACGAGAGATCTCGCGGAAATTCAGATGTGTCGCAGCGTGTCGCGGGGAATTGTTCGGGAGGGGACGGGAATATTCCGCAGCGGGAGGAGCCGGCGGAGGCGGAGCGGGACGGCGACGAGGAGGCGGGGCGCGCGAACGCGCCCCGCTGCATTAACGAAGGCTGGTGGGAGCCTTACCGCTTCTTCGCGGCCTTCTTCTTCGCGGCCTTCTTCGCCACCTTCTTCACAGCCTTCTTCTTTGCAGCCTTCTTCGCCACTGATCCTCGCTTCCCGACGCCCTTCGAGGCGCCCTTTTGTTTTTTCCGTGCACCGGCACTCTTCTTCGCCGGGGCGCTCTTCTTCCTGGCAGGAGCGGCCTTCTTCTTCGAAGCCGACTTCTTCCCACCCGACCGCGCGGGCGCTGGGCCCTTCGCCGCCGCCTTGCGCGGAGCCGCTTGTGCCGGAGCCCGCGGTGCCGGTGGCGGGAGCTCGATGCCCTCATCGCCGGCGTCGGCCGCGTCGAGCTCGAGATCGAGCGTCTCGTCTGCCGCGTCCAGTTCGCTCAGGTCCGGTCCTCCGGTGAGATCGTCATCCGGAAGATCGATTCCGCCATCATCAAAATCCGTCATGGTTACGCCTCATATGCGACGACTCGATGTCGTTGCATGAAAACGCTTGCGGCGTTAGTGTGACGACCCGCCGCGCTAGTGTCAATCACGATCGACCGATTTTCATGCTCGATCGACGCGATCGATCGACGTCAGATGCCTCGCCGCGCCGATGCGAGCGACGCGCGCACCCACGGTTCGAGCGGCGTCTGCATCACGCCGAACTCCGATGCGAGTCCGCTCGAGTCGAACTCCGAGTCGTAGGTGTCCGACATCGCGAGCAGTCCGAGCAGCACGTCGGGTACTCCCTCCACGCGCTCGCCTCGCTGCACGTACCGCGCATCGATCGGTGCGCCGAGCACCCGTTCGTAGGTCGCGATGACGTCGCGCCACGAGAGTGCCTGAGGACCGCCGATCGCCAGCTGCCTGTTGCGCGCGGCGGGGTTCGTTGCCGCGGCGACCAGGTACTGAGCGACGTCATGCTCCGCAATGTACGAATGGCGCCGTCGCCCGTCGCCTACGATCACCACCGGCTGACCCGCCAGCACTCTCGCGCCGACGATAGCCCCGGGCCACGATTCCATGAACGCGTCGGCCGCGACGATGGTCCACGCGAGTCCGCTGTCCCTGAGGTGCTGCTCGCTCTCGCCCTTCGCCGCCAGGAACGGTACGGGTGACTCCGGAACCGCGCCGTAGACCGACATGTAAACGAAGTGGCCGGCTCCTGCCTTCCGTGCCGCGTCGATCAGCGCCTGTGTACCTGCACGATCGACGCGGTCCACCGTGTCGTCGCCACCGCGCCGCGCGGTGTTCGCGGTCGTGATTACCGTATCGGCACCAGCGCAGGCGCTCGCCAGTGACGACGGATCCCTCAGGTCGCCAGCGACGATCTCCGCACCCATTCGCCGCAGAGGCCCGGACGCCGATGACGGCCTGGCGAGCGCGCGAAGCTTCGTGCCTCGAGATAACAGTTCACGTGCGACACGCCCCCCGAGCTTGCCTGTCGCACCAACGAGCAGAACCATGCGCAACTCCTATCAGCCGGTGAACCGGCGGGCCCGCCGGCGTCCGGCGGCATAGACCCCGACGCCGGCAAGCATCATGACAACAGACAGCCCGACAATCTTCATCACCGCGAGCGCGGGATTGGGATCGTCGGCAGACGGCACGCACGCCAGGACGATGGCGATCGTGGTTGTGGTCAGCCCGAGGCTCGCGAGCACGATAGCTGCCGGCCGGCCTCCCGGAACCTGAATCACACCTGCGGCCGGCGGAGTGTCCTGGACCCTGATGAGGGCTGCGAACATGAACAGAAACGGGATGAAGTAGGTGATGACGCTCATGCTCACCAGCACGTCGTAGGCACCGCGGACTGACGTGCCCGCCTGGCCGAGCACCACGAACAGAGCGGACACACCAGCCTGCGTGAGCAGCGCGACATGGGGGGTCTGCCACCTGGGATGAAGGCGACCGAATGCCGGTGGAAGGAAGCGATCGAATCCGGCCACGAACGGCAGCCGCGCGACTGCGGCAAACCATCCGCCGACCCCTCCAACCGCACTCAGCGCAACCGCCAGCGCCAGCACAGGAAGCAGCCATGCCGTGTGGACACGTTCAGCGACGGCTTGCAGCGCCTGCATGATGCCCTGGAGTCCGGAGACCTGTTCGTGCGGGACAGCGATGAGAATGCTGAAGGTGCCTGCGAGGTAGAGCACCACAATCGAAACGGCCGCTGCGACGACGGCGCGAGGCACGGTTCGCCGGGCGTCCACGATCTCTTCCGCCATCGCCGAACCGCTCTCGACTCCGCCGAACGCAAACGCGAGTGTGGACCAGAAAATCATGTCCTTCATCGACACCGACGGGACGAACGACGCAGCCGGAAACGGCGTGGCCGAACCGAAACGGGTGTACGCCAGTCCGCCGAACAGGATGAGTGCACCGGCCACCAACCAACTGGCAACCGCGCCGGCGTTGCTCAACCATTTCCCTATCTGCAGCCCGACGACGTTCAGGTACACGGTCACGCCAAGCCCTGCGAGCGAGACGAGGATGAAGTACGTGCTGTTCGAAGACAGGCTTTCACCACTCGGACCCACCGCAAAGAGCAGATTGCCGGCGGCAAAGTACAAGAGCGACGGGAAATACGGGAGGTTTGTCGCCCAGTAGAGCCATCCGGTGAAGAATCCTGCGAATGGTCCGAAGGCTTCACGGCTCCAGACGTAAATGCCGCCTTCCAACGGGTAGCGCGAAGAGAGTTCGAGCGTCGCGAAGACGAGCGGCACGAACAGACCCACTGCGCCGATCAGCCAGATCACGAGTGCTGACGGACCACTCGCAGCGGCAGTCGCGATCCAGCGCAGGCTGAACGTGGTGACGACGTAGAAAAGAAAGAGGTCGCGGAAGCCGAGCGTCTTGCGCAGGTGGCCGCGGTCGCTCATCGGTTGAACGTGTGCGGCAGCCAACGGTCGCCGACCCAGACAAATCTCGTCTCGAACGAGACGGATTCGCGTTGTGGATGGCGGGGATCGCCCGGCAGCAGGATCTCCCTGGCGCCGTTCTCTTCGACAACGA
>Ga0310810_10006452_pt1 | contig 13263 bp, 15 predicted proteins | sample NCmetagenome_FD_207641 | JGI IMG/M metagenome (GOLD analysis project Ga0310810, IMG submission 207641) | Soil microbial communities from experimental microcosm in Duke University, North Carolina, United States - NC | ecosystem: Engineered > Artificial ecosystem > Soil microcosm > Unclassified ... | reverse complement strand
TGCAGCCGCGCGCGGGCGGCGTGCACTTTCGAGGCTGGCGCTCTCTAGGGGAGTTACGGATTCTGGAACAGCGGACTTTGCCGTGCGGGACGTCTTCTTCGCTACCACGAGCTGCACTTCCTTGGGACCATATGGCCGGCGACTCCGATGCCGGCATAGCCCTCTATTATCACCCGGGCACGACACTTCTGCGACGGGAACCTGCCGTTGACCGCTCCCGTCGCAGCCGAACCCGATTTCGTCATTGATTCGCGCGGTAGAAGTAATAGTCAGTCGTATACGGCACCAGCGCGAGCGCCCCGATGTCGCGATTCTTGCTGCAGCCGTCCGCAGGCGCCACGCCCCCTGACGTGTTGACACGCTGGATGTACGTGGTGGCAGCGAGGCCGGCCCCGCCGCTCTGCCCGGCAGACCCGCCAACCCTCTGCACGAGCAGCCACGGAATCGCGTTGGCGTCGACGAAGGCTGGATCCGTCGAGGACGCGGCGGCGCGACCCCACACCCGGCTCGTATCCTCCGAATCCTGCCAGGTCGGTCGCGCGAGCCCGCCTTCGAGAGGATTCGCGCTCAGGAAGTGCGTGGCGATCTGCGGTCCGACACCGGTTGTCGCGGGCACGAAAAGGGTGGCCTGCGGCGCGAGAAAGCGCCAGGCGGCAACGCTCTTGTCGCTCGGAAGGCAAATGTAGTTCTGCGTGCCGGTGGCCTGGCCGACGAGGAACACCGAATGGCCGGCTGGGACCTCGAGGTTCGCCGGCACCGCCGGCTGCGCCGCCGCGCTCGACACTCCAATACCGAGCACGCACAGCCCGGCCCACACTCCACGCCTGATTCGTCCGTTCATCGTCCTTCTCCACGTCGTTTCGACGCGCTCCACCATGGAACGCCCTGGTGGAGTATCGAAATCGGGCGCGGTGTCCCGCCATCCGGTTCAGACGCGTGCGTGGGGGTTGAACAGACGGTTGATGACTGAGGGGAGATGCGGGACGCTGGCAACGTCGGCCGCGTTTTACGTCTTCACGATCACGGTCTCGCCGATCTCGCGCAGCCCCAGCCGGCCCTGCTCTTCGCGCAGCATGCGTTCGGCGCGCTCGATCGGCTCGTGGAGCGGCTCGCGGCTCAACGCGAACGACTGGTGATGAACCGGCACGATGATTCGCGCGCCGGCAGCATCGGCCATCGCAATCGCCTGCTCCGGCGTGCAGTGAGCGTTGATCCACGGATCGTACGCGCCGATCGGCATCACCGCGGCAGCGAACGGTCCGAACTGCCGGTGGCCGCGGAACGCGTCGGTTACGGCGGTGTCGCCGCCGATCAGCAGGCACTGCCCTTCGCGCTCGACGATGAAGCCGCCGTAGCCTCGCCAGGTATCGCGCGTGATGCGAGCGCCCCAGTGGCGAACCTCGATTGCGCGGACGAGTGCCTCACCGCGCGGAGTAACGACCTTCACCGACTGGTTCCAGGCGAGCTCGTGCACCGACGAGTAGCGCTCGGCCGGCAGCAGGTCCGCGGTCCCGGCCGCCATCACCGCGACCGGGCGGCCCGGCACCGAGGCGAGCGACGGCGTGTCGAGATGATCGAAATGAGCGTGCGAGACGAGCACGAGATCGATGTCCGGCAGTTCGTCGGGACCGAGCGCGCACTGCACGAGCCGCAGCGGCCCGAGGCTGCCGACGCCGAGATCGACGCCGATCCGCGAAAACAGGACCGGGTCGGTGATGATCCGCAGGCCCTGGAAATTGATGAGCACCGTTGCGTGGCCGAGCCACGCCATCGTGATCGCGTTGTCGTCCCAGGTGTCCGGCCGCGGCCGGTGTGGCGCCGGCGGCAGATCTCTTCCCCACTCGGCAAAACGGTCGCGCAGGAACCGCGCAGTCCACGACGAGGAGAACCCCGTCCATAGCGCGCCGACACCGGCCAGGGTGCCGGTGGTGAGGACGGTCCGACGCTTCACGCTCATGATTCTGACAGACTCCGGCCGGCGGCAATTTGTTCCCAGGGGTGGTGGTGCGCCCTCATTCCCGGCGCGGCAGCACCGTATACACCCGGCCGATGAACCCAGCGAACTCCTGCATGAACTTCTGCAGAAACGCCTCAACGTCGGGTTTGGTCACCCGGCCGTCCTGATCGATCAGCCCCGGCTCGAACTGGAGGTAGGCCTCGATCGCGTTCATCTGCGGCGAATTGCAGAACGCCAGGATGCTGCGGAGGTGCTGCTGGCCGACCGCGGTGCCAATCTTCCCCGGCGAGGTCCCGATCACCGCCGACGGCTTGCGCGTAAACGAGTTCTGCCCGTACGGCCGGCTCGCCCAGTCGATCGCGTTCTTCAATGCCCCCGGTATGCTGCGGTTGTATTCCGGCGTGACGAACAGGACCGCGTCGACCGCCGCGATTGCGTCCTTGAACGCGCGTGCCACCGGCGGGTAGTCCGGGTCGTAGTCGTAGCTGTAGAGAGGCAGCTCCTTGAAGGAGATCTCGCTCATCTGCAGATCTGACGGCGCGGCGCGCTCGAGGGCCCGGGCCAGCAGCCTGTTGATCGATTTAGTGGACAGACTCCCGATGAGATAGCCGACCTTGTAGCTCATGATGTCCCCCTGCTCACAGCAGCAATCACGGTGCCGCGACGGGCTGAGCGAAGCAATCCGAGCCGGGCGGCAGCGAGGCTGGACGTCGGGCGTGTGCGGCGCTATCGTGTCGCCGATCATGCGCCGAGCGACACCCGCCGAGGAGCGCGCCTTCAAGCGCGTGGCCGCCATTGGCCTGGCACTCCCCGGCGCGACGCTCGAAACGAAGTACGACGGATCGCCGGTCCTGCGGGCAGGCGGCTGCTTCTTCGCCGGCATCGCGAGCCACCCGTCGGCCGAACCAGGTTCGATCGTCGTGCGCAGCGAGTTGGAAGACCGCGAGTGGCTGCTGAAGGACGCGCCCGACACCTATTACGTGACCGACTACTACCGGCCGTATCCGATCGTCCTCGCGCGCCTCGCGCGTATCGATGACGATGCGCTGCGCGATTTGCTGTCGGTGTCACAGCAGCTGGCGGCGGAGAAAACGGGGCGTCGCACCGATTCTCGGCGCGCGCGGAAGGCGTGAGCCCGGCGCGGCCGCGCGCCGGGCCGCGCTACTCCTGCCCGGTGGGGACCGCAGTGCCCTTCACGTCCACCTTGATCAGCGCGGTCGTCCAGCAGCACCCGGTGGCGCCGCCGCCGGGGCCCGACAGATCGTTGACGGTCAGGTGGAGCATGTAATCACCTGCCTGGCTGAAGGTGACGTTCGCAGAGATCTTCCCCGCGTACGGCTCGCCCGGCTTGCCGCCCTTCAGCGTGGTCCACTTCTCGTCCTTGACCACCGTGACCGGCCCAGGGCCGCGATACCTGGAGATCACGACGTTGGCCATTTTGAAGTCGTCGGTGACCGGCGCGTTCGATCCGCTGGAGTACAGACCGTCGTCTTCGACCCACAGATCGAGGGCGAGCGGCTTGCCGACCGTAGCGCTTCGCGCCAGCGCCGTCTCCAGCGAGGCAATGGGATTCTGGATGGCCGGCCCGTCCTCAGAGAAGCGAAGGATCGGTGGGCGGTTGTACTTGCCGCCCGGGCTTTCCTCCGAGGCCTGGTTCGGAGAGATGTTGTAGTCGGGGCTGCGGTGGAACGGCACCCGCTGGGTGACGCCGTTCACGGTGAGCACCCACCAGAGCCGGTCGTTCGCGGGCGTGTCCTTCGGGACGGTGACCGTGAACATGCCGAAGCCTCTGTTCGGCATGAAATGCGTCGGCTGGCCGCGGTCGGGCGGCCCCGGCTCGAAGTGATTCTCCGGCCCGATCGGCACGTCCACTTCCGCCTTCCAATTGCGGTTGTAGTAGCCGATCAGGAACGTGTGGGTGCCGTCGGCGTTCGTGTACCACCCGTCGTATGCGGGAGAAATGCTCGCGCCGAACGCCTTCTTCGGCGAGCTCGGCAGCATCATTCCCTGAGCCGAGAGGACCACCCCGGCGCCGACCGCGGCGATCCCGAGCGCGATTGCCAGACGACGCGCGGACTGGATGCGCATGACGACCTCCTCGCGCTATCGTCGCGGCTCGTTCCGTTCGGTGGTGGTCTTCTTCTTCGCGACCCGTTCCTGGTATTCAGCGTCGGTCAGATAGACCACGTTCATCCAGGCGTGCGCCATCTCGTCCACCGTGCGATCGCCGTAGCCCACCCACTGATCGGGATCGGGGTTGTCCTTGTTGTTCCTGGTGTTGTCGTAATACGCGCTCACGTGGATGATCGTCCCCTTCGGGAACACCGGCGCCGCATCGTCTTCGAAGATGTAGTTCGTCATCCAGTTGAAGTTGAAGTCGGAGACGTAGCTGATCACCTCGTTACGGCCGTCGGGCAGGATGGCTTCGACCTGCATCGCCTTCCCGCGCAGGTGGAAATGCGGCTGGAAGTTGGTGATGATGGTGTTCTCCTTCAGCACCGTATAGCCCTCGGTGTAGGCCACCGAGTTGGGCGGGATATCGAGTCCAGCCGTCCCGTTCTTCAGACCCGTGAAGCCAATCAGGTAGCTCCGCTTGGTCGGCTCCTCGCCCTTCGGATAGAGCCACAGGCCGATCTCCGAGGCGCTGGTGATCTCCTCGCCAACGGCGTGGACGTGCTGATCCCACGAGATTTTCTCGCCGGGCATGATCAGCTTGCCGGTGCCTTCCATGAAGCGGTCGTAGCCCTTGCCGATCGCCCACTCCATCAGCTGCGGACGGCGATTGATCAGCTCCTCGGGGGACGGCGGTGCGTCCGGGTCGCGACCCGGGCGTACCGTGCCGGTGTTGACCGCGGCCACGTTATCGGGATTGAGGATGTGGTAGGCGATCGAGTGGTGCACGATCTTCCGCCCCGCCAGATTGACGGGACGAATCTCCACCATCCGCACCCAGCGCGGCTCGGTGATCGGAATGTCGCTCACCGGACGCCACCACTCGTCCTGATGCACCGCCGGCATCGTCTGCATCGGCGCCTTGATCACGATGTCGGGAGGACCGAAGCCGTCGCGTTCGGCCTGCCAGAACAGGCCCTGCGAAACCGGTTTGGGAGTGAAGTCGGCCGGATTGCCCTCGGGCGCGCCCTGATCCACCCACGCTACGATCGTGGCGACCTGATCGTCGCTCAGCGAGATGTCGTTCTTGAACTTCTGGACGCCGACGCTGCGGTCGATGTGCCACGGCGGCATCTGGTGCGAGAGGACGCGCTGCTTGATCGAACGGGCCCAGGGCCTCGCCTCCTTGTAGCTGGCGAGTGACATCGGCGCGATCGATCCAGGCTCGTGGCACGACTGGCACTTCGCCTGGAAGATGGGAGCAACGTCCTTCGAAAACGTGACGGCCCGCGTGGTTTCCTGCGCGCTCGCCAGGCCGGGCGCGACGAGGCAGGCCGCGATGGTTGCTGAGAGCGTTACGAAGCGCGACGTACCGGTCATCCCCTTCTCCTTTGGTGACGACGGGACCGTTGCCGCCGCCGGTAATCAGACGAGGCGGCATGGCATGTAATGCAGGACTCGTGCCGCGCTAAGAGTAAAGGCAGCAAGGCAGACGGCACAAGGCAAAAGAACGGCGCCCTACCAGATGCCCAGCGCGCGCCGGACCGCCACGATCTGGCCGACGTGGTAGGCCGTGTGATCGATGATGAGCAACAGCGCCCGCAAGTAGCTCTGCTGTCCGGTCCCGGTCGGCACCGTTGCCGTCAGATCGTCGGTATCGCGCGCCACCTCGCGGAGTTTCTCGAGGTCGCGGGCATAGTCGGCAAGGCTATCGGTCCAGGCTTGCTCGCTCGGCGGCGCCGGCTGAGGTGGCCAGTAATCGTCGGGCCACTTCCGGGTGTGGACGTACCGCGGATTCACACAGAAATCGAGGATGTCGTCCTGGGCAAGCCGGATGTGCTCCAGCTGCTCCCAGATCGAGTGATCGAACCCGGGCGGCCGGACGCCTCGCTTGTCGGCAGGCACGTTGGCGATCGCCTTGTCGAAGCCGACGTGCGCCTCTTCCCACGCAAGGGCACGCACGAGGTGGTCGCGGATGGCGTTACTCGGTTCGCGCATCGGATGCTCCTGCCGCGGAGCATAACGCGAGCGCAGGGTGGCTTACACCACCCGACGGTATGATGCGCGTGCCGGGGGCCGAACGTGAGCAATCCCGCGGAAGGGTACGAGCGCTTCATGGTGCCGCCAGAAGCACTGCCGTTCGCCGATCGCAGCTTCGATCTCGTGCTGTGCCAGTTCGCGATGATGTTCTTCGCAGACCGTCGCGCCGCCGCGGCCGAGATGCGGCGCGTGCTGACCGGTTGAACGCGCTTTTCACGGCGGCCGGGTTCGATGACGTCACGGTGACGCCGCTGTCGATGACGGCGCGATTCGGTGCGTCCAAACCTCGTGTTAACGTCGCCGGATGAACATCGGCATCATCGGCTCGGGAATGGTTGGCTCGGCGCTGGCGCGAAGGCTCGCCCGGCTCGGCCACAGGCTGTCAATCTCCAACTCGCGCGGGCCCGACACGCTGCGGCAGTTCGCCGGGGAGATCGATGCCACCGCAGCGACCACCAGCGACGCGGCGCGCAGCGGCGGGATCGTCATCGTCGCGATCCCGGAACGCGCGGTGATGGATCTGCCGAAGGACCTTTTCGCGGGCGTGGCCGCAGACACCGTGGTGATCGACACGGGCAATTACTATCCAAGCCGCGACGGACAGATCGCCGCGATCGATGCCGGTCAGACGGAGAGCAGATGGGTGAGCGAGCGGCTCGGCCGGCCGGTCGTCAAAGCCTTCAACACCATCTATTTCAAGAACGTCCTCGAGAAGGGAGCGCCGCCCGGCGCGGCCGGGCGGCTGGCGGTGCCGGTCGCTGCCGACGGGCGCGGTGAGCGGGAGACGGTCTTGCAACTCGTGGACGATCTCGGGTTCGACCCGGTCGACGCAGGAGGGCTCGACGACTCGTGGCGCCAGCAGCCGGGCACGCCGTGCTACGGCAAGGAGCTCGAGGCGCCGGGGTTGAAGGAGGCGCTCGCCGCGGCGGAGCGGAACCGGATCGCCGAATACCGCAAGGCCGCCGACGATGCGGCGCGGGCGTTCTTCAGGCCGCCGCCGCGCTGAGCGGCAGATACCGGCCGAAGCGGCGCAGCTCGACGTCGGTCATCGCGTCCCGATCGCGCGTGGATTATCGCGTGCCGAGTCGATGAGCTCTTCGACGGCGGCCACGATCAGTTCCGGCTCGTCGAACTGAATCCAATGGCCGCTGCGCCTCGCGATCACGTGACGGCCCGCAGCCGATGCCGCCGCGAGCCGGCGATGGGCCTCGAGCTCCGCCGCCGGCTGCTCGCCGCTCGAGATCACCACGACAGGAATCTCCGGCGGCGACACCGCGGCGGCGATGGATTCCCGGTCGCGTTCGAGCACGCGCATGTGCTCGGCCATCGCGTAGAAGCACTTCGGATCGCACCAGTGCGCCTGCACGATCGGATGCACCTCCGCGGGAAGCTTGCGCACTTCGCCGACCAGCCGCTCGAGGGTACGCGCCGCCGTCGGGCCGAACACCTTGACGAAGCGGCGCGGCGCGCCAGGTGCGCCGCCGGTCAGGAGCGCCAGGCAGGCCCGGACCACCCCGGCATGCGCCAGCATCGCGCCTGCATATGAGAGTTGCCGGCCGCCTCGCAACAAGCGGGTTCGCTGTGCGCTCGTGATGAGCCACTCGGTCGCTGGATCGACCAGGACGACGCCCGCGACGCGGTGCGGGTGCCGCATCGCGTACGCCGACACCACGAAGCTTCCGAACGAGTGCCCGACCAGCACACATCGATCGCCGGGTGCGGTGCTGTCCAGGACCGCGCCGAGCTCGGTGACAATCCGGTCGAATGTCGGTGGCACTGACGACGGCTCGCTCCACGCGAGGCCGGCGCGGTCGTACGCGCAGGCCCGGGTGATCGTTGCGACGCGGGGCCGGACAGCCGCCCAACTGAGCGACGAGGCAGCAATGCCCGACTCGAACAGCGCGACGGGACGGCCAGCGCCGGTGCAGGACACGTGCAGACGATGGCCGCCGACATCGACGAGACGGCCCGGCGCGGCAAAGCGCCGGCGCGCTCCGCGGGCGCCCGCGCGCTGATAGACCACGCCCAACACCAGCAGCAGCGCAAGTCCGGCGAGGATGCTCACGGCCTTCATGCCGATTGTCCGTCATTCCGGTAGGATGCTCATGCCACGGCATGTCATGAGCCAGACTCCACCGCCGGAAACACCGTCAGGCTGGCGCCTTCCGCGCGGCACCGTCACGCTGCCGGAAGTGCACGCGACGATCCCGATTCCGGCGGGCGGCGGCATCCGGCGATTCCTCGCGTTCGCAGGCCCGGGCTACCTCGTCGCGGTCGGCTACATGGATCCGGGGAACTGGGCCACCGATCTCGCCGGCGGGGCCCGCTACGGCTACGCGCTGCTCAGCGTCATCCTGATCTCGAACCTGATGGCGATCCTGCTCCAGGCGTTGGCCGCACGCCTCGGCATCGCCAGCGGGCGCGACCTCGCCCAGGCGTGTCGCGACGCCTACTCGCCGCGGACGACGATCGCGCTGTGGGTGCTCTGCGAAATCGCGATCGCCGCTTGCGACCTCGCCGAAGTCATCGGTGCGGCCATCGCGTTGAACCTGTTGTTCGGCCTGCCGCTGCTCTGGGGTATCTGCCTGACGGCGCTCGACGTGCTGATCGTGCTCTACCTGCAGCATCACGGCTTCCGCTACGTCGAAGCGCTGGTCGGCGGCCTGATCGTGCTGATTGGAGGCTCGTTTGCCCTCCAGCTCTATCTCGCGCAGCCGGATCTCGGCGGCGTCGCCGCCGGATTCTTGCCGGACCCGAACATCCTGGTGAACGCCGACATGCTGTACATTGCGATCGGCATTCTCGGGGCCACGGTCATGCCCCACAACCTCTACCTGCATTCCTCGATCGTCCAGACGCGCAAGTACAGCGATGACCTCGAAAGTCGGCGCGAGGCGATTCGATTCTCCTCGCTCGACTCGACCATCGCGCTCATGTCTGCGCTCTTCATCAACGCCGCCATCCTGGTGATGGCTGCGGCCGTGTTCCACGGCTCCGGCTACCAAGACGTGGCCGACATCAACGACGCCTACCGGCTGCTCTCGCCACTGCTCGGCACCAACCTCGCCAGCATCCTGTTCGCCTCGGCGCTGCTGCTGTCCGGACAGAACGCGACGCTGACCGGGACGCTGGCCGGCCAGATCGTCATGGAGGGGTTTCTCGACATCCGGCTTCGTCCGTGGCTCCGCCGTCTGATCACCCGGCTGGTCGCCATCGTTCCGGCCGTGTTCATCACCGCAATCTACGGAGAGCGCGGGAGCGGGTCGCTGCTCATCCTGAGTCAGGTCGTGCTCAGCCTTCAGTTGCCCTTCGCCGTCTTCCCGCTCGTCATGTTCACGACCGATGAGCGGAAGATGGGAGCGCTTGTCGCGCCGCGATGGATGCGGTGGCTCGCATGGCCGGTCGCGGTGCTCATCGCCGTGCTCAACGTGTGGCTGCTGGTTCGCACGTTCGGTGTTTCCTGAATCCACGACGATGTATCGCCACATCCTCGTCGCCATCGAGCACGCCGAGTCGGACGCGGCGATCCTCCGCCATGTCGAGCGGCTCGCCAGGCTCACCGGCGCGTCGCTGCTGCTGGTCCATGTCGCCGACGGCTTTGCCGCCCGGCACTTCGACGATCTCAAGCTTCGCGAATCGGAAGAGATGCGCGCGGATCGCGAGTACCTGGAGCAGCTCGTGGCTGGGCTGAACGCGGCCGGGCTGCCGGCCCAGGGCCGGCTGGCCCTGGGCGATCCGGCGACGGAGCTGATCAAGACCGCGCGGCAGGAGTCGGTGGATCTCGTCGCGATGGCCACTCACGGGCATCGCTGGTTGAACGATCTCCTGCGTGGCACCACGGTCAACCGCGTCAGGCACGAGCTGACCGTCCCGGTACTGCTGGTCCGCTCCGGGTCGGAGGCGCCGTGAACGACGATGCCGCAGCCCGCGTGCTGCCGCTGGAGCGGTTAGCGCATTAGGCGGCCGGCCATGCCGAGAATATCGTCGAGCGGGTTGCCGTCGCCGTCGAGATCGAGCATGGACGCGAGACCGCCGACGCCAGCCTGGCTGGTCATCTGACCGCCGCCGGTCTGACCGCCACCCAGCAGACCGCCGAGCAGACCGCCAAGCGGGTCTGCGGACTGCGCGGCCGACGGTGCGCCGCGCTTGGCCATGACGCCGGCGACGAGCATCGCCACCATCGGCAGCATTTTCTTGAGTAGTGCCGGATCGAGTCCGGTTTGGCTGGCGGCATTGTGAGCCACGGTCCGGCTGACGTCCTGGGATCCGAAGATCTGCCCGAGCACGTTGTTGCCGCCGCTCACGTCGGTGGGACGCGGGGCCAGCACTTCGTCCATCAGCCCGCCGCCGCCGAGCCCGCCGACCATGCCCAGCAGCCCGTCGAGGCCGGTCGGCTGGGCCTGGGCCTGTTTCTTGAACCCGCCGAGAATCGCCGGCAGCAACGCCGCGGTCCCGCTCGTCGCCTGCTCCTCGCTGACGCCAAGCTCGCGCGCCATCGACTGCATGCCCCCCAACCCGTTGAGCAACTCTGTCATCTGCATGACGGCCCCCTTGCGGCACCGACTCTATCACCCGGCGCGCTCGATGCACCGATTACCGCAGAACGCCGACCCAGCAATTCAGTCACGAGGCGGACTCCCGTCAGGCAACATCGCGGCCGCATCATCCCCAGCCGTTGCGTAGCCGACGCGGGTCCGGGCCACGCCCTTCACCGGAGGAACGAGACGGACGGCCACCTGCCGGAATTTTCGGCTGTCGTCAGGACGTGGCACCAGGTATCCGACCGCATATTGGTTGACGAGGTCGTGAGCAATCGTGTCGTACACCGGTTTCAAATCCTCCGCTTTCGCCGGGAAGAACGCGAGGCCGCCGGTGTCCCGCGAGAGCGTCCGCATCTCCCAGCCGACGTTCCGGCGCCGATCGAAGCCGGGGTCCAGCGGTGAGACATAGCGATAGTCGGGAGTGATCGTGTAGACGGCAACATCCGCCGACCGCGCGAGCCCGGCGATCTCGTCGAAGCCGAGATGACTCGTCGTGTCGTACCCGTCCGAGAAAAGCACCAGCGCCTGCCGGCGAAGTTCCGGGTGCAGCCGCCGCTCGCGCTCGAACTGCCGGAGCGATAGATACAGGCCGTCGTAAAGCGCGGTGGTCCCGCTTGCGCCGACGGCATCGATGGCGCTGCCAACGCTCGCAAGATCCCGCGTCAGCTCCTGGCGCACTTCGACGCCACGCTTCACCTCGATCATCGTGGCCCGGTCGCCGTCGCGCAGCCTCGCCAGCAGGTCGCGGGCGCCGTGCTTCACGAGCGGGAGCAGTGATGCCATGCTGCCGCTGGTGTCGAGCACGATGGCCACGTCGAGCGGCACGCGATCGCTGCCAAAGAGCGAGACCGGCTGCTGGACGCCGTCCTCGTAGACCGCGAAGTTCTCCGCGCTGAGCCCGCTGACGTTGCGGCCGCGCCCATCGGTGACGCTCACCGAGAGCGCGACCACGGCGACGCCGCTCCTGAACTGTTGCGCGTGCTCGGCTGCGGTGCTCGCGATCACGAGCAGGCAGACACAGCCGGCAAGGCGCGCACCCGATGCGCTTGGCATGTCGTCCTCCTTGCCCGGCGCTCGGCGTGCACGCGGTCGCGGCGGTCTACCGCGAACAGATTCAAACCTCGTTCCAATGCGAAGGACGCGGCGCGCGAAGCCGCCGCGCTCGCGGGTGCGGCTGGCGCGATCACACGGATGTAAGAAATATCCGAGGATCGTCGTCGTCCTGGAGCCTCGATGGGCGCTTCATGCCAATGGCTGGCGCCGCCGAGCCGGACGCGGTGTTACGCTTCGTTCGGCCTCGACCGGCCAGGAGATGTCCATGAGATTCGCAATGCTGGTGTTGCTCGTCGCCTCGTTCCTCCCCGCCGGAGCTGCGGCAGCCGACGATCTCTCGGGAAGCTGGACGATCGACGGCGATGTGCAGGGGAACGCCTTCACGCTGAACTGCACGGTCAAGCAGGGTGCCGAGGCGGCCCTGTCGGGTCAGTGTGAAGTGAACGGTATGACGAGTGAGCTCACCGGGACCGCCAAGGACGCCGACATCCAGTTCTCGGTCACGATCTCGGGCTACACGCTGAACTACAGCGGCAAGGTGGAGGGCGACACGGTGGCAGGTGGCATCGAGGTCGCCGGCGCGACCGGCACCTTCAGCGGCAGGCGCGCCAAGGGTTGAGTCTTCGGTCCAGCCTTCTTCGGCGTCTAGTTGCTGCGGCTCGCGACGAACGCCGCCAGGTGCCTGCCGGTCAGCGTTGACGACGCCGCCACCAGGTCGGCTGGCGTGCCCTCGAATACGATCCGTCCGCCATCGTGGCCTGCCCCAGGGCCGAGGTCGATGATCCAGTCGGCGTGCGCCATCACCGACTGATGGTGCTCGATCACGATGACCGACTTGCCGGCGTCGACGAGGCGGTCCAGCAACCCGAGCAGCTGTTCCAGATCGGCAAGGTGGAGGCCGGTTGTCGGCTCGTCGAGCACGTAGACGCCGCCCTCGTCTCCCATGTAGGTCGCGAGCTTGAGCCGCTGGCGCTCGCCGCCCGACAGGGTAGTCAGCGGCTGGCCGAGCCGCAGGTAGCCGAGCCCGACGCCGGCCATGCGCTGCAGGATCGCGTGCGCGGCTGGCGTCGCCGCCTTACCCGTGCCGAAGAAGCCGACCGCCTCGTCTACCGGCAGGTCGAGCACTTCCGCAATGTTCTTCCCTCCAAGGCGGTACTCGAGAACCGAGGCTTGGAACCGCCGGCCCTGGCACTCCTCGCAGACCGTGGAGACGCCGGCCATCATCCCCAGGTCAAAATAGATCACGCCGGCGCCGTTGCAGGTTGGACAGGCGCCCTCGGAATTGGCGCTGAACAGCGCCGGCTTGACGCCGTTCGCCTTCGCGAAGGCGCTGCGGATCGGATCGAGCAGGCCGGTGTAGGTCGCAGGGTTGCTTCGCCGCGAGCCGCGGATAGGCGTCTGGTCTACCGACACGACGCCGGCGCGCGGGCTCACCGATCCGTGGATCAGCGAGCTCTTGCCCGACCCGGCCACACCCGTCACCACGACCAACACCCCGAGTGGAATGTCCACGTTCACGTTCTTCAGGTTGTGGGTGCGTGCGCCGCGCACCTTCAGGTC
>Ga0310810_10006451_pt1 | contig 13263 bp, 11 predicted proteins | sample NCmetagenome_FD_207641 | JGI IMG/M metagenome (GOLD analysis project Ga0310810, IMG submission 207641) | Soil microbial communities from experimental microcosm in Duke University, North Carolina, United States - NC | ecosystem: Engineered > Artificial ecosystem > Soil microcosm > Unclassified ... | reverse complement strand
TGCTGTGGCGCGTCATCGATGTGGGAATCGTGGACGGGGCGGGGGTGAACGGCGCCGCGGCGACCTCGCGCGTCCTGGGCTGGCTGGCGAGCCGGCTCCAGACGGGTGAGCTGGGGTTCTACGCGGTCGTCTTCGTGGTGGGGGTCGTCGTCGTTCTCTCCCGGGCGCTGCGCTGATGTACGACCATCTCGTCCTGACCATTTTGTTGGCGTGGCCGATCGTCGCCGCCGCGGCGCTGTGGCTCGTCCCCGAGGGGCGGGCGAAGCACGTGGCATTCGTCGCGTCCCTGATCGAATTCGCCGTGTCGATCCCGCTGTGGTGGCGCTTCGTTCCATCGGGAGGGATGCAGTTCGAGGCGAGCGTTCCCTGGATCGCCGGCTGGGGCATCTCCTACCACGTCGGACTCGACGGCATCTCGCTCTTCATGGTGCTGTTGACGACGTTCCTCGTGCCGCTCTCGGTGTTGGGGAGCTTCAGCTACATCACCAAGCGGGAGCGTGCGTTCTACGCCAACCTCCTGGTGCTCACCACCGGGATGATCGGCGTCTTCATCGCCCTCGACCTGTTCCTGTTCTACGTGATGTGGGAAGTGATGCTGATCCCGATGTACTTCATCATCGGGATCTGGGGCGGCGAGCGCCGGCTCTATGCGGCGATCAAGTTCTTCATCTATACGATGTTCGGGTCGCTCCTGATGCTGGTGGCGATCCTCGGGCTGTATTTCGTCGTCGCGTCGCGCACCGGGACGTATTCCTTCGACTACGCCTTCCTCCTGGGACACTCCACAGGGCTGGGATCTCTCGCCTGGTGGTTCTTCGGCGCCTTTTTCCTGGCGTTCGCCATCAAGGTGCCGATGTTCCCCTTCCACACCTGGCTGCCCGATGCGCACGTCGAGGCGCCGACGGCCGGCTCCGTCATCCTCGCGGGCGTCCTGCTCAAGATGGGGACGTACGGCTTCCTGCGCTTCGCGCTGCCGTTCTTCCCGCAGGTGGCGCTGCACCCCACGGTACAGGCGGCGGTCGTGGCGCTGTCGCTCATCGGGATCATCTACGGCGGCCTCGTCGCCATGGTGCAGCCCGACGTCAAGAAGCTCGTCGCCTACAGCTCCGTCTCCCATCTCGGCTTCGTGATGCTCGGCATCTGGGCGCTGACGCTCCAGAGCGTGCAGGGAGCGCTGCTCGTGATGATCAATCACGGGCTGTCGACCGGCGCGCTCTTCTTCCTCGTGGGGATGTTGTACGAGCGCCGCCACAGCCGCCTGATCGAGGCGTTCGGCGGCCTGGCGCGCGTCGTACCGCTGCTCGCCACCGCGCTCACGATCGTCTCGCTCTCCTCGATCGGACTCCCCGGCACGAACGGCTTCGTGGGCGAGTTCCTGATCCTGATCGGCGCATTCCGTACGTATCCGTGGGCGGCGGGCATCGCCACGACGGGCGTGATCGTCGCGGCGATGTACCTCCTCTGGGCGCTGCAGCGCGTGATCTTCAACAAGCTCGACAAGGCCGAGAACGAGCACCTCCCCGACCTGTCGTGGCGTGAGGTCGCCGTGCTCGTGCCGATCTTGCTCGGCATCTTCTGGATCGGCCTCTACCCGAAGCCGATCCTGCAACGGATGGAGCCCGCCGCCCAACATCTGATCGACGTGGTACGTCCCGGCGCGCAGGCGGCGCTGCGATGAACCTCGACCTCTCGACGTCGCAGGGGCTCATGATCGGGCTCCTCCCGGAGCTCGTGCTGACGGTGTGGGGGCTCGTGCTCCTCGCCGTCGTCGCCTGGCGCCACAAGACGCCGCGCGATCTCCGCATCGCCGGCTGGATCACGCTCGCGGGGTTCGCGGCAAGTGCCGCGGCGGTGTGGTGGCTGTGGTGGAACCGGGTGGGCGCCGGGGGCGTCACCCCGATGGTGGCGGTGGACGATTTTCGCTACGTCGCCGACTGGCTATTCCTCGGCGCAGGCGCGCTCACCGTGATGTTCTCGTTCGCCTACCTCGAGCGCGAGTCGCTGCTCGCGCCGGAGTACTACGTGCTGATTCTCTTCGCCACGATCGGGATGATGCTGATGGCGGGCGGGGAGGATCTCATCGTGATCTTCCTCGGGCTCGAGCTGATGTCGGTCGCGGTGTACGTCCTGGCGGGGATCGACCGCCGCAGCCCCCGGGCCGCCGAGGCGGCGCTCAAGTATTTCCTGCTGGGGGCGTTCGCCTCGGCGTTTCTCCTGTACGGCATCGCGCTCACCTACGGCGCTACGGGCACGACGAACCTGTCGTTGATCGGCCTGCAGGTGGCGTCGCTCGGACTGGCGCACAGCCCGCTGCTCCTGATCGGCCTCGGACTGTTGCTCGTGGGATTCGGTTTCAAGACCGCCGCCGTGCCGTTCCACATGTGGGCGCCTGACGTGTACGACGGCGCGCCCACGCCGGTGACCGGATTCATGGCAACGGCGGTGAAGGCGGCGGCGTTCGCCGCGCTGGCGCGCGTGCTGATCGAGGCGTTTTCCCAGACGGCGGCGTGGCACAACATCGTCATCGGCCTCGCCGTGCTCACGATGGTGGTCGGCAACCTCGTGGCGCTGGCGCAGCGCAGTCTCAAGCGGATGCTGGCGTACTCCTCGGTCGCGCACGCCGGCTATCTGCTGGTCGCGGTATCGGCGGGGAGCGGCAACGGCAGTGCGGCGGTCCTGTTCTACCTGGCGGCCTACGGCCTCACGTCGCTGGCCGCGTTCGCGCTGGTGGCGGCCCGGGGCCGGGGCGGCGAAAGCGACCTGCAGATCGACGACCTCGCCGGCCTCTCGACCGACCGGCCGTGGCTCGCCTTCGCCCTCACCGTCTGCATGCTGTCGCTGTTCGGATTCCCGGGCACCGCCGGGTTCATCGGGAAGTGGTACATCCTGCTCGCGACCATCGCCGCGGGGAACGGCTGGCTCGCCACCGTCCTCGTGCTCACGAGCCTGATTTCGGCGGGGTACTACCTCCCCGTGGTGATGGCGATGTACATGCGCCCGGTGCCGTTCGCCAACGCGCACGCCGGGCTCAGGTTCGGGCGGCTCGGACTCGTGGCGCTGGCGATCTGCATCGCGGCGGTGCTGTACTTCGGCATCCAGCCTCATCAGCTGCTCGATCTCACCCGCGACAGCGGCGCCGCAATTCATCCGCCCGCCGGCCTGACCGCTCCTGTAGCGGGAAACTGAACGAGGGGACCCCGTGACCGTCCCCGCGACGATCTTTCGTCAGTACGACATTCGTGGCACTACGGGCGACCAGCTCACGCCCGCCCTGGCCCGCGCGGTGGGCGCGGCGTACGCGACCTACGCCCGGGCCAAGCTGGGCCGTCCCGTCGTCGTGGCGCTGGGTCGCGACAATCGCCCCTCGGGTGAGGAGCTGGGGCCCGCGGTGGGCGAGGGCGTCGTCGCGGCTGGCGGACGGGTGGTGGACGTGGGAATCGTCCCGACCCCCGCGCTCTACTTCGCGACCCATACGCTTCAGGTCGACGGCGGCATCCAGGTCACCGGCTCGCACAACCCCCCCGAGTTCAACGGCTTCAAGATGGTGCTCTCGGGTGAAGCGATTTACGGCGACGACATCCAAACGCTGTACCAGATGATCACCGCCGACAAGCTGGACCGGATGCCGGGGGGCAACCGCGTGACGGAGACGGGGGTGCTCGTTGCGTACCGCGCCGCAATCGTCGCGCACAACACGCCGCTGGCGCGCCCGGTGAAGGTCGTGGCCGATTGCGGCAACGGCGTTACGAGCCTCGTGGCGATCGAGACGTTGCGCGATCTGGGGTGCGACGTCGTGCCGCTGTTCGACACATCGGACGGCCGGTTCCCGAACCATCACCCCGATCCGACCGTCGTCGAGAACCTCAAGGACTTGCAGGCGGCGGTCCAACGCGAACGGGCCGAGCTCGGGATCGCATTCGACGGCGACGGCGACCGCATCGGCGCCGTGGACGAGCACGGTACACCGGTGTTCGGCGACATACTGCTGGTGCTGTTCGGCCGGGATTTGGCGCGGCGGATGGGGAAGGGGAAACCCGTGATCTTCGATGTGAAGTGCTCGGAGATCCTCCCTGCGGAGCTGCAGCGCGCGGGGCTCGTGCCGATGATGTGGAAGACCGGTCATTCGCTCATCAAGCAGAAGATGAAGGACTGCGGCGCGCCGCTCGCCGGCGAAATGAGCGGGCACGTGTTCTTCGGAGGCGACTGGTTCGGGTTCGACGACGCGCTGTTCGCCGCCGCCCGGCTGTTGCAGTACGTGTCGCAGAGTCCCGGGCCGTTGTCGCGCCACCTCGCCGATCTTCCCCAGACGGTTTCGACTCCCGAGATACGCGTCGACTGTGCCGACGAGCGCAAGTTTGCGCTGGTGGAAGAAGCAGCGCAGTACTTCGCGGCCGAGTATCCCGTGTCGACACTCGACGGTGTGCGGATCACGTTCGCCGAGGGGTGGGGTCTTTTGCGGGCGTCGAACACGCAGCCGGTCCTGGTGATGCGCTTCGAGGCCAAGTCGCCCGCCGCACTCGCCGCGTACCGGGGTGAAGTCGAGGAGTGGCTCGCGCGCCACGCGTCCGGACCGTGACCGGCGGTGGGCGGCGCCGCGGGCGCGCGCTGCTGATCACGGCGGCGTGTGTCGCGGTGCTGCTCGTGGCCGGCCGCTGGCTGGCCGTTGAAACCGCGGAGCGCGCCTGGGCCGCCACGGTACGGGGCGGCCCCGTCTATCTCGATGCCCGCTCGCTGCAACGCCTGTTGCACTGGCTGGTGATGCTGGTGTCGGTGATGTGGGGCAGCGGCAACCTCTACATCGTCTACCGCGCCATCGGCTCGGTGCAGATGCCGCGCCGCATCGGCAATCTCGAGATCGTCGAAGCGGTGCCGCAGCGGCTGCTCCTCGCACTCGCCATCGTCATCGGCATCGTCTTCGGGCTGGGGCTTTCCTGGGGCACCGGCGAGTGGTGGCGCGAAGCGCTGCTCGCCAACGCCGCGCCGGTGTTCGGCCGTGTCGACCCCATCCTGCACAAGGACGCCGGCTACTACGCGGCGCAGCTCCCGTGGGCGATCGAGCGGGAGCAGTTCCTGCTGATCTCCACGCTCACCGCCGCCGTCCTGTGCGGTTTCCTCTATCTCGGCATCGGGTCACTGCGCTGGCAGCGCGGCCGGCTGGTTGCGAGCCCGCATGCGCGGACGCACCTCGGCGTGCTCGGAACCGGCGTCGCGGTGGCGATCGTCTGGGGTGCGCTGCTCGACCCCGCGGAGGTGGTGGCGGGGCTGCACGGCACGCTGAGCGCGGCGCTGCTGCTCCGGGCCCGCGGCGCCGCCTTCGTCGCCGCGGCCGCCGCGATCGCTGGGCTGCTGAGCCTCACCTGGATCTGGTGGGATCGCCCCCGCTGGCCAGCGACGGGGTGGAGCGTCGCGGGGCTCGCGTTGCTCGTGGTCTATGGACTCCTCCCCTCTGTCGGACGGCGTGGGTCGGAGGAGCTGTTCCCCGCGGAGCGGCGGGGGTTCGACGAGCTCGCCTTCGGCGCGCTTCCCCATCTCCGCTCCGACCTCCCCGAGTTTCCGACGATGGCGGCGTTCGTCGCCGCGCAGCCGCTGTGGAGTCCGAAGTGGGTCGCGGCTGCCACGCGGGGCCGCCTCGGCGCCGGCGAGACGGTCGGCGGAGTTGAGCTCACGCGCGGCGCCGCGGGCATGCCCGTCTGGGTCGTCGCTCGCGCGCCGGACGACACGGCGCTCTCCTCCCTGCAACCGGCCCCGACCTGGGAGCACGTTCACCACGGACGGCGCAGCGCCACCGGCGCTCCCCTCGGGCTGCTCGAGACCGACAGCGGGGCCCTCGTCCCGGCGCCGCTCGAGGTGCGCGATTCCGCGGAGTGGTTCGGCGAGGGATTTACGCAGTACGCGGTGACGGGCGGCGCCGCGCCCGCTGCCTCCGGCATCCCCCTCACCGGCGCGTGGCGCCGCGTGGCGCTCGCCTGGGTGCTGCAGAGTCCCGAGATCGCCCGCCAGACGACGACGGCGGAACGGCTGCAATGGCGTCGCACGCCGAGCGAGCGCTTCGAGCTCCTCGTGCCGTTCGCCCGCTTCGCCGTCCCCGAGCCGGTGCTCGTCGACGGCGCGTTGTGGTGGCGCGCGGTGGGATACGTCTCCACGGAGACGTTTCCACTCGTCGTACCGGTGCAAACGCGTGACGGTCCGGTTCGCCTGCTGCGTCCCGGCCTCGTCGGCGCCATGCGCGGCACGACGGGCGAGACCCGCTTCTGGCTCCTCCCTGGTGCGGATTCGGTTACCGCGGCCTGGGCCAAGCTCTTCAAACCGCTGATCGAGCCGGCGGACAGCGCGCCGGCGCCGCTCGTGCGCTCGCTCGAATTTCCCACCGCGAGCTTCGCGCTGGCGGCGCAACGCATCCTCGCCGCGGCGCGCGATTCGGACAATTGGCAGGTCGTGCCCCGTGAGCCGACCGATCTGCTGCTGCCCACGGATGAGGCGCCCTGGCTGGTGCAGGGCTTCACAGCGAGCCCCGCGGGTGCCACGCGGCTCGAGTACCTGGTACTCGGCCGGTTCGGGACCGGCGGGCCCGAGCTGTGGTCGATGCTGGCTCCGCCGCTCGACCTGCCCCCCCAGCTCCTCGTCGGCACGTCCGATACTCAGCCGGGGCCGTTGCGCCTCTGGATCGCCGACGGACACCTCGCGTCGTCGCAAGCGCGCTTCACCAGGCACGGGGCGGAAGTACCGCGCGTCGAGCACGTGTTTCTCACCTGGGCCAACCGCAGGGGCGAGGGGTCGACCGCCAGCGCTGCATTGCGCGAGCTGACGCTCGCCGGTCCGCCGGGCGCCGTGGACACGACCCTTTCAGGTCGCTGGACGCTGGCGCAGCGGCTGTTCAGCCAGCTCGACTCGGCGCTCGTCTCACGCAACTTCGAGCGTTTCGGGCAGGTGTACCGGCAGCTCGGCGATCTCCTGGGCGCGCGGCGCCGCGCGCTTGCTCCGACACCACCGGTTCACTAGAGACGTGCGGACGCCGGGAGTGGGGGCCCCGGACGCGGGGGCGCGGCCACGTGCTGCTAGGAGAGTCCCGCCCCGTGTTCGACGGCTGAAGCCGCCGCTCGGCGCCTGCGGCGACGCGTCTTGAAAGACGCAGGTGTGGCGCCATTTATGGCGTGTCGCGACCGCGCCGAGCGCGGACTTCAGGCCGCGAACTCCGGCGCGCGGCATGAACTTGTCTGGGCGCTGGAACACCACTAGACTGCGCGGCCGTGTCGACCGGTGGAGCGGGAACGATCGTCGTGGCGCTCGGTGGCAATGCCGTCGCGCCGGCAACGGAGCGGCCGACGATCAGTAATCAGTTCCGCCACACGCGCGAGAGTCTCGCGCCGATCGTCGACCTGGCGCGGGCGGGATGGCGCATCGCGCTGGTGCACGGCAACGGCCCGCAGGTGGGCGACGAGCTGGCCCGCAACGAGCTGGCCGCCGACCGGCTCGAGCCGCTGCCCCTCGGCGTGCTGGTGGCGGCGACGGCGGGGTGGATGGGCTACATGATCCAGCAGTCGCTCCAGAACGCGCTGGCCCGCGCAGGGGTGGAGCGTACCGTCGTTACGCTGATCACGCAGACGCTGTGCGACGCCAGCGACCCGCAGCTGCGACTTCCGGCGAAGCCGATCGGGCACGCGCTCGACCCGGCAGGTCTCGCGCGGCTGCAGGCCCGCGGCGCGCCGGTGCGCGAGGACAAGCCGGGAAAGTGGCGCCGCCTGGCGCCGAGCCCGCGGCCGATCGCGATCGTGGAGCGGGCGATGGTGCATGCACTGGTGGAAGAGGGAGATATCGTGATCACTTGCGGGGGCGGCGGGCCGCCGGTGTACGACGATCCGCGGCTCGGGCTCGAAGGGCTCGACGGGGTGGCCGACAAGGACCGGGTCGCCGCGATCCTGGGGCACGACATCGGCGCGCAGGTCCTCCTGATTCTGACCGACGTCGACGCGGTGTACCGCGGCTGGGGCACGACGGCGCAGCAGCCGATCCGGCGAATGTCGCTGGCGGAGGCCGATCAGCTGCTGCAGGGTGGAGAGCTGGGAGCGGGGAGTATGCGTCCCAAGGTGGAAGCCGCGGCGGACTTCGTCCGCGCCGGGGGCGCGCGGGCGGTGATCGCCGAGCTGGCGCATGGGCTCGCGGCGCTGGCGGGTGAGGTGGGCACGACCATCACGAAGGAGCGGCAGTGAACCTGCACGAGTACCAGGCCCGGGAGATTCTGCGCCGGCACGGGATTCCGGTGCCCGAGGGCGAAGTCGTTACGACCCCGCAGGCGGCCCACGCCGCCGCGACCCGCCTCGGCGGATCGGTCGTCATCAAGGCGCAGGTGCACGCGGGCGGGCGCGGCAAGGCGGGCGGTGTGAAGCTCGCCAAGAGCGCCGAAGAGGCGGAAGCGGTGGCGGCGAAGATTCTCGGAATGACCATCAAGGGACTCACCGTCCAGAAAGTGCTCGTCGTCCCCACGACCGACATCGCTTCCGAGAGCTACGTCGGCATCATCGTCGACCGCGAGTCGCAGCGGCCGCTGTTGATGGTGAGCGCCGCGGGGGGCATCGACATCGAAGAGGTCGCGGCGAAGACGCCCGAGAAGATCCATCGCCGCGCGATCGATCCGCGCTACGGCCTCTTGGCGCATCAGGCCCTGGCCCTCGCGTTCCAGCTGTACCCGGACGTCACGAAAGCGCGCGCCGCCGCCGCGATCATGCAGCAACTCGTGACCGCCGCATACGATGCGGGCGCATCGCTCGCAGAGATCAATCCGCTCGTCACGACTCCGGAGGGAAAGGTCCTGGCGCTCGACGCCAAGATCGTGGTGGACGACAACGAGCTGGAGCGCCGGCCCGCGATCGCCGCACTGCGCGATGCGTCGGCCGAGGCGCCGTCCGAGGTCCAGGCTCGCGAGGCGGGCCTCACGTTCATCAAGCTCGAGGGCTCCGTGGGATGCTGCGTGAACGGCGCGGGGCTCGCGATGGCGACGATGGATCTCGTCAAGTACTACGGCGGCGAGCCGGCGAACTTTCTCGACATCGGCGGCAGCTCGAATCCCCAGAAGGTCGTGAACGCCCTCAAGATCATCACCGCCGACGCCAATGTGCGCGCCATCCTCTTCAACATTTTCGGCGGAATCACGCGCTGCGACGACGTCGCCAACGGCATCGTCCAGGCGACGGGACAGTTCCCGCTCAAGGTCCCCATCGTGATCCGGCTGACCGGCACGAACGAGCAGGAGGCGATCCGTATTCTCACCAAGGCGGGATTCGAGGCGCTCACCGACATGGACCAGGCGGTGAAGCAGGCGGTCGCCGCGGCGGGAGGTGGGCGATGAGCGTCTTTATTGACAAGCAGACCCGTCTCCTCGTCCAGGGCATCACGGGCCGGGACGGCTCCTTCCATACGAAGGCGATGATCGACTACGGCACGAGCGTCGTGGCCGGGGTGACGCCGGGGAAGGGGGGGCAGACGTTCGAAGGGACCGTCCCGATCTTCAATACCGTCGCCGACGCCGTCGCCGCCACGCAGCCGAATGTGAGCGTCATCTACGTTCCCGCTACGTTCGCCGCGTCAGCGATCTTCGAGGCGGCCGATGCCCGCATCCCCCTGATCGTCTGCATCACCGAAGGCGTCCCGGTGCTCGACATGACGACGGTGATGCCGTTCGTGCGCGAGCGTGGGGTGCGCCTCATCGGACCGAACTGCCCGGGGCTGATCTCGCCCGGGCTCGCCAAGGTCGGCATCATCCCCGGCAACATCTGCACTCCGGGCAACATCGGCGTCGTGAGCCGCTCGGGGACGCTCACCTACGAGATCATCCATCAGTTGTCTACCAACGGGTTCGGCCAGTCGACGTGCGTCGGAATCGGCGGCGATCCGATCATCGGGACGAACTTCATCGACTGCCTCGCCGAGTTCGAGGGAGATCCCGGCACGCGTGCGGTAGTGATCATCGGCGAGATCGGCGGCGCGGACGAGCAGCACGCCGCCAGCTTCGTGCAGACCAAGATGAAGAAGCCCGTCGTCGGCTTCATCGCGGGACAAACAGCGCCCCCGGGCCGCCGCATGGGCCACGCCGGCGCCATCATCTCCGGCGCAGGCGCCACCGCCGCCGACAAGATGACCGCCTTCGAAGCGGCGGGCATCTCCGTGATGAAACGCCCCGCCGACGTCGTCCCGCTGCTGCGCTCCCGACTCGAGTAGCCCTCCGACCACTGACCACAGGCCACCGACCACACGAATGCTGACTCTCGCCATCATCAAGCCCGACGCCGTCGCCGCCGGATCGGCCGGCAAGATCCTCGCCCACCTCGAGGGCCAGGGGTTCCGCGTGCGCGCCGCCCGGATGGTGCGGCTCGGCACCGCCCCGGCCGAGGCGTTCTACGCCGTGCATCGCGAGCGGCCTTTCTTTCGCCCGCTCGTGACCTTCATGACGTCGGGGCCATGCATTCCCCTCGCTCTCGAGAAGCCGGACGCGGTGGCAGCGCTGCGGGAGGTGATCGGGGCGACCGATCCCGCCGACGCGAAGCCGGGGACGATCCGGAAGCTGTACGCTCAGTCCAAAGAGAAGAACGCGATTCACGCCTCCGATTCCCCCGAAAATGCGGCGCGGGAGGTGGCGTTTTTCTTCACCGAAGGAGAGTTGGCCGGGCTCTAGTCCAAGTTGCTTGACCCAAGTGCCACAACGGGTTAGCTTCGCTCGCCATGTTGCGATTCGACCTGCGAGAGCTCAGTCAGGGCCCCATCGAGACGCAGGCCGAGCTGGCACCGGAGGACCCCCTGTTCGAGGGGCTTGGTGTGGTCCTGGCGGAACCGGTGCGGGTGGACGGAAGGTTGCAGGGGACGGGGGAAGGCCGCTACTACTGGCACGGCCACCTGCACACGACCGTCGCAGGAGAATGCCGCCGTTGTCTCACCGCGGTCAAAGCGCCGGTGGCGGTAGAGGTTGGGGCACTCTTCACGAGTGACGAGGACGCAGGCGACGATCCTGACGCCTACCGGCTGCAATCCCACGATACGGAGGTGGACCTCCGACCCGTGGTGCGGGAAGAGCTGGCGTTGGCGCTGCCGCGGTTCGTGTTGTGTCGCGACGACTGCCGCGGGCTCTGCCCGAGCTGCGGGAAGGACCTGAATGCCGGTCCCTGTGGCTGCGCCCCGGCCGCCGATCCGCGCTGGCGCGCGCTGGCCGATCTGAAGGGCAAATTCACGGAATGAACGAGGCGAACTGACGATGGCAGTCCCCAAGCGCAGAACCTCCAAACGAAAGAAGCGCGCGCGGCGCACGCACTACAAGGCGGCGCCGATCGCATTGCAGGCCTGTCCCCGCTGTGGCGACCTGAAGCAGCCGCACAAGGTCTGCCCCACCTGCGGCTATTACGCCGGCGAGCAGCGCGTCGAGGTCGAGGACGCCTGAGGTGATCCGCATCGCGCTGGACGCGATGGGAGGTGACCAAGCCCCGAGCGCCGAAGTCGACGGGGCGGCCCTGGCGCTGGCCGAGCTGCCGCCCACGTTTCTGATCCAGCTCGTGGGACGGAAGGCGGAGATCGAGAAAGCGCTCGCCACGCACTCCGACATCCCTCGCGCCCGGCTCGAGGTGGTGGACGCGCCGGAGGTCGTGGGGATGGGCGAGAAGCCACTCCAGGCGCTACGCAGCAAGCCGAAATCGTCGATCGCGATCGGCCTCACGCTCCAGAAGAACGGCAAGTCGGACGCGTTCATCTCGGCCGGCAACACCGGGGCGGTGATGGCGGCGTCGACATTGATTCTGCGGCTGCACACCGGGGTGAACCGCGCGGCCATCGGGGCGCTTTTGCCGACGGCCCGCGAGCCGCTGCTGCTGGTCGATTCCGGCGCCAACGTCGATTGCGACGCCAAGGAGCTGGTGGGGTTCGCCCACCTCGGCGCCGTGTACGCGCGCGACGTGCTGGGGCGCGCGGAGCCCGCCGTCGGGCTCTTGAACATCGGCGAGGAAGACGAGAAGGGGAACGCCGTCGCGAAGGAAGCGCATCAGCTGCTCAAGACGCAGAACGGGTTCCGCTATGCCGGCAACGTCGAAGGACGTGACGTGCCTGCGGGCGAGGCGCGCGGGGCACCGCTCGACGTCGTGGTGTGCGACGGCTTCACCGGCAACATCGTGCTCAAGTTCTACGAATCGGCCGGCAAGGTGTTCGTCGCGTTCATCAAGAAGGACGCGCCCGACATTCTGCAGCGCCCCGATATGCGCGGCGTGCTGGAGATTCTCGATTGGGCGACCTACGGCGGCGCGCCGCTGCTGGGCGTGCAGGGGGTCTCGATCATCTGTCATGGGTCGTCCAACGCCAAGGCGATCAAGAACGCGATCCGCGTCGCCGTGCAATCGGTGGAGAGCCACTTGGATCAGGACATCGAAGCCGAGATGGTGCGCAGCCAGGTGACGGTATGAAGCGGCCGTTCGCCGAGCTCGCTGGAACGGGGCGCTACTCCCCGGCCCGCGTGATGACCAACGACGAGTTCTCGAAGATCCTCGACACCTCGGATCAGTGGATCCGCGACCGCACCGGCATCCGCGAGCGGCGCATCTCGACCGACGAAGAGTCCAACGCGTGCATGGGGAAGGCCGCGGCGCTGCAGGTGCTCGAGCAGCTCAACCTGACGCCGCTCGACATCGACGCGATCGTGTATGCGACGGCGTCGCCCGACCGGCTGCTCCCGTCGCAAGCGTGCGACCTCCAGGCGCTGCTCGGCGCCAAGAATGCCGCGGCGTTCGACGTCGGCGCCGCGTGCGCCGGATTCGTCTACGCCTTGAACGTCGCCGAAGCGCTGGTGGCAGCCGAGCACGCCAGGAACGTGCTCGTGATCGCGGCGGAGCGGCTCACCAAGATCATGGACTGGTCCGACCGCGCCACGGCGGTGCTGTTCGGCGACGGGGCGGGCGCGACGCTGGTGCGGCCTTCGAGCGACGGCAAGCGCGGCATCCTCTCGCAGTACATGAAGTCGGACGGGACGCTGGCGGAGCTGTTGTATCGCCCGGGCGGCGGGGCGGTGCATCCCCCCGACGCCGCGCTGCTGACCGACCACAGCTACTTCATCCACATGGCCGGCCGCGAGGTGTTCAAGGCGGCGGTGCTGTCGATGGCCGACGCCTGCGACCAGGCGCTGAAGCGAGCCGGGCTCACGGGTGCCGACGTCGATCTCATGATTCCGCATCAGGCGAACATCCGGATCATCGAGGCGACGGCGAAGCACGCCGGGATGCCGATGGACAAGGTGTACGT
>Ga0310810_10006450_pt1 | contig 13266 bp, 7 predicted proteins | sample NCmetagenome_FD_207641 | JGI IMG/M metagenome (GOLD analysis project Ga0310810, IMG submission 207641) | Soil microbial communities from experimental microcosm in Duke University, North Carolina, United States - NC | ecosystem: Engineered > Artificial ecosystem > Soil microcosm > Unclassified ... | reverse complement strand
CGAGGCGCTGCAGTTTCAGAACGCCTATCAGCCACCCATCAGTCGCCTGCTGCGCGCAATTCGTTTTGAGGGGCGACAGCCACGCCGTCGCGGTAGGTGATAGTTTTGCCGGAGATTGCGGGAACTCGCTCGCCCGGAATGAGAATCCCAACCAGGTTCAGGGGATCGGCGGCCGAGAGGGACAGGGTTTCTCCTGAAGGCTCGGTCCTCTTCGAAGCCCGGAGGGAGTCTACAGCGACCGGCAGCGCATACTGTTCGCCGAGGAAGCCATCCACGAAGCGTCCTCCGCGAATCTCACCACGATCTTCGAGGCGCCGGAAGGCAATCTGCAATTCACGCCATTTGGGCAGGATGGCTTCGCGGACCAACAGGTCGCGGAAGACCACGCCATAGCGCTTCAGGAGCATCCAGCAAGTCGCTTCCATAGACTTGTTCCGGTCAGAGGCAGCGTCGGTATAGAGCAGAGACCAGCGGCCAGCGCTATGGCGAGGGCGGGAGGTGCGGCCGTGGCCTTGTCCGGCGCGGCGCTTGGGATCGATGAGAGAGCGCAAATTATCGAAGCCGTCGGCGGTGACGATGCCGGCTGCCACAAGTTCCCAGAGGGCGGTTTCGATTTCCGATTTGAGCTTATCGGTGCCACGGACGATGTCGGCGAAGAATGAGGCACCGCGGTGGCGCAGGAAGTCCAGGACCTGCTTGGCGCCTTCACTGAGGCCACGGGAATCTTCGGGCAGGTCGGAAGCGGGGTGATGAGGAGTCATCCAATCCGAATCCTCACGAACGAAAAAGGTGATAGGGGCGACGCTGGTCGGGATGACGCGGCGCTTACCGTGCGCAGTGTCGTCCAGGGTTGCTGGGTGAGGAGAAAGGCGGCCCCACCCGACGGCGCCAGTGAGGCAAAGCTGGTCGAGGATCGAAGGATCGTAGTTGGCTATCCTGCGAGCAAGGATCTGGCGTTCCCAGGCATTGGCGGGGATTTCGAAGCCCTGAAGCTGGCGCAGGATTTCGAGAGTGCCGCGCTCCCCTAAAACTTGTGTGCCCGGGGCAACGTGCTGCCAGCGGAGGAGCCATCGCAGGAACTGAGCGGAAGTGACCGGCTCGATCTGCTTGCGAAGAGCTCCCAAAGTGAGGCGATGAATACGAGCGAGGAGGCGGCGTTCGCACCATTCAATCTCTGAGATTGCGGGATCGGTGAACTTGCCTCGCAAAATCGAACCGGTGGCTTCGAGCCGCAAAAGCGCTCGATCGATTTCGCCGGCGGGGAGGCCGAGCAGTTTGCTGAGTTCCGGAGCGGAGGTCGGGCCGAGGTGGGAAACCCAGCCACGGACCGTGTTGAGCAAGGCATCTTCGCGAGATGGAACAGAGCTTTCGATATCGGCTAGCTGAGTTTCGAACCTGGCTTTCGGGAATAGGGTTGAGAAGGTTTTTGCACGTTCTACCACCACCCAATAATTACGGCCATCGTTAATGGCGCGAGCGGCACGCCGTTGAGACTGGAGTCGCTCGAAGAACGGTTGCCAGGCGGATAAATCAGCCGAGCCTGGCTCGGCTGGAGAGGCGAGGGCACCTGCTCCTGGCTGGGCATTCTCAATGACATTCGAGCCTTCGGCGGGAACCGCGACCAAGGTCAGGAGCAGGTCATGAAGTTCATCAGCATCTCGAATGTCGGGCCAGGCTTCTTCGCGGACCTGGGCAATGGCATGCGGGTCCAGCTTACCGACTTCCTGCAATACCGACTCAGGCAGAACGCGACGCATTTCGACGGCGCGGGCGCGGCGCTCTTCGAGGGGCGCGTCGTCGAGGTAGGCGTAGGGGTTTGCGTTCAGGATCTCGTGACAGAACTGAGAGGGAACCGGAGTGTCCACGGCGATACAGCGAATGCGGCCGTCGGAAATCCTGCGGAGAACGTCTTTCAGTCCGTCGAGATCCATGGCCTCGGTGAGGACATCCTTCATAACTTCGTTCACCAGAGGATGGTCCGGGATCTTGATGTCGCCCTCTATATTTTCCTGACAGGCAGCCACATCGGGGAAAACGGACGCCAGCAAATCATCGGACCGTATGCGTTGAATTTGCGGGGGTATCTTTTTCCCTCCCTGAAATCGCAGAAGGGCGAGGCTACGAGTGGCGTCCCAGCGCCAGCGAGTGCCAAAGATGGGAGATGCGAGGGCAGCCTGTTCCAAGACCGGCTGAACGGTTTCCGGTTGCAGGAACTGGAAAACATCGCTGAGAGGAAAACTGTGCTGCTCGGCGAGGGCGATGTTGAGTCCGTTATCGGTGGCGGCGGCCTGCAATTCGAAATTGAAGCTGCGGCAAAATCTCTTGCGGAGCGCCAGGCCCCAGGCCTTGTTGATGCGGCCGCCAAATGGGGCATGGATGATGAGTTGCATCCCGCCACCCTCGTCGAAAAAGCGCTCAGCGATGACTGTGTCTTGCGTGGGCACCGCGCCCAGAACAGCGCGGCCCTGAAGAATGTACTCAGTCAGTTGTTCGGCGCCGGAGTCGTCCAGCCCGCATTCGTCCTTTAACCAGGAAACTGTTTCTGCAACGAGGGGCTGCGTCGGAGAAAAACCAACTGGCGAAACATTCGGAAGACGATCGCTGATTTCCTGTCGCAGAGAGGCGACTTCGTGGGAAAGTTCCGCCGTGCGCGCAGGCGCTTCTCCCAACCAGAAAGGGACACCGGGAGGTGCGCCGTGAGCATCCTCGACGATGACGCGGCCGGTGCGGCCTTCCACACGACGAATCCGCCATGAAGTGTTGCCGAGCAGGACTACGTCGCCGGCGAGACTTTCTACCGCGAAATCCTCGTCGAGCGTGCCAACCGTAGTGCCTTCAGGTTCAGCAACCACGGTGAAGAGCGCGGTTTCGGGAATCGCGCCGCCGCTGGTAATGGCTGCCAGGCGGCTGCCACGGCGGGCGCGAATGCGTCCATTCACCTGGTCGCGATGGAGGTAAGTGCCGTAACGGCCGCGGCGCGAGGCTATGCCTTCGGATAGCATTTGAATGATGCTGTCGAAAGTCTCGCGCGGAAGATTGCGGTAGGGATATGCGCGGCGTACCAGGGCGAAGAGGTCGTTTTCACGCCAACCGCCGGATGCGTCTTCTTTCTCGGGATTGCCCGGCTCCGCCGAGGCGCAGGTGGCAACAATCTGCTGAGCCAGGACGTCCAGTGGAGAGTCTGGGATCATGAGGCGGTCGAGATCACCATGTCGAATGGAGCGAACCAGGGCCGCACATTCCACCAGCTCGTCGCGAGTCATGGTGAAGATTCGGCCTTTGGGAACCGCACCTCGCCAGTGGCCGGATCTTCCAACACGCTGCAACGCGACCGCGATAGCGCGAGTGGAGCTAAGCTGGCAGACGAGATCTACTGTGCCGATATCAATGCCAAGTTCGAGAGAGGCGGTGGCGACCAGAACTTTGATCTCGCCGTTCTTGAGTTTCTTCTCGGCCGCCAGGCGGAGCTTGCGAGACAAACTTCCATGATGCGCGGCAACGGCATCGTCGCCGAGGCGTTCGCCGAGATTGTGGGCAACCCGTTCCGCAAGGCGGCGGGTGTTGACGAACACGAGGGTTGAGCGATGCTGCTGAACGAGCTGAGTAACGCGATCGTACAGCTCGTCCCACATCTCATTGCTGGCTACCGGGCCGAGTTCGCTGGCGGGCACTTCGATGGCGAGGTCAAGGTGACGTTTGTGTCCGATATTAACGATCACGGGATCGGCACGCCCGCTTCCGGTGAGAAAGTGGGCGACATCTTCGATGGGCTTCTGAGTTGCGGAGAGGCCGATGCGAACGGGATGAGCATGAGTTAAGGCTTCCAGGCGTTCGAGGGACAGCGCCAGGTGGGAACCGCGCTTATCGTCGGCAACAGCGTGGATTTCGTCGACGATGACAGTTTCGACATCGCGCAGAATTGCCCGGCTTCTTTCGGCAGTCAGAAGGATGTAGAGCGACTCGGGGGTGGTCACCAGGATATGCGGGGGCTGCTTCAGCATGGCCCGGCGCTCGTGCATCAGGGTGTCGCCGGTGCGGACGGCGGTGCGAATGGGAGGCATCAACAGGCCATGCTCGCCTGCCATCTGCAAGATCTCACTCAGGGGGACTTCCAGATTTTTTTGGATGTCATTGCCCAGTGCCTTGAGTGGAGAAACATAAAGGACTTCGGTCCGATCCTGAAGGTCTCCGGCCAGAGCCTTGCGGACGAGGCGGTCGATGCAGGCCAGGAACGCTGCCAAGGTCTTGCCGGAACCGGTCGGGGCGGAGATTAGGGTGGTATGGCCAGCCAGAATATGGGGCCAACCAAGCTCCTGCGGCTCTGTGGGCGTGCCGAAGCGCCGGATAAACCACTCCTGGACGAGCGGGTGAGCCCAGTCCAGGGAGACGGGGATTGCGGAGCACGGCAGGGATGACATCCGGATATTCTACTCAGAATTTCTATTTTCGCAAATTCTTCGCCCCTCGAGGGCTGCTATAGTTTCTGCCATGTCACGAGAGCGGGCCAAGAAAATCAGACTTCTTTTGTTTGATGTGGATGGAGTACTCACGGATGGGAAGATATGGGTGATTCCGGCTCCCGCCGGGGCGCAGCAGGCGACACATGCCCAGGCAGCGCAGCAGGCAGAAAAGGGAGGGTTCGCTCTCGCCAGCTGCAACTACCTGGAAGCCAAGGGATTCAATGCACATGATGGGACGGCGATCTCACTGGCTCGGCTGGCCGGAATCAAGCTGGGATTGATCACCAAGAGGATTTCGGAAACGGTGGCTCTGCGTGCGCGCGATCTGCGATTAGACCATGTTTACCAGGGAATTCAAGATAAGCTCACCGCTTTTAAAGAAATCCTGGATAAGGAAGGCATGAAGCGGGAAGAGGCGGCATACGTTGGGGACGATGTGATTGATCTCCCCGTCATGCGGCAATGTGGTTTTGCGATCGCTGTGCCGAACGCGCGGGAAGAGGTGAAGGATGAAGCTCACCTGATTACGGATCACGCGGGAGGAGATGGCGCGCTGCGAGACGCGGTCGAGTACATCTTGAAGAAACAAGGCAAATGGGAGCAGGTGCTGGAGGAGTATATATCCGAGAGGAGTTCTAAGAAGTAGGGCGATTCGCATACCGGTATCGTTGCCAGGCAGGATCGAATATTTACGCCATGACAGAAAAAAAACAGGGCGATCGTGCAATCGGGATGGGTTCGGCAATTACGCGGCGAGACTTTCTCGGGTCCGCGCTGCTTGGCTCGGGGGCGGCGCTTCTGCAAGGATTAACTCCGGCGCAGGTTCTGGCGGCGAGGGCGCAGGCGGGGAACACGCCAGCTTCCGACTGGAATGGTTACAGCGGGATTGGTGACTACGCCGGATCGAATGGAAATACCTGGGAAGTTTTGACCGCGGGGCACAAGTTGCGGGATAGCGTATTTGAGGAGGCCGTGGGCAGCGCGATCGAGACTGGTGAAACGTACGATTGCGTAGTGGTCGGAGGGGGGATCAGCGGACTGGCGGCGGCGCTGTTCTTTTTGCGAAGAGCGGGCCCGAACGCGACGTGCCTGGTGCTGGATAACCACGCGATCTTTGGCGGAGAAGCCAAGCAAAATGATTTCGAGGTAGATGGGCAACGGCTGACAGCGCACCAGGGATCGGCGATTTACTTCGTGCAGTATCCGCGCAGTTTTCTGGCGCAATTCTACGATTCGATTGGATTGAAGAATCCGCGACTGGAATATCAGAAGTGGGGTGGGCCGGGACCGGAAATGACGATCGGCCGAACGCCTTACGATTCGGCGGGAATGAGCAGCGGACAGTACGGATTCTGGTTTGGCGCACAGTTCGGCAAGAAGCCGGGCGTCTGGCAGATTGATCCGGTCGGTCGGGCATTTGCGCAAGCGCCGGTTTCGGAGACGACACGCAAGGAATTGATACGTTGGTATTCAGGTGACGCGGAGAAGGCCGCCCCTTTCACGCATCCGAAGTACGAAGGGGACACGGTGTCGCGGTACCTGGATTCGATGTCGCTGGAGGATTTCTACATCCGACAGTACGGGTTATCGCGGGAGTTCATTCGAACTTTTCTGTCGCCGGATCTTGGAGGCGGGGCGGGGCTGGGAGCGGATGCATTGTCGGCTTATTCGGACTTCGCTTTCGAGATGCTTCACCCTTCCAAGGATGAGGCGGAAGCAGTGCAGATGTTTCCAGGAGGAAACACGACAATTGCCAGATTGATGGCAAAAACGTTGATCCCCGAAGCGATTTCCGGCGACACAACCCCGGAAGGAGTTTCGCTCGGCAAGGTGAACCAGGGGGCACTGGACAGGAAGGAATCGCGTGCGCGGATTCGTTTGGGAGCAACGGCCATTTCGGTCCAGCATGAGGGCGCGGCGGAGAAGTCCGATTTCGTGACGGTGGTATATGCCGCCGGGGATAAGTTGTTCCGAGTACGAGCGCGATCCGCGGTGATGGCAGGAGGAAGTTGGACCACGAAGCACGTGGTGAAAGATCTGCCAACGGCGCATCAGGAAGCGTATGCCCAGTTCTTTCGCTCTCCGTGCATGATGGCCAATGTGGCGGTCCGAAACTGGAGATTTCTGGCGAAGATGGGCATTACGGGATGCCGCTGGTTCGGTGAGCGGGTAGGAAATTATTTTGAGCTGCGGCGGATGGCGACAGTCGGCAATATTGCAAGAACCATCAGCCCAGATTCGCCGGTCGTCCTGACATTGAAGGTTCTATATTCTTACCCGGGCTTGAGCACCGAGGACCAGGGAAACAAAGGCCGCAGAGAAATGATATCGACATCTTTTCGCGAATATGAGCGGCGCATCCGGCAACAACTTACGGAGATGTTTTCCGATGCGGGTTTCAACGGGGAGAGAGATATTGCGGGAATCATTTTGAACCGGTGGGGCCACGCCTATTTGAGTCCACAGCCCGGATTCTACTTCGGGAAGGATGGCAAACCGGCGGGACGCGAAGTCCTTCGTGCGGCACCCTTCGGGCGAATAGCTTTTGCGAATACAGATCTGGCGGGATCGATGGATCACCGGTTCTCGATCCTGGAGGCAGAGCGGGCAGTGAATCAGTTACTGGATCAGGTAGTCACCCTCTAAAGAGTGCAAGCCTCTTCTTTCAACTTACCTTTCGCTCGAGCGAAGGACTGACGAAAGAGAACAATCATCTTCAGAACTTCGGAAGAGAGAGAACTTTTGAATGTGCATTCGATGGTCTTGCCCTTTGGCATACCATAGACGGCCATGAGAGATAAGCAGATCCCAGTCTTAAGAGTTGCAGTGCACGTCCTCTTGTTGGCCTCGACCCTGCTGTGGAGTGCGTGTCACCCGCACAGCAGCGATGCGGAGGTCGTGATCCGCAACGCGAGGATTTACACAGTCGATCCGCAACGGCAATGGGCCTCGGCAGTGGCCATCAAGGGCGACCGCATTGCGTGGGTTGGCGAGGACGGAGAGGCGTCATCGCATGTGGGGGTTAAAACGCGGGTAATTGACGCCGGCGGCAAGATGGTGCTGCCAGGATTCATCGACAGTCATTTTCATGTTCTGCTGGGCGGTAATCCTGACGTGCTGCGGATCGAGAACGGGAACTCACTGAAAGAAATTCAGCGGCAAGTGGGCGATTTTGCGGCGAAGCGGCCAGAGTTGAAATGGATTGAAGTCGAAGGCTGGAATTATTCAGCCTTTCCGCATGGCACGCTGCCCAATGCGAAAGATCTGGATGGGGTGACGGGCGGGCGTCCAGCATTTTTGGTTGCGTATGACTATCACACCATCTGGATGAATCGTGAGGCGATGCGGGAATTCGGCATCACGCGAAGAACTAACAAAGTCATTTTCGCTGAAAAAGTGGAAAAGGATGCGAAAGGTGAGCCGACGGGAATCGTAACCGGATTTGGCAGCACGGGGCTGTCCGAAGACGCAGAGGCTGAGTTGCGCAAGCACTTGCCTTCCCATGCGGCGGGACAGGTCGAGCGGGGGGTGCAGTGGAATATGCAACAGGCGGTGAAGGCGGGAATCACGACCATTGTGGATCCTCAGTCATACCTGGAGGACCTGCAGATTTATCAGCGTCTCAAAGAGCAGGGAAAGCTTCCGGCCCGACTGCAGGTCGCGCTATTTCACCGGCGTGGGACTACGGAAGCCACTTTGCAGAAATTCGATGAAGCGCGAAGGAAATACAACGACGACCGGCTACGCGTGGCGGCGGTGAAGTTGTATATCGACGACGTGATCGAGCCGCATACAGCGGCGCTCCTCGAACCATACGCCGACCGGCCGAACACGCGCGGCGAACTCGATTATGAGCCGGAGGAGTTCAAGCAGGTCGTAGACCGGCTGGACAAGATGAAATTCCAGGTTTTTGTGCATTCGATCGGAGATCGAGGAATTCGCACGGCGCTGGATGCGATCGAGTATGCGGAGAAACAGAATGGGCCCCGCGACCGGCGGGACGAGTTAGTCCACATTGAATGTTTGAACGAGAAAGACATACCGCGATTCAAGCAATTGGGGGTGATTGCCTGTATGCAGCCGCGGCATTGCGCTCCCGATATTACCGGGCAATGGGCGAAAGCGGTTGGTCCACAGCGTTGGAAGTATGCTTGGGCGTTTCGCAGCCTGCGAGATTCGGGCGCAACCCTGGCATTCGCGTCGGACTGGAACGTGGCGGAGATGGAGCCGCTGGTGGGAATATATACAGCGCTCACGCGGAAGGGACTGGACGGCAAGCCCGCCGGTGGATGGGTGCCGGAGCAGACGATTGACCTGGAAACCGCTATTCGCGGGTACACGATCAATGGAGCATACGCGAACTTTTTCGAGCAGAACCGGGGTTCGATCACGCCCGGAAAGTACGCCGATATGGTGATGATCTCCGACGATCTTTTCAAAATTCCGGCGGACAAGATCAAAGACGTGAAGGTCGAGTGGACGATGGTGGGGGGAGAGGAAGTGTGGAAGAAATAAGCGTACGAGCTCGCCTGGGCAGCTGAAGAAACCCTGGGGAGTTAGCAAGAATAACCCCACCGATTGCCTTTGCTTGGGGCGTGCTCGGGTCGGCAACCGGTGGGTACTTTTCTCCTTACTCACCCTGTTGTTTTCAGGAGTATTTAACTAATTTAACGCAAAGCATTCTTGAGTCGGCGACTGACTATTCCGGAATAGCTGGAGGCTTTGCCGCCATCAGTTCTGCAAACCGGGGATCCTTGCGCAAGGTAGAGAACTCCGCGTCTTTGTAGACGAGGTTAATGTCTTTGTAGCCTTGTTCCAAAGCGCGGCGGAGACACTGCAAGGAATCGTCATCGCGTCCCATTTTCGCGTAGAGGCGTGCCATGACGTACTCATAGCGGGCGCGATCTTCCGGAGAAGGGAGCTGAGCGGCAACCCCGGTGCGCGAGGTACGCTCGAAAATATCAGGATCAAGCTCCAGAGCGTGGGAGTAAGCGGTGGTGGCTTTCTCGTAATCTTTCTTGGAGAAATAGGCAGCGCCGAGGTTGCTGAAGTAGGAGGCCATGGTTTCGTTTAATTCAATGGCCTTGGAGTAGTACTTGATCGCTTTGCCGTACTTTTTGCCTTCGTAATAGACGACGCCGAGATTGTTGTAGGCGTCGGCGTGTTTCTTATCCAGCTTGATCGCGCGCTCGAAATTCTTCCTGGCATTCTGCAGATGGAATGTCTGCAACTCGACGATCCCGATTTTGTTGTAGACCTGTGCGTTATTAGGGGCTTTGGCAAGCGCGGCGTGGAAGTAGTCGAGCGACTCGAGATAAGCCTTGCGGCCACGAAGCTCATCGCCGGTCTTCTCCAGATCGGCAGCAGAGGCGTCGGGAGGCGGCGGTTCAATCGTGCGCAGGGGCGGGCCGACTTGCACTTGTTGGGACTGAGCAAAAGCCAGCGATGAAACGAAAACCAGGATAAGGAGTGCGGCGCGAAAAGCAGTTTTAGCCGGCATGACGGACCTCCCATTCCAGCCAGGGCGCCCACTCCGTCAGTGGCCTAGTGCTGCGGATCGGTGCCGGTCTGGGTGCTCGGCTGGTTAGACGTCTTGGAAGACTTGTCGTCTTTAAAGATACCCGCAATTTTGCCGAAAAAGCCTTTTTTCTTTTGGCCAGCGTTGGGATCGTTGGCGGGAGGGGGCTGCGCGCCTGGAGGGGCGGGCGGTAGTGGTTTGTCTTCTAATCCGAAAATCCTTGAAAAGAAGCCTTTTACTCCGGAAGCCTGGTCACAGGTATCGTGCGGCTCTGTCCCGGCCACAAAGGCAGCGGTGTAGGTTTCCGGGCAGGCGGGAGTCGCGAGGCGATTGGTGAGCTTGTCCAATTGGACATCAACGACGCCTGTAGGCTGGGAAAAGGGCTTCATGTCGGAATATTGCGGCAGCTTGACTGCCTTCTTCATGAATTCGGCCCAGATCGGGGCGGCGGTCTGAGCTCCGCTCAAATGGAGATCGCTGTAATCGTCAAAGCCAACCCAAACGACGCATAGCAAGTTGCTGGTGTATCCGGCAAACCAGCCGTCGTGCGAGCTTCCAGTTTTTCCTGCTGCTGGAGGCTGGAATCCCCGTCCACGAACGGCCGAAACTGCCAGGCCGCTGTTGATGACGCTCTCCATCATGTCGGTCATGATGTAGGCGATACGCGGGTCGAGCACCTGCTTGCGGTCGGACTCGAAATTCTCAACCACGTCGCCATTGGCGGTGCGGAGCGAGTTAAGCAGGACCGGGGAAAGCCGCTCTCCACCGTTGGCAAAGACGGTATAGGCGGCGGCCATGTCGAGAGGGGTAGCATCGTAGGCGCCGAGGGCCATGGCGGGGGTTGCCTTAACTGAGGTAATGCCTGCGGCCTTGGCCAAGTCGACGACCTTGTCGTAGCCGACTTCTTCGGCAAGTTTCACGGTAGCGTTGTTCAACGACATGGCAAGGGCATATCGGGTGGTTACATCACCGTGGTATTCCTCTTTGTAGTTTCGCGGCTCGTAGATCTGATCGCCATAGGCAAAGGTCGTTGGAGCATCGGGCACGGTGGATGCCGGGGTGAATACCGCAGCTTGCCCATCGGGCGCAGTCACGGGATTGAGCGCGGTGTTCATGGCTGCGGCGTACACGAAGGGCTTGAAGATGGAACCGGTAGGACGCTTGGCGACCGCGTGATCGAGCTGGCTCCAGCCGTAGTTACGACCGCCAACAAGGGCCAGAACAGCCCCGCTATGGGGATCCATGGCGACCAGAGCTACTTGGGCGTCCGGTCCGGGCTTGATCTCTGTTTCGTACTTGGCTTTCTTGCCTTTGCCGACCTTAACCTTGCGGGTGCGGTTTTTCTTGACCTGCTCATCTACGAGCTTGATGCCACCTTCCACGGCTTGGGCAGCGGCTTCCTGCAGGTCGGGGTCGAGGGTTGTATAGATACGGTAAGACTGCTCGTTGAGGTCGCGCTCGTTGTACTTGTTGTTGAGAGTGTCGCGAATCAAGTCTACGAAGTAAGGAGCGTCGCTGGCTTCCACGTTGGGAGGTGCGAGCTTGAGCGGAGTGGCTTTGGCCCTGTCAGCTTGCTGCCTGGTTATGGCACGGGTCTCGACCATGCTGTCGAGCACCAAGTTGCGCCGTTCCAAAGCACGCTCGGGGTGACGGTACGGCGAGAGATAACTAGGGGCCTGAATGAGGCCGGCGATTAAGGCAGCCTCTGGCAAGGTGACGTCCTTGAGGTCCTTATTGAAATAGGCGCGGGCCGCTTCGGCAAAGCCGCTGATGGTGAAAGAACCACGTTGGCCGAGATCAACCCGATTAGCGTAAAACTCGAAAATTTGTTCTTTGCTGAACTTCCGCTCAAGCTCGATGGCGATCAGCATTTCGGTGAGCTTGCGCCTGACCGTCTTTTGTGGGGTCAAGAAGAAGGCGCGCGAAAGCTGCATGGTGACCGTGGAGCCACCCTGCTCGTGACGCTGGCGAGTGAGATCAACCCAGGTGGCTTCGGCGAGCCTGACGAAGTTGACGCCGCTATGCTGAAAGAAACGGCGATCTTCGATGGCGAGCACGGCATCCACCAGAACTTTGGGAATGTCCTTGTATTTGACCAGTTGGCGCTTGGAACGCTGTTCGGCATCGAACAAAGAAGTTACGAGCTCGGGCTCGAGTTCGTAGGCGCTCAGATCGGCAGATTTGCTGGTAATAGCGGAAACTTTTCCGCTACTGAAGGAGATGCTGGCGGGATCGGGACTGTGGTAAGACTGCGGGCCGGGATTGATTTCTATGCCATTCTTTTTCAGCCGGTAGGTGCCGAGCTCTGACTGGCCATCGGTCTCGGAATAACCCGCGTGCCGGAGAAATGCGGCAATCTCTTTGGGGTCAAATTTCTGGCCGACTTTGACGGTCTTGGGCTGGGCGTAAATCAAGGCTGAAGTGCTGAACACCGGGCCCTTGAAGCGTGCTTCGATGATGCGGTCGTACTTAACGTAAAAGTACGAGAAGAAACCGAGGACGAGCAGCGAAAGAATGCAAAAGATGATAAGAGCGGCACGGAGAAGGGGGTCCTGGGGCAGGAGGCGACTTCCGCTCGTGCCTATTTTATTCGGGATCCTAAGCTTTATAGCCACAAATGATGATTGCGGAGTTCTTTAGTTCAGACGAAGTTACAGCTTCCTGGGTTGTTCCAGAGCGTGCGTGAGACTGCCTGGCGCACAATTTACGACAAGTCGGTTCGGCCTCCGACGCGATCCACCCACATTCTAAATCAGCCTGAGCTTTCCTGCTTAGTAGATGCCCTTGTTCTTGCTGGCGGCGTGGAAGTTAAGGTCCAAGGGATAAAAGGGCAAATCCACGTGAACAGTGTAGTTGGCTTCAATGACCAGGGTGCCAGTACCCATGCCACCGGAACGCGCTACTTTGACGTCCTGGGCGGTCAGAGGGATATCCATCTCCCGGGCACTTTTCAGGACAATGGCGCGAAGCTCCTCTTCGGTTTTCGTACTGTAGGTGCCAGCCAAGGCTTCATTGTTCAAGGCATCCTCGAACTGGTAGTTGTTGAAGTAGGGCGGGATCACCTGCACCCCAACGATGATAAGGGTGGCGATGATTGCGACGCCAAGCAACAGTTTTAGAGTTCCCATAGTCGCCCGCTAGCTCCACCGGCGTGAACAGAATTTCGTTACGCAGGCCGCAATAACTGAGTCAGTTGCTCTAATATTGCGGTGATGCTAGCATCGGCGATTTTGCGTGTCGAGCGATCAAGGAGTTCGACAGTACCTTCGGTAACTTTCTTCCCAACAT
>Ga0310810_10006449_pt1 | contig 13267 bp, 11 predicted proteins | sample NCmetagenome_FD_207641 | JGI IMG/M metagenome (GOLD analysis project Ga0310810, IMG submission 207641) | Soil microbial communities from experimental microcosm in Duke University, North Carolina, United States - NC | ecosystem: Engineered > Artificial ecosystem > Soil microcosm > Unclassified ... | reverse complement strand
GGCTATATGCGCAGCGCGGCGGAACGGGGCGCCAAATTGACGGATCAGCTGCTCGCCTTTTCGCGGCGCCAGCGGCTCGAGCCGAAACCTCTCGATCTCAACGATATCGTCGCCGGAATGCGCGACCTGCTGCAAAGCACGCTCGGCGGCAGCATTCGTATCGACACACGGCTCGCGAACGGACTCTGGCCGGCGATGGTCGATCCGACCCAGCTCGAACTGGCGGTGCTCAACCTCGCGATCAACGCGCGCGACGCCATGGGCGTCGGCGGCAGCCTCGCGGTCGAGACCGCCAACGTCCAGCTCGGCGACCCGCGTACCCCGGAGGAGCCGCCGTCTGGCGACTATGTCGCAATCTGCGTTCGCGATAACGGCAGCGGCATGAGCGATGAGGTGCGGCAGAAGGCGTTCGAGCCGTTCTTCACGACAAAGGAAATCGGGAAGGGCTCGGGGCTCGGGCTCAGCCAGGTTCTCGGCTTCGCGAAGCAATCCGGCGGCGGCGTTCGCATCGACTCCCGGCGGAGCCGCGGCACCTCTGTCTATATCTACCTGCCGCGAACCCAGATTCGCCCGTCCGAGGTGGGCGAACTGCGCCTGGTCGCAAATACCGGCTGTCCGCTTAGCGGCGCCAACATCCTCCTAGTCGACGACGATCGCGATGTGCGCGAGGTGACCTCGGCGATGCTGCGCAATCTCGGGCACCGCGTCTTTGAGGCGGGCAGCGGCCGCGCGGCGCTCGATCTCTTACAGCGCGAGCCGAACATCGATCTGATGCTCGTCGATTTCGCGATGCCGGGGATGAGCGGCGCCGAAGTCGCGCGGCGCGCGCGCAGCACGCGTCCGTCATTAACGACGCTCTTTATTACAGGCTTTGCCGATCGTGCCGCGCTCGCCGGGGTCGGCGAGAACCGGATTATTGGCAAGCCGTTCCGTCACGAGGATCTGGCGCAGAAGATCCGTGCCGCGCTTTCCGAGAGCGAGACGGCGCAGCGCGCTGCCTCCCCCAACGCCTCATTCGCCTCGAACTAGGCCCGCCGGCGCGCTTGACTTCGACCCCGCTAGCTGGCGGGATCGGCCCAATTCAAAAAGGCGCAATGGAGGATCGGATGGCGCGGGCAAACCGAATTCGGGAGATTTGGGCCGAAGGGAAGGCCGTCATCAACAGCTGGTGCGGCATCCCCTCGAGCTGGTCGGCCGAGGTCATGGCCCATATGGGCTGGGACTCGCTGGTCGTCGACATGCAGCACGGCTTGATCGATTACCAGACGATGGTGACGATGCTGCAGGGCATCTCGACATCGAACACGACCCCTCTGGTGCGGGTGCCGTGGAACGACCCGGCGCACATCCAGAAGGCGCTCGACGCGGGCGCCTACGGGATCGTCTGCCCGATGATCAACAACCGCGCCGAAGCCGAGAAATTCGTCAGCTCGATGCGCTACGCCCCGCTCGGCAGCCGCAGCTCCGGGCCAATCCGCGCTTCGCTCTATGGCGGCGCCGACTACCACGCCAAGGCCAACGACATTGTCGTCGCCTTCGGCATGATCGAAACCGTTGAGGCGATGGAGAATCTCGACCAGATCCTGTCCGTGAAGGGCCTCGATGCGGTATATGTCGGCCCCTCCGATCTGTCGATCTCGCACGGCTATCCGCCCGGCGGCGACAAGCCCGATCAATGGATGATGGACGCGCTGAAAAAAGTCGTCGATGGATGCCGGCGGCACAAGGTCCAGCCCGGTCTGCATTGCGGCGCGGCATCCTATGCCAAAAAGGCGATCGAGATGGGCTTCACATTCGTCACGGTCGGTGGCGACAATCGCTTCATGACCCTGGGCGGCCAGGCGGCAGTCGCCGAAATGAAGGACGCCCCGAAGCCCGGCGCCAGCTCCAGCCCATATTGAGGTACCACTCCTCGAGAAACCCTCCTCTCCCCGGGCTTGACCCGGGGATCACGGGGGAGGGAAGTCCGCGACGCGGACAGGCGGGGGCTGCGCCGCATGATCGCCGATCCGTCCTGATCGCGGCGACGATTCTCGCGCTCGTTGCCGCGCCGGCCGCCGCACAACGCGCCGAGCAGCCAGTGCCGTCTCCAGGCAAAGCGGGCGTGCCGGCGACGGCAGCGATCGGCCGGATCACTCTGTCACCGGCGCCGGAGCAGCCTTTCTCGGCGACGGTGCCGTGGCTTGCGCACCGGCCCGACGGCACGCTCGTCGATTGCAGCGGCACGCAGACCTCGTGTTTTCAGGAAGCCGAGAACGAAGCCTTCGCGAAGGGCTGGTCGCTCGATGTCTACGGGCCGGGCGGCGCGACCGTGTCCGGCATCAACGCGTCGCGCGGCATCAAGCTGCATCCGCTGCGCCAGCGCTATATCGCGTTGCATGGGATCATCATTTCGTGCGAGCCGATCGACGAGCCGTGCCTGACCGTCGACAGCATGGTCGAAGGCGCGCTGATCTTGAACGACGGCGCGCAGATCACTTCAACCCCGAAGACCGCGTCCGAGCACACCTTCACGATTCTGTTTCAGCCGCGGACCAAGATCGAGGTTGAGGGATTTTCCGCGATCGCCTCGAGCCGCATTGATCTCGGGAACCTGTCGCACAGCGTCTCCGAGGGCCTGTCACCGGCGACCGTCGGCTTCGATGCCAGTTACGGCAACATTATCAGCAACATTATCACCGCCAATGAGATCAACGGCGCCGGCCCGGGCAACAAGTCGACCGCCCATCATGCCGTTCTCGCCTTCGGTGCCACACCGGAATTTGGGTTCCTGCGCAACATAGTGACGATGGCGGTGGCGCATCTCGCGGACGAGGGCGTCGTGCAGCTCGGCACCTCGGCGGAGGCTTCAGCCTTTCCCGGCAACTACCGCCAGAACATCATCACGATCGGGCAGATCGCACCTAACGGCCCCGAGGCCGTCGCGTATCGCGATTTCGGCCGGCAGAACATCGTCACAATCGGCGACATTGATACCGAGCAGGGCCCCGCCAAATTTGGCGTCGTGCTGGAGGCGAGCACCACCGGCGATCAAGTCACCGCTAATATCAGCCGCTCCAGCGGGCGGCTTAGCGGTGGCGATTTCGAGGACCACGGTCACGACAACACGGTCACGATCGACGGCAAGAGCTTCCGAAACGGCAATCTGACCGTCCTGAGGAACCTACCAGGTTCTTGCGCAGGTCAGCCGCATGGCACCGTGTGGAACAACAAAGGCCTTCTCGCCCTCTGCCCTTGATCAATGGCGTAGCTAAGCCGGGGGAGACCTTTACGGCCGCGCCGCCTCGAAGAAGATGACCTGCATTGGCAGCCGTGGCGGCGTGCGGAATTCGCCATGCAGCATCTCGGCGATCTGTTCTGCGACCCGCTCCGGGTCGCCGCCGCGCGCGCGGATCTGCTCGACCACCGGATTGCCGAAAATGATGCCGCGCGCAAACGCCGCCGGGTCGGCCACGGTTTTTTCGATGTGCAAGACGGCGGCGCGGAAATCGGTGAAGCCGGCCTCGCTCACCGCCTCTCGGACGGGATCGATGCGGTGATAGGCGAACGGCACCTCATAGAAGGGTGGAGGGTCGTCGGGAAGAGTTCGCCCAGCACCTCGTGCTCCCGGCGCTGCGCCGGGTTGAAACGGTGCGCATCCCACACGCTGAAGAAATAATGTCCGCCCGGCGAGAGGACGCGATATGCCTCGCGATAGGACTTCTCCTTGTCCGGGAAAAACATGATGCCGAACTGACAGACGAGGGCGTCGAAGCTTTGGTCGGTAAATGGCAAGTCGGTCGCATCGGCCGGTTGGAACTCGACCGCCTCGCCCGGCTTGAACTTTGCGCGCGACCTCGAGCATCGGCGGGTTGAGATCGGTGACCGTCAGCGTTGTGTCTGCGGGTGACAGGTCGCGCAATCGCCGAGATACAATGCCGGTGCCGGCGCTCGTCTCGAGCATACGCCGCGGCGCGAACGCGGCGACGCGTTTGGCCATCTCTTCGGCGAAATCGGTGAAGAACACCGGTCCCAGCCCGCGGTCGTAATGCTCCGGAATGTTTCCGACAAAACTCGCCGCATTATCGCTCATTGCGGTGTTCCTCTACGCGGATTTCGCTCGGCTGCACTCGGCGCCCGCCGGAAAAAACTCAGCCGCCGGGCATGCCCTGCGCCTCGATATAAAGCGCGTAGACCGACTGGCTCGCCGCCATGAAGAGGCGGTTGCGCTTCCTGCCGCCGAAACACACATTGGCGCAGCGCTCCGGCAACAGGATGCGGCCGATCAGATCGCCATTTGGCGCGAACACCGCGACCCCGTCCTCGCTCTCGCCGCCGGAGAAACCGCACCAGACATTGCCGTCGGTATCGACGCGGATACCATCGGCATAGCCGGGCATCGCGTTGAAAAACACGCGCCCATTCGCGACCTTCCTGCCATCTTCGACAACGTCATAGACATGCACGGTCTTATCGCCCCCGGGCGTGTCGACGACGTAGAGCCTCGATTCGTCGGGTGAAAAGGCGAGCCCGTTTGGCCGCTCCATATCGTCGACGGCGATCGTGATCTCGCGAGTGCGCTGATCGATGCGGTAGACCCGGAATGGCAGCTCCTGCTCCGCCTTGTTCCCAAGATAGTTGCCGCGAATGCCGGCGCCATTATCGCTGAACCAGATCGAGCCGTCGGACTTGGCGACGACATCGTTGGGGCCGGTCAGCCGCTTGCCGTCAAAGGTGTTCGCGAGAACCGTGATCCGCCCGTCATATTCGGTGCGCGTCAGCCGCTGTGAACCCATCTCGCACGTAATCAGCCGCCCGATGCGGTCCCGCGTGTTGCCATTGGCGTAATTGGAGGGCTGGCGGAACACGCTGACCGCTCCCGTCTCCTCCTCCCATTTCAGGATGCGATCGTTCGGGATGTCGCTGAACAGGAGATAACGCCCATCGCCGAACCACACCGGGCCTTCGGTAAAACGGCAGCCACCGGCAATCCGCTCGATGGCCGCCATCGGCAGCGTGTATTTCGCAAACCGCGGGTCGAGGATCTTGATGTTGGGGTCGGGATAGCGGATCGGCGCCGCCCCGGCCTCCCACCGCGACCCGGCGCCTACCGCGCCGATCTCCGCCGCACCGATCGTCAGCGAACTGCTGCTTGTTGCCACGTTTGCTCCTGTTCGTACTGATGGTCAGACCCTCACGCGGCTCGCTTACGCTCGCCACCCTCTCTCGCGATGCGGGAGAGGGAATTTTCGGGTTGCGCCCTTAAACCCTCTCCTGCACTGCGGGAGAGGGGGGACCAAGCGCCGGCGCATCGTAGATGGGCCGGCCCGGCAGGCGCGAGCTTTGCTCGCGCCGAGAGGGCCGCTTGGTGGGTGAGGTGTTACGAATTCGGGCCGCGCTCCATCGAGACGGGCTGCCAACGCCGCAATCCGCTCTCCGCCAGCACCGACGGATTGACGCACGACATCGGCCATCGGCCGGACAGCACGAGCGACAATTCCTGCCCGACCCGCCGCCGCCGCGCCGGATCGAACCGCGAGGTCGCCGAGGCGACATGCGCGGTCAGGATCACATTGTCCATCCGGAGGAGCGGGTTGTTGCCGCCGGGCGGCTCCTTTTCGAGGACGTCGAGCCCCGCCGCGGCGATCATCCCCTCGTCGAGGGCCTTAATCAGCGCCGCTTCGTCGGTCGTCGGTCCGCGCCCGGTCGAGATGTAGATCGCGGTCTTTTTCATCTGCCGGAAATGCTCTTCGCGGATCATGCGCTGCGCGCTCTCGGTCGCCGGCGAATGCATCGAGAGGATGTCGGCCCGCGCCAGGAGTTCCGGCAGGCTCACCGGCTCGACGCCGCGCTCGACCATGACGATCTCTTCGATGAACGGGTCATAGGCAATGACATTAAGGCCGAACGGCTTGGCGCGCTCGGCGACGGCGCGCGCGACATGGCCAAACGCGATGAGGCCCAAGGTCAGCCCACGCAGCCGCGGGATCTGCAACAGCATCGGCCGCCCCTCGGCCCAGCGCCCCTCACGCACCAGCCGGTCCTGCTGCACGAGCCGGCCATGCGTCGCCAGGATGAGGCGCATCGCATGATCGGCGACCTCCTCGATAAAGGTATCGGGGCAGTTGGTGACTGGGATGCCCTTGGCGGTCGCCGCCGCGACATCGACCGAGTCGACCCCGACGCTGCCTAGCGCGATGATCTTGCAGCGGCCGAGCCCGTCGATCATGCGTTTGGTGATCGGGCGGCCCTTGGCGTAGAGCGCGTCGGCATCCTTTGCCGCCGCGACGAATTCCTCCTCGGATCCGGCCTTGATCTCGTAGATCTCGGCGTCGATCGGGGTGAGCGCCTCCAATTCGTAGCCGTAATCGCCGCCGGCCACCGTGAAGCTGGCGCCGGCCGGCGTCGCGATCCTGAATTTGGCCAAGGAATCCTCCCAATCCGCGGAAATCCGAAGGGGCGGATCAGACCGTCCGAGGCCAGCGATGTCAATTGCCGTAGGCGCCGCGCCTACGCCGGCTCCGCGGGTGCCGTCAGACCGCCAGTTCGCACCAGATCGGGGTGTGATCGGAGGCGCGGTCCTTGCCGCGCGGGCTCTTATCGATATCGCAGGCGGCGATCCGGTCGGCCGCCTGCGGCGACAACAGCAGGTGATCGATGCGCAGCCCCTCGTCGCGGTTCCAGCGGCCGGCCTGGTAATCCCAAAAGGTGTATTTGTGCGGCTCGCGATGAAACACGCGATAGGCGTCGGTCAGCCCGAGATAGAGGAGGGCGCGGAAACGGGTGCGCGATTCCGGCTGGCATAGCGCGTCGTCGCGCATCGCAACCGGGTCATAGACGTCCTCGTCGGTCGGGCAGATGTTGTAATCGCCGGCCAGCACAAACGGCATTTCGCGCCGCAGCAGATCCTGCGCGCGATCGTGCAGCCGCTCCATCCAGGCGAGCTTGTAGGTGAATTTGTCGGTGCCGATGGGATTGCCGTTGGGCAAATACAGCGAACCGACTCTGACGTCTTCGCCAGTCGCACCGCTAAACGAAGCTTCGATGTAGCGTGCCTGCTCGTCCTCAAACCCGGGCAGGCCGGTGACAATATCGCGCGGCGGCTCCTTCGAGACGAGCGCGACGCCGTTATAGGCGCGCTGGCCAATGCACTCCACGCGATAGCCGAGCGCCTGCACTTCGAGCCGCGGGAAATCGTCGGCCAGACATTTGATCTCCTGCAGGCACAGCACATCGGGCTGCGCGCTCTTCAGGAAATCGAGCAGGTGCGGCATCCGCACCTTGACCGAATTGACGTTCCAGCTGGCGATCTTCACGGCATGGCCATCTGAGAGTTAGATGTCGAGGAGACGGGTTTGTCGCCGCGCTCCTCGCGATGACAACGCTGTCATTGCGAGCGGAGCGAAGCAATCCCCTGGCCGGCCGACTCGAGCCGGCTAGATCGAAAAGGAATTGCCGCAGCCGCAGGACGAGGCGGCGTTCGGGTTTTTGATCTGGAACGAGGCGCCCATCAGATCCTCGACAAAATCGACCTCGGACCCGTTCAACAGATCGAGCGACACCTCGTCGACAACGACCCGGACCCCGCCATGCTCGAACACGACATCGTCGGGATTGCGCTCCTCGTCGAAGCTGAGCCCGTACTGAAACCCCGAGCAGCCGCCGCCCGACACGGCAATCCGCAGAAAGGCCCCTTCGGCAGCCTCCTGCGTCTTCAGAGCGGCGATGCGCCGTGCCGCGCTGTCGCTGATCGTGATCCGGCGCTCGCTGGTGACGTCTGACATGTGCCGCGTGCTCCCGTCTCGCCGGGCCTAACCCTGAGGTGTATTTAGGCATCCTCAGCCTTCTGTCAAACGCGCAGAAGGAGGGCTGGCGCCCCCCGGGCCGGCCGCTCCATATAGAGGGGGCTAGCTGAGGGAAGGATTAAGGATGCTGCGGGCATTGCCCGGCGGGCGCATCGACGAAGCGGAAGACGCCGCGGCCGACAAGCTGCCTTTGTTGATGGCGCTCGAAAAAAAGGCGCTGTGGCTCTCGACCTGGATGATCCACCAGGCCAACCATCTCCGGCCGAGCCGGGATGGGCTCAAGGTTGGCGGCCATCAGGCGTCCAGCGCCTCGGTCGCCACCCTGATGACCGCGCTCTATCTCGATGTCATGCGGCCGCAGGACCGGGTTGCGGTCAAGCCGCATGCCGCGCCGCTGTTTCACGCGCTGCAATACCTGCTGGGAAACCAGAGCCGCGATAAATTGGAGCGCTTCCGGGCGCTCGGCGGCGCCCAGGCCTATCCCTCGCGCAGCAAAGACGGTGACATCGTCGATTTCTCGACCGGCTCGGTTGGGCTCGGGGTCGGCGTGACGTTGTTCGCCGCGCTGGTGCAGGATTATCTCCGCCTGAAGCGCCTCGTTCCCTCCGACACGCCGCCCGGCCGCATGATTGCGCTGGCCGGCGACGCCGAGCTCGACGAGGGCAACATCTTCGAAGCCCTCCTCGAAGGCTGGAAGCACGATGTCCGCAATCTCTGGTGGGTCGTCGATTACAACCGCCAGAGCCTCGACGCCGTCGTTTCCGACCGGCTCTTCGGCCGCATCGACGCCTTGTTCGAGGTGTTCGGCTGGCGCGTCGTCACATTGAAATACGGCCGCCTCTTGCAGGCGGCTTTCGCGCGCCCGGATGGCGAGCAATTGCGCGAATGGATCGATGCCTGCCCGAACTCGCTCTATTCGGCGCTCGTCTACAAGGGCGGCGAGGGCTGGCGCGAGCATCTTCGGCGTGATCTCAACCGCTATCCCGGCATCCGCGCGATCCTCGACGAGCATGACGACGAGGCGCTGGCGCGGCTGATGACCAACCTCGCCGGTCACGATATGGGCTCCGTGCTCGACGCCTTTCATGCCGTCGCCGATGACCAGCCGACCTGCTTTATCGCCTACACGATCAAGGGCTACGGCCTGCCCTTTGCCGGTCACAAGGACAACCATGCCGGGCTGATGAACCCGCAGCAGATGGCGAGCTTCCAGCAGAGCATGGCCGTGCCCGCGGGCGCCGAGTGGGACCGCTTTGCCGGCCTCCATGTGCCGCCGGAGGAATTGGAGGCGTTTCTCGCCGAGGTGCCGCTTGCGGCCAAGTCGGCGCGCCGTCATCGCCCGCCGCCGCTTCCGGTTCCCGCCGAGATCGTCGCGCCGCGCGGCCGGCATCTCTCGACTCAGGAAGCCTTCGGCCGCATCCTCGGTTCGCTTGCGACTGCCGAGAATGCGCTCGCCGGGCGGGTCGTGACGACCTCGCCCGATGTCACGGTCTCGACCAATCTCGGTGCTTGGGTCAATCGCCGCGGCATCTTCGATCGCGCCGAGCGTGCCGACACGTTTCGCGAGGAAAAGGTTGTCTCGGCCCAGCGCTGGGGCATGTCGCCGCAAGGCCAGCACATCGAATTGGGCATCGCCGAGAGCAACCTGTTTCTGCTCCTCGCCGCGCTCGGGCTTGCCGGGCCGATGTTCGGCGCGCGCCTCTTGCCGATCGGCACGCTCTACGACCCATTCATCAAGCGCGGCCTCGATGCGCTGAATTACGCGCTTTATCAGGACGCCCGCTTTATCGTCGTCGCGACCCCCTCCGGGATCACGCTGGCGCCGGAAGGCGGCGCGCACCAATCCGTATTGGAGCCGCTGATCGGCATTGCGCAGCCCGGCCTTGCTAGTTTCGAGCCGGCCTACGCCGACGAGCTCGCGGTTTTGCTGCGTTGGGCATTGGAGGAGATCCAGCGGGAGGAGGGCGAGTCCGTTTATTTCCGGCTATCGACCCGCCCGATCGAGCAGCCGGAGCGCGCGATCGATGCGGCGCTCGCCGAGGCGATCGTCGGCGGCGCTTATTGGCTGCGCGAGCCGGCGCCTGGAGCGGAGCTCGCGATTGCTTATTGTGGCGCCGTGGCGCCGGAAGCGCTCGCGGCCTTCGACGCGCTGGGCGAGGATGTCCCCGGCCTCGGTCTTCTCGCCGTAACGTCGCCCGACCGGCTGCATGCCGAGTGGCGCGCGGCGTTGGAGCGCGGCGAGCCGAGCCGCGCCGAGCGTCTGTTGTGGGCGCTCCGTCCTGGCGCCGCACTCGTCACTGTCTGCGACAGCCATCCCGCGACGTTGTCTTGGCTCGGCAGCGCCACCCCGGTTACGCTGATGCCGCTTGGCGTCGACCATTTCGGTCAGTCGGGCGATATCCCCGACCTCTACCGCGTCTACGGCATCGGCTCGGACGCGATTATCGATGCCGCGGCCCGCGCCTTGCTCCGCACCGTAATGCCGGCTTCGGGAGCATAAGCGGGGTCGAACCCGCGACTGGATACCCAGCGCGGCCGGCTAGGGCTTTACGCGAATAAATTTGCAAAAAAAACCACGCCGGCCCTAGGGGCCGGCATGGCTGTCGTCACGATTGCGATGTGGCGCTTACTTGCTCGTGCCGCCGCTCTGCGCCGGAGCGTTGTTCGACGGCGTCGTCGAGGTGGATCCGCCGGCGCCGGCCGGGGCCGGGTTGCTCGAAGACGGATTGGCCACCGGCGTGTTCTTCGGGTTCGGGGTGCTCGACCCGACGCCGGTCGTCTGCGACTTCGGCATGCGCGCATGCGCGATGCGGGTCTGCTGCTGCTTATGCAGCCGAGCGGTGCGAGTCAGCTGCTGCTTCTTTCCGAGATGAGCCGTGCGCATCTGCGGCATGCTCGATCCCGAAGCGGCCGTTTGTCCCAGCATCCGGTCGACGCGAGCGAGCTTGGTGCTCCGCGGCAGCCCGTTCTGCTGCTCAAAACGGTTCAGCGCGACCCGGGTCTGGCGATCCATCTTGCCGGTGACCTTGCCCTTGAACAGGCCTTCCGACTTCAGGCGCAGCTGCACCTGGCGGATCTCCTTCCGCTGCGACTTCGACCGCTGCGACATCGCGTGTTTGCCGGCGGCCTTATGCTTCTTGACCTGCGGCTGCTGCTGCATCTGCGCCGGCTGATTCTGCGCACTCGGCGCCGGCGCCGTGCTTTGCATGTTGCTGTTGGACGACGGCGTCGCGTTTTGGGTAGTCCCCTGTGCCTGGGCGGCGGCGGCCAAGCCGAGCCCCAGGGCAAGCGCGACCAGGGCACTTGCGGTATGCTTCATACGGGAATCCTCCGCTCGATTTCGGGCACGAACCCCGTGCCCTGAACGCCGAACAAGCCGCGCGATGCAGTGTTCCTGAATTATCGTTCGGCGCGAATACCGAAGCTTTCGAGGTGCAATACTGGGAAACCCTGGGTTGACTAGCGGAAGCAAAGAAATAACGTGGCGCAGTTCTCGCTCTGGTTGGGTCTCTCGATCGTATGACTATTTACACGTGGGCAGGCGCGCCTATTGCGGACCGGAGCGCATCGAAGCGGGATGGCCGGGCAGCTTGAAGCGCTTTCCTGTGTCGGTGACCTTGTCGCCGTCGACCTTGAGCACCGACAGATCCTGATCGGTGAAATTGCCGACATAGAGATAGTCGCCCTTCGGGCTGAACGCGACGCCTTCGGGCAATGCGCCGACCTGCACCTCGCCGGTTTTGGTGACCTTCTTGCCGTCGATCTTCAACGCCACGACCGCGCCGGTCGGGTGATAATAGAACGCCTTTTTGTCGGCATTTGAGCCTTGCAGCAGGACAGCGACAGCCAGATCGCCCTTTGGACTGATCGCAAGGCCTTCCGGCGCATCGCCGATCACGACATGATCGATGATGCGCGGCGGGTCGGCTTCCAGATCGATGATGCTGACGCTGTCGACATTGCCGTCCGAGCCGCCGCCCGCGCCGTTGTCGGCGGTGATCGCAATCTTGCCGTTCGGCGCCACAGCGATGTTGTAGGGGTAAATGCCCGGCGGCAGGTCGCGCTTGTCATACGTGACTTTTTCGCCGTCGATCGACAGCAGCGCGACCTTATTCGCTGCGGCTTTGACCGCGAGCGCCCGTTTCCCGTCTGGCGTGATCGCGACCGCCGAGACTTGATCGCCCGCTGCGCCGATCTCGACCGTATCGACGACTTTCACCTCCTTGCCCTTGATCGACAACACCGAGATGCTGCCCGCCGCACGATTGGCCGCGAGCGCGATATCGCCCTTCGGCGCGATCGCCATGCCGGAGACCTGCCTGCCGGCATTGACGGTGGAGATGATCTTGGGCGGGTTTGCCTTCAGGTCGATGACGAAAATCTTGTCGTCCGGCACGTTCTTCCACCCCGATCCCTCCGGCTCGGGATTGAGCGAGTTGGCGACGAGCGCAATCTCGCCCGAGGGATGGATTGCCAAGTTTGTGGGCGGTCCGGCGATCGTGTTCATCAGCGGGATGCTCGCGACGATCTTCGGCGCGTCGGGTTTTGAGATGTCCACGATCGACACTGTATCGTGACCGGGTTCGTGCGGCACCGACTTGCCGGAATCGTCAATAGTCAGCTTTTCGTCATTGCCGACGATCATCAGCTGCGCGTTCGCGGAGCCGGCCGCGAACCCGAATGCGATAAGCGCGCCGAACGCGCCGTGCCACGCCTGCCGCATTTCCCCCTCCGCCCTTTATTATGGAAGCCGATGCTGCAACGATTTCCGCCGCGCGGCAAGCAGCCGGAAGCCGCTATGCTGGCGCTACGGATCGAGGAGCAAGCCGATGCAGAACCGCAATCGCGGCAGTTACGAGATCGCCGGCAGTGAGGTCGTTTCCGAAGGCGCCGACATGCGCGTCTCGGTATTGACCCTGGCCGCCGGTCAGTGCGTTCCCTGGCACTACCACAATGAGATCAGCGACAGCTTTGTCTGTCTCGAAGGGCCTATGGTCGTCGAGACGCGGGCGCCGCGCCACGAATACCGGCTCGAACCGGGTCAGCGCTGTGCGGTGCCGCCGAAGACCGCGCATTACGTGCACGGCGAGGAGATGGGCCCCTGCAAATTCCTGATCGTGCAGGGCGTCGGGACCTACGATTTCGTCCCGGTCGGCTGACCGACCGCCGGCATTACGCCGCGTTCGCGACGGCGTGGAAATTGCGCGGCAGGCCGGCTTTAGCGATCGCGCCGTAGAGCGTCACGTCCGGCAGAGCGCGCGCCACGATGTCGCGGGCGTCCGCGAGCTTGTCCAGATCGATGCCGGTCTCCAGCCCCATCGACTCGAACATAAAGACCGTGTCTTCGAGGACGATGTTGCCGGTGGCGCCCGGCGCATAAGGGCAGCCGCCGAGCCCGCCCAAGGAGGCGTCGAACGCCTTGCAACCGGCGGCGAAGGCGGCCAGCACGTTGGCGAGGCCGAGGCCGCGCGTGTCGTGGAAAT
>Ga0310810_10006448_pt1 | contig 13267 bp, 9 predicted proteins | sample NCmetagenome_FD_207641 | JGI IMG/M metagenome (GOLD analysis project Ga0310810, IMG submission 207641) | Soil microbial communities from experimental microcosm in Duke University, North Carolina, United States - NC | ecosystem: Engineered > Artificial ecosystem > Soil microcosm > Unclassified ... | reverse complement strand
GACCGAATCTCCAAGGCGATCGGCAAGAAAGCCGTCGACGATTCCATCCGCCTCTTCTATGCGCCCGGCATGGGGCACTGCGGCGGCGGCGAAGGCCCCAACGTCTTCGACGCGCTGACCGCGCTCGAGCAGTGGCGCGAGCAGGGGAAGGCGCCGGCATCAATCCTCGCGACCCATTCGACCAACGGCAAAGTGGACCGCACGCGTCCCCTCTGCCCGTATCCGCAGATTGCGGTGTACAAGGGAACCGGCAGCATCGACCAGGCCGACAACTTTTATTGCGCGGAGAAATCCAATGTTCCTGCATCCAAGTAAGAAGCACGTTCTCGCCGCGGCCCTCATCCTGATCTGCGCGACCGCTGCGTTCACACAGAATCTGCGCTGGACCAAGGCCGCACCATTCCCGGAGCCCGACGAAGAACTGTACGGGGTCGCCGCCAATGGCAAGATGTACGTGCTCGGCGGCTTCGGCACCGCGCGCGGCAAGAATTTCGAGTACGACCCGGCCGCGGACAAGTGGACCAAGAAGGCGGCGATGCCTCGGCCCGCCCACCATCAGGCGATGGTCGAATACCAGGGGAAGATTTACGTCTTCGGCGGTTTCGTCGCGCCGATGTCCGGCCCACAAGGAGGCTGGGAGCCGATCGACAACGCATGGGTCTACGACCCGGCGGCCGACTCGTGGCGGAATCTCGCACCGATGCCGATCAAGCGCGGCTCCGCCGCCGCCAACATCGTCAACGGCAAGGTGTACGTGATGGGCGGCGCGACAACGGCTGAGGGCTCGAAAGACGTGGCGATCAGCGGCGCGACCACCGCAAACAACTTGACGCGAAACGATATTTACGACATCGCGAGCAACACGTGGTCGAGCGGTGCGCCGATGGCACTGCCGCGCAACCACATGTTCTCGGGAACGGTCAACGGCAAGATCTACATCATCGGCGGCCGCGTCGGGCACGCGTTCGTCGCCGCCTCGCAGAACACCGACATCGTCGAGCAGTACGATCCGGCGGCCAACTCGTGGGGCCCACAGATGACGAAGATGCCGACCGCCCGCAGCGGCGGCGGGTGGGCGACCTACGGCGGCAAGATCTACGTCGCGGGCGGCGAGGTGGCCACCAACTCGCTGGTCGGCGCATTCCGCGCCGTCGAAGCGTTCGATCCGGCGACCAACAGCTGGTCGATCCTGCCGTCGATGCCGATGCCGCGGCACGGCGTTGCCGGCGCGATGATTGGCAACAAGTTCCATCTCGTCAGCGGAATGATCACGTCAGCGGCTGCCGGCGCCGGTCAGGATCGGACCGTCGAAGTGCACGTCGCGCAACACGACGTCCTGGAGCTGCCGGCCGCCGGGACGAATTGAGCAATCTAGAATTCAAGATTCAAAATGCAAACCCTGTAAAACTCCCGGCTGCCGGGTGAGTGTCGCGCGACATGCACCCGGTCGTCTCGAACAACATCGTGTTTGGATTTTGAATTTTGAATTTTGAATTCCGCCTAGACTGCACGCGTTCGCATTGCAGCGCGTGCCGCTACACATCGGACCCAACTCTGCTGTGCGAGCTGGCATGCGAACGCATCGACTGGTCTGGCTTGTGGCGATCGGACTATTGGCTCTGGCGCTCGCGCAATGCGGCGGCGGGTCATCCACTCCGACCTCGCCTTCGCCTTCGCCTTCACCGTCTCCCTCGCCGACACCAGCGCCAAGCCCGTCGCCCGGCGGTGGCGGCGGTTCGCTGTCTATCAGTCCACAGACGATTCAGAGTCAGGGACAGCCGCAGGCAACCGTGACGCTCGCGAGTGCCGCGCCTGCCGGCGGCGCGCTGGTGTTGCTGTCGAGCAACGACACCACGACGGCGAGAGTTCCGGCCAGTATCACGGTTCCTGGTGGCGCCCGGACGGCCACGTTCATCATCGATACCTCGACGGTGGTCACCAACACGACGGTCGTCATCACCGCGACTTATGCCGGTGCGGCCATGTCGGCCACGCTCACCGTGAGTCCAGCGGGGAGTGGCCCGCTCGGCGCGTCGTTTGTCGTTCGTTCGAAAACCCGCGGAACGGGTGCGTGCGGGGTGGAGACGGAAACGAAAGAACTCGATTGCGTGCTCGACGCCAGCGCGTCGCAAGGCGGCGTGAGCGCGTTTCTGTGGACGTACACGATGGGATCGAGCACGCTGCGACATACCGCTCCGGCGTCGAACCCGGCCAGCAGCCCGCAGGGAACCGGCTGCCCGTTCTATCAGCAGGGGAGCGGCGGCGACGGTCCGAACGGAGACAAGTTCCTGAACATGACCGTCACCCTGCAGCTGCGTGACGCAAGCGGGACGCTCAGCGGCATCTCGCAGCAGGCCGTCAGGGTCTATCCGAACATGCAGTGCGGATTCTCGTACTAAGTGGAAAAGTGGAAAACTCGAGAAGTGGAAAAGTAAGTTCTAAGTAGGCCGTACTTTCAACTTACTTTTCCACTTTTCAACTTCTTCGACTTTTCCACTTCAGATTTTGATCTTCCTCACCGTCTGCGAGTTGTCCTCGAGGAATGACTTCTTGTTCTCGAGTTCCTGTGCGGTCGGCTGAATCTTTCCAGTGGCATCGATCGCACGCGAGACGAGCGTGTGCTCACCTGGTGACAACGTGTTCACGGTGTAGGTGAAGAACTTCCAGCCGTACTTCTCTTTCATGGTCGAGGGGTCGAGCGTCGCTGCCTGCCACGGCCCGTCATCGACGCGCACTTCCACGGTTTTCAGCGGCGTGCCGTCGTTGAGGACGACGCCCAGCACCTTGTAGTGCGAGCCGTCGCTGCTGACACGGGCAATATACGACTTCAGCTGCATGTGGGTAATTGCGGTTTCGACCCACTTCATCTCTCCGTCGATCATCTCCCCCTTCAGCGTCCGGTACCATCGCGCCTGGAACTTGCCGAGGTAGGCATCCTCCTGCACGTGGATCTCTGACAGCCACTTCACGTTGTTCACGCCGTACCAGCCCGGCATGAGCAGCCGGAGCGGCAGGCCCTGGTGGACGGTCAGCGGCTCGCCGTTCAGCGCCCACACGAGCATCGGCTCGGACGAGAGCGCTTTCTCGCGTGTCAGGGCGCGGCCGAACTGCTGCTGCACCTTGAACTTGTCGTTGCGCCACTCGACCTCTTCGTCGCCGCGGTCGGCGCCGAAGAACACGAACTCGCGTGCTTCCTGTTTCACGCCCGCTTTGTCGAGGACCGTCTTCAGTGGAACGCCCGTCCACCGTGCGTTGCTCGACAGCCCCTGGACGGGCCCGCGATTGCCGGAACACTCAAAGCCAGCCACCAGGTCCCGGCTTCCGAGCTTCCGAAGCTCATCGAGCGACAACGACAGCGGACGCTCGACCAGCCCGGATACCCGCAGCGTGTAGCTCGCCACATCCACTTTCGGATGACCGTAATGCTGGGTCGTGAAGAACTGATCCTTCGGCGTGAACGGCCCGTTGATCGTGCGGATATCGATGATGCGCCGGTCCGGCGCGGGGTTGGTGATCACGCGTTCCGGAAAATCGAGAAACGGGACCACGGTCTCGCTCTGCGCGAGGGCGGGCAGCACCCATTCAGGGACGCCGATGAGCCCGAGGCCGGCGAGCGCGAGGCCCGTCCGCATCATGTCACGCCGCGTGACTTGGCTGGTCCCGAGCGAACGGAGCGAGTCTTCAGAATGTTTCATGCGGCGAAGATATCACGAGACGCCCATCCGCTTCCGCAGCTCCGTGTCGATCGCCTGCATGAACGCGTCGGTTGTCAGGAACGGGTGGTCTTCGCGAATCAAAATGGCGAGATCCTTCGTCATTCGTCCTGACTCGACCACGTCGACGCACACCTGTTCGAGCGTTTCGGCGAACTGGACGACGTCGGGCGTGTCGTCGAACTTGCCACGATATTGGAGGCCGCGTGTCCAGGCGTAGATCGACGCAATCGGGTTGGTCGACGTCGGCTTCCCCTGCTGATGCAGGCGGTAGTGGCGCGTCACCGTCCCGTGCGCGGCTTCCGCCTCGATGGCCTTCCCGTCAGGCGACATCAGCACCGACGTCATCAGACCGAGCGAACCGTATCCCTGTGCAACCGTGTCCGACTGCACGTCGCCGTCGTAGTTCTTACACGCCCACAGGTAGCCGCCATTCCATTTCAGGGACGCCGCCACCATGTCGTCGATGAGTCGATGCTCGTAGGTGAGTCCCTTCGCCTCGAACTGGGCTTTGAAGTCGGTGTCGAAAATGCGCTGGAAGGTGTTCTTGAAGGTGCCGTCGTAGACCTTGAGGATCGTGTTCTTGGTCGACAGATACACCGGGTAATTGCGTCCGAGCGCATAGGTGAAGCAGGCGCGCGCGAACCCTTCGATGGAGGAGTCGAGATTGAACATCCCCATCGCTACGCCGCCGCCTTTCGTCTTGATCACCTCGCGTTCGATCGGATCCCCGCCGTTCTCGGGCGTCCACCTGATGGTGATCGTCCCCGCTCCCGGATAGTGGAAGTCCTGCGCCCGATACTGATCGCCGAATCCATGTCGCGCGACGACCACCGGCTTGTTCCAGTGTGGAACCACGCGCGGGACGTTGCGGCAGATGATCGGCTCGCGGAAGATCGTGCCGTCGAGAATGTTGCGAATCGTCCCGTTCGGCGATCTCCACATCTGCTTGAGGCTGAATTCCTTGACCCGTGCCTCGTCCGGTGTGATCGTCGCGCACTTGACGCCGACGCCGTACTGGCGCGTCGCGTTCGCCGCGTCGATCGTGATCTGATCGCCGGTTCGGTCGCGGGATTCGATCCCCAGGTCGAAATATTTCAGGTCGATGTCGAGGTAGGGCAGGATCAGCGTCTCGCGGATCCTCTGCCAGATGATGCGCGTCATCTCGTCGCCATCCATCTCGACGACAGCGGTCTTCACCTTGATCTTGGCCATTCGTTTCTCGAGGTCTCCGTGTTCATGCTGTTGGCAGCGGCTTCGCCGTGGTGAGCAAACTTCGAATTCTAGATCGAATCGAGATGCGGCTGGCGGACACGACCCGCGACGTCCGTCAGCATCAGCGAAGAACGGTCGTGCGGCGGATCGAGGAAAAACGCTAGGCGGAAAGACGGATGCGCCCGCACGGGGGGTGGCGCATCCAGTCGAGACCAATACGGTGGTTGGCGAGCAGATTCCTATGCGCCTGCAGGGCGAGGGAGAGCTCCTGCCATTTGGCGCTCGAAGGTCTCGCCCGCTTCAACAGCGCCCACCTGCGCAACAACCTGCGGTGTTGTTGTCGGAGAAGCATGTGTTCGGCGCTGAGATAGGCGAACTGCTCGGACGGTGTCACTGTCGTCGAACATTCTGCGCGGAAATCGTCGCCAACGTTATTGATTCCGTTGGGGGTTTTCACACAAAGTACATCTTCTGGTTACACGACGCGTGTCGGGCGTCGCTGAAACATGACAGGCGGATGAACGCTCGGTACTGAGCGCTGCGGCGCAAGCGCATAGAGCGCAGCGAGAGAATCTGGGGTGCTCGATTCAGGCACAGAGCGAGTCCGTTGTGTTCAACACTGGTACAACATCCCACCGAGTGCATGTGGGTGATTCTCCCTACAGAAAACTACTTAGCACCTGGGTTGAGTTTGTGATTGCATCAATCCGAAGGTAGATTGTGCGGTACGAGGAATCTATGCCGAGACTTGCCGTGTTGCTGACATTCGTCGCGACGTTGATGCTCTCCTCCGCAGTCGTGCTCGACGCGCAGCGTGGCGGCGGTCGCGGCGAAGGCGCCGCCGGCGGACGTGGCGGCGGCGGCCGCGCCGGTGGAATGGTTCCTCCCCCGACTGGCCGCGATGGGGGCGCTGGACGCGGCGGATTCCGCATTCAACGACGCATCAACATGCCGCCGGCATTACCTTCGATCAACCGGCCCTCGTTCCCCATCGACGGTCTCAATCGGCCAGCCTTCCCTCTCAGCGGCCCGCTCGGTTTTCGTCGAGCGCAGCCGTCGCCGTTCGATGCGCGCCGCGGTGCCTACACCCGGCTGCAACCATTTGTCGGCACTCCGTACGGGTATGCATATGGGTCCGGATACGACCTTCCGTACGCGCCGGAAAGCACGTACGAAAAGCTCTATAGAACACCGACACCCGAACCGGTCGTGACGGAGGGGATGCTGTTGCTCGACGTCACGCCGGCAACCGCGCACGTGATCGTCGACAGCGCATACGTTGGCAACGTCGAAGACCTGCGGACTGACGGCTTGACGCTCGGCGGCGGGCGTCACTGGGTGGATTTCGAAGCGCCGAACTACGACAGGAAGACTGTCGAAGTCACCATCAGGCCAGGCGAGCCACTTCGGTATCGGTTCGACATGACACCCGAACGGCGCGTGCAAACCATCGCACCTCCGGCTGCGCCACCGCAGACGATGTACATGATCGCCGGGTGCTACGCCGGCAACAGGCCGCCTGTGGCGGCCAACCTTCCTAACGGATGTGATATCCGCAGCGTGCGAGTGATTCGGCCGCCGACACGATCAAACTGACGCGCATCAGGTCGGCGTCCATCCGCGGAGCCTGCCTTGGCGATCCCCTTGCACCTGGGAAGCTGGATAAGGGGGACGATCCATGCACATTCTGCAGAAGACGTGGACGAGCGTGGCGGGGATGACACTGCTCAGCGGCGTGCTCTGCTTTACGCAGGCTGCCAGCGCACAGGTCTACGGCCCGAGAGGCGGCGCGCAGACGATCTCGGCCGGTGCCAACATTCCCGTACGGACGAGCGAGGCCATCGATGCGTCGACGGAAGACGGACGCATCTTTACCGGCGTCGTCGATCAGGACGTGACGGACGTGAACGGCCGCGTGGCTGTGCCCCGGGGTTCAACGGCCGAGTTGATGGTGAAGCGGAATGGTGACGATCTGTCGATCGACTTGGAGTCGCTGACGATCGACGGGGAGCGCTATGCGGTGGACGCGAATGCCACCACGGTCGGGACCAGCGGGAGCCTCGGTGACACGATCAAGAGCGGGGCGGGCACGATCGGCGCGAACAAAGACACGGCGACGTACGTCGGCGGCGGCGCGCTGCTCGGAACGATCGTCGGCGCCATTGCTGGCGGAGGTAAGGGCGCCGCTATTGGCGCGGCGGTTGGCGCTGCGGCTGGCGCCGGAACGCAGATCTACACGCACGGCAAGAAAGTCAGCGTTCCAGCCGAATCGCTGCTGACATTCCGATTGAGTCAGGACTTGACGTTCGGCGTCCGGGACACGGGCTATAGCCGCGACGGTTTTCACTACCACCGCTTCTAAACGACAAAGGCCGACCTGAAGGTCGGCCTCTGCCGCTCGCCCGTCGGATGACCACTTATCGCATCTGTTGCGACGCTTCGCAACCTATCGCACGCCGTGGACCCTTCGCCTCTATCGCGCCGCGGGTTTCGCGAATTTCGCAGGTTCGATTCTGACATTCGGCTGCACGCTGGTGAGTGCGTACGCGTTGCGGCCGTCGAGCCAGCTCATGGTCCACTTGAACGGCATCTTCACACCGGTGTTGCCGACGTCGCGATAGTCGCTGTAGTCCACCCGCGTGACGACGCGGCCGACGGGCGAAGGGCCATAGCGCAGCATGCGGACGAGCAAGCCTGTCTGGGCGTCGAAGCACAGGGTCGCGATGCCCGCCATCCCGAGATTGCCCTGAATCACGTTGACGCGGCGGTCGTTGATTTCCGTGCCGAAGCCGGTGCGCCAGTTGCGCAGCGCACCCTTGATCTGAGACGGGAAGAACAACTGCGCCTGCAGTTTGAGGCCGTCCATTTCCACACCCGTCAGCGCGATGAACGGGAAGGGCCTGTCGGTCGGCGGCGCCGCGTACCACGCCTGCCGGCCGTCGTTCGTCGTAATGTGCGGGCCGGAGGCCGGGTGGCCGGCGGTGTAGTACTGCCCCATCGAGTTCATGGCGACTTCGAGCGCCGTCTCCTCCGAATCGTCGTAACCGCGATAGGTGCCGGTGCCCGTAAAACTCGTGAACGCCGCGGCTTTCTGGGCTCCGCCGACTGCGGCAATGTACTTGTCGATGATTGACTCGGCGGTGGGCTGCCCCGCGGCCTGCGTAATCGGATCGCCGGGTTCCTCCGGCGGCGGCGTGCCGTAGAGCTGATCGATGCTCGGCATCACGTTCGGCCTCGACACGCCGCGATGACACGTGTTGCACGTCACCACCTGGCGGCCGCCGAAATTATCCTGATTGATCTTCTGCATCATGGTGACCATGGTGCGCGCGCGCCGCTTGAGCGGCGTGTCGTCGGCGTATTTGGCCCAGTCGCCGCCGCTGTCGTAGGTGTGACAGTCGGTGCAATTCAGGCCGAGCGACGAGGAAAAGAAACCCATCGTCCCCATGAACTGATCGACGGGAATTCCTTTCAACACCTGGATGTTCTTGAAGACGTCCTCGGAGTTCGGCGCCCTGTCGGCCGGCGCCTGCGCCGCCTGGCCACCGACGACGGCAACACTCAACATCCAGGCCGCGCCAGTCGCAATCACCGCCGCGACGACCGCATTCTTCGCTCCGTTCATCCTCTGCTCCTGATCGCTACACGAGCCTCTGAAAGGGCTGAAACCTCAAACCTCATACCTCATACCTTGACCACGCCTGACACCTGACACCACCTGACACCTGACACCTGACACCTGACACCTGACAGGCGCCAGCTTAGAAATCAAACTGCGCCCCGACTCTCAGCTGTCGTCCGTTGAGAATCTGCGTGACGTCTTTCCACGCGGGCCCGTAGGTCGTATTCATCGATAGCACTGTGGCCGCGTTGAACAGATTGTAGATGTCGAGGCTGGGCCGGAAACGCCTCGTGGCGCCAAGGCGGAACGTCCGCGTGAACCGCAGATCGAGCTGCTGGGCGCGCGGCTCGAACATCGAGTTGTCCGGAATCAGCGCAATCGTGCGGTTCGCGTTGCACGTCGCGGCGCCAACCGCGCAATCCGAGAGGTTGCGGCCGAGCGACGACGAGATCTGCGCGTTGGTGACGACGTAGTTGGCGGCGATCGGAATGCCGGGGCTGTTCTGGTAAATCGCGCTCGTCTGCACGTCGTACGGCAGCGGGTAGACGACAAGGAACTTGACGTCCGTCGCGGCACCCCACGGCCGCGCCGTGCGGCAGAAGCCCGGACGCGCATCCTGCGGCGTGTCGACGACCACGCAGTTGTCGGTCACCATCCGACCGATGCTGACGCCACCGGAAAGCTGGCCGCCCCGGCCGAATCGCGCGTTCGTGGTCAGGTCGACACCGTTGTAGACGCGCGTCTTGCGGCGGCCGAAGTCTTCCGCCGACTTGATGACGTTATCGGTCTGGCCGAAGAGCGCCGGCTTGACGTCATAGAGGTCGCATAGTTGTTGTCCGCTGTTGGGGAGCCGGCTGTCCGTTGGCGCGGTGATGCAGTACTGATCGAAATCGCTTGGCGCCACCTTCAAGTTGTCGGTGACGGTCAGCGTCGTCTCGGCGTTCGGGATGCCGCTGCCGCCCGCGTCGCCGACGTACCACGTGCGGAAATATCCGACGCTGACGCCGAAACCGGGGCGCAGCTCGTGCTGCAGCGACACGGACCCCTGCCAGTTGGCGTACTGCCGGTTCCATCCGCTGAGGACACCGTCGGCGTACCTCGAGCCGACCAGCTGCCCGAACGTCAAGTTCGACCAGGGTCCGCACTCGCCGTTGGCGATCGGATTGCGCAACTCGCAATCAGGGACGTAATTCCGGTTCGCATCGTTCCACGTACGAGTCGTTGTGCGCGTCAGGTTGCTTGCGGGATTGCCCGATGCCGTCCGAATGATGTCTGGATAGTGGCCGAGCGAGGCCTTGAGCGCCGTCTTGCCGTTGCCGAACACATCGTAGGCGGCGCCGAGGCGCGGGCTGATGTTCTGGTAGTTCGGAATGTTCTTCAGCGGCTCGAAGCGGCGCTCCGGCACGAACTTGCCGGCACCGAGCACCTGCAGGGGCGTCTGGCCGGTCGCATGGCTGTAGCGCGCCCCCATGCTCAGGGTCAGGCGGTTGATCGTCCACTGGTCCTGCGCGAAGAGCGCGAGGTCCTTGGTGGTCTCCTGAAAATTCCAGGGCGCGTCGAGCAACGTCACCAGATTCGGCACACCGTTGTTGAACCGGTAGTCGACGGCGGTGCCGTGCATGTCCGGATCGTTGCCAAGCTTGTCGATATTTCCGATGGTCGTGTGACGGAAAGTCACGCCGGTCTTGAACTGATGCGACCCGGTGACGTACGACACCGCAAACCGTCCCTGATGCTGCCGCCGCGGCAGCGTGCGTGTCGCCACGTTGCCGTAGGTCAGGTTCAGCGCCTGATCCGTGATGCGGTAGAAATTCGGGTTGTTCCACCCGCTGATGCGCGTGTCGTCCTGATTGTTGGTCTGCGTTCCCTCGCCCCCTTCAATCAGCAGGCGGCTGGTCATCGGACGCGTCCACGACAGGCTGGCGGTGTAGTTCGGGTTGTAGTGATGCTCACCGGCGGCCTCGGGGGTGAGCCGCGTGCCTGTTGTGAGGATGTTGAACAGGCAGTTGCAGTTCGGCTGATGCGAGGTCGCCAGAACGATCTTGTCCTTCGCGGACACCTGCCACGTCAAACGTCCAGTGAGGTCACGCGTATAGTCGTTCGTGAACACCCGTTTGCTCGGATCCGGCTCGTACAGGTAGGACTGCGGCTGCTGCAGCTTGTTCCACTGCACACCGTCGGCGAACAGCTGGTTGACGCCCTCGCGCGCCGAGACGTAGAACCACACCTTGCTCTGTTTGATCGGTCCGCCCAGCGCGACGCCCGACTCGCGATACTTCTTCAGCGAGCCGACTCGCTTCGGGTCGAGATGGCGCGCGATCAGGTCGTCGTTGATGTTGCCCGCCTCGAGCGCAGGACCCGAGTAGGAGAACTGCGACAACCCGGAGAACTGATTGCCGCCGTCTCTCGGCACCATCTTGAGCATCGTGCCGCCGAAGTCCGCTTCCGCGTCGCCGCCGCTCGTGGCGGTCACTTCCTGGATGTTGAGCTGACTGAAGACGAACACGCCGATCGTGATGCCAGGAATCTGCTGGTTGATGCCGTCGACATACGGCTGCGCCTCGGGCGCGCCGTGCAGGCTGAAACGAGTCTGCGTGCGGTCGTTGCCGCCGGCGCTGCGTTCGGTGGAATTCGTGAGGTTCGCACCCGGAAGCAGCGTATTGAGGAGTGCGAGCCGGCCGGTGCCAGGCAGCGCCTCGAGCGTGTCCCGCTCCACCTGAATCTGCGTGCCGGAGCTGCGGATGTCGACGATAGGCGCTTCGCCCGAGACCGTCACCGTCTCCTGCAGTGTGCCGACGCTCAGTTCCGCGTTGACCGTCGCGGTGAATTCGGCAGGAAGCTGAATACCTTCCCGCTTCAACGTGTTGAAGCCCTGCAGCGAGAACGTCACGACGTACGGTCCCGGACGCAGATCGACGACCCGGTAGATGCCGTTGGCGTCGGTCACCGCCGATTTCGAGCCTTCGATGAGCGCGGGGCTCGTCGCCTCGACCGTCACGCCAGGCAGCACGCCGCCGGACGTGTCGCGGACCACGCCCGTGATGCTGCTCTGCGCGAAGGCCGCAGCGGGAAGGAGCAGAAGTGCGGAGATGACGAGACGCGCGATACGCTTCATGTGCCTCCTCGGGTATCTATTTTTTAGGTGCGGCTTCGGCCGCGTAAATGCTTCTGACCGACGCCGCTTCACTTGCCGACGGGATCATCTCCATCAGGTCCGTGGTCGGTGGAAGCAACGTCAGCTTCAACTTGTCGCGGCCCAGCCACGATCTGGTGTACGCCTTGGCGTCGTCGATCACCACCGTCAGCTCCATCGTGTTGCGATCCGCGCGGTGGTAGCGCTCCTCGACCTTGAGCTGATCGCTGTGCGGATTGCCGGCGTTGTCGAGCCATGTTCGTTCGTCGGTGCCGTTGCTGTTGACGACGAAGGTGAAGTCGTCTTCCCAGTGCCCGACGGAGTAGCCGTACCACCGCGGATCGGGAGAGGTCGGCAGCTGGCGGCCATCGGTCCAGATCACGCGCCACCGTTTTTCGAACATGTAGAGCATCAGCACTTTGTTCGGCAGCTGGACGACCTCGAAGGGGCGCAGCTCGAACAGCAGGTTGCGCGGAAAGCCTCCCGGATCGGCGAGCGTCGACAGCGGATCGTTGATCTGGTCGGCGGGGACCATGCGCGCGCCATCGCCCGAATGATGGGTTTTGCCCATCATGTCGCCCCACGGCGTGAGCGGCGCGGTCTGCATGCCGCGCGCGCCGATGCCTGCGCCGCCCGCATCCCAGATGCCGCTGATGTCACGCTTCGGCGCGGCACCCGCGGGTCCGGTCGGTGCCGCCGCCTGCCCCTGCGCGCCGCCCGGATTGTTCCAGGGAAGATTTTGGGCCGTCGCAAGTGTCGTGAACGCAATGGCTATGGCTGTGGCGGTTATCGTTTGTTTCATGTCAATCCTCAAGCCGTACCCGAAAGCGGGAACAAAGATCAAAAGTCAAACTGCGCACCGACCCTCAGCAACCGGCCGCTGAGAATCTGAATCGCGTCCTTCCACGACGGCCCGTACGTGGTGTTCATGTTAATCACGTTGCTGGCGTTCATCAGATTGTAGATGTCGAGGCTCGGACGCAGCCGGCGCGTGCCGCCAAGCCCGAACACACGCGAGAAGCGCAGATCAACCTGCTGCAGCCGCGGCTCGAACTGCGAGGACGGTGGAATCAGATCGATCGTGCGGTTGGCGTTGCACGCCGCGGCGCCGACCGCGCAATCCGACAGGTTGCGGCCGAGCGACGGCGCAATCGCCGCGTTGTTGACGACATAGCTCGCCGTGATCGGGATGCCGGCGCTGTTCTGGTAAATGGCGCTCGTCGAGATGTCCCACGGCAGCGGGTAGATCACCATCAGCTTCAGCTGCGTGCCCGCCGACCAGGGCGGCGTGACCTTGCAGAAGCCTGAACGTGCGTCCTGCGGGGAGTCGACGACCAGGCAGTTGTCGATGACGGTCCGGCCGGCGCTCAACCCGCCGGCAACCTGACCGCGGGTGAGGAACCGCGCATTGACCGTGGCATCGAAGCCGTTATACACGCGCGTCAGCTTGCCGCCGACATCCGACGCCGGACGCGCAAGGTTGTCGAACTGGCCGAAGAGCGCCGGCTTCACGTCGTACAGTCCGCACAGCTGCTGGCCACTCGTCGGCAGGCGCGAATCGGTCGGCGCCGTGATGCAGTACGC
>Ga0310810_10006447_pt1 | contig 13269 bp, 10 predicted proteins | sample NCmetagenome_FD_207641 | JGI IMG/M metagenome (GOLD analysis project Ga0310810, IMG submission 207641) | Soil microbial communities from experimental microcosm in Duke University, North Carolina, United States - NC | ecosystem: Engineered > Artificial ecosystem > Soil microcosm > Unclassified ... | reverse complement strand
TCCTCTCCCCAATCATTTAAAATTTGTTCTGCTTCGTTGAGTTTGGCGGTCTTTATTCGAACGACAAGATACTCCCACATGGTGGCTACCCCCCTGTTTTATTGATCGCGATCAAATGCAAGGTCTCCCATGATCGTGTCATCACAAATTGCGGTGAGCCCCGCTCATCCACGCAATGCTTTCACAATTGAGACATTGGAAGATCTCGTACGGGGGCTATCCACGGTTTCTGAAAGAGCAGCTACGCGGACCGAAGCGCCCCCACGTCGCTTGCAAACTCTGAGGTCGTGCGACTGATACGGCGGCCGATGTTTGACAACACAATTGTGATCGCCATCTCACCGACGCAATCAGTTTGGTTGACCAGCATCGGCGCCTCCCGGGCAGCTACCCTGCCCTTTATTTAAATAAGGCGTCAGTATCCGAATGTGACGATCGTCACACACAGGTCCATGCTTTTTGGTTCAATCTCCCTCGCAGGAGAGTGAGCTCGGCTCATTTACGTCGGGTGGGTCCGTTCGACGCGGCGCGAACCGTTTTAAGTCTGCGATGACAATCGGACCAAGGCCGCGCCGTCATCGCGCTCGCCGGGTCGTGAACTGGGTTGATGCGAACTCTTAGCCGCGTGCGGGATTGCATGGTTATGAACTTCACATTGCTCTGTGGAACTTTGCTGGTGGCCGTTTCCGGCCAGCATGCGGAGTTGTCTGACAAGACCAAGGCCTCACAGAACTGGGGCGTCCTGTACGCCGACCGCGTTTTCCTGGCAGCGACCGATCAGGCCGGCGTCTACGAAAATGAGCTCAATTTTCAATTGCGGATCGCGCCTGACCATTCGCGCATCTGGCTCAACAAGAAAGATGACGCGGGACTACGCTGTCAGAAGCAGGAGCCCGCCCAGAACTAATTGGCGGCTACGGCGCGGGACTGACGAGGTCGTATTTTACACGTCGACGGCAGTATCAATCCAATCAAAAAATCAGCTACTCTAAATCGCAGGACATAAGACCTGACAGCTTCTCTCATTTGTTGAGTGCTCGCAATGCAGCATAGTAAAGCACCGCCCATTAGTGTCATCGACATCCGGGCCCATGAATATACGCCCGACGGCAAAGGCATTATTGTCTCGCTCGCGACCAAATACTCGGCCGAGCGCCGCGACTATTCCGTGCCAGTCGAGTGCCTTTACAATCTGATCTCCGACCTGCGAACGCTCAAGCCGCCATCGGATGGAGCCGCGCCCGCGCCTGCTGACGAAACATCGCAGCCAGACCCCGCTCCGTCACAAGCGAGTGGCCAGATAATACCGCCGCCCCAGACCAAAGACCTCACGCGCCTTAACGTCACCGTCCCGAAAAAGTGGATGCTCAGATCGGGCCTCCCGGACCATCCTCTGGTCATACTGGTCTTTGATCCGGTGACGGAGAAGCAGTCAGGGTATGGGCTTACTGCAACCGCTGCGCGCGAAATGGCTGTAGGGCTGGTCAAGTATGCCGACACTGTGGTCAAACACCAGACGAGCAACCAGAAGCCAAATTGACCCAGGCTGGTTAAAGCCTGTTAATCTTCTATCCATATCAAAAAGGTAACCTTAAAATAACCCAAATGTCGGCCAAATAAACAACCGGGATGTGGCCGTGACTCGGGGGGAAATTTTGATCGGACCAGCACTCTTACGAACGTCACTTGCACTCACCTCCATTTTCATCGGCGCAACGGCGCTGCAGGCACAGCAGAGGCATGTTGAATTTTCGCCTGTGCCGTCTGATCCGGTTGTTGAAGCCAACGATTATCCCTGGTCGGCCGTTGGCAAACTTAACAACGGCGTTCTCGGATCGTGTTCTGCGGTTTTGATTTCACCGCAACATGCGCTGACCGCAGCTCACTGTCTGTACTTCAAGTTTACACGCCGGTTCCTGCCGGCGCAGTCGCTGCACGTCGTTTTTGGTTTTGAAAAAGGACAGTTCAGAGATCATCTGCGCGTGACGGCCTACCACGTCCCGCCTTCCTACGACCCAGCAAAGCCGTTTGAGTCGCTCGCTCATGACTGGGCACTGCTTGTCCTGGCCCGCGAGTCGACGACCAAACCTTTACCGATCGCGCGCGACGTCAACCCAACCGCAATATTGAATTTGATGACGGCAGGCTATGCGAAGCGCACGCCTTACAGGATGACGGCGGATCGCCAGTGTCATTTCGTCGGCCGCTCTGAAGAAAACAATTTGCTGTATGACAGCTGCCACGCGCCGGATGGGTTTTCCGGCGGTCCGGTGTTGTTGGAAAATGCCGACAAGGGCTCGTATTCGGTGGCCGGAATTCACGTTGGCAACCAGCCCTGGAATGGTCAGCTCCTGTCCATTTCGGTTTCCTCGGGTGAGATCTGGCGCGCGATAGGGCCCTGTATCGAAAAGAAGGACTGCCGGTTCGAGCATGTCGCCACGGGGCCGCACGATCCAACGGCAGCGGAAGTTCTTGCGGGCCTCCCGAACCTCGTAAATCAACCGGCTGATAAAAAGCAGCTTGAGCTGACGTCTTCCGGCCCCTGCCCAGCGAACGACCCCAAATGCGCCGCCCCTGCTCCCGGGCGCCAGTAATCTGAACGCGGCGGCCAAGCTCATGGCTGGCGGTGCTAAGTTGTTGTTTTTGCGCGCGTAGATCTGAGTGCATTTGCGCGGCAATCGCCCAGATTTGATGTGATATTTGGGCCACTACCTGCCAGAATCGCCGGAAACCTGTTGAATATGCGGCTTTCTGCGGTAGTCTTAGTTGTGAAAATGATTCACAGTGCTGCTGAGCAGCTTGCCGCGGGCAGGTGCTGATACGCACGCCTCTGTCGACGGGGGCAAAGTGGGGGTTGGGAATGAGGGCACGCTTCTTTTCTCGAGCGATCGCCATTGCGGCCTGCGCTAGTGCGATTGGAACCGCTGCGTCCGCAGCACCATTCACAATCAACGATGCCATACGCATGGCGGTGCAGACCAACCCAACGGTTGGTGAGGCAGCAGCGAACAGGCGCGCGACAGAAGCCGAATTGCGGCAGACGCAGAGCACACTCCTGCCGCAAGTGCGCTTGGAAGCACTTGCCGGGCCGGAACGACTCAACAACCCGGCGACCAGGCTCCCTCTCGGCGCCGGCGTTCCACCGGGCGCTTTGGTTCCACCCTGCGCGGGTTTTGGCGGCCCGGGCTGCACGCTCAACAACGACCAGTGGGTTGCCGGCGCCAAGGGTTCTATTGCCATTCGGCAATTGCTGTTCGACGGGTTTGCCAGCCTTCACGACATTTGGCGGCAGGCGGCACGTGTCGATGCTGCAGCGGCCCGCACGCATGAACGCTCGGAGCTGACCGCGCTTGATGCGTCTGAAGCATATATCGATGTCGTTCGCTATACGCGCCTGATTGCGCTTGCAGAGGAAAACGTCAAAGCGCATCGGTCCATCTTGGGGAACGTGCAGCAGCGCTTCCAGGGCGGCCGCGCCGGACAAGGCGATCTCGAGCAGACCGTAGAACGCGTGGAAGCTGCCGAAGTGACCCTCACGGAGTTCAAGCGCAGCCTCGAGGATTCGCGCGCCAAATTTCGTAAAGCGATTGGCATAGAGCCCTACAATCTGCGCGGACCCTCGCGCTTGCGCGGACTCCCGCCGAGCAGAGATCAAGTGCTGGCAGTCGCACTCACCGACAATCCGACGATCAAAGCGGCGCAAGCGGATACCGATGCGGCGCGGCAGGCATTCCACCAATCAGCCGGCAGATTCATGCCGACTGTCACGCTGGAAGCACGCGCATCGCAGGGCCATGACACGGATACCTTCCCTGGCCATTTCAGCGAAGAAAGCCTGAAGGTCGTTGCGAGCTGGGATGTCTTCCGCGGTGGCCAGGATATGTGGAATCGCGTCGAACAGGCCGAGCGCTACAATCAAACGACGATGGCGCATGCGCGCCTTCAGCGCGATGCCAATGAATCCATCGACAAGGCATGGGCCGCACGCGTGGTCACTGTAGAGCGCATCGCCAAGCTGGAAGCGCAGGTGGCTTCGGCCGTCAAAGTAATCGCGGCATATTCCAAGGAATATGATCTGGGTCAGCGTTCTTTGATCGACCTGCTCAATGCCGAGAACCAGTCCTTCAATGCGCAAGTGTCGCTGATTTCGGCACGCAGCGTTGTGATCTTTGCCGATTATCAACTTCTCGCTGCGATGGGCAAATTGCTCGCTTATGTTCGCGCGCCGCACCCGGTTGACGCGGAACCTTTGGTGGCGACGGGAGGCTTCGGGCTGGTGCCGGTCAAATTGCCGCCGGTCCTCATTGGACTCCCGCAACCCGGCTCAGAGCCGCTGAATGTCGCTGCTCCGCGGACTGTCCCGCGTATTTCCGGTTACATTCCGCCGACCCCCGACCGGCCGCCAGTCGTAACCTCCGGGGCGGCGGCCCAGGCGCAGGCCTCCGAGCCGAACGTGGCGTTTTCGGACCGCTGGATGGATCCCAAGGCAGCTTCGGCACTCTCCTTTGGGCACCCGGCATCGAGTGCCTTTACGCCAGGCCAGATGCAAAACATGCCGCAGTGGCCAATCACGAGCCCCCAGGCGAATAGATAATTCAATCGAAACACTGGTTCCTTCTCAAAGGGCAGCTGTTTAGCTGCCCTTTTTCTTTATTTCGGCCCGTTTTCGCGTGCTTAACGTTTAAATCGAATTTAATGGACCTTTGTCCCAGCGCGGCCGTAATTAGTGGTAATTTGTGGCCACGAATAACGGAAATGACATAGGTCAATGAGATAGCTCTCACTGCCGCTATTTTGGTCAGGTAACCAGGAAAAACCCAACTTGAACATTCAGCCGACGAAAGGTGTTCGCCCCAAGGCGAAGCCCGACGCCGCCGCACTTAAGCGTGCAGGCGACCCGCTGGCCGATGCGCTGCTATTTCTTGCAGCCCACCACGGCCGCGCCATCAGCCGCGATGCCCTGCTGGCAGGCCTTCCAATCTTGGACGGCCGTCTGCCCGCGCCTCTTTTTGAGCGCGCTGCCGCGCGCGCGGGTCTCGAAGCTAAGACCGAGCGGCGCCGGCTTTCAGAAATTCCGGCGCTGGTCCTGCCGGCTGTTCTTTCCATGCGCGACGGATCAACCCGCATTCTGATGGCCATAAATGCCGACGCCAAAACCGCCTCAGTGATTGATCCGAGTATCAATGCACCCGCGCGAACGCGGTCCTTGTCTGATCTTTCAGCCGAGTATCTGGGTTATGTATTTCTCATTCGCCCGGCAGCCGCGGCCGATGCGCGCGCTGTCGCTGCAGGAGATTTGCCGCGGGCACACTGGTTCTGGTCGGTCGTCCGCCGCTTCTGGTCGAACTACAGCCATGTCGCGACCGCCGCGCTGATCGTCAACGTGCTGGCGCTGGCAAGCCCGCTCTTCATCATGAGCGTGTATGACCGCGTCATACCCAATGGTGCGATCGCGTCACTCACTGCGCTGTCGATCGGCATGGCCATTGCTGTCCTGTTCGATTTTGTCCTGCGCATGGTCCGCAGCCGCATCATCGACATGACCGGCAAGAAGCTCGATGTCATTCTGGCGTCAGACATCTTCGAGCACGTGCTGTCGCTCAAGATGGCGCAGCGACCCCCATCGGTCGGGGTCCTGGCCAACCAGATCCGCGAATTCGATTCGGTCCGCGAGTTCTTCACCTCCGGGACCGTCGTTTCGGTCACCGATCTGATGTTCGCCGTTCTCTTCATTGCCGTGCTGTTCATGATCGCCGGGCCGCTTGCCTGGATCCCGCTGTTGATGCTTCCGCTGATGATCGTTGTCGGTCTCGCCCTGCAAGTCCCGCTTGATCGCGCTATGCGCCGGTTGCAGGCTGAATCGGCGGCCCGTCATGGCGTTCTTGTCGAGTCACTTTCCGGGATCGAAGCCGTGCGGGCAACCGGTGCAGAAGCCCGCATGCAGAATGCATGGGAGCGCTCCGTTGCCGCTACCGCCCGTTCCGGCGAGGACGTCCACTTCTGGGCGTCGATGGCACTGACCAGCGCAAACACGGCCCAGGCGCTTAATTACTTGCTGATGGTTGTCATCGGCGTATTTCTCATCCTCGATGGGAAGATCACCGTCGGCGTCCTTGTCGCATCGACGATGTTGTCGGGCCGCGTACTCTCGCCAATCGCCGGCATTGCGACGGTCATCACGCGCGCGGCCCAGACGTATATCACGCTGAAGGCAATCAACCGGGTGATGCAGTTGGAGCGGGAGCGCCCGCGAGAACGGAGCTATGTCGCGCGGCGGATCCAGACGGGCAGCGTCGCATTCGATAACGTCACCTTCCGCTACCCCAATTCGAACGAGAACGCGCTGGAAAAGGTGTCGTTCAAGGTCGCGGGCGGCGAGCGAATCGGGATTATCGGCCGCGTCGGGTCCGGCAAGACGACTGTCGGCCGCTTGCTAACAGGCTTTTACGACCCGCTCGAAGGAAAAGTCACTGTCGATGAGGTAGACGCCCGCCAATACGATCCTGCCGATCTACGCGCGGGTGTCGGCTTCGTCCTGCAGGACACCGATCTTTTCTTCGGCAAGATCCGTGACAACATCGCGTTTGGCAAGCCGAACGCAACCGACGAAGAAATTCTTGCAGCCGCACGGCTCGCCGGCGTTGAAAGCTTCATCGCAGGCCACCCGCTCGGCTACGACATGCCGATCGCGGAAGGCGGGCGCAGCCTTTCCGGAGGACAGAAGCAAGCAATCGGACTCGCGCGTGCGCTGATCCGGCAGCCGAAGGTTCTCTTCCTCGATGAGCCGACGGCACACTTCGACGTGCGCAGCGAGGCAGATTTTCTTGAACGATTGAAGGAAATTGCCGCTGGCAGCATGACCATCATGATCTCAACGCACCGGCTCTCACTGTTGTCATTCGTTGACCGAATCTTGTTGTTCGACCGTGGTAAACTTGTTGCAGATGGTCCGCGCGACAAGGTCATCGCGATGCTGCGGGGCGGGCCAACCAAGGTCGCCGAGCCGGTTGTGGCGGCAAAAGGAGTAAAGACCGTTGCGTGAATCTGATTTTGCTTTTGCCAATCAGGTGCGGGCGGCCGCGGAACTGAGAACCCCGCGTACGGCACGCATGCTGCTGGCAGCCGCCATTCTGCTGCTCGTCACCGGCGCCACATGGGCCCACTTCGCGATCCTGGATGAGGTCAAGCGCGGCCAAGGCCGGGTCATACCTTCGCAGCAGATGCAGGTGGTGCAATCGCTTGAGGGCGGCTTGATCGAGGCCATCTTGGTTCAGGAAGGCGACACCGTTCAGAAGGGCCAGGTGCTCGCACGCATTAACAGCACAAAATTTTCAGCCGACTTGGGTGAAGTCCGCGCGAAACGTGACGCTGCCGCCAATAGCCTTAAGCTATTGAGCCGCGAGGTCGAGCTCACGCGCAGGCTTTATGAGCAGAAGGTCGTGCCCGAAATCGAGATGCTGCGACTGCAGCGACAGGCATCCGATCTGGCTGGGCAGATCGCGGTCTATGACGAAACGATCAAGTCGGCTGAAGATCGCGTGCGCCGCACGGAACTGCGGTCCCCTGTCTACGGCATCATCAACAAGGTCAACGTGACGACGGTTGGCGCCGTGATACAGCCCGGCGCCAACCTCATGGATATCGTCCCGCTTGACGACACGCTTCTGGTGGAAGCCCGTCTGAAACCCCAGGATATCGCGTTTATCCGCCCCAACCAGGATGCGGTGGTCAAGCTGACGGCCTACGATTCATCGGTGTTCGGCTCGCTCAAAGGCAAGGTCGAGCGTATCAGCGCAGATACAATTATCGAGGAGAAGTCCAAATCCGGCGACGAAAAACCGGAAAGCTTCTATCGCGTCGTCGTGCGCACGGACAAAAACTATCTTGGCACGCAGGAAAACCCTTTGCCCATTATTCCCGGCATGGTCGCAACGGTCGAGGTTCTCACCGGCAAGAAGTCGGTGCTCGATTATCTCGTCAAGCCCGCCCGGTTGCTCGCCGACGAGGCGTTCCGCGAGCGGTGAGAGTCTAACTTCGAAATAAATACGGGCTATACATTCGGCCCGGCAAACTATGAGGCTCGTCCGCGCATACACATCGCGTGGATGCGCATCGTGGATAGGCGCGTCATCGAGCCACCGCATGACGAGTTGCCGCGCGCGCAATGGGCTTGACGAGACCGGCCTTTTCCTCCAAAATGGAGGAATAATGGAGGACGTATGGCAACGCTGAATATCAAGCATCTGCCGGAGACGCTTTACCGCAAGCTGAAGGCTCGCGCTAAGCGCGAACGCCGTTCGGTTGCGCAGGAGGTGACGGTTTTGCTCGAGGAGGCGCTGCAACAGCCCGTGCCGCACTCGGTTCTGGAGCTGCGCGGTCTCGGCAAGGAGTTGTGGCGGGGCATCGATGCGACCGCCCATGTTGCGAGCGAGCGGGCGGCTTGGCGCTGATTGACGATCTCGGCGCCGGACCGGTCGCCCTCGACACGGCGGTTTTCATCTATTTCATAGAGGAAGACGAGAGGTTCCTTCCGGCGATCGCGCCGCTGTTCGAAGCGGCCGATTCTGGCAATCTGGAGCTCGTAACCTCAGCGCTCACGCTGCTCGAGGTGCTTGTCGTTCCGTACCGCGCTCGCGACATCGCGCTGGCCGAACGCTATGAAGCTGTGCTCGCGCGGAGCCGCGGTGTCCGGATGGTCGACCTCCACCGCGATCATCTGCGAATCGCGGCGCAGCTGCGAGCAACGACCGGCGCTGCCACGCCCGACGCACTGCAGCTTGCCGCGGCCGTCGCCACCGGATGTTCGGCGTTCCTCACCAACGACCGGCGGTTGCCCTCGCTGCCGGAGCTGGACGTCATCCAACTTGCGCCCTATGCGGTCTGAACCGGGCTTGCTGTTGGACGGGTTCCACTGAAAGGTTCTCGACCTGTCGAACAAATGATTCAAATTTTAATCGATACATAATTTAATTTTCGCCGGTTTTTAGCGCCCGCGTTTCATCGGCCCTCACGCTGATTTCGATGAAACAGGTCGTGTGATCTCCGTTTAACCAGCCTGAAGCACCGCCGGTCGTATCGCTAGCTCCGTCAAAAGATCCGGAGCGGGCGGCGCGTTCAAATGCCGTTTCAACGCCCCGGACGCGGGGTATTGAACATGAGTGCGAAGGCGCGGTCGCGTGTCGCGGTTCAGTGGCTGCCGGTTGTGCTGTTCCTCGGCTTCGTCGCCGTGTCGGTCCTCGACACCAACGCGACCGCCGCCAGCAAGGTACCCGTTGTCGCCAACGTCGCCGCTGGCGAGCCCATGGCGTTCGCGCCACAGCTCACGACACGCGTCGCGCCGGCCAAATCCGCACAGGCCGAACCCCCGCCAAAGCCTTTCGTCATCGCCTCGCTCGCCGCACCGCCTGGATCGGACACAGCCGCGGAGCCCGCCACAGCGTCTTCCCTACCCGCGACCATCGCGCCGCTGATTTCGGGCACGCCGGCTCGGGCTCCGGCCCGCATCTTCACCATCAACGAAGTGATGGCAAAGCAAGCTGGCCGCGCCTCGCAGGACAAGCTAGAACGCAATATCCAGCTCGCTTCTGTTGACCCCACGGCAACGCCTGACGTTTCCATCCATGGCAAGAGCGACGAGCCGTTCGGCCTCTCCACCTTGGTCGCCCCTGACGGACTGGTGTGGTTCAAATGGCGGAAAGTCGCCGACGACATCCGCGCTCAGGAGCCGGCATTGATGCGCTGCCTTGCCGATGCGACACAGTGTTCAGCCGGCGCCGCACGCTTTGCGGCCATCGTGAAGGAGGCGCGCGAGCACGAAGGCCGCGTGCGCCTGAATTTCGTGAACCAACGCGTGAACAACACTATCCGCTACACCAGCGATATGACCCAATGGGGCACGCCCGACGAATGGTCGGCGCCGCTCGCCGCCGGCAAGGGCTCGTTCGACACCGGCCTCGGCGACTGCGAGGACTACGCCATCGCCAAATACGTGGCACTGCGCGCCGCTGGCATCCCGGCGAAGCAGCTGCGCGTGCTACTCGTGCACGACAACATCGCGCGGCTCGACCATGCGGTGCTGGCGGTGAACGACGACGGTCACTGGTACGTGCTGGACAACCGCTGGACCGCGGCGGTCGAGGACAACGACGTGCGCCGTTTCACTCCGCTGTTTGCACTTGACGACCAGGGTGTGAAGCTGCTCGCCGTCCCCTATGCCTCGCGCATGGAGCCAAGGATCGAACCCATGAGCGAGGTAGTGAAAGGCGGCAAGCAAAAATTCCCGCCTGGCGACAAAGCCGCCGAAGCTGTGCAATCCTCTCAGGGCGGCATCAACGCGCTGGGTTTGCGCCCGTCAATTCTGTAAGCCACCAAGGACCAAACACGCGGCGGCGCGTTATGCGCAGCACAGCTGGTGTGGCTCTTGCGCTCGATGCCAAGCTTGAACATCACCGGAGCAGATTGGAATTAATCGTTGATTCCGGTCGAGTGTCTATCCAGCCAAACCAAGAAAAATCAGGCGGTGCCCTACGCGGCGCGTTGAGCCGAGCATCGAGCTGATGGGCGAGGTTGTCAAAGGCGGCAAACAGAAGCTCCTCCCGGCGGCGAGGCCGTCGAAGTACAGTCGTCCTCCATCATCAGTTCGCTTGGTCTGCGCCCGTCAATTCTGTAAAGGCTCAACCACGCAACCCGCCACGCATGACCCGCCTATTCATTGAACGAAAAACCCGCCGGAATTTTCCGGCGGGTTTTGTTGCTCTTGGATAGTCGACAAGCAACTAGAACGTATGGATGGTGCCGGCGGCCGGAGTGCCCGTCGAGATGTGCGCCAGGTCAATTTTGTCGCTGCCCGTACCGTTGGCTGAGAACCAAAGTTCGCTCGTTGAAGAGTTCCAGACGAACTCGTTTCCGGTGCCGCCGTTCCATGTGGTTGCGAGAGTTTCATCACCCGTGTGGAAGTCGGTCGCGGCTAGAATGGTTGCCGTACCAAGGGTCAGATTAGCCCCAGTATCGACGAAGATCTGGTCGCCCGCTACCAAGTTACTGATAGTGTCGTGACCTCCGCCGGTGACTTGGAGCAGGAACATATCGTTTCCATTTCCACCGTTAAGGGTGTCGTCTCCAGCGCCCCCGACCAGCGTATCGTTGCCATCATTGCCATTCAGCGTGTCATTGCCCGCATTGCCATAAAGGATGTTGGCATTTGCATCGCCGTTGAGCGTATCGTCATGGGTTGACCCCATGATGTTTGGTTGAGTTGCACCACTCACAGTGAATGCACCACCTACAAGATCGCCTGAGTGATCTTGGGTGGCGGGCGCGTTCGGCATCAAGAAGACGTTCAATGCACCGCTCGCCGTGTCGCCATCAAAGTCGGTAATCGTCAATGGCACCGAGAAATCGACCGGTTGGCCGACGTTGGTTACGATTGTAGAGAATTGCCCGATCTTGAACTCGTCTCCTGAGACGTAGCTGTACTCGATGCTGTTGAAGCCATCCGCAGTAAACGTGCCGATTTGGGTTGCCACTGCTCCCGGGCTAGCGATGTTGTCGCCAACCACGTTGTCGACCGTAACACCGATGGGGGTTCCCGCCGTAGCTCCGTTGGCGTCGATCGTGGTGACGACGAAGTCATGACCGTTGACCGTAACAGTCTGGCCGACGCCTAGCACATATGTACTCAGGTCAACCAGTTGGCTGACGCCGCCGTAAGTGATGAGTATCGCGGTGATGGAGTCGAGAGTGAAACCGGTATTGCCTGGGTCGAGCCCGACGGGATTGCCGGTACCTCCTGTAACAGTATCTTGGTTGACATCATCGGCCGCCACTATCTTCACTTTCGAACCGGTGGTCGATGAGAAGGTCGCAGTAGCACCGTTGACCGTATAGTGATCCGTAAATGTGTGGTCTTCGTTGACCGCATCGGAATAGTCGCCGCTACCGCCAGCTTTGGCCGAATCCCCACCAAGGTCGTGCACGAAATCCAGCCGCACAGCCTCACCGGCACCGACCGAATTTCCGGTGCCGATGCCACCGACGGTGGCATTGGCGTTAACTGTAAGGTCCGGTAGACCATTGAGTTCCGGCGTGATCAACAAATCGTTGTTGGCGGCACCGTCCTGGATAAAGCCGGCCCATGGATCATTACCGCCGACAAAGTCAAAGCCGGTATCACTGAAGGTGAGAGTAGTCGCGCCACCGTCGACCGTCCCGACCATATGGACCGTGTATGTATCGTTTGCGGTGCCAATAGCACCGTCGAGGTTGAGATCGATAGTGAATACCGTGATTTCACCCACATCGAATATGCTGTTCGAGTTCCCATCCAGGAAGCCGGTCAAAGTATGACCCCCGTTGGAAATCGAATAGATGATGTGCTGACCGCCCGATGTCAGACCACTATCGGTGCCGTTGAGGGAGGATGCAAACTGCACGGTGCCTGCACCGTCCGCTCCGTAGTTGTCATCGACGTTGGTATTGACGTCCAGAGCAGCCGTTGCCGATGCTCCCGCAGCGTTCAACAGAACATCCATGCCAGGAATAATGTTCTTCGGACCGTCATCGCCAAACTGGATGTTGCCACCCAGGTCGAGCAGCGCCGAACCGGTGGCGTTGTCGCCTTCGCTGTCGGTCGTCGTCGCCGTCGCCTTCAGGTCAACCAGGCTGTTGGCCAGCGACTGCACGTCGTTGATGTACGCGTTGTTGTAGGTGTCAGTCTGCGTGTGGTCGATGGTGTCGAACTGCGTCAGCGTCACCACGCCGGTGCCGCTGGCCACGCTGAGCGTGAACACCGTGTTGCCGGCATTGATGCCGCCTTCCGTCAGCGCGGTCGAGCCGGTGATCACGCCGCCGCTCTCATACAGACGGATCGCCACCCCGCCCGAGAACAGCCCGGACACGGCGCCTTCCACAAACCCGGCATGCAGCTGCAGCGAATAGCTGATCGTGGTCGAGCCGCCGCCATCGGCACCAAAGTCGTTCTGGCTGCCGATCGTGAACGCACCCGAGAAGTTCACCGCCGCAATGATCGGCGATACGTTGCTGTCGCCCGCCCCTTCCGGACCAACGAAGTTGCCGTTGGCCAGGCCGCCGTCAAACGTGATCGCAATCGGCTCAGTCTGCGAAAGCACAACCGTCGGCGCCTGCGGACCGTCATCGCCAAACTGGATGTTGCCACCCAGGTCGAGCAGCGCCGAACCGGTGGCGTTGTCGCCTTCGCTGTCGGTCGTCGTCGCCGTCGCCTTCAGGTCAACCAGGCTGTTGGCCAGCGAC
>Ga0310810_10006445_pt1 | contig 13270 bp, 14 predicted proteins | sample NCmetagenome_FD_207641 | JGI IMG/M metagenome (GOLD analysis project Ga0310810, IMG submission 207641) | Soil microbial communities from experimental microcosm in Duke University, North Carolina, United States - NC | ecosystem: Engineered > Artificial ecosystem > Soil microcosm > Unclassified ... | reverse complement strand
CAGCCGCTTCTTGTGATCGGACCCCGGTGCTGGTATAAAGCCCGGCCCGAGGGTCGGGGCCGCCCACCCGGTCGTAAGTCTCTGAATTCAAGGTTGTTCTATATGTCCCGCGTCTGCGAGGTCACCGGCAAGAAGCCGGGAGTCGGAAACCGCGTCTCTCACGCCAACAACAAGAAGCGCCGGCGCTTCCTGCCGAATCTGCATACGCAGCGCTTCTGGCTGGAGACCGAGAAGCGCTGGGTGACGCTGCGTCTCACGACCAGCGGAATGCGCACCGTCGAGAAGAAGGGCATCGACAAGGTCGTCGCCGAGCTGCGCGCTCAGGGCCACAAGTTCTGAGACGCCCGCCGAAGGAGGCATCATGCGCGAGAAGATCAAGCTTCTGTCCTCGGCCGGAACCGGCCACTTCTACGTGACGACCAAGAACAAGCGCCTGCACCCGGACAAGCTGGAAGTGCGCAAGTTCGACCCGGTGGCGCGTAAGCACGTCGCTTACAAAGAGTCCAAGATCAAGTAACTCCGCTGCCCGAACTGCCCGAAGTCGAGACGACGCGGCGCGGCCTGGCGCCGCACGTGCGCCACCGGCGCGTTGCGCGGCTCAGTGTCTACGAGCCGCGGCTGCGCTGGCGGGTGGCCGGCGATCTGCCACGCAAGGTGGCTGGCCAGCGTATCGTGCGTGTTGGCCGGCGCGCCAAGTACCTGCTGCTCGGTCTCGAGTCAGGCACGCTGCTGCTGCACCTGGGTATGTCGGGCAATGTGCGCGCGCTGCCGGCGGCCACTCCGCGCCGTGCGCACGATCATTTTGACCTGGTGCTCGATTCCGGCGTCGCGCTGCGTTTCAACGATCCGCGCCGCTTCGGCAGCCTCCTCTACACGAGCGGCGACCCGCAGCGCCACCCGCTGCTGGCGCACCTTGCGCCGGAGCCCTTATCGAAGACCTTCGACGCGGACTATCTCTATCGCATCAGCCGCCGACGGCGGGTCGCCATCAAGCATCTGCTCATGAACAGCCGCCTCGTCGTAGGTGTCGGCAACATCTATGCGAGCGAGGCGCTGTTTCGGGCCCGTCTGCGCCCCGGCCGCCAGGCACGCAGCCTGTCGCGCGCCGATGCAGCGCGACTGGTGCGCGCGGTACGCGCGGTGCTGCGTCAGGCCATCCGCTCCGGTGGCACCACGTTGCGCGACTACCTGGGGACCGATGGCGCCCCGGGCTATTTCCGGCAGCGGCTGTACGTCTATGAGCGCCGTGGCAAGCCCTGCCGGCGCTGCGGCAGCGCGGTGCGGGCCATGACCCAGGGGCAGCGCTCCACGTACTATTGCGCGAGCTGTCAGAAGTAGCCGCCCGCGGCGTGAGTGGCGCACATGAGCCAGGAAATCATCGATCAGCTTGCGCGCGTCGACCCGGTACTCGGCGGCTTGATGCGCGCAGTGGGTCCGTGCCGGCTTGCACCGGAAGCGGACTGCCATCCCTTCCAGACGCTCGCGCGCGCCATCGCTCACCAGCAGCTGAATGGGACGGCGGCCAACACCATCCTCAAGCGCCTCACAGAATCCTGCGGAGCCGGACTGTTCCCGACTCCACACCAGGTGTTGGCGGCTTCGCGGGAGAGCCTGCGCGCGGCGGGGTTCTCATTCGCCAAGGTCGCAGCGCTGCGGGACCTCGCGGAGAAAACCCTCGCGGAGGTGGTGCCCGATGTCGCAACGCTGCTGCAGCTCGATGACGCCGAGATCATCGCGCGTCTCACGCAGGTACGCGGCATCGGACGCTGGACCGTGGAGATGCTGCTCGTGTTCCAGCTCGGCAGACCCGATGTGCTGCCGGTCGACGACTTCGGTGTGCGCAGCGGCTTTCAGGCCGCCTACGGACTTTCCCGCTTGCCGCGTCCCAAGGCGCTCGCCGCCTGGGGCGAGCGCTGGAAACCATACCGCACCACGGCGGCGTGGTACCTCTGGCGCGCGCTCGAGCTGAAACGCGCCGGCACGCTGCCGCTGCCGGAGGAGCGCATACGCCTGCCCCGCATCAGCAGGCGCCGCCGCGCTCGCAGCCGCCCGCGGCCGGCCGCGACGGCCCGCCGCGCCAGAACATCGCGCCGCTCATCGGGCAGCAAGGCCAAGCGGGCACGGCCGGCGCCGGCCCGCGCCCTCAAGGGCGGCGGTACTTCTTCAGCTCCGCTTCGACGAGCGGATGCACGAAGGCGCTCACGTCCCCGCCGAACACGGCGATCTCGCGCACCAGCGTCGAGGAGATGAAGGAGAACGGCTCCTGCGGCGTGAGGAATACGGTCTCGAAGTTGCGATCGAGATGGCGTGACATGTTGGCGAGCTGGAACTCGAACTCGAAGTCCGATACCGCGCGCAGGCCGCGTACGATGACCGCATCCTGGTAGCGGCGCGCGAAATCCACCGTGAGTCCCGCGTAGCCCTGCACCTCCACGTTCGGCAGGTCATGCAATACGCGACGCGCGAGATCGACGCGTTTCTCGAGGCTGAACATCGGCGTCTTGTTGGGGTTGGCCGCGATGGCCACGACTACGTGGTCGAAGATGGAGGCGGCGCGGCGCACCAGGTCCTGATGACCGTTGGTGATCGGATCGAAGGTTCCCGGGTAGACGGCGTTGGGTTTCATGCGGCGTGTGAGTCAGGCGCCTCGCGCATGAACAGATGATAACCGACCTCTCCCGCCTGCTTCGCCTTCAACGGTTGCCAGGTCGGTGGAAGCGGCGGCAGGCCCTCGCGGGCCGCGCACTCGACGTAGATGAGCGCCCCCACCTTGAGCCAATGGCGCTGCTCGAGCAGCGCTGCTGCCTGCTGCAGCAGCGGCGCCGCGAACGGTGGATCCAGGAACACGATGTCGAGCGGGTGGACGGCGCCGCCGAGATAGTCCAGGGCGTCGGCGCGCACGACCTGCGCATCCCGAGCCTGCCAGTCCTGCAGCAGCACACCGAGTGCGCGGGCTGCCGCAACATCCTGCTCGATGAACTCGACACGGGCCGCACCGCGCGAGAGCGCTTCGAGCCCGAGTGCGCCGCTGCCGGCAAACAGATCGAGACAGTGCGCGCCACGTACTGCCGCGCCGAGCCAGTTGAAGAGCGTCTCGCGCACGCGGTCCGGAGTGGGGCGGATAGCCGCTGCAGCTGGGAAACGCAGCTTCCGGCCGCGCCACGTCCCGCCGATGATGCGCAGTACGCGCGCGCGCTGCGCCCTTCTCGACGGAACGGCCGCGCGGCGCTTTGACTTGCCACCCAACGTCAAGCGCGCTTCAGTCCTTTCCCGGCCGCACCTTGCCACTGTTCTGGCCGTGAGCGTACTCTAGCTCGGCTCGTTCAACAGCGCTCAAGCAGCACCGGCACAAGGGGGTCAAGGCCGGTGAGCCATAAGAACTCGGATGGCTCGCGAATCCACAGCAGACACCGGCCGCCGGCGCGTCCGACTCGTGCGCAGAGCGCTTGGCCAGGAGCTTCGAGGGATATGCAAAGACTCATCGCCGTCGGTCTCATCTCGAATGCGTTGGTGCTCGTCGGCGCGTGCGGTAACACCGGCTATGGCACGGCCACCGGCAAGGCCGATCTCACCAGCTTCAACGGCAACCCCGGCACGCCCTCGTGCAGCAACCCGGCGCGCCCTGCCAACACGGCGCTCTATTGTCCGGCGGCGGGCATGCTGCCGTACCCGTTCGATGCGTACTTCGCCGGCTCGACCGACGGCACACTCAACATTCAGCCGCCCAACGCGACCTGGCCGAACCAGCCCTTCCTCAACGAGCTCGACGGCTTCTCGACCACGGCTTCGATCCGCGAGCGGTTCAACGGACCGATTGATGCAGCGTCGCTCGCGACGCCGGGCGCCGTGGTGATGATCCATATCAACACCAATAACGCCGGCCCGCAGGCCAAGGCGCCAGTCACGCCGACCGTCGTGGGCGGCAGCGGCGCATTCGCGCCCCTTACCGGATGCGTGGTCGGCGGCGCCTGCGCGGGCGCGGACTACTCGATCGGAGTGGCGGCAGATGACCCGACGATCCTGGAGATCACGCCGCTTCATCCACTCGCGGCGAGCACCTGCCTGCCGACTCCACCGGCAGCGACCTCACCGTGCCAGACGCAGCCCAACGGCGGCAACGGCGAGGCCTATCTGGTGCTGCTCAGCAAGGCGATCACCGTCGGAGGCGCGGCGGCTGTGCCCGATGTGGACTACGCGAGCTTTCAGACCGCGCTCGCCTCAGGCGGGCCGACCTGCCCGAGCATCACCGATCCGACACTGAGCGCGCTATGCCAGTTGACCGGTGCGCATCTTGCGCTTGCGCAGCTGTATGCGCAGGTCGCGCCGGGTTTCAATCCCGCGAACGTGGTGGCTTCGTTCAGTTTCTCGACCGAGTCAACGGTCGACACGCTGGAAGTGTTGGCGTCTCCCAACGTCACGAAGGCACAGCCTTTCAAGGCAAACCCCACCGGGATCACGACCGCGCAGGCGCACGCGGGCCTCCCTGGTCACGCCGATGTGTACGTTGGCGTACTGACGATTCCCTACTACCTGAGCAAGACCGCCCCGCTAACCGCCTCGTGGCAGGCGCCGCCGTTTCCGCTCGATAAGACCAGCACGGTGGTCACGCGCTTCAACCCGGTACCGGTTCCGACTCAGATGCTGCAGATTCCCGCGCTGATCACCGTGCCCAACGCCAAATCGACCTACGCGCTCGGCGGCGGCCCGATACCCCCGCCGGGGGGTTGGCCGGTGCTGATTTATCAGCACGGCGTCGTCGTCAACCGCGAGTACATGCTTCCGGTCGCGGATTCCTTCGCGGACGCGGGCTTCGTCGTGGTAGCGATCGACTTGCCGCTGCACGGTGTCACCGATAAGACTGATCCGCTGTACGCAACCGATGGTAACCCGGCATACACCGGTCTCATACCTAAGGGGACCGGCTCAATCGAGCGCACCTTCGACCTCGATCTCAACACGAATCAGGGTTATACGGTGATCCCAGGATCACCACCCGACGGTGTGATCGATCCCACCGGTTCGCACTTTCTCAACCTGGAGAGTCCACTGACCGGTCGCGATAACGCTCGCGAGTCCGCGGCGGACCTGATCACCGTGGTGCGGTCGCTGTCCAACCTGACGCTGAGTGGCGCGCCCATCAACACGGCGCGGGTCCGCTTTCTCGGGCATTCAATGGGCGGGATCGCGGGCACGATGTTCATGGCGGTGACGCCGCCCGCCGAGATCCCGGCCGCCAGCTTCGCCAACACTGGCGGAAATTGGGCGCTGCTGGCGCAGACCTCGCCATCGTTCTCGCCGGCTGTTCTCGCGGGACTTGCGGCCCAGGGCCTCCACCCGGGCACGACGCTGTTTGCGCAGTTTTTCCGCGACATACAGACCGTCCTCGACGCCGGGGACCCGATCAACTACATCGCGCTCGCCACCGCACTGCATCCTATTCACATCATGCAGGTCGTGGGCAGCACACCGCCGCCGGCCGGCTGCAGTCCGAGCCCCCCGATTCCGGGCTGCCCCGATCAGACGGTGCCGAACCCTTCGACGCAGGCGTTGATCACGGCCTCCGCTTACGGTCCGGCGGGCGCGGCCGGGGCGCTGATGCGCATTGCTCGGGGGCAGGGGCCGGTCGTGGTAGCCCCGGGCGGAATCCGGGGCTACGTCAACTTCATCGACGGCTATCACGCCTCACTCATCGACCCCAGCGTGTCTCTCGCGGTCACCGCGGAGATGCAGACCGAGGCCGTCAGTTTCACGGGTGTCGCGATACCGCCGGCGGGTATTCCCGCGAACGCTCCGGGCACAACGTTGCTGATGGCCGATCCTGCTGGTGTAGTTCAGCCGTAGCGTACGGATTGGCCGGGGCGGGCCAAGGCCGGCGCGCAGCGCGACCGCTCGGCGCGGAACCCTGATCGGCGCTGCGGTCTCGGGCCGGTACAATGCACCGGCCATGTTCCGACGCGCTCCCGAAGACACGAACTCGCCGGCCGAGGATCGCCCCGGGTTCCTGCGCCGCCTGCGCAACCGCCTGAATCGCGGTGATTCCTGGCTCACCCGCGACATCGGTGACCTGCTGCGCGGGCGGCAGATCGATGCCGCGATACTCGAGGAGCTCGAGACACGGCTGATCACCGCGGACGTTGGGGTGAAGGCCAGCGAGCGCATTCTCGAAGGTCTGCGGCAGCGCGTGGCACGACGCGAGCTGAGCGATGCCCGGGCCCTGGTCAGCGCACTGCGCGAGGCGATCGTCGAGATCATTGCGCCCGTGGCTGCGCCGCTGCGGATCGACAGCGCCCATCGGCCGTTCGTGATACTGGTGGTGGGAGTGAACGGCTCGGGCAAGACCACCACCATCGGCAAGCTGGCGCTGCGTTGTGCCGCCGAGGGCCGCTCGGCGCTCCTCGCCGCCGGTGACACCTTCCGTGCCGCGGCGATCGAGCAGCTGAAGGTGTGGGCCGACCGCACCGGTGCTGACTTCGCCGCGCAGCTTCCCGGCGCGGACCCCGGGGCGGTGATCTTTGACGCGCTCGCCGCCGCCCGTGCGCGCGGGGCCGATGTGGTGCTCGCCGACACTGCCGGCCGCCTGCACAGCCAGTCGCACCTCATGGAGGAGCTGAAGAAGGTGAAGCGTGTGATACAGCGCTTCGATCCGAGCGCGCCGCACGAGGTGCTGCTGGTGCTCGACGCCAATCAGGGGCAGAACGCGCTCGTGCAGGCGCAGCAGTTCCATCAGGCGGTGGGCGTCACCGGGCTCGTGCTCACCAAGCTCGATGGCACCGCGAAGGGCGGCATACTCATCGCGATCGCCAACGAGCTCAGGATTCCGATCCGCTACATCGGGATCGGAGAGGGTCCCGAGGATTTCGGCGAGTTCGACGCCGCGGCATTCGCCACCGCGCTCACCGAGGGACCGGAGCGGCGCGCCAGCGGAGCAGGCAGCGCATGATCGTCTTCGAGCGGGTGAGCAAGCGCTACCCCAACGGGCGCGACGCGCTCAGCAACGTCAGCTTCAGTATCCACACCGGCGAGATGGTGTTCCTCACCGGCCGCTCCGGCGCCGGCAAGAGCACGGTGCTGAAGCTGATCGCGCTGCTCGAGCGACCTACCCGCGGCGCCGTCATGGTCGCGGGGCGCAACACCCAGACTCTGAAGGCCCGACACATCGCCGCCTTCCGCCGCCACATCGGTGTGGTCTTCCAGGACCACAAGCTGCTCGCCGACCGGCCCGTATACGATAACGTTGCGCTGCCGCTCGCCGTGGCGGCGACGCCGTTGAAGGAGATCGACCGGCGCGTGCGCGCGGCTCTCGACCAGGTGGGCCTGCTCGGCAAGGAGGGCGTGCTGCCGCTCGAGCTTTCAGTCGGCGAGCAGCAACGTGTTGGTATTGCCCGTGCCGTCGTCAGCAAACCTCCGCTGCTGATCGCCGATGAGCCAACCGGCAATCTCGATCCGGATCTGTCGGTCGAGGTCATGCGGCTGTTCCGACGCTTCCAGGACGTCGGTGTGACGGTCGTGATCGCCAGCCACGACCACATGCTCGTGCGGGAATTCGCGCAACGGGTCATCGTGCTCGAGAACGGGCAGGTGCAGGGGGATGCCGCCGACCCGTTGCCCTCGGTGCAGGCCTACCGATGAGTCTCACGGTCGCCGGTGGCCGTCATCTGCAGGCCTTGCTCGGCTCGCTCGGCCGGCTGGTTCGCAGCCCGCTCGCGACCTTGCTCACGCTGCTGGTGATCGCGCTGGCATTATCACTGCCGACGGCATTGCGGCTGTTCGTCAGCAACGCGCAGGCGGCGACCGGTAATTTCGCCGACGCCATCGATCTGTCGGTGTTCCTCAAGACTGACGTGCCGCTCGTGAAGGCGCAGCAGCTCGCGCAGGCGGCGCAGCAGCGCCCGGAGGTTGGCGCCGTCACTCTCATCCCGGCCGACAAGGGGCTCGAGGACTTCAGGACCTACTCCGGGTTCGGCGATGCGCTGGTGGCGCTCAAGGAAAATCCCCTGCCCCACGTATTGCACGTACGCCCGCGGGCTGAGGCGAGCTCGGCGGCTGCACTCGCCGCGTTACGCAGCTACTTCACCGCCTGGCCGGAAGTGGAGCTGGTGCAGGTCGATTCGGAGTGGGTCATGCGCTTCAACGCGATCCTGGAGGTGCTGCGGCGGCTGCTGCTCATGGCCGCCGTGCTGCTCGGGGTCGGCGTGCTGGCCGTCGTCGGCAACACCATAAGGCTCGAGATCGCCGCGAGACGCGCGGAGATCGAGGTCACGAAGCTGGTTGGCGGATCGAACGCCTTCGTGCGCCGGCCATTCCTGTACACCGGCGTGCTCTACGGCCTCGGGGGCGCCCTGCTGGCCTGGGGAATCATCGCCATCACGGTCGCAGTGCTCGGAGAACCGGTCGCTACGCTCGCACGGCTTTACGGCAGCCACTACCTGCTGCACGGGCCCTCGGCGACGGATATCGGAGCGCTGCTCGGTGCTGGAGTGGTGCTCGGCTGGCTCGGTGCCTGGATCTCGGCGGCACGCCATCTGCGCAGCATCGAGCCGCGCGCTTAAAGACCACCTCAAGGACCACCCAAGGAATTGCGCTCGCCGTCGCCGGACGGCGGACACCGCTCACAAGATGCGCAATTTCTTGGGGACCCTGGTGGGAAGGGAACGCGGGAGTCCGTCGAACGAAATCAGGTGGTAGAGGCGGTGCGCGTATCGTGCGCGAGCATGTTCGCTTCCACCCAGCGGCGGATGCGGCGCGCATCGGCCACGCGTGTGCGCTTGCCGAAGGAATTGAGCAGCACGATCACCACCGGGCGCTCCTCGATCACCGTCTGCATCACCAGGCAGCGTCCCGCCTCGTGAATGTAGCCGGTCTTCTGCACCACGATATTCCAGTCCGGTTTGCTGACCAGCGAGTCGGTGTTGTGGTACTGGACCATATGACGACCGACCTGCACGGTGAAGTCGCTGTCGGTGGAGTATTCGCGGATCGCGCCGATTTTTGCCGCCGCCATGACGAGTTTGGACAGATCCTCCGGGCTCGCCACGTTCTCATCGGAAAGACCGGTCGGCTCGACGAAGTGCGCGCTCGTCATGCCGAGCTCGCGTGCCCTGGCGTTCATGGCGGTCACGCAGGCCGCGGTGCCGCCCGGATAGGTGCGCCCGAGCGCATGCGCGGCGCGGTTCTCGGAGGCCATCAGCGCAAGGTGCATCAGATCGCCGCGCGAGAGCTGCGTGCCGGAGGCGAGCCGGGAAAACGCTCCCTTGCCACCGGAGAAGCGGTCATCGTCGGTCACCGTCACCATCTCATCGAGCGGCTGACCAGCGTCCATCACCACGAGCGCCGTCATGAGCTTAGTGATCGAGGCGATCGGCAGCGCAATTTCCGGGTGCCGTGAATAAAGTACCGAGGAGTTGCTGATGTCGAGCACCAGCGCGGCGCTCGAGCGCAGTGCCGGATCGTTCAGCGTGGGGCGGCTGCTGTACCTGAGATGCGCCTGTTGCGCAGTGGCGCGCGGAGCAGCTGCCTGCGTGAGCGCAGCGACGAACGACAGGCATAGTGCCGTCGTGATGCCAAACCAGCGGACCCGATTCATCGACCCCTGCGCCTCGCTCCCCGAGTTAGTTGAGTGTATCAGAGCATCCTTTATGTCATGGCTTCGTGACGCACTCTTTAGTTTTCACCCGCTTTATATCACAGCTTTCTCGGCCCGATCGGCCGTGCGGTCATAACACGGAGGACGCGTGACGCACCGCTCGCCGGATGCTCGCAGCACCGTGCGCCAGTCACGCATGCGGCCAGAGCCAGCCGAAGCTGCCCGCGGTGAGTGCTGCATAAATCAATCCATCGAGCGCCCCCTTCAGCGTCAGGCTCCAGGCGCGCCTATACCAGATGGAGAGCTCGCACAGCGCGAGTGCGTAGGCAATGAAGGCACTCGCGCCGACGATCTGGAATACCCGCAGGTACGGCGTACCAGCCGGTAGTGTTCGTCCGGCGATGTAAGCGCAGAAGATGCTCACCACGATGAGGAACACGAACCACTGCGTCAGGTTGCGTTGCATGGAGAACATGCCGTTAGGCATCACCGTCATGACCGCGACCGGGCCCTGCTTCAATTTGTTCTTGAACTCCGGGGAACGCATCTCCTGCATCCCGCTCGCGCGTGGAATGAAGTAGTCCCCAGGCGGGATGGCGAGCGGGCGCAGCGCACTGAGCACCTCTGCCTCCCGCGGCATCTGCGGGTAATCGTTCCGGTGCCACAGCGGTCCCATGTGTATGACGGAGCTCGCCACGAACACGATTACCGCCGAGACCAGGATCGGCAGCCATAGCGATGCAATAGTGACCATCAGGCCCTCCCCGTTCTCCTTGTCGCAGGCCTCGTGGAACCCGCAGCTTTTACCCGACTCTACCGAGAAACTGACCCCACGGTTATCCGGCCTGGTGATCGCCGGGCCTCGAGGCTACGGTCACGTTGTGGGTTCGGTTTCCAGGCGTGGCCTCTTTCGGGCACCCCGCAGGCCCCCCGGAAGGGGGATTAACAGAGCCCGCTTCGCGCGCGCAAGCTGTTGTTCGGTAAGGGCGCGGGGCGGATCACCCCGGGAACTTCCGGAGGGTTTAGCACTCCAATGAAGCGACTGCTAAAATGCCTACCCAAACCACGGGAGATCTAATGACTGCAGGTGCACTGGTTGCCCGCCCGGGCGATCTGGCGTTGGCCGGTCCGCTCGGAAGTCTTGATGCCTACCTGGAGCGCGTAAGCCGTATCCCGGTTCTGAGCCGGGAGGACGAGCGCGCACTCGCCGAGCGCTTTCGGTCGCAGGGCGACCTGCAGGCCGCCCGGGAGCTCGTGCTTTCCCATCTGCGTTTCGTAGTGCACATCGCACGGGGTTACAGCGGCTACGGCCTTCCCATGGGGGATTTGATCCAGGAAGGCAACGTAGGGCTCATGAAGGCGGTGAAGCGCTTCGATCCGACACTGAATGTCAGGCTGGTTTCGTTCGCAGTGCACTGGATCCGTGCCGAGATCCACGAGTACGTGCTGCGCAACTGGCGTCTGGTGAAGATCGCCACGACGAAGGCGCAGCGCAAGTTGTTCTTCAACCTTCGCCGTCTGAAGAAGAACCTCACCTGGCTGTCGGCCGAGGAAACGCTCGCCGTCGCACGGGACCTGGGAGTGTCCGCGCTCGAGGTCACGGAAATGGAGAAGCGCCTGGCGGCGCGTGACCTGTCCTTCGATCCGGCTCCGGAAGCGGATGAGGAGGAGCTCTACAGCCCGGCTGCCTATCTGCCGGCGCCCGACGCCGACCCCGCCGAGCAGGTGGAGGACGCCGAGAGTGCCGACGACTCCTCGCAGCGACTGCGCGGCGCGCTGAGCCGCCTCGATGCCCGTAGTCGCGATATCGTGCAGCGCCGCTGGATGTCGGAAGACAAGTCCACCCTGCACGAGCTGGCGGACAAGTACGGTGTATCGGCGGAACGTATCCGACAGATCGAATCGAGCGCACTCGGCAAGCTGCGCGGCCTGATGGCTGCCTGAGACGACCACGAAGCGACCGGCCCGGGATGCCTTGCGAGCCCAGGGCCGGACGCGTAGCGTCGCGGCGCATGCGCACCGTGACGGAGTGGCTCGGCGAATACGGCGCCAGCCACCAACACCCCACTAACGAGCTGCTGCACTGGATCTGCGTCCCGCCGATCGTGCTCTCGGTCTTCGGATTGCTCTGGTCTGCGCCGGTACCGGCGGAGTTCTCGGAGCTCTCGCCGTGGCTCAACTGGGCGACGCTCGCCGCGGCCGCTGCGCTGATCTACTACTTTGCGCTCTCCCCGGCGCTGGCGCTCGGTATCCTGGTAGCGTTCATCATCCTGCTCGCGATCACACGACTGCTCGCACAGCTCCCCTGGCCACTGTGGCTGACCTCCATCGTGATCTTCGTGACCGCCTGGTTCGGGCAGTTCATCGGGCACGCCGCGGAAGGCAAGCGCCCTTCCTTCTTCAAGGACCTGCAGTTTCTGCTGATCGGTCCGCTGTGGCTGCTCGCAGCCGCGTATCGGCGCTTCAGTCTGCCTTATTGATTCAGGTCACGGCGGCGCGCACCGCGGCCGTCACCTTCTCGTGGAGCTCGCGATCGAGAGCCGAGGGCACGAGCTCATCGCCGCGGGCGAGGGCCGCAATCGCATGCGCGGCGGCCATGAGCATCGCGTCCGAGAAGCATCTGGCGCGCGCTTCCAGCGCACCCCTGAACAGGCCGGGAAACGCCAGCACGTTGTTGATGCCCTTGCCGTCAGCAGCGAAAGCCGCGCCCTGCGCGCGCGCCACCAGCGGCTCGATCTCCGGATCGGGATTCGACAACGCCAGGATGACCTGGCCTTTTCGCACCCATTCCGGGCGGATGAGACCTTTGACTCCGGTACAGGCGATCACGATGTCGGCGCGCTGCATGAGTGTTTGCAGCGTGACGCCCTCCCCACCCGCGGCGGTGAGGCGCGCCACCGCACCCGCGTTGGGATCGGTTCCAAGCACGTGGCGCACGCCATAGGCCTGCAGCAGGCGCACGATTCCGCTGCCTGCAGCTCCCAAACCGATTTGCCCGATGACGCTGGCGCGCAGGTCGACGCCCGAGCGCTGCGCAGCGTTCAGCAGCGCCGCGAGCGTCACGACGGCGGTGCCGTGCTGGTCATCGTGCAGCACCGGTTTCTGCAGGCGCGCGCGCAGCTGCTCCTCGATCTCGAAGCACTCGGGCGCCGCGAAATCCTCCAGCTGGATCGCGCCGAAGGACGTGGCGATGCCGCTGACGATCTCCACCACCCGTGCGGGCAGCGTCTCGTCTATGAGTATGGGTACGGCGCTGATGCCAACCAGGTCGGCGAACAACGCCGCCTTGCCTTCCATCACCGGCAGTCCAGCGAGCGCGCCGATGTTGCCGAGGCCGAGGATGGCAGTGCCGTTGGTGACCACCGCGACGGTGGTGCCGAGCGCGGTGAATTCGTACGCTGCTTCCGGATTCTTGCGTATCGCCAGGCACACCCGCGCGACGCCGGGTGTGTAGACATCGCGCAGCACCTCGCGCGTGTTGATTGGCAGCGTCGCGATCGTACGGATCTTGCCGCCGCGATGACGATTGAAAACGCGGTCTGATTTGCCGACGAAACGCGCCGTGGGCAGCTGGCCGATGCGCTCATAGAGCGAGCGATCAGCCTCCTCGTCCATCTCGAGTGTGATCTCCCAGAGCGTGTGGCCCTGCTGCCGCCGCAGCGCGGTGAGGCCTTCGATGGCCAGGCC
>Ga0310810_10006444_pt1 | contig 13270 bp, 12 predicted proteins | sample NCmetagenome_FD_207641 | JGI IMG/M metagenome (GOLD analysis project Ga0310810, IMG submission 207641) | Soil microbial communities from experimental microcosm in Duke University, North Carolina, United States - NC | ecosystem: Engineered > Artificial ecosystem > Soil microcosm > Unclassified ... | reverse complement strand
GAGCAGCGAACCCGCAACGATCCTGGCGGACATAGATACCTCGATGTGAGAGTCGGATGCCATGCGGGTAGGAAGGATTGCGAGCGGCGTGCCAGACGCTAACTCGTTGTGCGTCTTCGCTTCCCGGCGACGCCCCGGGTGCGTGGTGTCCTCCGACGAGGACGCTCGGGCGGGGGCGGAGGAGTCGTCGCTTCCTGCTCCTGCGCGTCGATCCACTCGCAGACGATACGGAAGGCGTCGTCGCGCCCCAGCTCGAATGCGCGCATGAGATAGGGGACCGCACCATACATGTTGCTGCGCCCTTTGGCGCGGAGTCGGCGGAGAAAGGCGTGAAATCGGGCCCGAGGCCCGGTGGGCTGGGGACTCATGGGCTAAGTCGTGCCTCCAGTGGGCGGTAACGCGCTCGGCGTGCACCCCGAATATAACCCGAACCAGGCGCCTGTTCAATCGGGCGCGAGGCGCGTTCCGTAACCGTTTTGCCTCCTTGACACCGATTTGGGTGGGGTCCATGTTAGGGGCCGCTACGCACGACCCGGTGTGCTGCTTGACACGAGCTACCCGCCTGCCCGCGGGACAGCGTGGCCTCCGCCTCCACGTCGCTCCAGTGCCGGCTCACTTCTTTGCCCCGTCGAGCTGCGTATGTTTCGCCAGATTCTCTCGTTCTTCACTAGCAAAGCCACTATGGAGGCAGGTATGGCCGCGGATTTCTTCATCGGTGAATCGCTCGTCGGCGATGGCAACGAAATCGCCCACATCGATCTGATCATCGGATCGAAGTCCGGCCCGACCGGCGCGGCGTTCACCCAGGCGCTCTCCCGGAACACCGACGGGTTCACCACCCTGCTCGCGGTGGTCACGCCGAACCTCCCCTGCAAGCCCGACACGGTCCTCTTCAACAAGGTGACCATCAAGGGCGCCAAGCAGGCGGTGCAGATGTTCGGGCCGGCCCAGGCGGCGGTGGCGCGCGCGGTCATGGATTCGGTGAACGACGGCACCATCTCGAAGAGCCAGGCCAACGACCTCTGCATCCTGGTCGGCGTCTTCATCCACTGGCAGGCCGAGGACGACAAGAAGATCTATTCCTTCAACTACCAGGCTGTGAAGGAGTCGATCGCCCGGGCATTGCAGGGCAAGCCCAGCGTGGACGAAGTGCTCCAGAAGTACAAGGCCGCGCGGCATCCGTTCGCCAGCGGCGCCGAAGGCTGATCGCTTAGAGCCCCGAGGTTCGACGCGTTCGCGAGGGGCGGCCCGCCTGTCGGGGCCCGCCCCTCGTCCGTTTCCAGGATCCGAACTCCCGAGGAGGGCCGGTTTTCCGATGCGCAAGCTTCTGCTCCAGCTCGACAGCTCACGGCTGCCGAGCGTCTTCGATCAGGTGGTCGCCTACGATGCCGGCGCCGACGTCATCATGAGCTACGGCGGCGTCACCGAGGGCGACGTCCGCGACCTGATCCACGGCTGCATCTTCACCCGCGGCCCCAAGGATCTGCACAACACGGCCGTCTGGATCGGCGGCACCAACATGTCCGCGGGAGAGCAGCTGCTGGCGATGGCCCAGGACGCGCTGTTCGATCCCTTCCGGGTCTCCATCATGCTCGACTCGAACGGCTCGAACACCACCGCGGTCGCGGCGGTGATCAAGATCGAGGAGGCGGTGGGCGAGGTGGAGGGGAAGAACGTCGTGATCCTGGCCGGCACCGGTCCGGTAGGCCAGCGTGCCGCGGGGCTCCTGGCCCGTGACGGGGCCAAGGTCACCATCACCTCCCGGAAGCCGGAGCAGGGCGAGAAGGCGCGTCAATTCATCGGCGCGCGGTTCAACGTGCAGGTGGACGCGGTCACCATGAACGACCCCTCGACGCTCCCCGGGATCCTCGACGGCGCCGACGTGCTGCTCAACTCCGGGCCCGCCGGCGTGCTGATGGCGCCGCTCAAGGCGTGGACCGCAGTCAAGACCATCAAGGTCGTGGTGGACCTCAACGCCGTGCCCCCGCTGGGCATCGAAGGCGTCGAGGTGAACGACGCGGGCAAGGAGCGGCACGGGGTCACCGCCTACGGCGCGTTCGGGGTCGGGAACTTCAAGACCAAGCTGCACAAGGCCTGCGTCGCCCGGCTCTTCAGCCGGAACGACCTGGTGCTCGACGCCGAAGCGATCGCCGAGGTGGCGCGGGAGCTGAGCGCCAAGCGGGAGCTGGCCGCGAAGAAGAAGTAGCCGTGCCTCGCGTCATCGGGATCGACCCGGGCACCGTCAGCCTGGACGTGTGCGGGCTCTCGGGTGGCCGGGTCGATCTCGACCTCACCCTTCCCACCGAAGAAGCGCTGGCGGACCCCGAGGGCTTCGTCGCGACCCTCACCGCGGGCGGCCTTCCCGACCTGATCGCCGGACCCTCGGGCTACGGACTCCCGCTCACGCCCGCGGCGCACGTGAGCGAAGCGGATCTGCGCCTCGCCTTCCTCGCCGAACCCGGCGAGGCCGGCGGCATCGGCGGACTCCGCCGGTTCGCCCGCATGCTGGGGACGTCCGGGCTTCCGGTCGTCTTCACTCCGGGCGTGATCCACCTCGATACCGTGCCGGCGCATCGCAAGCTCAACCGGATCGACCTCGGCACGGCGGACAAGCTGGCAGTGGCCGCTCTGGCGATCGAGCAGCAGCACCAGCGCACCGGGCGGCCGCTGGAGGCGATCTCGCTCATCGTGCTCGAGCTGGGGGGGGCGTTCACCGCGGCCGTCGCCGTCCATCGTGGCCAGGTGGTGGACGGGCTGGGCGGCACCAGCGGGCCGATCGGCTGGAAGGCGGCGGGCGCGCTCGACGGCGAGGTGGTCTACCTGGCCGGCAGGGCGATCGACAAGGCCTTTCTCTTTCAGGGAGGGGTCGAGACCGTCGCGCAGAGCGGGCCCGGCGGCCGGCTCAATGCGATCGAGGCTTACCTGGAGGGCGCGGCCAAGGCGGTACATCTCCTCCGCTGCTCGGCACCGGCGGCGGATGAGGTGCTGGTGTCAGGCCGAGCGGCCGCCGACGCCGACCTGGTCGACCGGCTCGCGGGGATGCTGACCGGCGTCGCCACCGTGCGGCCGCTCGCGGGGTTCGCCGTGGCGGCCAAGCAGGGTGCGCAGGGCGCCGCGCTCATCGCCGACGGCCTGGCGGGCGGGCGCTGCGCCCCGCTGGTGGAGCACCTCCGGATCCGCGAGGCCAGCGGATCGGTGCTCGACCACCTGCACGTCATCTCGCCCGAGGTCGCCCGGCGGCGACTGGCCGACTGACCACCTCGGCCTCCTGGGCCGCGAGCCATGCCACTGCCGCGGCCGGCGCGCAGTCCGTCACCCGATCCCGCTGATCGGGGCTCGCAGGCAGCAGCGCACCGAATTCGATGACGCGGCGTCCGAGCGCGCGAGCCAGCTCGGTCGCCAGGAATCGTCCCACTCCCGCGGCCACCACCGGGGCATCGGGCGGCATCGGCTCGTCCGAGAGCAGGCGCTCGGCCGCGGCGTGGAGCCGGTGTGCCTGTGCTCCGGCCAGCCAGCGCGCGAGCTCCCGCCAGTGCTCCAAGTCCGCGCTCTCCACCTCGCGACCAATCATCCGGGCGAGCCGGCGGGCACTTCCCGCGGTGGACTTCTCGCCGCCATCCGTGGTGGGATGCTGGTCGGCGCCCTCGGGCAGCTGCCCGGTCAGCCGATAGATGTCGGCCGTCGTGGCGAACCATTCCGCCATGAGCGGCACTCGCGCTCCCCCGAAGGGCACCGCTTCGGCCATCGCCATCACGGGCGTCCGGACCACCCCGGCGTAGACCAGCTCGCCCGAGACCAGCCGCGTTGCATCGTCCCGGCCGCGTGCCCGAATCCGGCCTCCGCCAACCGGGATCAGGTCGGTCGTGGTGCTGCCCACATCCACCACCAGCGCGTCGGGCTCGAACATCGCGACCACCGCGGCGGAGGCCAGCCAGTTGGCCGATGCTACCCGAAGCGGGGCGGCCGCGGCCTCGTCGGCGGAGCAGAAGCCCGCACGGGTATCGAAGAACCGGAGCTGCCCGGCCCCGCAGCGCCGCTCCATCTCCACTACCAGCGTGCGCACACCTTCGGCGCGAGTCGCGAAGAGGTCCACCATCTCTCCGGTCATCGTGACCGCGTGCAATTCGCCCGTGCCCAGCTCGGTGAGGGCACGGTCCAGCGCGGTGTGCAGCTCGGCCACGCCGCGCCAGAGGGCACAGGGGAGCTGCACCACAGCCTCCACCCGTCCGCCCGAGCCGAGACGCGCCGCCTTCAGGTGGGCGCCGCCGAGGTCCCATCCGATCACGCTGTCAGGCGGCATGTTCGGGCTGGAGTGCGAGCTCTACCACGTTCCCCGACCAGGGGCGCTGGGCGGGAAGCTCACCGGAGCGCCGGAGGTCGAGCACCATGTCCGCCACGTTCCGGCCGAGAGCCGCGGGCAGGCCGCAATACGAGGTCGTGAGACGGGGGTTCACTTCGAGCACGAGCGGCCCATCGGCACCGATCAGGAAATCAACGCCGACGTAGCCCCAGAGACCCGGGATCGTGGCAGCGACCTCCGCGCCAAGGCGATGGACGCGCGGATCCGCCGGGGGCCGGGCGTTGACGGCGAGCGCATCGAGATGGAGCCGGCTCGCCCGCCAGGTGAGCCGCTGGCGGTTGCATGCGAGCAGGCGCGCCCGGCCGCCGGCGCAGAGGAGGGACAGGCTCCAGGGCTCGCCCTCGATCCAGGGCTGGGCCACCAGTCGGCCCGCCGCCGAGCGAAGGCGGGTTTCTGCCTCCGCAGAATCATCGAGGCGCTCGAGGCCATCGCCACCGGCCCCGTCATCCGGCTTCACCACCCAGGGGCCTGGAAGCGATGGGACAGGGTCCTCCGCTCCGCAGGTGGGCACCACCGGAACGCCTCGTCCAGCGAGCGCTCGGGCGGTGGCCACCTTGCTGGCCGCAAGGCGCACGGCGTCCGGGGTGCACCCCAGCAGCGTCCGCCCGGCGGCCGTGACGGTGGCCCCGAGGCGCTCGAGGGTCCCTCCGCTTTCGGAAGCAGTTGGCCAGACGGCGTCCGCCGCCGTCACCCCGCGGACGAAGAGCTCCTCCGGGGTCTCGCCGGGCAAAGGGTACAGCGTCTCACACCCCGCGAGCGGGGGGAGTCGTGGATCGCGGCACGCGATGACGTGAACCCCGTCGATGCCGGCCAGCTCACCGACCAGCGTGCGGAGCATCAGGTCGCCTTCGCGAGCCAGACTCGGGGGGAGCGGCTGACCGAGCAACCCACCGCCACTGAAGAACTCGAAGGCGAAGATTCTCATCGCCAGCTCACGCGGCGTGCCGGCCGAGCGACCGGCTGAAGGCGTGGAGGCGTCGACGCAGCAGGGCCATCGTCCGGGGGACATCGGGCCCGGTCGCGTGCACGGTGCAGACCGGGTCACCCGCGGTGAAGCGCGTCCCGCGGATCGGCAGGTCGCGGCACCAGCGGGGGAACCGCATCTTCGCTTCGTCCGCCGGCGCGTCGGCGTGCACGACCGCGTGAGCCCGAACCGCGCGGCGCACCGCCGGTCGGAGGGGCAGCTCTCCACCGCACGCACGCAGGTGCCATTGGAGCAGTCCGCCGGGGTAATCCGGGTCGTACAGCTCGAACGTGGCCGTGGGCCGCGGATTGAGCTCCAGCACCAGCCACTTCTCCCGCCGCAGGATGAAGTCGAGGCCGTTGAGGCCGACCAGACCGGTCTCGGCGACCAGTGCGTCGATGGCGGCCTCGATCTCGCTGCGGAGCCGGGGCCGAAGCGTGAGACCTCCGACCGCGCCACCATAGAGGTAGGGCCGTCCGGGCCGAGTGGCCGTCCACTGCCGGTTGAAGCCCAGCACTCTCGCGCGGCGTCCGTCCGCCAGGAAAGTGGCAGACAGCGTGTCGCCCGATTCGATGCGCTGGTAGTAGCCGCCCCCGGCCCTCGGTGAGTCGCGAGCGGGAAGCACCCCCGTGCCACCGGCCGCCCCAGGAAGTTTGAGCAGCCAGCCCTGCGGACTGACGGGTGCCGTGAGTCGCACCGCAGGGTGTGGGATTCCGAGCCGGCGGAGCAGTGGAAAGAACCGGGCAGGGTCACGGACGCTGGCCACGGTCGCGGGGGTGTTTCCGTAGAGCGCCCGCCCTCGGCTCAAGCGGTCGAGCAGCGCCGGGCGTCCTTCGAACCCCGAGCCGTACACCAGGTCACTGTCCGGCGCCAGGCGCCGAGCAGTATCGAGCAGTCGTGCGGCGTCGATGCGGAGCGTACCAGGGACGGTGATGGTGCGACAGGCGGACGACGCGGCCCGGGTATCCCGATCGGCGAAGAGATCGAGCACCACCGGACGATACCCTCCCCGCCCGGCGGACTGGGCCAGGGCACGGCCGGAGACGGCCACGATCAGGAGTCGGGACGGATGGGGCATCGTGGGCCCCGAAAGGTACCCGCGGTGGGTGGGCTGTCCACGTCGGTCGCCGCGCTATATTTCGGAAGCGCCGCCGCATCTCCCTCTCCATACGTCGAGGACTGCGGCCCTTCGGGCCGGCGCGCCGCCGATCGGCAGCGCGTCCGGGGCGCCGTTGCCGTTCCCCTTTGGAGGACCGTGTGAGCGTGCCGGAGGCGAGCCGGACCCCGTTGCGGGTCGCCATCGTGGGCGCAGGGCCGGCCGGGTTCTACGCGGCCGAAGCGCTGCTCAAATCGGGGCGCGACGTCCGGGTGGATATGCTGGAGCGCTTGCCCGCGCCATTCGGCCTGGTTCGGTTCGGCGTGGCCCCCGACCACCCGAAGCTCAAGGAGGCGATCGCCGTCTACGACCGGATCGCGCGCTCGCCGGGCTTCCGGTTCTACGGCAACGTCACCGTGGGACGCGATGTCCCGGTCGAAGCGCTCATCGAGGCCTACCATGCCGTGATCTTCGCCAGCGGCGCGGAGAGCGACCGCCGGCTGGGCGTGCCGGGTGAGGACCTGCCCGGGAGCTACACCGCGACGGAATTCGTGGGCTGGTACAACGGTCACCCCGACTATCGCGATCGGACCTTCGACCTGAGCCAGGAGGTCGCGGTCATCGTGGGCCAGGGCAACGTGGCAGCCGACGTGTGCCGGATCCTGGCCAAGACTGTCGACGAGCTCCGGCATACGGACATCGCCGAGCGCGCGCTCGACGCGCTGGCCGCGAGCCGGGTGCGGGAAATCCACGTGGTGGGCCGGCGCGGGCCGGCGCAGGCGAAGTTCACCGCCAAGGAGCTGCGCGAGCTGGGCGATCTCGATGACGCCGACGTGATCGTGGACCCGGCCGAGCTGGCGCTCAACCCGGAGAGCCTGGCCGAGTTCGAGGAGCGCCGCGGGGCCGCGGCCAAGAAGAATGTCGAGATCCTGCGCGACTTCGCGACCCGGCCGGACCGCGGGCGCCGCCGGCACATCGTGTTCCGCTTCCTTCTGAGCCCGGTCGAGATCGCCGGCACGGAGCGAGTCGAGGGTGTGCTCTTCGAGCGCAACCGCCTCAGCGGACCCCCGTTCGAGCAGAGTGCCAGGGGCACCGGCGAGCGGATCGAGCTGGCGGCCGGGCTGGTGTTCCGCAGCATCGGCTACAAGGGGACCGCGATGCCCGGCGTGCCATTCGACGCGCGCCAGGGGGTGTTCCCCACGCGCGAGGCGCGCATCGTGGACGGGTCGGGAACCGCCGTGCCGGGGCTCTACGCCTGCGGCTGGATCAAGCGGGGGCCCACCGGCATCATCGGCACCAACAAGCCGTGCAGCGTGGCTACGGTCACCGCGCTCCTGGCCGACCTGCCGGCCGACGCCCCGCCCAAGCCCGGGGCCGAGGCGATCCCCGCACTGGCCGGCACCGACGGGCGCCGGGTGGTGAGCTACGACGACTGGATCGCCATCGATCAGGCGGAGATCGGCCGCGGCACCCCCAAGGGGAAACCCCGGGAGAAGTTCACCAGCGTGGCGGAGATGCTCGACCTGCTCGGCGCCTCGCGGCGCTGACCGGCGGACTATATAATGAGCGCTGAGATGACAGCCCTCGCGCTCAGCCGCCTCCCTGCCCTGCCCTGCGCCGGCTTTCGTCCGCCGGCCCGTCCACTCGCGACCACCCGCAGCAATCCCTGATGCCCGCTCCTGGCCGAGGCGGAGCGTCCAGGCCGTCCCAGGTCGGCCATGTCACCTGTCTGGGGTGCGGCTGCGCCTGTGACGACATCGCGCTCACGATCGCGGCCGGACGCATCACCGCGGCGGAGCGCGCCTGCCCGCTCGGCGTCGCCTGGTTCGGTGACGGCCGCGTTCCGGACCAGGTGCAGGTCGACGGCAAGCCGGCCGAGCTCGAGCGGGCGCTCGACCGCGCGGCCGCCGTGCTGGGCGAGGCTCGCGGCAGCGCCCTGGTAATGCTCGGCGCCGAGCTGACGGTGTCGGCCTACGGGACCGCGCTCGCCCTTGCGGACGCACTCGGTGCCGCGACGGACAGCGTCGTCTCCGAGCCGGCCGCGGCCGGCATCCTGGCCGGTCAGCGTCGCGGGCGGGCGACCGCCACGCTGGGCGAGATCCGGAATCGCGCCGACCTCGTCGTCTACTGGGCCGTCGACCCCGACCAACGGTATCCTCGGTACCGGAGTCGGTATGCAGGCGCTCCCCCCGCGCTCCACCTGGCCGATGGCGCGCACCCTCGCACCGTCGTGTCGGTGAGCGTGGGCAGCGACGCCGGGCCGGCCGATGCCGATCTCAAGGTCGCGCTGACACCGGCCCAGGAGCTCGCCGCGCTGGCCGAGCTTCGGGCCGGACTCCTGGGCCGGCATCTCGGCGGCGAGGCGCTGCCGTCCGGGGTGGCCGAGCTGGCGGGCCGTCTCACCCAGGCCAAGTACGTCGCCATCGTCCACGACGGTGAGCCGAGCGCGGAGCGGCGCACCCCCGAGCGGGCCGAGGCGCTGATCGCGCTGACCCAGGCGCTCAACACGCCGACCCGGGCGGCGCTCAGTACGCTGCGGGCCGGCGGCAACCGGAACGGCGCCGAAGCGGTGAGCACGTGGCAGACCGGGTTCCCCTTCGCGGTCGATTTCTCCCGGGGCGCGCCCCGATATCAGCCGCACCGGCGAGCCGGCACTCCCGAAGCCTCGGCGCCCTCGGCCGTGCTGGTGGTCGGCGCGGTCGAGAGTCTGCCCGACCCGCTCCGATCGAGCCTGCAGCGCGTCCCGGCGGTCGTGATCGGTCCCCGGGCGAGCGCTGCGCCATTTCCCGCCAAGGTGGCCATCGACACCGGCGTGGCCGGGATCCACGAGGCCGGCATCGGGTACCGGATGGACGACCTCCCGCTGCCGCTCCAGGCGCCGCTTCCGGGCCCGCGGTCGGCGGAGGCCGTGGTGCGTGACCTGATGGGCCGCCTCGCCTCTGCCTCCCGGGCGGCACGATGAGTCGGCTCCGCATCGTCGGGGGCACGGTTCACGATCCCGCCAACGGGGTGGACGGCGAGGTGCGGGACGTCTGCATCGACGCCGGACGGATCGTAGCGGAGGTACCGTCCGGCACTCCGACGCTCGACGCCCGCGGCATGATCGTGATGCCCGGCGGCGTGGACATCCACAGCCACGTGGCCAGCTCCGCCTGCAATCATGCCCGGCGCCTGCTGGTGGAGGAGCATTCGGCGAATCCGGTGGCCGCACCGGCGCTGGAAGCAGGGATCGCGCCAGCGCGCTCGGGGACCGGCGGGACACTGCCCACCACCTTCACCACCGGCTACCGGTATGCCGGGCTGGGATACACCACCGTCTTCGATGCCGCGGTCGCGCCGATCACCGCGCGCCATACCCACGCGGAGTTCGACGACACCCCGATCGTGGACGGCGGCTTCTACATCCTGCTGGGGAACGACGAGTACCTGCTCCGCCAGGTGGACGCCGGCGAGCGCGACCGCGCGCGAGACTACGCTGCGTGGATGCTCGAAGCGACCGGCGGATACGCCATCAAGATCGTGAATCCCGGCGGAGTGCAGGCGTGGAAGTCGGGGCAGCGCAATCTGACGGCGATCGACGAGACGCTGGGCTCGAGCCGGGTGACGCCGCGCGCCATCCTGGAGACCCTCGCCGACGCGGCCAACACGCTCCGGCTGCCCCATCCGGTGCACATCCACTGCAACAACCTCGGTCAGCCGGGCAACGTGTCGACCACGCTGGCGACGATGGACGCGCTGGCCGGTCGGCGCGCCCACTTCACCCACCTGCAGTTCCACTGTTACGGCAGCGGCGCGGAGGGGAAGACGGGCGGCTGGAGCTCTGCCGCCAAGCAGGTCATCGAGCGGGTGAACGGCGACCCGCACGTCAGCGTGGACGTGGGCCAGGTGATGTTCGGGCCGGCCACCACGCTGAGCGCGGACGGCCCCGCGCAATACCTGCTCCAGGCCAGCAGCGGGCGGAAGTGGACCAACATCGACGTGGAGCTCGAGACCGGGTGCGGGATCATCCCCTACCGGTACGAGGAGCGGGCCGCGGTCTCCGCGCTCCAGTGGGCGGTCGGCCTGGAGCTCTTCCTCCTGGCGGCCGATCCGTGGCGGGTGGTGCTGTCCACCGATTCGCCCAACGGCGGCTCGTTCGAGGCGTATCCCGCGTTGATCCAGCTGCTGATGGACCGGGCCGCGCGCGACGAGCAGCTCAAGCGGGTGAACCAGCGGCTCCTGGCAGGGAGCGCGCTGACCGACGGGCTCTCCCGGGAGTACACCCTCAACGAGATCGCGATCATCACGCGCGCGGGCCCCGCGCGCCTGCTCGGACTGCGGCACAAGGGTCACCTGGGCGTCGGCGCGGAGGCCGACGTGACGGTGTACACGCGGGAGGACGATCGGGCCCGGATGTTTTCGCTGCCCCGGTACGTCATCAAGGGCGGAGTGCTGGTGGTCGAGGAGGGGCAGCTCCGCCGGGCACCGGCGGGCCGCCGCCTCCGTTTGGCCCCGGGACACGACGAGACCGTCGTGACGGACCTGCGGCGGTTCTACGACGCGTACGGCACCGTCGCCTTCGACAATTTCCCGGTGCGGGGGCTGCGCGACGCCCCGCTGGAGCTGGGCTGACGTGAAGATCCGCGGCGTCGCCATCGAGGACACCTTCGCCGAGGCGTTCACCATGCGGGTCGCTCGGGTGGTGATCACCGGCCGCACTCTCCGGTGGGTGCGCGAGGCGGCGCTCAAGATGACCGGCTTCGCGACCTCGGTCATCGGCTGCAAGTGCGAGGCCGGGATCGAGCGCGAGCTCCCGCCGGACGAGACCCCCGACGGCCGCCCGGGCATGAGCGTCCTGCTGCTCACGATGGGCAAGGACGACCTCCCGGTCCGGCTGATCGAGCGGATCGGGCAGACCATCCTCACCTGCCCCACCACCGCCTGCTTCGACGGCCTGCCCGAGGCACCGGACCGGGTCGGCGTCGGGTCGGCGCTCCGGGTCTTCGGCGACGGATTTCAGGGGAGCAAGATGGTGGGCGGGCGCCGCTTCTGGCGCATTCCCGTGATGGAAGGCGAGTTCCTGATCGAGGAGAAGTTCGGGTTGCAGAAGGGTATCGGCGGCGGCAACTTCTTGATCCTCGCCACCTCGGCGGACGCGGCGCTCGCGGCGGCCGAAGCAGCGGTGGACGCGATGGCCGGGCTGCCGGGAGTCGTCCTTCCGTTCCCGGGCGGGGTCGTTCGGAGCGGCAGCAAGGTGGGCGCGCGGCGGAGCAAGGGGATGATCGCGTCCACCAACGACGCGTACTGTCCCACCCTTCGCGCCGTGACCGCCAGCGCCCTGCCCGAATCGGTCAACTCGGTGCTCGAGATCGTGCTCGACGGCGTGGACGCGCCCGCCATCTCCCGTGCGATGCGGGTGGGCATCGATGCCGCGTGCCGCGACGGCGTGGTGGGAATCACGGCGGGCAACTACGGCGGCAAGCTCGGGCCTCACCACTTCCACCTGCGCCAGATCATGAGCGCCGACGGACCGGCGCGGTGAGCGACGAGACCACCCTCACCCTCCGCCGCGCGCTGGCGCAGCGGGTGGACGCCAGTACCGTAGCCTGGGACGCCCTCCGCGGGCTGGACGCGGCGGGGATCGAAGCCCAGGAGGTCTGGATCGAGGGATCGGGCCGGGGCCGGCTGGGAGATCTCTTCCAGGTGGCGGCCGTTCCGGGGGAGCGAATTCGCCTGGTCGGGGACCTCGCCCGCCTGGACGGCATCGGCGCCGGGCTCGCCGGCGGCGTGCTGGTGATCGACGGCGACGCCGGCTGGTATGTAGGCCAGGGGATGCGCGGCGGCTCGATCGAAGTCCGGGGCCGAGCCGGGCCCCAGACCGGCGGCGCGCTGCCCGGGGCCAAGCGCGGCATGACCGGCGGCGAGATCGTGGTGCGCGGGTCGGTGGGCCCGGGTGCCGGCACCGGTCTCCGGCGGGGGCTGATCGCCGTCGAGGGCGATGCGGCCGAGAGCGCGGGTCGCGCGATGCTGGCCGGCTCGATCGTGGTGTTCGGCGCGGTCGGCGCTGAGCCCGGACTCTGGTCCAAACGCGGCTCGGTGGTCGCACTCGGCGCGGTGACGCCGCCCGCGACCTACCGCTACGCCTGCACCTATCGGCCGTCGTATCTGCCGGTGACGTTAGGCTATCTGAAGCGCCGGTACGGGTGTCCGGTGACTCCGGACCACCTGTCCGGCCTGTATCGGCGGTACAGCGGCGACCTCGCCGAGCTGGGCGCCGGGGAGATTCTGGCATGGACACCGTGACGACCGCGCTGGGTATGAACGAGCTCGCCTCGGAGATCGCCGACCGCCTGGCGGAGCAGGAGGAGCGCTACCGCGTTCGGCTCACGACGCTGGGGAGCGGGGCGCGGGTGATCGACGCCGGTGTGGAGGCGGCGGGCGGGCTGGATGCCGGGCTGGCCCTGGCCCAGATCTGCATGGGAGGCCTCGGCAACGTCGTCTACGCTCCGCTCACGATCGGCGGGCGCACCCGGCCCGGGGTGACCGTGTGGACCGATCATCCGGCGGTCTCCTGCATGGCGTCACAGTACGCCGGCTGGGCGATCTCGGTGGGCAAGTATTTCGCGATGGGGTCGGGGCCGCTCCGGGCGCACGCCCGGGTGGAGCGCGAGCTGTTCGAGAAGCTCGGCTACGAGGAGGAGGCGGAGCGCGGAATCCTGGTGCTGGAGACTCGCACCCTCCCCACCGACGAGGTGGCCGCGTACGTGGCCCAGAAGGCGCGGCTCCGGGCGTCGGCGCTCACCTTCGTCGTCGCGCCCACCGCGAGCCTCGCGGGCGGGGTCCAGATCTCGGCCCGGATCATCGAGACCGG
>Ga0310810_10006443_pt1 | contig 13271 bp, 9 predicted proteins | sample NCmetagenome_FD_207641 | JGI IMG/M metagenome (GOLD analysis project Ga0310810, IMG submission 207641) | Soil microbial communities from experimental microcosm in Duke University, North Carolina, United States - NC | ecosystem: Engineered > Artificial ecosystem > Soil microcosm > Unclassified ... | reverse complement strand
GCCGGCGCGCGCTTTTTTGAGAATCCGGGCTTCTGCGCTGGTTTACTCTTCGCCGCTTGGCGAGGTTTCTTCGCCGGTTTGACGTAGCGAATGCCGGGCGCCGAAGCAGCGGCGCCGGCTACTGAATACGACAGCACCAGAATGCCGCTGGCCGGCAGGAGCTTGTGGTCGGTCAGAACGAGCCTGGTCGTGCCGCCAGGGGGAAGAAGCGGGATGCCGGCTCCGAGCAGCACGGGCATCACCGCGATTTCCACCGAATCGACCACGCCCGCGTCGAGCAACGAGCGAAAAAGCGACCCCCCTCCGAACAGCCAGATGTCCCGCCCCGGCTTCTCCTTGAGGGTTTTCACCACTGCACCGGGATCGTCGTTGAGGATCCGCACGCCCTTGTGGGTGGCGGGTGGAAGCGATCGCGAGAAGACCACAACCTCGAGACCGGGCATCGCACCGTTCCCGCCCTGCGCGGCCGCGACCTCGTAGGTCTTGCGGCCCATTACGACGGTGTCGAATTCCTTGTAGAGCGCATTGAAGTCTATCGACGGGTCCATCACGATCCAGTCGTATTCACCGTTCGGGCCAGCGATGAACCCGTCGAGGCTCGCGGCGACCTGGTAGCGCAGCCGTCTGGACATAGTGTCTCTCTCTCGCCCATGATCGCACCCGCTGTCCCTGACCGCAATGCGGTTCAGTGCAGTCGCCTTGTCGCACGCAATCGCTCGCCCGACCTCCTTGACAAAGACTCTGCCCGACTCTATCGTCCGATCCGAGGTCCCAAATGCTGGACAGCTGGCGGCTGAACGGACGAGTGCTCGTTTCCTGCAACTGCGACTGGGGCTGCCCGTGCAACTTCAACGCACGGCCGACGACCGGCAAGTGCGAAGGCGGCTGGACGTGGCACGTCGATCAGGGATCGGCCGGCAACGTCAAGCTCGATGACCTGAACTTTTCCGTCTACGTCAATTGGCCCGCCGCGATCCACGAGGGTAACGGCGAAGGGGTCATTCTGATCGATGACCGGGCTGACGCGTCGCAGCGATCGGCCATCGAGGTCCTGCTCGGGGGCAAAGTCGGCGGTCCGTGGAGCGTGCTTGCGTGGACCTGGCCAAAGATCCACGGTCCGCACGCCGCCTCGTACGATCTGGTGTTCGACGGCGTCAAGTCCCGGCTGAAGTGCGGCGACCACGTCGAAGTCGAAGGGACGCCGATCAAGAATCCTGTCAACGGTGCTGAGGCCCATCCGGGCGTGGTGTTGCCTCAGGGCATCATCTTCAAGAAAGCCGATTTCGGAGCGACGTCACACTTTCGCGTATCTAGCGGAATCGAGTACGACCATTCAGGCAAATACCTGGCGGTCGCGCAATTCGACTACGCGTGGCCGTAGAGACGTCAGCGGGGCCTCTTTCGTCCCACAAGCAGTGCCAGCTCGCGCCACTTCCAGTAGCAGTCGACGTCTACGAATCCGATCTCTCGAAGCCAGACCAACTGTGCCTGGACATCCAGCAGCTTGTTGGACGGATCCTCATCGTCTGCCGTCATTCCCATGGCGTCGAGAAATCGCGCGTGGCCGTACTCAGACGCCGAAGCGATGTGTTCAAGGTTGCAGAACATGCCGCGAGGCGAGAGGGCATTCCACACTTCCTGATAGAGCTGCCGCTTTCGCTCGTGCTCCACATGGTGGATGGCGAAGCTCGAGACGACGACGTCGAAGATGCCCAGCGGCGGCAGCGGTTGCTGAAGGTCGTGCGCCACGACCTGCACTCGTCCTGTCGAGTCGAACCGCTGCCGCAGGCGTTCGACCATGGGAGGCGAGAAATCCAGCGCGACCCCGATCGCCTCTGGTCGGGCACGAAGCACGAGATCCAGGAGTCGTCCGTCGCCGGCTCCGAGATCGAGAACACGATGAACGGCCTCGGGCAATTCGTCGAGCAACACCGCCTCACCCGCCGTGCGATGTGGAACGCGGTCGGCCTTCTCGAGGTAATTCAGCACATGCTGGACGGTCTGCCACTCGCTCATAGTTTTGTCTGCGGAAACCGGTTCGAACGCTTGATTCGATGATGTCGGTCAATCTGCACTCAGCATTCAACATTCAGCATTCAGCGTTAGATCCGCTGGAAGTTCTTCTCAATTTCCCGCCTGGTAATCCGCAGGACGACGGGGCGCCCATGCGGGCACACGCTGGAATACGCAGTCCGGCGCAACTCTTCGAGGATGTACCGCATCTTTTCCATCGTCAGCGGGTAATTCGCCTTCACCGCGGCATGGCACGCCATGGTCGCGGCGATCCGCCGGAGCGCCTCCTCGACCCGTGACCCGCGATCGAGTCCTTCGAGATCGCTGGCAAGCGCGCGGACGGCGGCTTCGCACTCCGACGGCTCCAGCGCAGCGGGCACGGCTGACAGTCTGACGCTGTCGCCGCCGAACTCCTCGATCTCCAGGCCGAACTTCTCGAGCGTCGCCGCGTGTGGGATGAGCGCCTGGCGCTCGCCAGGGGACATCTCGATCAGCAACGGCGTGAGCAGACGCTGACTCTCGAGCGTCCCTGACGTCAACCGTTCCATCACCTGCTCGAACAACACGCGCTCGTGCGCGACGTGCTGGTCGATGATCGCAATCCCCTCGTCGTCGATCGCGATGATGAACGTATCCCGGAACTGGCCGAGGGGGATCATCGGTCTAATCCCGGGTTCCACCGGGTTCGGCTGGGTTCCGCCGGGTTCTACAAGGTTCTGCAGGGTTCGTTCAAGTTCTGCAGGGTTCCCGGTCGCCGGCTCCATGAGGTTGCGCCACGGACCCAGCGGCTCCGGACTCCAGCGATTCCCGACGGTGGCACCCGCCAGCACACCGGGGATCGTCATCGGTCTCGGCTCCAACGGTGTCGGCGCGAACGGAGTGAACTGAAGCTCGGGGGATCGGCCCTGCCCGAGTGCGTCGCCGAGCGCCCGCCGGAGCACTTCGTGCACCAGCGACTGCTCGAGAAACCGAACTTCCGCCTTCGTCGGGTGGACGTTGACGTCGACGCGGTCCGCCGGAATCTTGATGAACAGGTGGACCTCGGGGCTGCGTTCCTTGATCGTGGCGACACTGTAGGCTTCGGAGATCGCGTGCGCGATGGTGCGATCCTTGACGATGCGGCGATTGACGAAGATGTTCTGGGCTCCGCGGACGGGACCCTGGTCGCCGAGGGCTGCGACGTAGCCGTGGATCTGCAGCCCGGCCGCTTCCTTGCGCACTTCGATGAGATCGAGGCGTTCACCGAACAGCTGAAAGAACCGCTCGCCGAGCCCGTTCGCTGGCGGGCATTCGAGCGACTTGCGACCAGCGCTCGTCAGCGAGAATCCGACCTCGGGATATCCGAGCGCCATCTGCGTGACGAGACGCGAGATCTGCGCCGACTCCGCGGTGTCGGACTTCAGAAACTTCCGCCGGGCTGGCAGGTTGTAGAAGAGATCGCTGACTTCGATCGACGTCCCTGCCGGGACGCCGACTTCTCGCTCCGACGCGACGGTGCCGCCGTTGACACGAATCTCGGTGCCGGACTCGGTGCCGCGCGCGCGTGTGCGCAGGACGAAATGCGAAACCGATGCAATGCTCGGGAGCGCCTCGCCGCGAAACCCGAGCGTTCGAATCGCTCCGAGATCCTCGGGACTCGCAATCTTGCTCGTCGCGTGACGCTCGATCGCAAGCCGGGCGTCTTCCGGCTCCATCCCTTCCCCATCGTCCTCGACACGGAGCAGCTTCTTCCCGCCCAGCTCGATCGTGATGGCGATGCGCGTCGCGCACGCATCGAGTGAGTTCTCGATCAGTTCCTTGACGACGGAGGCGGGGCGTTCGACGACTTCGCCGGCGGCGATCTGGTTGGCGAGGTGAAGGGGAAGTCTGTGGATGCGAGGCATGGTGGTAATGTCAGATCCACCTTCTTCGCCGAAAATACGCGAGCATCGCTCCCGACATCGCAAACATGATGCCCAGTATCCACCAGAATTGTAGGCGCTCGCCGCCAGGGAAGTGCGGGAGCGGCACGTTCATCCCGTACATTCCGGTGAAGACCGTCAAGGGCATGAACAGTGTTGCGATGATCGTCAGCACCTTCATCACCTGGTTGAGCTGATTCGAGACGGCTGACAGGTGGGCGTCGAGGATGCTCGTGATTCGATCCTGGAAGAACATCGCCTCGTCCGAGAGCCGGACGAGATGGTCGTAGATGTCACGGAAGCCGTAGGCGAGCTGCTCCGTAATCAACGGGAACTCACGCCGCGCCAGCCGTCCAATCACATCGCGCTGCGGCAGCACAATCTGACGCAGCGACGAAATATCCCGCTTGAAATTGAGAATCAGCCTGGCGAGTTGCGTGTTCGGTTTCTCGAACACTTCCTCTTCGAGTTCGTCGAGCCGTTCCGAGAGCTTGTCGACTTCCGGGCGGTAATTGTCCACCATCGTGTCGACAATGCGGTAGAACAACATCCCGGGCCCTTCGCCAAGAACGCGCGAGTCGCGGGTACAGAAGGTGCCGACCTTGCCGATCGAACGCGATACCCCGGGATGAATGGTCACCAGATATTGCGCGCCGAGGAAGAAGTCGATGTCCTTGGTCGTGAAGCAGTGTTCCGAGGCCTGGAAATCGATGCCGTGCAGGATGATGTAGAGGTAATCGCCGTAGGATTCGATCTTCGGATGGTGCAGCTCGCTGAGGGCGTCTTCGATCGCCAGCTCGTGAAAGTGGAAGACGTCGCTGAGGATCTTTCCTTCCTCCGGGGTCGGCTGGTCCAGATCCACCCACACCGACACGCCGCTTCCAGGTTTGATCCAGGCGGGGTCCACCCGATCGACCGTCTGAGTGGACCCGCCTTCGTGCTTGAAGATCCTGATCAATCCCTGACCTTGGCCGCGAGCGCCGCCTGCGCGGCAGCCAGCCGTGCGACCGGCACGCGGTACGGCGAGCAACTGACGTAGTCGAGCCCGACTTTCTCGAAGAATTGAATCGACGAGGGATCGCCGCCGTGTTCGCCGCAGATCCCGAGCTTCAAATTGGCGCGGGCGCCGCGCCCCTTCTTCACGGCGATCTCGACGAGCTGACCGACGCCGGTTGCGTCGATCGATGCGAACGGGTTCTTCTTCACGATCTCGAGCTCCTGATAGTGCGGCAGGAACGAGCCCGAGTCGTCGCGCGACATGCCGAGGCCGGTCTGCGTCAGGTCGTTCGTGCCGAAGCTGAAGAACTCGGCCGTCTGGGCGATCTCGTCCGCGGTCAACGCGCCGCGCGGGATCTCGATCATGGTGCCGACCATGTAGGACAGCTTCACTTTCTTCTCGGCCTCGACGTCACGCGCCGCCTGGTGGACGACGTCAATCTGCAGGTCGAATTCCTTCTTGAATCCCACCAGCGGGATCATGATCTCCGGCCGAACCTTGATGCCTTCCTTCTGGACGATCGCCGCGGCTTCGAACACGGCACGCGCCTGCATCGCCGAGATCTCGGGGTAGCCGATGCCGAGACGGCATCCGCGGAATCCCAGCATCGGATTGAACTCGTGCAACTGCTCGACGCGCTGGTGGATGCGCGCCGCCGGCACGCCGATCTTCTTGCCCAGCTCTTCCTGCTGCTCCTTGGTATGTGGCAGGAACTCGTGAAGCGGTGGATCGAGGAAACGAATCGTCGCCGGATATCCCTTCAGTGCGCGGAAGATGCCGGCGAAGTCTTCGCGCTGGTATGGCAGCAGCTTAGCCAGCGCGGCCTTCCGTTCCTCGACCGTCTCGGCGAGGATCATCTCGCGCATCGCGTCGATCCGATTGCCCTCGAAGAACATGTGCTCGGTGCGGGTCAGGCCGATGCCGACCGCGCCGAATGCGACGGCGTTGGCCGCCTGCTCTGGCGTGTCGGCGTTGGTGCGCACGTACATCCGCGTCGCATCCGAGCACCACTTCATCAGCTGCTGGAAGTTCTTGAACTTCTCGGTCTTCCTCGCCGCTTCGTCTCCGTGGATCAGACCCGCGACGATCTCCGAGGGTGCCGTTTTGACCTGGCCGGCGAAGACTTTGCCGACGGTGCCGTCGATCGACATCCAGTCGCCTTCTTTGAATGTCTTGCCGTCGACCTTCACCGTGCGCGCCTGGTAGTCGACCTCGAGAGCCGCGGCGCCGCAGACGCACACCTTGCCCATCTGGCGGGCAACGAGCGCGGCATGCGACGACACCCCGCCGCGCGCAGTGAGAATACCTTCAGCTGCAATCATCCCGCGCAGATCTTCAGGCGACGTCTCGATGCGGACGAGCAGGACCTTCTCGCCCTTGTCCTCCGCCACCACGGCGCGGTCGGCGTTGAGGTAGATCTTGCCGGATGCCGCGCCCGGGCCCGCAGGCAGGCCGGTCGCAATCGCCCTAGCCTTGGCGACTTCGGCCGCGTCGAACACCGGCGCCAGCAACTGCTCGAGCTGGTCGGCCGGATTGCGCTGGATTGCCACCTTCCAGTCGATCAACTTTTCCTTCTGCATGTCGATCGAGATCTTCAGCGCCGCCATCGCCGTTCGCTTGCCGTTGCGCGTCTGCAGCATGTAGACGACGCCGTCCTCGATGGTGAACTCGAAGTCCTGCATGTCCTTGAAATGCTTCTCGAGCGTCTGGCGGATGCGCTCGAGCTCGGCGTACGCCTTCGGCATTTCCTTCTTCAGCTGCGCCACCGGCTCCGGCGTCCGGACGCCGGCGACGACGTCCTCACCCTGCGCGTTGATCAGGAACTCGCCGTAGAACTCCTTCACGCCGTTGGCCGGGTTGCGCGTGAACGCGACGCCCGATCCGGACTCGTCGCCGGTGTTCCCGTAAACCATGGCCTGCACGTTGACCGCGGTGCCCCACTCCGATGGGATGTTGTACTTGCGCCGATACACGATTGCGCGGTCGTTCATCCACGAGCCGAACACCGCACCGACGGCGCCCAGCAGCTGGTCCCACGGCGAGTCCGGAAACTGTTTGCCGGCGCGCTCCTTGACGAGCTTCTTGAAGCGCACGACCAGCTCTTTCAGGTCGTCCACCGTAAGCTTCGTGTCCTCGATGTCCTGGTGGTGACGCTCGTGCTTGAGGCCCTCGATCACCATCTCGAACGGCTCGTGGTCCTCTCCCGCAGCCTTCTGCACGCCGAGGACGACGTCGCCGTACATCTGGACGAAGCGACGATAGCAGTCCCACGCGAATCGCGGGTTGCTGGTCTTTGCCGCCAGCGCTTCGACGGTTTGATCGTTCAGGCCGAGATTGAGGATGGTGTCCATCATCCCCGGCATCGAGTCGCGTGCACCCGAGCGCACGGAGACGAGCAACGGGTTCTTCAAGTCGCCGAACTTCTTGCCGGTCTGCTGTTCAATCGAAGCGACGCCGGCCTCCATCTGCCCGCGCAGCGCCGGCGGGGACGACCGCTTGTTGTCGTAGTAGTAGGTGCAAACCTCGGTGGTAATCGTGAACCCTGGCGGCACGGGCAACCCGATGCGGCACATCTCGGCGAGGTTCGCGCCCTTGCCGCCAAGCAACGGCTTCATCGATCCGTTGCCGTCGGTCTTGCGGCCGAACAAGTACACGTACTTCGCGTTCTTCGCAGTTCGCGGTTCGTCCCTCGACGTTGCTCGGGACGACCCTGAGCGTGTCGAAGGGCCGCGGTTCGCGGTTCGCGCTTTACTTACAGTCCGCAGCGCCGCGGCCCTGTTCGTCTTCCGAGTCGATTTGCGTCCGAGCTTCTTCGCCATTTCGATTACCTACTCCGTTTGCGGAACGATTTCTGAAATGTCCGCGAGGTTCAGAATGAGGTCGCGCAGATCCGCCATGAGCTTCAGCCGCGCGTTTCTCACCCGCACGTCGTCTGCCATCACGAACACCTCGGTAAAGAACCGGTCGACGGCCGCGCGAAGGCCGGCGATTTCAACAAAGGCGCCCCGATAGTCGCTGCGTGTGGCGGCGGCTTCGATCCGAGGGCGCCGGGCATCGAGCTCCTCGAGCAGCGCGCGTTCCGCGGGTTCGGTGATCGCGCTCCGATCCAGCGGCGCCTCGCCACGAAGTTCCCTGGCGATGTTTTTCACGCGCTTGAACAGCACGGCCAGCGCCTGGAAGTCGTCCGACCCGCGCATCCCCTGGATAGCCTCGGCGATCCGGCGAGCGCGAAGTGGACTGACATCACCGCCAGGCGTCGCCGCCCGCACGACCTCGACGCCAAATCCCCGCTGCTCCAGCGCAAAGCGAACGCGTTCGGTCGCAAAGGCGAGCGCCGCGTCCGCAGCCTGCCCGTTCCAGCCATCGGCGGAGTCGGCATGTGAGGCCGCGCGGCCCAGGATCTCGCCGAGCCGGACTTCGCGATCGATTCCGGTCAGCTGAGGCAGATCCATGAGAATTCGGACCACGCCCTGCATCTGACGGCGAAGGCCGAACGGATCACGCGATCCGGTTGCCCGCTCTCCCGCCTTTGAAAGCGCCACGAACGTGTCGGCCTTGTCAGCCAGCGAAACCGCCGCCCATGCCACCGCCGCTGCGCCCAACTGCTCGCGCGAGGGCGGCGCGTCGGCCTCGACCCCAATCGGCAGGTACTGGTAATAGATGGCCTTCCACACCTGCTCCGGCAGTCCCTCCTGCCGGGCGTAGATCCCACCGATCGTACCCTGAAGTTCGGTGAATTCGAAAACCATGTCGGTCGTCAAATCCGCCTTGGCGAGGCGACCGGCAGTGGCGGCATGAGAGGCTTCGGCCGGGCTTCCGAGCGGCTCGCTGGCAATCCACTCCGCCAGCGACGAAATCCGCTCCGCCTTGTCGCGATAGCTCCCGGCTTTCTTGTGGAAGAGCAGCGTGTGCAGCCGATCGAGCCTCGATTCGAGGCGCGCCTCGCGATCCGATTCCCAGAAAAACTTCGCGTCGCGCAGCCGCGCCGTAACCACCCGCTCAGCGTTCTTCGCGATCAGCCGTTCGTCGGACGGCTGAGTGTTGACGACCGCGAGAAACGCTTCCTTCAGCTCGCCCGCCGCCGTCACGACCGGAAAGTAATGCTGATGATGCACGAGCGTTGTCGTCAGCACTTCCTGGGGGAGGTCGAGGAACGTGCGGTCGTAGAATCCCGCCACGACGCCCGGATACTCGACAAGATCGGCAACCTCCTCGATCAGCGCCGCGTGTTCCTTCAGGTGTACGCGGCCGCCAAGACGACGAGCGTGCGATTCGAGCTCCCGCGCGATACGATCGCGGCGCTCGTCGTGGCTGAGCACGACGAAGTGTTCGGAAAGCCGGGCCTCGTACTCGTCGAAGCTGCGAACCTTGATCGACCGGCCCGCCCGGCCGCTGGTTGCGAGAAATCGATGACCGTAGGTCAGCGCGCCGGACTCGACATCGAGCACCTGCGAGCCCGCCGCGTTCGCGGCCCGACCAATCGTGAAGGGTACGACCCGTCCGCCATACAGAAACAACAGCCAGCGGATCGGGCGGCCGAACAACAGCTCGCCGCGCCCGTCATCGAGCTTCGCATCCCAGTGCATCTGCTTGGGGAACGACAGATCCCTCAGCACGCCACTCAGAAGCTCGGGCAACGCGTCAACGGCGCTCTTCCCGCGCTGCCGCCGGTAGTAGGCGAGGTACTCGCCTTTGGGCGTGGTGACGCGGGACAATTCCTCGAAAGGCACGCCCTGCTTCCTGGCGAAGCCGAGCGCCGCGGGTGTCGGCTGGCCATCCGGTCCGAACGCCGCTGACACCGGCGGACCGCTGACCGTTTCCTCCAGATCCTCCTGACGCTCGGCAATCTTCGCAACACGAACCGTCAGCCGCCGCGGCGTGCTGAAGGTCTCGACCGGCGCCATCGGCGCGATCCGGAGTTCATTCAGCCGCGCCGTCAACCGCTCGCCAAGCTGCCGCGTCAACGGCGGCATCCAGCCTGCCGGAAGTTCCTCGACACCGATTTCGATCAGGAGTTCTCTGTCCATCAGTTCAATTGGTGAATTGGTGAATTGGTGAATTGGTGAATTTGGTGAATTTGGTGAGTTGGTGAGTTGGTGAATTGGGCTTCGCACGCGCTACCGCGCGTGCTGTGAGAGCGCGGCGGTAGCCGCGCAATGCAAATTTCACCAATCCACCAATTCACCAATTCACCAATTCACCAATTCACCAATTCACCAACTGCCCGCCTCACGCCTCCGCCTTCTCCCCCACCCAGTGTTTGGCGATCGCAATGGCAAGTTGGCGGACACGAAGGATATACGCCGTGCGTTCGGTCACTCCGATCCCACCGCTTGCATCGAGCAGGTTGAACATGTGTGAGCATTTCAGGCAGTAGTCGAGCGCCGGAAGCACCAGATCGCTTCGGAGCAGGGTCTGCGCGAGCCCGTAATACTTGTCGAACAAATCCCGGTGCAGCGCGTGGAACTCCGCGGCGGGCATGTCCACCTGGCCAAAGGCGTACTTCGATTGCTCGACTTCGTCTCTATGCCGCACGTCGCGGTATTTCACCCCCGACGCCCACTCGACGTCGAACACGTTGTCAACGTCCTGAAGCGCCATCGTGAGTCGTTCGATTCCGTAGGTCAGTTCGACGGAAATCGGAGAGAGATCAATGCCGCCTGCCTGTTGAAAGTACGTGAACTGGGTAATCTCCTGACCGTCGAACAGCACTTGCCAGCCGATGCCCCAGGCCCCCAGGGTCGGTGATTCCCAGTTGTCCTCTTCGAACCTGACGTCGTGCGCCCGCAGATCGATCCCGCAAGCCTCCAGGCTCTGCAGGTACAGCTGCTGCACGTCGTCAGGGGCTGGCTTGAGGATGACTTGAAACTGCTGGTGCTTGAACAACCGGTTTGGATTCTCGCCGAACCGACCGTCGGCCGGACGACGCGAGGGCTGGACGTAGGCGACACTCCAGTGCGACGGCCCGAGCACGCGTAGAAACGTCTCGGGATGCATCGTGCCGGCGCCCATTTCGATGTCGAGCGGCTGCTGAAGCAGGCAGCCCCGGGAGGCCCAGAATTCCGAGAGTTTGAAGATGAGCTGCTGAAGAGTGACCATTCGATTCACCGGGCGTGACGCAGTTCGCGCAGCACCCGGGCTGATTTCAATTCCTTTTCAAGATGAAGGTTCAACAGCCGCCGATGCGCTGTTTCGAGCTCACGCGACGCGCGCGGCTCGAGCGGCAGCGTTTCCAGGCGATCCGGGGCGATCGCCCCGGCCGCTTTCAGAAACCTCAATGCGTCCACACCCACTCGAGTTCCGCCCGCCGGCGCGCAGGCCGTGCAGACGAACAGATCGTCGCGCGGCGGCATCACCGCGCCCGCCAGGAGAGGCTCTCCGCATCCCGGACACGAAACCAGTGACGGATAGACTCCCTGCAGCCGCAGCAGCCAGAACTCGAAATACCGCGCCAGCGGATCGACCGGCGCACCGGCCGCAATGGCCTCGGTAACGGCCGCTCCGAGGCGGAAGAGCCGCTCGTCTGCGTGCGCTTCCGGGGCCCACTCGTCAATGAGCTCGGCAAAATACCCGACATGCCCGAGCGCCTCTGTGCTCGATCCTGAAAGCGGCGAACGCGTCGGCTCCACATAGTTGATGCGGACCAGCTCCCGCTGCTCGCGTTCGTAGTAGGCCACCCCCGCACACGTCATCGGTTCCAGCGCGCCCATAAACCGCGACCGCACCCGGCGCGCACCCTTGGCCACCCCACGCTTCTTTCCCCGATCGCGGGTCAGAAAGACGACGATGCGATCCACCTCGCCCAGCTTGTAGGTGCGCAGAATCAGCGCTTCGGAGGTGAAAACCGGCATGCCAAAATCAACAATCAACAATCAGCAATCGGCAATTATTCTACCCCGACTGATGCAGGTATCTGAGGAACACCTGGGCAAGGCCCAGGAACGACAGGAAGCCAAACACATCGGTCAGTGTCGTGATGAAAACCGACGACGCGAGCGCGGGATCGACCTTCAGGGCGCGCAGCATCAGCGGAATCAGCGTGCCGGCGGTGGCGGCGACGAACATATTGATGATCATCGCCATGGCGAGAATCCCGCCGAGCATGGGGTCGCTACTGAAGAGCCAGGCGACGAGGGCACCGATCACCCCGCACGCGAAGCCATTGCCGATGCCAACGGCGGCTTCTTTCAACAGGGCTTTGCGGCTGTTGCTCCACGTGAGTTCCCCCAATGCGATGCCACGGACGATCACGGTGAGTGTCTGGGTCGCTGCGTTGCCGCCCATTCCGGCCACGACCGGCATATAGATCGCGAGCGCAACCACGCGGTCAATCGTGCCCTTGAACAATCCGACGACCGACGCGGCGAGAAACGCGGTCGCCAGATTGACCATCAACCACGGCAGGCGCTTGCGCAGCGATTCGCTTGCCCGCGAGAAGACACGGTCGTCGCTGGCCACGCCCGCGAGGCGGTAGACGTCCTCGGTCGCTTCGTCCTTGATGACGTCGATGACGTCGTCCACGGTAATCACACCGACGAGCTTGTTTTCCTCGTCAACGACCGGGATCGCCAGCAGGTTGTACGAGGCGACAAGCCTGGCGACCTCCTCCTGGTCCATGTCGGCGCGGACGCTGATGAGATCGGTCGTCATGATGCGCTTGAGCGGCGTCTCGGGCGAGACGAGCAGCAGCCGCCGCAACGACACGACGCCGACAAGATGGCGGCGCGCATCGATCACGTAGAGGTAGAACACGACCTCGACGTCCCGTGAACCCTGCAGTGCGGTGATCGCTTCGCTCGCGGTCATGTCTTCCGCAAGCGCGAACACCTTCGGGTTCATGATGCGGCCGGCGGTCTGCTCGGCGTACTCGAGGAGATCGCCGACGTCGCCTCCGGCCGGACGCTTCTGCAGGAGCTCGAGGACGGTGGTCGATAGCTCGTCCGGCAGGTAATCGATCAGCGCGGCGGCATCATCAGACGGCAGCTCCTGCGTCAGCTTGACGATCTCTTCCGCCGATCGGTCGCGCAGAAGCGCAGCGCCGGCTTCGGGGCCGAGTTCGCTCAAGGCTTCCATGGCCAGCCTGCTGTTGCGCTCAGCCAGAAGAGTGAATGCCGATTGCCGTTCCTTGTCGGGAAGCTCGGAAAAGACCTGCGCGAGATCGGCGGGATACTGTTTCTGCAGGAGATTGACGAGGTTGGCGGTCGCCCCCATGCGCATGAGGCGCTTCACGGAGTCGAGCACGACATCGAGCTTGCGCTGGGGCATAAGTCCGGTCCAAACCTATGAGTGAGAACCACTCAATCTATCAGTTTCTCGGCCGGGGCTGTACAAAAAACAGCCACGGTGAATCGATCACCGTG
>Ga0310810_10006442_pt1 | contig 13273 bp, 11 predicted proteins | sample NCmetagenome_FD_207641 | JGI IMG/M metagenome (GOLD analysis project Ga0310810, IMG submission 207641) | Soil microbial communities from experimental microcosm in Duke University, North Carolina, United States - NC | ecosystem: Engineered > Artificial ecosystem > Soil microcosm > Unclassified ... | reverse complement strand
TTCGCCTGATTGGCCAGATACAGGGCGCCCCCGTAATTCGCCTTGTCGAATTCCGTCGCGCTCTGGCGGACGAGCCGAGTGACCTGGGCGGCTTCGGGCGGGTCGTTTGAATCACCCGCCTTCATCGTTTGAAGAGCGACTTCAGCCTCGGCCATTGCCGACGCGGCTTGCGCGCGGCTGGCCACAGATTGGAGCTTTGCCATCGCGCGGACGACCTCGGCCCGCGTGTCCTCGAGGCGCACCTGGAGATCTTCGATCTGCGCGTCGCGCGCAAGGAGCTGTAGCTCCAGCCGCGAGACGCGCTTGTCCATTTCTGGATCGCGGACCGTCACAGTGTCGCGAACGATCTTCACGCTCGGCGGTGCCGCCGGTTTAGGCTGCGAGCAGGCGGCAACGATGGCGACAAATGCTGGAAGAACGGACCAGTAGCGGACCAAAGAATATCCTCGTCGAATTCGTGGTGGGATCGGCATTCTCGACCGGATAGCTGTCGCAGTCCTAAACACCGAGGTTGACAGTAATACAAAAGGGGTAACTGTCGCCAGACTTAAAAACACTGGCGCCTGTCAGCCCGCTAACAAAGCCCGTAAAGCCAAAGCACATTCCAGCGATGACACGGTTTGTGGCTTTCGCCTTTATGGTGTTCGCGGTCCGCTGCTCGAGCGGAACTGGCCCAACGCATCTCTCGGCCGTGCCTGGTCTTGCGACGCCATGGTGGCGCAGCGGCGTGTGCTACGAAGTGTTCGTGCGCTCCTTTGCCGACGCTGACGGCGACGGGGTCGGGGACCTGCGCGGACTCATCTCGCGGCTCGACTACATCAATGATGGGAATCCTGCCGGCGGCAAAAGCCTGGGCGCGAATTGCATCTGGCTGATGCCAATCGACAAATCCATGAGCTATCACGGGTACGATGTGGTCGACTATTACCACGTCGATCCACGGTACGGGACCGACGATGATTTTCGGAATCTGGTGACTGAAGCGCACAAGCGTGGGATTCACGTCATCGTCGATTTCGTTCCCAATCACACCGGCAGCCAGAATCCCTGGTTCCAAGCGGCGCTACGCGATCCAGGCAGTCCGTATCGCGATTGGTATCGCTGGTCAAAGACACTTCCGGTTCAGAAGGGACCGTGGGGACAGGAGGCCTGGCACAAGTCCCCGGTCCGTGACGAGTACTACTACGGTGTGTTCTGGCACGAGATGCCGGACCTGAATTACGAGAACCCGGCTGTGCGTGCCGAAATGCAAAAGGTCCTGACATACTGGTTGAAGGACATGCACGCCGATGGATTTCGCTTCGACGCGATTCCTTATCTCGTCGAGGATGGCAACACGCTTCAGCACTCGCGGGGTACGCACGATGTGCTGCGCTTACTGGGCAACACCATTCGAGCGGAGGCTCCCGAATCATTTTCGGTCGGAGAGATGTCAGACGAGTCGCCGGAAGTGATGGCGACTTACTATCCCGACCAGCTCGATTCGTACTTCGCATTCGCGGTAGCGAGGGCGACGATGCACGCGGCGGAGACCGGCGACGCGAAGGGGTTCTTCACGGCGGTTGCCCAGGCTAATGCCAGGTTTCCCAGCGGACGCTGGTCGCCGTTTCTTACCAATCACGATCAGCCGCGGGTGATGACCGTGCTAGGCGATCCGGCCAAGGCGCGAGTCGCGGCGAGCGCGATGTTGATGCTGCCGGGGATGCCGTTCGTGTACTACGGCGAAGAGATCGGTATGGTGGGGCCGAAGCCCGATGAGTTGATTCGGACGCCGATGCAGTGGAGCGCGGCGCCAAACGGCGGGTTCACAACGGGAACGCCGTGGGAGCCGCTTCAGGCTGATTGGAAAACGAAGAATGTCGCGGCGCAGGATTCGAGTCGCCAATCCTTACTCAATCATTATCGCAAACTGATTCGGCTGCGAAACGCCAACGCGGACCTCAGGCAGGGATCGCTGACGTTTGTCCCGACGAACGACACCACTGGAACGATCGCCGCGTGGGTAAGGACTTCGCGCGACCTACCGTTCCTCCGCGACGAAGTGTTCCTGATCGTCGTCAATTTTGGCCAACGCCATGGAGAGCTTCTCATGGAACGCCTGCCATGGAGCTCGCTACCCTCTTTAGTAGGAAACTACCGATTCGAGTCAGCGTACGCCGACCCGGATAACGCCTGCGCGGGGCCCTTCTCCGGGTTCGAACAGCCGAGCGCAAACGCCGCGATTCAAATCAAGTCGGTCGAAGCGCACGGGTTTTGTGCGCTCCGAATAACCCTCGCTAGACGCCGCTCTCCTCCCCAACGACGGGAGTGACGGCCGAACGATCCTCCTCCCCCGTGCGAATCCGGTAGACCTTCTCGACGGGAAGAACGAAGATCTTTCCGTCGCCAACGTCACCGGTGGCGCCGGCGGAAAGAATCGCCTTCACGGTTGGCTGGACAAAGGGATCCGAGACGCCGATCTCGATCCTCACCTTGTCGTGCAGCTCCACCTTGACGGTCATTCCCCTGTAGGTCTCGACCGCTTCGGTTTCTCCGCCGTGACCGCGCACCCTGCTGATCGTGAGCCCGCGGACCTCGGCCCGGTACAATGCCTCGAGCACATCGTTGAGTTTTTCGGGTCGAATGATCGCTACAACGAGTTTCATATATCAGCCTCGGTCAGCGTGAACGAGAATCGCGCCTTCGCCTCTGCTGTACGCCTCTTCCCCGTGCTGGGTGACGTCCATGCCGATTCCCTCTTCTTTCTGGCTCGCGCGCAGGGGCGCGACCAGAGCTATCGCTTTCAGGATCACGAACGTTCCAACCCCACTATAAATGATGGTGGCTAACACGGCGACGAGCTGGATGCCGAGCTGCTTCGGATTGCCGAACAGCGCGCCGTCTGCCGTTCCGTTCCAGATTTTTTGCGCGAGTACTCCTGTCAGCAACGCTCCTACCGTTCCGCCAACTCCGTGTGCGGCGATCACGTCGAGCGAATCATCGAGCCGAGTGCCCGCTCTCCAGAGAATAGCGAAGTAGCTGGGAACCGCGGCGATCGCGCCAAGCACGATTCCCGATACCGGACTGACAAAACCCGCCGCGGGAGTAATCGCAACCAGGCCCACTACGATTGCGGTCGCTGCTCCGACTGCCGTTGTCTTCTTTGTGCGCGTAATGTCCAGCAGGCTCCAGACGACGAGCGTACCCATTGGGGCGAACATCGTGTTGGAGAAGGCGAGCGCCGCCGATCCGTTCGCCGCAAGCGCGCTCCCGCCGTTAAACCCAAACCATCCGAACCAGAGCAGCCCGGCGCCGAGCAAGGTGAAGGGGACGTTCTGCGGAATGATTGCCTGCCGCGCGTAGTCCTTCCGCGCGCCGAGCACGACAGCGACGACGAGCGCGGCAGCGGCGGCGTTGATATGAACGACGGTGCCGCCAGCAAAATCGAGAGCGCCGAGCTTACCGAGCCAACCTCCGCCCCACACCCAGTGTGCGATCGGCGCGTAGACGATGATCGACCACAGTGTAATGAAGGCGACGTACGGGCCGAAGCGCATGCGCTCGACGATCGCGCCGGAGATGAGCGCGGCGGTAATTACACAGAATGTCGCCTGATAGGCGGCGAACAGAATGTGGGGGATCGTTCCCTTCGCATCGAGTCCGACGCCCCTGAAGAAGGCGTTATCCAATCCACCCAGCCAGTTCCCGCCAGCCGAAAACGCGAAAGTGTATCCGATGAAAGCCCACGCGATCCCGACAAAGCCGAGCGCGACGTAACTCATCATCATGGTATTGAGCGCGTTTTTGGCTCTGACGAGTCCGCCGTAAAAGAATCCGAGGGCTGGCGTCATCACCAGCACCAGCGCCGTGGCAACCAGCATCCACGCGGTATCTGCCTGATTGATCGGGGTGGGCGTCATGTCTTCTCGATCCTCGTCACAGTTCTCCTCCAGTAACTACGGTGAGATTGCCCTGAAAACTGAGATTGCCCTGAAAACTAGAAACCCCCGCGTTCATCGATCGAAACGCGAGGGTGTTGGAATGAGCTGTACTAGCTCGCAGCGGCTCTACCCTAGGCGTTCGATCGCGCCCCACAGATTCTGTGGGAGCGGGCGATTATTGCCAGGATTTGAGGGAGAGACGATACGAGAGAGCATGACGCGGTTGGTTGCGGTTATTCTGAAGGCGCAAGAATGTCAGCGTCCCGTCATGTTGTCAAGGAATCTTTTTTGGAAACGCGAATTGAGCGATCAAATCCTGAAATGCTTGACTGCAAGCGAACTCAACTGAAGACTACTCGCCGGGACGGAACTGCAACTGAAGACTGCCTGCCGGGAGCAATCGCCGGAGCAGCTCGTGGCTGCGGGCTACGGCTGTGCGATTGCGGTTCACCGTGAAGGTCGGAACTTTGTGGCAGCATGATGCGATTTCGATTTCTCTTGCCGGCTACACTGGCGTTCTCCGCGGTTCTGGGTTGCGGAGGGTACGCGCCGGCTGCCGCTCGGGGAACTCCCGATCCGGCGCTTGCGCGCGGGGTCGCGATCGCCGATTCGCTGATTGAAAGCTCGATCGGAATACTCACTCCCGGCGCGGTGTTTCTCGTCGCGCGCGATGGACGAGTCGTCCACGAGCGGGCGTTCGGGTACGCGCAGCTCAATGATTACGAAGGACACCGGCTCGCGTCGCCGCCGGTGATGCGCACATCGACCGTGTTCGATCTGGCGTCGGTTACCAAGGTCATGGCAACGACGATGGCGACGATGATGCTCGTCAGCAAAGGGAGCATCGACCTCGATGCGCCGGTGTCGCGTTATCTGCCGGATTTTCGGGGGCCGCACCTCGACAGCATCACCGTAAGGAATCTGTTATCGCACTCATCCGGGCTCGTTCAGTGGCAGCCGCTTTACTACCACGCCGCCAACAGCGCCCAGACCTACGGGGTGATCCGCGACATGCCGCTGGAATGGGGCGTCGGTGACGCTCGGCACTACAGCGACCTCGGCTTCATGCTGCTCGGTTATATCGTGGAGCGCGTGAGCGATCAGTCGCTGGACACGTTTCTCGACGCGGAGCTTTATCATCCGCTGGGACTCCGATCGACGACGTTCAACCCGAAAGCGCGCGGCTTCACCGAATTCGCCGCGACCGAGCAGGGCAACGTCTATGAACGGCACATGGTTTACGATTCGACGTTCGGTTATCGCTACCTCGGCGATCCCACGGCCTGGAATGGCTGGCGTCAGCGCGTTCTCATCGGCGAAGTCGACGATGGAAACTCGTATTACGCGAACGGCGGCGTGGCCGGGCATGCGGGACTCTTTTCGACCGCTGCCGATCTCCGGATTCTACTCGATCTTCTGAATAATCGAGGCAGTTTCGGTGGGCGCCAATACATTCGACCTGAAGTCGTCGACGCGTTCCTTACTCTCGACAAATACGAGAATTATCTCGGGTGGCAAGCGCCCAGCTACCTGCCCGCCGGAAGTTTCTCACACACAGGCTTCACGGGCACGTACGTAGCCGGCGTTCCGCAATACAAACTGTCGATCGTGTTGCTCACCAACAGGCAGAACATGGGCACGAATCCAAAGGGGTACTTCCCGGATGTGGGGCCGCTTCAGCAGGCGGTGTCGCACGCGATCGTCGCTGTAGCAGGCGCGTCCCAGTGAAAGTTGCGCGCGAGTCAAAAGCGAAGCCGCCTCGCGTAGCGCTGAGTCTCGCCGCGATCCGTGCCGAGCTACGCAGGCTTGGGAATCCTGTGCGCGGCGTACACTCGCAACGCTTCTTCAAGACCGGACCAGGCGAGTACGGCGAGGGCGACAAGTTCCTCGGACTGACGGTGCCGGAGATGCGCGGCATTGTGCGCAGATACCGCGAGCTGGATGATGCGGCCGTGCTCGAGCTGCTTTCTTCGTCGTGGCACGAGGAGCGACTGGTGGCGTTGCTGCTGATGGTCGAAGCGTACGACCGGGGGGATGATCCACGCCGCGCCAACATTCACCGTGCCTACCTCGCGAATACCGCCCGGATCAACAACTGGGATCTGGTCGATGCATCCGCGGGAAACATCGTGGGGAAGCATCTCGAGGCGAGCGACATAGCGCTGCTCGAGCGTCTCGCACGATCGAAGAGTCTGTGGGAGCGGCGTATTGCGATCGTCTCCACCTTTCATTTCATCAAGCACAACGAGTTTCGTCCGACGCTCGAGATCGCGACGCTGCTGCTTGGCGACTCCGAGGATCTGATTCACAAAGCGACCGGGTGGATGCTGCGCGAGGTCGGAAAGCGCGATCGCACAGCTCTCGATCGGTTTCTGAAGAAGCACTACCAGCGGATGCCACGGACGATGTTGCGGTATGCGATCGAGCGGCATCCGGAGCGTGTGCGGAAGCAGTACCTGGCCGGCACGATCTAGTTTCCCCGCGAATTCGTACCTTTACCTGCACTTCAGGCGCAGGAGTCAGGGTGGGATGTCGTTAGATCTGCGTTCCGTGATTTCCGCGCTAGCATTCGGCGTGGTGCTGTCGTGCGCCAGCGGTCAACAGGCAGCGACGACAAGTGATCTACCGCAGTCACCGATGCAGGTCGATCTCACCTACCTCGCCGGCCCAGCACTCGCGGGACGGCGGGCGGGAACACCCGGAAACGATTCAGCCGCGGTCTATATAGCCAGGCGTTACCGGGATCTCGGGATCCGCGGCGCGTTCAACGACAGTTCATGCGGGCGCCCCGTGCCGTGCGAAAGGAGTTTTTTTCAGCAATTCGCCTTCCCCAGTGCCTACCCCGGCACATCCAAGCGTTTGAGCCAGAACGTCGCGGCGATCGTTCCCGGTACGGATTCCACGTTAATGGTCGAATATCTGGTTGTGGGTGCGCACTACGACCACCTTGGCCGATCGAACGACTACGCTCTGGATTCTGGGGAATTTCCCAGGATGCATCTCGGGGCGGACGACAACGGATCGGGAACCGTGGGAGTGCTGGAGCTGGCGCGGCGGCTGGCGGCACATCCTGCGCGTCGATCGATAATCTTTGCAAACTTCAGCGCCGAGGAGATGGGGCTGATCGGCTCCAATGTTTTCGTCGAAAACAGTCCCGTGCGGCGCGACTCGATAATCGCGATGTTCAATCTCGACATGATCGGCCGGCTGCGCGGCAAGCATCTCATTCTGTACCGGGGCGGCGACAACAAAAGATTCGATCGTCTCGTTGACAGCGTGGAGCGACTTCCTCCCGTGCTCGATTTCGACCTCGATCGCACACCGACATGGCGCGCGACCTCGGATGAGATTTCATTCGAGCGCGCCGGCATCCCGGTTCTCGGCTTCTTTACGGATTTTCACGCCGATTACCATCGCGCGGGCGATGTGGTTGCGCGCATCAATTTTCCGGGGCTCGAGACGGTCGTGGATCTCTCGGAGCGCGTGATCCGCGCGATTGCCGATGGGAACGAGCGGCCCCACCACGGGCGCTAGTGCGGCCGTTCCTTCATCCGGGCCCGGGTGATCCAGCCGGAAGCGCGGAAGTAGAAAAAGAATGGCAGGCCGAGTGCGATGAGAAAAAGCCCGGCCGCCGATTCAACGGGCGACGCAGTCAACGTGTTGATGACCAGCCAGAGCGCTACCAGTATGAATAGCGCGGGCACAACTGGATAACCGGGAGTGCGGTACCGGCGAGGAGAGGCGGGAAGTTTTCTTCGCAACACAAAGAGTGAAGTCCCCACCAGCGCGGTAAAGACCCAGACGGCGAAGATCACTGACGTCGTGATCTGATCGAAGGTGCCCGACAACGCGATCACGCACGCCCAGATCCCCTGAAACCAGATTGCGTTCGACGGCACGCTCGATGTCTCACTCAGCTTTGCCAGCCCACCGAAGAACAGCCCATCGCGCGCCATCGCGAACGGAACTCGCGCGTTCATCAGGGTGATGCCGTTGAGTGCCCCGATCGCCGAGATCATGAACGCCAGTGAGACGACCTGCGCACCGTAGCGGAAAAATGTCTGCGCCGCCTTGGCGGCGATGGGGAGTGCGTCCCGATACGCGGTCGAGTTGGCGGTCAGTATCTCGCTGAACGGCAATGCGTAGAAGAAGGCCAGATTCGTGACAAGATATACGAGAATCACGATCAACATCCCGAAAATCAGAGCGCGTGGGACGTTTCGCTCGGGCTTTTCGATCTCTCCCGCCACCATTGGGAGGTTCGACCACCCCTGGTACGCCCAGAGCGCGGCGAGCATCGCAGCGCCAAAGGCGCCGATTCCGGCGGGCGCGATCGTCGCCGTCACAGGCGTCTTGAGATGCTCCCACGATCCTGTACGTGAGAACAGAAATGCGCCGAGCACGATGATCGCGATTCCGCCCAGCTTGGCCACCGTCGAGGCCCATTGCACTCTGCTGCCCAGTTGGATCCCACGCGCGTTGACCCATGAGAAAAGAAGGATCACGGCGACCGCAACGACTTGCTGAATTCCGAGACGCCACGGTACAACCTGACCCAGCACGTGGAAATCGTGGGTGACAAAAACAGCGTTGAGCGGAACGAACGACGCGAGAAAGGAAGCGAGCGCGGTCGAGACCGCGGCGAGTCCTCCGCTGGCGATGAGCATCACCGACGACCAGCCAAAGAGGAACGCGGGAAGATCGCCGTACGCCTCGCGCAGGAACACGTACTCGCCTCCTGCTTCCGGCATCATTGCGCCCAGCTCCGCGTAGGTCAGGGCCCCCGCGAGAGAAAGAAGTCCGGCGGCGAGCCACGCGAGCAGGACTTTGGACGGACTTCCCACGAGCTGCGCCATCGGCGCGGTCTTGAGGAACACGCCCGTTCCGATGACAGTGAGGACGAGCGCAATCGCATCGCGAAGCGATAGCGCTCGCACGAGCTCTTTTGTCGCGGGCGTCACCGCTGGTGAGGCCGCGGCGGGCGAGGTCACTCGGGCGGGCGAACTACGTCGTGGGGTCCGGTGTTACGAATTCCGTAAGTAGGTCGCACGTACTCTTCGGTCGTCGCGATCCCCTCGGCGCGATCGAGCTCACGATTTTCGCGCTCGATGTTGTCCCGCTCTTCCTTGTAGCGTCCGTACCATTTTCGCGTGACCTCGCCCGCGAGCTCGCGATTGCCCAGTCCGAAGGCGAGCGATAGCGCAAGCGCGATCGCGCCGAAGAGAATCGCGAACGCCGTGGTCACGATCTCGGTGGCGACGCCAAGCTCCTGGAGCGCCATGAATGCCGCGAGCAGGACAACACCGCCCTTGCCAACTCGGGCCAGAGTCGGGCCGCCGTGCAGTCCACCTGCCGATGCCATGATCAGTCCGCCGACAAAGCTGCCGAGTACGATGCCGACGATCATGATGACGATCGCGGCGATGACGCTCGGGATGTAGCTCACCAGCTCCGAGAACACATTGGCGAGCGACTGGAGTCCAAGCGCGTTGGCGGCGACGAGCATCACCGCGAACATCACGAACCAGAATACGAGACTCCCGGCGACGCGCGTCGGGTTCACGCGCGAGCCCGAGCGTTCCACCGCCTCCATCACTCCGCCGCGCTCGAGGATATGATTTAGGTGGATCCGCTTCATCAGGCGGTCGGTTCCCTTTTCCAGCAGTCTCGCCAGGAGATAGCCGGCAAAGAGGATCACCAGCGCGCCGAACAGCGCGGGAACGTAGCGATAGAGCTGCTCGAAGGTGCCCTGCATTCTGTCGCTGAAGGTGAGTGTCGTCGTGGTGTCCACTAGAACCTCACATTGAGTAGGGAATGATTCCCTGGTGTGCGCGCGGCCAGTAGCGCGATGCTCGCTGAATTGAAAGTTACACGAAAGCGAGGAGGTCCGGCGTCAGGTTTGGGATGTAGATACCGTTCGGTGATGATCAGGCCAGCAAGGCCGCCACCAACGGCCAGGCCCCCGATCACATGGGGATTGTTCCGGAACGAGCTGTCGAGCGCCGCGATGCCCGCGCCCATTAGTGCACCTGCGAATGTGCCCAGCGAAAGTCTGTCGGCTTGGTCGCGATCGTGATCGTAGCGCTGAACGAGAAACCGATCGCCGGCCATCATGCCCAGAACTCCCCCGATTGTGGCGAGTGTCGCGAAGTGTGAATAGGACGCATCCCGGCTGAGCAAAGCGATGCCCGCGCCGGCCCCGAGTGCGGCCGTGGTTCCCAAAGTCGCCACGTCCCCTGCAGTGACGCTGTACCTTGCGTTCCTCGGATACAGGAGACCGATCGGGTAGCCGATAAGGCCCGACGCCAGAACCACCGCGACTTCGGAGCGGTTCGATAAACGCCGGGTGGTACAGTTCTCGACGAAAGTCACCGGATCGAAGGTGCAGCTCCGATCCCCGCGGAGGGCTTCCATTGTACCGAAAGCAATGAGCGAGCCGATGTCTGATCCGAATCCGGCCGCGACCGCATCCGCTTCTGTCATGTCGCGAGCAGCGCGAACACCGATCGCCGCACCCGTAACTCCGCCGATGAAGGCGCCCGCGTATTGAGTTTTGTTCTCGCCTTTGAACAGATAGGTGATTGCCCACCCCGCAAGCGCGCCATTAAGGCCTGCGTTGGTCGAGAGGTCGGCTTGCGGCCTCGAGATGAACATTCGCCGCGATATCTCCGACGCGGCAAAAAAGGATCCGCCGGCCACCACGAGGTACGCTGCTGACGCGCCGGCGTCGTTGCCTCCAATGGCGCCCGCGAATGCCGGACCATAGACCCCAATGCCGAGAAGGGTCTGCCCTCTGATGAATGCGTTCCGGGCATCAGTGCGCGCCATGATTGTCTCACGCGGCAGTCTCGAAACGACCGCGCGTATCGCGTCGCGGTCAATGCCGCTGAGCGCATATCGTTCGACCACGCCTGTTCTTCGCGTTACCGCGAGAACGTAGGTCGAATCGTTGGCCGTGAAGAGGCGCGCCTCCGTGAACTCGCCCGAGACGGGCCACCACGGTGTGCGCAATGCGGCTCTGTCAGCGAGAAATGGGGTCATCACGATGACTAGCCCGGCGCTGTCGAACGGAACGGGTCGCTCGATGATCTGCGCATTGATTCGCGAAACGGACAAAGACAACAAGGCGCCAATTGTGACGAGGCGTCGAAGTGAGATCATCTTGAGTCGGTCGGATGTCTGAGTGGAAAAGACAGGGCGTTGTAAACTATCGAACTGCCATTTGGGCCACTGAGCTCTGGCATCCCTTCAGTTGTCATCGAGCTAGGTCCTGGTTCCGCGATGGATGTCGAAGATCGCGCTGCGACGGCATTTGCCGCAAATGAGCCAATCCCGCTGCCGTGCGTAGCCGAGGCCGAAGGATCCGCCGCCAATCTCGCGGCGCGTCATGGACACGGCGCAGCGGGGACAGAGGGGCATCTTTCCGGACGTGAACTCGTCCCGTATCTGTTGCAGCTCGCTCGCGGAATACTGCGCCAATCCCTTGTCGGCGGCAGCATCGTCGCCTGCGCCTTTCGCATCATCCGCGGCCATCAGTCCGGAATCCGGACCACGATCTTTCCGAACTGCTGTCCACTCTGGAGGCGTTCGAACGCCTGGCGTCCCTGCGAGATGTCGAACACAGAATCCACGAGCGGCAAGAGCTTCCCATCGGTGAATTCGCTTGCCACAGCGTCGAACTCGGAATCGCTCCCCATCGTCGAGCCCATGATGTCCCACTGGTACCAGAACAGGCGTCGCACATCCATCTGCACCATCGGCCCCGACGTCGCTCCGCATGTCACCAGCCTGCCCCGGCGCCCGAGCGCGCCGAGTGACTGCGCCCACGTCGCTTCGCCAACGGTGTCGAGCACGACATCGACTCCGCGCTTGTTCGTGCGTACCCTGATCTCCTTCCCCACGTCCGTCGCTGAGTAGTTGAGCACGTTGTCGGCGCCAAGCCCGCGGGCGAGCGCCAGCTTCTCGTCGCTGTGGGACGTGACCCACGTCGTCGCGCCGATCGTCCGCACGATCTCGAGGGCGGCGAGCGCTACCCCGCCACCGATTCCCCAGATCAGCACGTTGTCTGTTTTCTTCACACGAGCGCGATTCACGACCATCCGCCACGCGGTGAGCGTGGACAGCGTGAACGCTGCCGCCTGTTCGACTGGCCTGTCTTTCGGAATGCTGCGCGCGTTTCGCGCCGGAATCACGATGTATTCGGCAATGGTGCCAGGCGAGTGCTCGCCGAGCAGCCGGAAATTCACGCAGGCCGACTGCTCGCCGGCGTGGCAGAATTCGCAGGTATGGTCGCTGAGGCCCGGGTTGATGATGACGTGGTCCCCGACCTTGAGCTTGTTGTCCGAGGTTCCGCTGAGGTCACCGATCGCGTCGATGACGCCGGTAGCGTCAGCGCCGAGAATCCAGGGCGGGATGATCTTGACTCCCGGCATTCCGCCGACGACGAACAGATCCAGATGGTTGAGCGCCGCCGCTTTGACGCGGACGCGGATCTCGCCGGGCCTGGGCTCCGGCTTCGGCAGATCGGTGCGGTACTCGATCTGGTCGAGCCCGCCGTGCGCGGAAATGGTGAGTCCTCGCACGCGTTTATCGGAGCGTTATATTCAGACGGAACATTGCAAGACTGCGGGATTGCGGCGTAAGGTCGCCGGGTTAGAGCCCAAAACGACGGTTTTGTGACCATGCTGCGTGACGCAGCCGGAAGATACCGACTTTGATTTCCATTCGCTCCGGATCAGTCTGAATGCTCCCCATAAAGGTCCCACCTCTAGGCGAATCGATCGTTGAGGCCACCGTTTCGCGGTGGCTCAAAAAGGAAGGCGATGTCGTAGCCGCTGGCGACACGCTGGTCGATCTCGAGACCGACAAAATCACGGTGGAAGTCCCGGCCCTCAAACCCGGCAAGCTCACCAAGCGGAACAAAAAGGAAGGCGAGATCGTGCACGTCGACGACGTGCTCGGCGAGCTCGATGAGACGGCGGTCCCGGCCACAGTGGGCGCGGCACAAGCCTCGGCTCCGGCAGCAAGTGCTCAGGCTCCTGCTCCAGCAACTGCAGCTTCGACGCCCGCGCCTTCAGTCCCCGCGCCCGCGCGCAGCGCGCCATCGCCCGCACCTGCTCAGGCGGAAAGCGTCAAATCCTCGCCCGCAGCCAGGCGTGTCGCCGACGACCGTGGAATCGACATCGCCGCGATCGCGGGAACCGGGCGGGGCGGAGTCGTGTCGAAGCCCGACGTACTGGCGGCTCCGGCGGCTACCGAGCGCGCCCCAGTTGCCCCATGGGCATCGACTCCAGCATCCAGCGCGCCTCCGCGCGGTGGAAATGGAACGACTTCCGGCGAACGTGAGACGCGCG
>Ga0310810_10006441_pt1 | contig 13273 bp, 17 predicted proteins | sample NCmetagenome_FD_207641 | JGI IMG/M metagenome (GOLD analysis project Ga0310810, IMG submission 207641) | Soil microbial communities from experimental microcosm in Duke University, North Carolina, United States - NC | ecosystem: Engineered > Artificial ecosystem > Soil microcosm > Unclassified ... | reverse complement strand
AGACCATGGCGGTGCCGAGGCCCTGGAGCACGGCGCCGAAAATCCAGGCGGCATAGCTGGGCACCAGCACGGTCAGCCAGATTCCGCCGGCCTGCACGATCATGCCCCAGGCGATGAGGCCCTTGCGTCCCCAGCGGTCGGAGAGGGGGCCGGTGGCCACCTGCAGCAGGCCCCAGACGGCCGGGTAGACGGCCTTGACGGTCCCGATGCGCTCGATGGGCAGCCCGTACGCGGCAAAGAAGAGCGGATAGAGGCCCCAGGACATGCCGTCGTTGAGGTTGTTCACGAGGCCGGCCTGGCACGCGGCGAAGAGACTCAGGTTCCCGGCGCTGGTTACCCAGAAGATCCGCCCGAGCCCGGGGGGCCGCGGGCCGACGGGGGCGCTCGGCGCCTCGAGCGCGACGTGCCCGCGCGTCTCGCGGATCACCACCACGGAGAGCAGCAGCCCGATGATCGCGATGCCGATGCCCAGGTAGAACGGCTGCCGGAGGCCCGAGTGGGCGGCGATGTAGCCGCTGACCCACGACATCGCGCCCACGGCGAAGTAGCCCGCGAACTCGTTCAGCCCGAGGGCGAGGCCCCGGCGCCGCGGCCCCACCAGATCGATCTTCATGATGACGGTCATCGACCACGCCATCGCCTGGTTGGCGCCGAGCAGCACGTTGGCGAGATCGATCCACCACCAGGCCGGCGCCATGATGATGAGAAAGGGGACCGGCAGGGCCAGGAGCCAGCCCACGACGAGGATCGGCTTGCGGCCGATCCGATCGGAGAGCCGGGCGGCGACGAGGTTGATGATGGCCTTCGTGATCCCGAAGCTCACGATGAACGAGGTGATCGCGGTCTTCGAGGTGAGCCCGAACTCCTGCTCGCCGAGGAGCGGGAGCACCGTCCGCTCGAGCCCCACCATCCCGCCCACGAAGGCGTTGAGCAGGACGAGGAGGGAGAACTGGGGCAGGTTCTCCCGGAGGCCCAGCCGGGGCGGGCTCACGCCTGGCCGAGGTTCTGGCGGCGGTGCTCGGCGAAGGCCTCGGGCTGGGGCGGCAGGTCGGCGAGGACGAAGCGGACGAACTCGGCCTTCGAGGGGAACTGGAGCGCCGGGTTGAACCGGCGCTCGAAGCCGATGGTGGACCCGGGCTTGCCGCTCAAGCCCTTGCCGCAGGCCGAGCCGCCGAAGTGCGCCGGAAAGACCTCGAGGTGGTCGGGGAGCTCGAGGAGCCGGCGATAGAGGCTGTCATAGAGCTGCTCGGCGAGCCGGGCCTCCGCGCCGTGCCCGAGCAGATCGGGCCGGCCGACGCCGCCGGCGAAGAGGGTATCGCCGGTGAGCACGAACCACGGCTCGGGCCCCCGCGTCCGATCGGTCACCACGAGGCAGACACCGTCCGGCGTGTGGCCGGGCGTGTGCAGCACGGTGATCCGGACGTTGCCCAGCTCGTGCTCCTCGCCGTCCTCCAGAGGCACGTGCGCGAACTCGACGGGCGCCGAGGCGTGGACGAGCACCGGCGCGCCGGTGACGACCGCGAGCCGCCGGGCGCCCGACACGTGGTCCGCCTGCACGTGTGTCTCGAAGATGTGGGTGATGCGCATGTTCTTCTCCGCGGCCGCCTCGACATAGGGCTCGATCTCGTGCTGTGGATCCACCACAGCGCAGCTGGCTGCGCCCCCTCAGCCGAAGAGGTAGCTGGCGCAGCCGGTCTTGGGAGCGAGGAACTGTCGAAAGATCATGAGTGCCCTCCCTGCCGCCCGTCCATGGGGCGGCTCGCTGGGTGCACTCTTACGCGGCCGGGGCGATAAGCGCCAATACCGTTTTCTTAATGGAGCGATAAGGCTAGACTTACCGCCATGACGCTCCGTCAGCTCGAGGTGTTCCTCGCCATCGCCCGGGCCCAGGGGTATCGGCGCGCGGCCGAGACCCTGCACACGAGTCAGCCCGCCCTCTCCCAGCACATCCGAGAGCTCGAGCGGGAGCTCGGCGCGCGGCTCTTCGACCGGCTCGGCCGAGGGATCGCTCTGACAGAGGCGGGCCGCGTGCTCGAGGAGCGTGCCCGGCGCGTCTTCGCGACCCTGGCCGACGTCCGCGAGGCGGTCGGGGAGCTTCAGGGCCTGCAGCGCGGCTCGCTGCTGATCGGCGCCAGCACGACACCGGGCGTCTACGTGCTGCCGGCGCTCATCGGCCGGTTCCGCCGCCGGTATCCGGGCATCCAGCTGCGACTCCGGATCGCCAACTCGCGGGTGATGGAAGAGGCGGTCCGCGCGCACGAGCTCGATCTCGCGGTCGTGGGTGGGCATGGGCTCGCCCCCGGGGAAGAATGCCTCGCGGCGGGCCTTGTGGATGAGCTGGTGCTGGTGGTGGGCCGGCGCCATCCCTGGGCGCGGTCCCGGGAGGTGGCCCCGGCGCGGCTCGCCGAGGAGCCGCTGCTGGTGCGCGAGGAGGGCTCGGCCACCCGGCAGGTCACCGAGCGCACACTGGAGCGGGCGGGGGTGCGCTGGCGGGTCGGCATGGAGCTCAACCACACCGAGGCCATCAAGCAGGCGGTGATGGCCGGCCTCGGCGTCGCCTTCGTGTCGGTGCATGCGGTGCGTGGCGAGGTGGCCAGTCACCGCCTGGCCGCCATCCGGCTCCGGGGTGTGCGCATCCGCCGGCACTTCCACGCCATCCACAGCGAGGCGCGGACCCTGTCGGTGGGGGCCCGGGCCTTCGTGGCCATGCTCGTAGAGCAGGCCGCGGTGTCGCCGGGGCGGGCCCGGGCCCGCTCCGTGATGGGGTAGGTTGATACTGCCGTAGCGATACGAGAAGGAGGACAAGGACATGAGACAGGCACAGCGCGCATTCGTCGGGATCATTCCATGGCTCTGGCCCACTCTGGCCGCGGCGCAAGACCGTCCATACGGGTGGGGGCCGGGCATGCATCCGATGTGGGGAATGTGGGGGGTGTGGGGTATCGGGATGATGTTGATGATGCTGGTCTTCTGGGGCGTGATCGTTGTCGGCTTCGTGCTGGGGATTCGCTGGCTGATGGCCCAGGGCCGGGAACCGCGCCGAACCGACGCAGCGCTCGACATCCTCCGGCAGCGTTACGCGCGGGGCGATATCAGCAAGGAAGAGTTCGAGGCGAAGAAGAAGGATCTTGCGTGAACCGTCCGAACAATCCGCCGGGGCAAGCAGACCGCGCCGCCGTCGTGCGGGCAGGGCGACGGCTTCAGTACGCCACGATGGCTTGGAACGCTGCCGAGTGCGTCGTGGCGCTGACCGCCGGATTCGTCGCGGCCAGCATTGCCCTCGTAGGGTTTGGCTTCGACTCGGCCATCGAGGTGACGAGTAGCGTCGCGGCGCTGTGGCGCCTGTGGCGCGACCATGACGAGGCCCGAAGGGAAGCATCGGAGCGCCGAGCGATGCACATCATCGGCGTCTGCTTCCTCCTGCTCGCGGCCTACGTGCTCTATGACGCCATCGGGGCGCTCGTCGGGGGGAAGGCCCCCGACCACTCGACGGTGGGCATCGTGCTCGCCGGACTCTCGCTGATCGTCATGCCGCTGCTGGTCCACTACAAGCGGCGGGTGGCGAACCGGCTCCGCAGCGGGGCGCTCGAAGCCGAGGCCCGGCAAACGCAAGTCTGTGCCTGTCTCTCGGCGATTCTGCTCGTCGGCCTTGGCCTGAACGCGTGGCTCGGCTACTGGTGGGCCGATCCGCTTGCGGGCCTCGCGATGGCGCCGATCATCGCCTGGGAAGGCCTTGAGGCGGTTCGCGGGCGCACCTGCTGCGAGGATTAACTCACGCCAGCGCAGCGTGTCACCCGCGGCTGGTCCTGGTTGCCTGATCGGCCGCGATGGTCTTCAACGAATCCTGTTCCAGTGTCAGCACGTGCTTGGCCACTACGCGATAGGTCCACTCGCCGGGTGCCGTCTCGCGGTTGAATTGCTCGTCGGTCAGCCCGATGAGTGAGCCGATGAGACGCGCGCGCTCTTCGAGCCACTCGGCCAGGAGCCGTTGCATCCGCGAGGCCGTGATTCGCGATTCGTAGCGTGCTTCCAGGATCTGGCCCGTGTGGATCTTCTCGTGGTCGATGTCATTCGTGATCAGCGTCCACAAATCCTTCCCCTGCGCGCATGCGTGCGACGACGCCGTCGTCAGCTCGCGGTCGGAAGCCTCGAGCAGGGCGTCCATCGTCGCCATCGTCTGGGTCATCAACTCGCGGATTGCCTCTCGGACCGTCGCTGCCATGTGGGCCTCCTGTTGTGGGTGGGGGGCACGGCCGACTATCGCACAAAGCCGTCGTCCAGGTTGGCCTCGCGCGCCTCCTGCCCTTGCCCCGGAGGAATGTTCTTGACTGACCTGGTCGGTCATGTATAGCATCGGAGCCATGCCACGCAAGATTCCCGAGTCGCGCTTCCAGGATCTCATCGACGCGGCGACGCGTGTCTTCATCGCCCAGGGGTATCGACACACGCAGATGGGTGACGTGGCCGACGCGATGGGCGTTGCGAAGGGTACCGTCTATCTCTACGTGGAGAGCAAGGAGGCCCTCTTCGATGTCGTGCTCCGGTCGGCTGACGTCCCCCGCCCGATCGCCCTGCCCCCAAGGCTTCCGGTCCGCACACCCGCTAGCGGCCGGACGCTTCGGTGGGTCAAGGACCGGCTCGCCGAGCAGCCGACGAGCCCGACGCTCCGGGCCGCGCTGCGTCGGCACGCGAGGGCCGGGGAGGCCGGCGAGCTGGCCAGGATCCTGGGCGAGGTCTACGAAGCCATGGCGCGGAACAGGACCGGCATCAAGCTCGTCGATCGCTGCGCGATCGAATACCCGGCGCTCGCGAAGATCTGGTTCACGCAGGGGCGCGAGGCGCTGTTGAGCCAGCTGACGCAGTACTTCGAACAGGGCATCCGTGCGGGGTCGTTGCACCCGGTCCCGGACCCGGTCGTGGCCGCCCGGCTCATGATTGAGACGCTGGTGTTCTGGGCTGTTCACCGCCACTGGGATCCGTCCCCGCAGCCGGTCGATCCGCGAGTGGCGCAGGACACGGTGGTGCAGATGCTGGTCGGAGCCTTGAGCAACGATGTGCACGCGTGAACGCCCGGCTTCCAAGACCGGGGAGACCGTATCCGATCGACGGAGAGCTGGCCCTGCATTAAGGAGGCGGCCGATGGGTTTCTATAGCAAGTACGTGTTGCCGACGCTCACCGACCTCGCCATGCGGAGCCACACGCTCCGCCCGGAGCGGGCGCGCTGGGTGCCGCTGGCGAAAGGTGTGGTGCTCGAGATCGGGGTAGGTTCCGGACTCAATCTTCCGATGTACGGCCGAGAGGTGCGGAAACTCTATGCGCTCGATCCCTCGGAGGGGCTGCTCCGGATGGCCCGCTCGCAGGCGGCGCGCGTATCGTTCCCGGTGGAATTTCTGTTCCGGCCGGCGGAGGCCGTTCCTCTCGGGGAGGCGTCGGTCGACTACGTTGTCACAACCTGGACCCTCTGCACGATCCCGGATCCGGTGGCAGCGCTCCAGGAGATGCGTCGCGTGCTGCGGCCAGAGGGTCGGCTGATCTTCGTCGAGCATGGGCGCTCGCCCGATCTGGCAGTCGTCCGATGGCAGGACCGGCTCACGCCGCTCTGGCGGAGGGTGGCGGGCGGCTGCCACCTGAACCGGCCGATCGACCGGCTCCTGCGATTGGGTGGGTTCGAAGTTTTGGAGATGAACCGGGGCTACCTCGCGGGGCCCCGGATGGGCGGGTACCTCTATCGGGGCATGGCCCGACCCGCCCGTGCCGGGCGAATCCTAGACACGAACACGTGGACCAAGAAGGGAGTCGCATATGGTGCGTGATCATAAGGTCGGGTGGGCCGGTGGGCTGTCGGCGGGTTCAGCGTTCCTCTGGGTTCTCTGACCGGCGACGCTCCTGACCGCTGCGCTCGGGGCGCTTGGCGTGGCGAGCGGAGCCATCGCCGCCAGGATGGCGGCGCTGCAGATCGTCCTGATTCCTGTGTCGGTCGCTTCACTCGCCCTCGGGCACTACTTCGCGTACCGTCAAGGCGCTGGGGGGCGCGGGCAGAGTCTCATGCTCTGGATCGCTACGCCGGTGTCTTTGGCGCTCTGGGTTGTGCCGTGGATGCTCCGGTGAACCGGGGGCGGGCAGAACTTGCTCAAGTGAGTCCTCGTTCGAAGGACGCAACAGGTTCCGCACCTGGCCGCACTCTTGACGGCTGCCCGCGCCCGGCGCACTATCGGTCGCGACCCGAATCTGCCTTTGTCCGCGGTGTGAGGGGGTCTTCCTGGATGGTCCGCGCCTGATAACGGCCTTCACGTCTCTTGTGCGCCAAATTGATAGCCTGTTCCTTGTTTCCGTCAAGCAGGGCCCGCGGGGTCAGGCGGCGCGTGCGGTGAGCAGCGTGACGAACCAAATAGGAGGGATGACATGACGACCCCGAATCCCGGGCTGAAACAGGGTGCGGTACTGATGGTGATCGCGGCCCTGGCCTTCATCGGCTACGCAGTGGTATTTTTCATTCGCAATTTTACCTCCACCGGCTTCGAGCTGGGCGTGGACACGCTGAACGGCGTCACGCGGGACCAACTGAACGCCCTCAATCCGGCGATCGTCCACTACATCGGGCATCTGCATGTGGCCACGGCCGGTTTCATCGCGGGCACGGGCATCGCCGTGGCCGCGCTGTCCTGGTACGGCGTGGCACGCGGGGAAATGTGGGCCTGGGTGGCCGCCGTGGTCGCGGCCGTGGTGGCACTGGCCGTTGCGCTGCCCTACCACTACACGGGCACCTTTCAGTTGAATTGGGTGACCCACCTGGGTCCGATCTATCTGGCTACTCTCATTTTCGTTGTGGGCGCCCTGATATCGCTGCGCGCGATGGCCCGACGCTGAGGCACCCGGCGGGGCCCGGTGGCCCGGCGCCATGGAGGACTCTGGAGCGCTCCGCCCGGGGAGGCTCTGGACCACCGGGGGCCGCCGGGCGGGCGATAATTATTTCTTACGAGGTTTGGTGGCCGTCCCTCTCAAGCCGCAGACAGGGGGTTTCAGGCGGTGACATCGAGCCGGAACGCCAGCGACCTGCTTGCCCGCTGGTTGCGGGCCTGCGCAACGCGTCTAGATCAAATCGACCTCGAACCTGAGCGTCTTTGATATCGGTGGTTGCGGGCCCCCGCAACCATCAAGTCGTCGAAATCAAAGGGGCCGACGTCAGTCGGCCCCTTTGGTGTCTTCGCTGACTATGAAAGATTTCGACCGTTCGGTGCGCGGAGGCGCCGTGACGGCGTCCCTCCAGAACGAAATCGCGCTTTGGCGGGCCCTTCAGGATCGCCGAGAGCCCGCGTCTCCGAGCGCCACTTCATAGGGCACGCTGAGCACCCGAAAATCCGACCAATGACGCGGATTGCGGCGGCGCCTTGGGTTTCTCGGCGATTTGGATCAACGACCCAATGGGCCGGGGTTCTGCGATGCGGTGCGGTGCAGACTGGTGCATCATGGTGTAAGATTCGAGCTATGGCTGAGACAGAGCGAACAATTCGTCAAAGCGTTTCGATCCCTGCAGGCATCGTCAAGCGTGTCCGCACATTGGCCAGGACGCGGAAAACGAGCGCCAATCGAGTGCTGGTCGATTTGATCGAGGCCGGTCTGCAATCCAAAGAGGCCGAGAAGGAACGATTCTTCTCGCTCGTCAGTCGACTCACCGAGTCTTCGGACGCTGCGGAGCGGCAGCGGTTGAAAGAAGAACTCGCGCGGATGACCTTCGGCAGTTAATGCCGAAGATTCGGTGGACCGATCTTCCCGCAGATCTTCGCCAGCACCTCTTCGATCGAGTCGTGGATCGCCAGATATCGGCTGAGGATCTCTACAAGCTCAAGCTGTGGCGTGAGTCCGAGCCGCAGGCGCCGGCCGGTCTCTGGTACAAGGACTTCGGGTCGTTCAAGATTTGTGGCGAAGGCGAATTACCCAAGACATTCCTCTTGAAAGGACAGGCGGCGAAGGGCCAGTCGTTGTAGATGCCTGGAACCATGACTCGCTGGGAGTTCACTCGTCGCTTTCGGCGCGGCGCCTTCGGCTGGAAGTTGCAGCCGGCGATCGAGCGCGTCAGGCAAGCCGTGAGCGAGATCAATCGCGTCGCCCGGCGCGACCCAATCTTGGCCGCCGAGGGGGCGGTGCTGTTCCTGGAACGCGTGTCACCTGCACTCGAGCACGTGGACGGTTCCTCTGGCGCAATCGGCACCGCGGTGAACCGTGCGGTCGCCGAGCTCGCGACCGTCATCGCCGAGGCGCCCGCGGACACGAGGACGCGCGAGATGTGGCTCGAGCGCCTCTGGGAGGCGCACGCGCACGACGAGATCCCGTACATCGAGCGGCTCGGGGACTTCTGGGGCGAACTCTGTGTGTATTCGGAAATTGCCTCGGCGTGGGCCGATCGCCTCGTGCCGATCGTGGAGATGGCGTGGAGCCCGGATCCGAAGCGGCGCGGATTCTTCCACGGCACGACCGCGTGCCTCAGTGCCCTGTTGCGCGCCAAACGCTACGACGCACTCCTTGCCCTTCTCGAGAAAGACCCGCGCCCATGGTGGGTCTATCGGCAGTGGGGCGCGCGTGCACTCGCCGCGCTCGGCCGTGTCGATGAGGCGGTTCACTACATGGAAGCGCTGCGTGGATTCGACGACAACGCGATCGCCATCGCGGGCGTGTGCGAGGAGGTCCTCCTCGCGGCCGGTCGGGTCGAAGAGGCGTACCGGCATTACGCGATCGAGGCGACTCGCGGGACGTCATACCTCGCGACGTATCGGGCGCTCGTCCGGAAGTACCCGCTGAAGCAACCGGGCGACTTGCTCACCGATCTCGTCGCGACGACACCGGGCGACGAGGGGAAGTGGTTCGCCACGGCGAAGGAGGTGGGACTCTTTGACGAGGCGATCCGGCTCGCGAATTCGTCTCCGTGCGATCCGAAGACCGCGACGCGCGCTGCGAGAGATTTCGCTGACGGACGCCCGGAGTTCGCGGTCGAGGCGGGGTTGGCCGCGCTTCGCTGGCTCGTCGCGGCTCATGGCTACGAGATCACGGGCGCCGACGTGTGGGCCGCCTACGCGAACACGATGAAGGCGGCCGAGAAGCTCGGGCGAGCCGGAGAGGTTCGAGACAAGGTCCGGACGCTCGTCGCGAGTGAGACGCTCGGCGAGCGATTCGTCACGCGGATTCTTGGTCGAGAGCTTGGTCTGTGACGGCGAGCGCTCGGCCCCGATGGACGGAATCCACGCGCATGTCAATCACGTCTCGGGTTCACGATGCGCCGAAACGTCGAAGGGCGTACGTCGAACGGCGGAAGTGCCGCGGAAGCTGTCGCGGCTGCACAAGCCGGAGACGATGTCGCTCGAAGCGTGGCAGATCGTGCTGCGCCGGCAAGTGGGCCGCGAGGAGACGTTCACGCTCACGAACGTTGGAGAGACCAACCCATCTTCTCGGAGTTCCACGTCACCAATCCGAAGAGCCGGAACACCTACCGGTTCGTCATTCGCGGCAGCAGCCCCGGCACCAATGTCTGCTCGTGTCCCAACCTCGCGACGAATACGCTCGGCACCTGCAAGCACGTCGAGTTCGTTTCAGAAGAAGTCGAAGAAGGGCATAGCGAGGCCGAAGAAGGGTATCGACTTGATCCGGCAGTGAGGCGAAGTCCTAAGCTTGCTGGATAGCGAGACGGGGATGCACTCTTGCTTGGACTCAAAACCCAAGCTCGCCGGCTGGCGCCGGCGGCAAGAGGAGGCATCCCGGTGGAGACGAGAATACCGGCCTCGGAGCGGACAAGCCAGAAACTCAGTGAGCTGCTGACCCAGGGCGTCGCCGAGGGCGACGCGCGGAGCGAACTGATCAGGCTCGCGGTCCGGAAGATCGTCGAGGAATCGCTGGAAGCCGAGGTGGCCGGGGCCGTGGGGCGCGGTTACTACGAAAGCGGCGCCGTCCCGGGCGCCGGCTATCGCAACGGTTACCGGTGTGGACGGCTCCGCACCGCCGAGGGCCCGATCGACTACGGCGTGCCGCAGGTGGCCGGGCATCAAGCAACCGCACGTCTCCAAGGGCCTCGGGAACGCCACCCGAGGCGTTTCGTGTCTTCGCCCAGGTTTCGTTCGGGGTCACGCAGGTCGCGCGCCATTGCCTCCGGGGATCGGCTGCTTGAGGATCTTCGTCTCGACCTCGTACGCGCCGGTTGGGTGAGCCCAGCTCCATGTCCGCGGTGTGGGCCGCGACACCCGGCCAGTTTCCGCGGAGTCACCGGCGGGGACCAGAACTCGGCACGCACCGGATCCCACACGACGAATCGCAGCGCGCTCAGTCACGCGACATGGTGAGCGTGACAGGCTCCTCCAACTCGCGCTCGGGGTCGAACTGCGAACGCCGGGTGAGATTCAAGTTGAAGCCGTAGACGTGGAGCGACACTGTCACATCATCGCTGTCGTTCTGCACGCTGTGAATCGAGTCCGGCAGCATCATGACGACGTCGCCGGGACCGACCGTGGTCTCGCCGACTCTACGAAGCTTGGCGTGGCCCGGCCGCGAGCCGTCGTCCGCGCGCGCCCACACGACGTTGCGCTCGCGGCCTCGCACGCCGGCGACGACGGCCCAGGTGCCGTGATTGTGGGGCGCGACACCTCGATGCGAGGCCCACGCCGCCACGAAGACCATCAGCGAGTGATCGGGCTCCTCGTGCAAGACGTGAATGCCGAAGCCCTGGTTTATGTCGGGCTCGGCGTGCTGCGGCGCGAGCCAGGTCGGCGTGACGGCCAGCGCGTGCACGAGTGGCCTGAGCCGGCTCGTGATTTCGCGCGGGTCGCGTGTCTCCCCGGTGATTTCCCGCAGGTCCTTCACGAACCGATCGAGCGTGTAGCCCATTGTCATCACCTGGCTCACTGCGATTCGAGGAATGACTTCGCGCGCTGGATTTCCGGGCGCTCGGAGTCCATCTCGCGCGTCAGGGTGACGATCTGCGTGTGGTACGCCCGCGCCTTGTCGGCCTTGCCCACGGCCTCCGCCGCGCGCGCGGCACCGTCGAGATCGCGCTGGCGGTTACGGGCGGCGTTGAGCGACGCCTCGAACTCCACGGCGGCGACGATCCAGTTCTTCCGAACCATGGCGTCCTCCATGAGCGGTCGATTGGCCGCTACAGTAGCTATCGCGGATCCATGCTGTCCAATGCCGGCTTGTTCTGCTATTGATAACAAGCGGACATGGATCTCCGTCAGCTGCGCTCGTTCGTCGCGATTGCCGAGGCCGAAAGCTTCTCCGGCGCCGCGGCGCGGCTGCACGTCACGCAGCCGGCATTGTCGCGGCAGATCCGGGACCTGGAGGCCGAGCTGGGCGTGCGGCTGTTCGACCGCTCGAGCCGCCGCGTGCGCCTCACCCCCGAGGGCGACGACGTGCTCCGACACAGCCGCGACGCGCTGGTAGGGATCGACGCCCTCCGCGAGCGCGCGCGCTCATTGAGCGGCGGACGCGTCGGCATCCTTCGGGTTGGCGCCACGCCGCAAGTTCTGGAGAGCGTGCTGTCGGATTTCCTCACGCGATACCGGCGCATGCATCCGGACATCGAGGTGCAACTCGTCGAAGACGGCGCGGTGACGATTCTGCGGCTCGTCGAGGAAGGCCAGGTACAGATCGGCCTCGGCGTGCATCCGGTCCGCGAGCCATTGCGCGCCCGGGTGCTCTTTCCTGCCCGCATCGTCGCGGTCATGCCGACGTCGAGCCCGCTCGGACGGAAACGTACGGTAGCGCTGGGCGATCTCACAAGCCAGCGCCTGCTGGTACTCCGGCCGACCTTCGCGACGCGCCAGATCCTCGACGGTGCCTTCCAGGCCGCGCGCATCCATCCGCACGTTGCGCTCGAAAGCGGCGACCCGCACTGTCTACTGAAACTCGCCGCGGCCGGCCACGGGGTGGCGATCGTGCCGTCCACTCTGCTGCTCCCACGCGAGGGGGTCCGGCTCGCGCCCATCGTTGACGACAACGTTTCGCTCGGCTTCTGGGTCGTTGTCGCTTGGGACGCGCGCCGCTTTTTCCCGCCGTACGGCGAGCGCTTCATCGCCAACCTGGTCGATCACACGCGGCGCTCCTATCTGGGCGATCGATTCGATCGGACGGCTCCGGCGCTCCGTCCGATCGACCCCGCACGAGCAGGGGAGTCACTCGCGCGCGGGCTGTTGGTGACGTCACACCCAGACTTGACCCGGGAATTACCCAGGAAGTTGCTCCCAACGAGGGCCAAAGAGACCCAAAGGCGCTTACGTTACAAGCGGTAATTTACGAGGCGTTGTTTGTGGCGCGTTGGCTCCATCGACGATTTGAAAAGGGCTCATAACCCACTGCACCGGGGTTCGAGCCATCCACGGCGACGAAACAAATCGGGCACGCTCCGGCCAGCCGGTGCGGCGGCGGGGCCATGACCGGGCACTTTGCCGCTGCGATCACTTCACCGGCACGGTCAGCGGCGGCCCCTCGGGCCCAACCTGGAACAGGATGAACTTCAGCCGCGCCGAGGTACTGGAATTCTTCATGATCATCGGTTTGCCGGGAAGCTGATGGATCACTTGCCCCGCCGTGCCGGTTCGTACCTGGCCTTCCGTCTCCATCGCTCCCGAACCCTCCACGATGTACAGGAACATGTGCCCCGTGTGCTGGTGCACGGGGGTGGCCCAGCCGGGCGGAACATCATACTGACGCACGCTAACGACTTTCGGGTCGTCCACTACCAGACGCTCCTTGAAGACGTCCGTGATCTGGGCCTTGTCTTGAGCAGGAGCGGCGTGGGGATGGCCGGCCACCAGCGCGACGCCGAACAGCACCATCAACGTAGTGGGGATCGATTCACGCATTCGCTGCCTCCATTTCAGGGTCGATCGAGGGGCTTCGCGAGGATCGAGTTACCATTGGGCTCTCGGCAGCAGGTCGACCGGGAGGTGCCGACGATCACGACGACGGCCGCGAGCAGGGTGGTCGGAAGCATCGTCCGTGGCATATGAGCCTGCATGGTCGCACACTAGAGGAGAGTCTCGGCGGACGTCCTGCAGGTGGGCAGAAGAAATGCTGAAGAAAAGCTGAAGGCCTCGGTGAGCCGGTCGGGGAAGATTTACAAGTTCGGGCGCTTCCAGCTCGACAGCACCGGAAGTCACGGCCGCCAACGCAAGACGGCGCTCGGTTGTCAAAGCGGCGGTGGCGAATGCGAGCGTCGCCATAGTCGCTGGCTAAGAGTAGTTGACGTCCGTCGGCCAGGCACGCCGCGACACCCTTATCGTTAAGCCTTCG
>Ga0310810_10006440_pt1 | contig 13274 bp, 11 predicted proteins | sample NCmetagenome_FD_207641 | JGI IMG/M metagenome (GOLD analysis project Ga0310810, IMG submission 207641) | Soil microbial communities from experimental microcosm in Duke University, North Carolina, United States - NC | ecosystem: Engineered > Artificial ecosystem > Soil microcosm > Unclassified ... | reverse complement strand
GGGCCCGGAGCTCCGCGTACTCTCCGTGTCGGGAGACACGCGCCGCAGCGACCGCGCCGGCGGACCGCTGGCCTCGCCCACGTGGGCGCCCGGCGGCGCGATCGCGTGCATCGTCACCGGACACGGCCGCAGCCGCATCACGCTCCCGTGCGGCGGCGCCGCGCTCCAGGCGTCTCCGGACGCCGACGCGTACGGCCCCCTGGCGTTCTCGCCCGACGGCGCGACGATCTACGCGGCGTTCGCCAACGCCGGCGGCACGGTGGATCTCTGGTCGGTGCCCGTGAACGGCGGACGCGCGCGCCAGCTCACGGCGTTCTCGCGCGACAGCTACGCGCCGAGCGTGGCCGCCGACGGCTCCATCGTCTTCAAGGTGCAGAGCTATCGGACGCACGTGGCGGCCGTCGCCGCCGCGGGCGGGCCGGTGCGTCCCCTTGCGACGTTCCAGAGCGAGACGCCATCGTGGGATCCCACCGGCCGCTGGCTGGGCGTTACCTACGGCACGTGGCGCCGGATTCCGGACGATGCGAAGTATCCGGACATCGCGCAGGACACGGGCATCATCGCCTTCGATCCCGATCGGCCCGCGGCGCACGTCACGCGCGTCGTGCACGACTCGGCGTCCGAAGATCAATCGCTCTGCTGGTCGCCGAACGGCCGCTGGATCGCGTTCCACTCGCACAAGGACCAGTCCGATGATGTCTGGCTGCGGCCGGCGGACGGCGATGCCGCTCCCGTCCGGATTTCCTTCCTCGGCCGCGGCGCCGAAACCGGGTGGCCGCGGTGGTCGTCGGACGGTCGATGGCTCGTGTTCACGGCAACGAATCGCGCGACGCATCGCACGGCGGCATACCTCGCCGGGCTCGACCAGGAGAGCGGCGCCGTCACGCGGCCGCCGCAGCCGGTGGAGATCTCGGGCGTGACGGGCAACGTCGCGCACGTGGAATGGCTCGGCCTCGATCGATTCGCCGCGATCAACGAGGAGGGCCCGGGGCGGCAGGTGATTTACACGGTCGGGCGGGACGGCGGCGGCGCAACGGTCGTGCACCGTTTCGCGAGCGAGCATCACGAGCCGGGCCTGGCCGTGTCGCCCGACGGGCGCGAGGTCGCGTTCGTGGCGCCGGCGGCCGACGGTTTCTACCAGCTGTTCCGCCTGCCGCTGTCGGGCGGCACGCCGGTGCAGGTGACCGACGATCCGTCGAACAAGACGCAGCCGGCATGGTCGCCGGACGGCCGCACGATCGCGTTCACGGTGTGGAGCTACGAGGCGCAGTTCTGGATGATGCACCCGTAGTGTCCGGCTTCAGCCGGATCAGTACAATGCCTCCGTGGTGTTCGCGAGATGGCGCCGGCGGTTGTTTCAGGGCCGGCGCCGGCGCACGCGCGCCCTTCACACGATCGCCGACGTTCACAGCCCGCAGCTCGGGAACCGGCGGACGCTGACGATCTACGTGCCGCCCGAGTACGCCGGGCGTCGTCACGATCGCTATCCCGTGATCTACATGCAGGACGGCCAGAACCTGTTTTCGCCGGCGACGAGCTTCGCCGGCGACTGGGGCCTCGTGCCGCGTCTCGACGCGCTGGCCGCGTCGGGCGAGGAAGCGATCGTCGTCGGCGTCTGGAACGCGGGCGACGTACGGCTGGCCGAGTACAGCCCGTTTCGCGACGCCGAGAACGGCGGCGGCGCCGGCGACCGGTACCTGGCGTTCCTCGCCGAGACGGTCAAGCCGATCGTCGATCAGCGCTTTCGGACGAAAACGGGCCGGCAGGACACCGGCATTGCGGGGAGCTCGATGGGCGGGCTGATCAGCCTGTACGCCGCGCTGGCCCGGCCCGAGACGTTCGGGTTCGCGGCGGCGCTCAGCCCGTCGGTGTGGTTTGCCGACAGCGCGATCGTGCCGTTCGTCGAGAAGAGCCGCGGCGGCGGTCCCGTCTACCTCGATGCCGGTGGCCGCGAATCGGAGCGGCAGATCGCCGACGTCCGGCGGCTCCGCGACGCGCTCGTGAGGATCGGGTACCGCGTGGGGGAGGACCTGATGTACGTGGAGGATGCGGAGGCCGGGCACAACGAGGCGGCGTGGGGACGGCGCTTTCCCGCGGCGCTCGGGTTTCTGCTGTCGGCCGCGCGCCGCGAGCGCTCCGAGCGGGCGCCGGCGCCGCCCCCTGCAGGAGCGGCGCGGGCATGAACGTCGAGCACCACGGCTGGCACAGCCCGTCGCTCGGGCGCGAGATGCGGCTGCTCGTCGTCGGCCACGGCGGCGCGCGGACGATCGTGTTCCCGACGAGCGGCGGCAACTACCTCGAATGGGCCGACCGCGGAATGCCCGACGCGCTCGGCGAGCACCTGGCGCGCGGATGGATCCAGCTGTTCTGCGTGGATCACGTGCCGTACGAGAGCTGGTACGCCGAGCCGCTGCCTCCCGGCGCGCGCGCGTGGCGGCACCTCGACTACGATCGCTACCTCGCGACGGAGGTGATGCCGTTCACCGCGTCGCGCAACGGCAACCCGTTCGTGATCGCGCTCGGCGCGAGCTTCGGCGCGTTCGAAGCGGCGTCGTTCGGCCTGCGGCACCCGGATCTGGTGCACCGGATCATCGGCCTGAGCGGGCTGTACGACATCCGGCGTTTCACGGGCGGATACTCGGACGCCAACGTGTACGCGGTGAACCCGATGGAGTTCATCCCCAACGAGCACGAGGGATGGCGCCTCGAGGCGTTCCGGCGGCAGGACATCATCCTGGCCGTCGGGCGCGACGACCCGCTGTGCGAGAACAACCGTCAGTTCTCGACCGTTCTCTGGAACGCGGGCATCGGGAACGCGCTGCGCGTGTGGGAGGGGTGGTACCACGACTGGCCGTACTGGCAGGAGATGATCCGGCTGTACATTGGCGGGCACGACTGAGAGACACTGTCGTGGCTGGCGGCGATGAGCCGTCAGCCATTCGAGAGGCCGCATGACACGCATCGGGCTGCTCGTCGGGCGTGAGTGGTCGTTTCCGCCGAAGTTCATCGACGCGGTGAACCGGCGCGATGCCGGCGTCTCGGCGGAGTACGTCTCGATCGGCAGCGTCGGCATGGACGCCGCCTGCCCGTACGCCGTCATCATCGATCGCATCTCGCACGAGGTGCCGTTCTACCGGACCTACCTGAAACAGGCGGTTCTGCAGGGCACCTACGTCATCAACAACCCGTTCATGTGGACCGCCGACGACAAGTTCTTCGGCGCGTCGCTCATCACGCGCCTCGGCGTCGCGAGCCCGAAGACGTTCGCGCTGCCCAACAAGTCGTACGTGCCGGGCATCGTGCCCACCGAGAGCCTGCGGAACCTGCAGTATCCGCTCGACTGGGAGGGGCTCGTCGCCGAGGTGGGGCTGCCGTGCATCCTCAAGGACGCGCACGGCGGTGGCTGGAAAGAGGTGCACGTCTGCCGCAGCCTCGACGAGCTGATCCGCGCCTACGACCAGTCGGGGCTGCTGACGATGGTGGTGCAGGAGTTCATCGAGTGGGAGCACTTCGTCCGCTGCATGTGCCTCGGGCAGGAGGACATTCTCGTGATGAAGTACGACCCGCGCGAGCGGCGGTATCTCGTCGACCCGGGCTGGCTCGGCGCGGATCTCGAGGCGCGCATCGTCCGCGACGCGCGGACGATCGTGCGGGCGCTCGGCTACGACATGAACTCGATCGAGTTCGCGGTCCGCGGCGGCGTGCCGTACGCGATCGACTTCATGAACCCCGCGCCCGACATGGACGTGAACTCGCTCGTCGGGCCCTACTTCGACTGGGTGCTGACGCACATGGCGGATCTTGCGATCCGCCTCGCCACGAGCCCGCCCGACCGGAGGCGGGAGCTGCGCTGGGACGCGCTCTTCACGGCCACGAGGTGAGGTCAGGGCTGGAGGGCGGCCGGCCGGGCGGCGCGCGTCGGCCGGTCAGCGCGAGGGCGGCCAGGGGGACTGTGAGATGAACCAGGGTTCGGGCACGCCGCTTCACGTGGGTGCGTACCACGACCTGCTGACCGGCGAGATCGCGGCGGCGTCGCAGGCGATGCTCGAGGACCAGCTGCGGCGGCGCGGGCTCTTCTTCGGCGAGCGGCCGCTGTGCACGGTGCTGCGGCCGCGCCTGTTCCGCGCCGCGGACTACGCCGCCCTCCAGGAGACCGTGTCCGGGCTCATGGCGGCGTTCGCCACGGCGTACGGCGCCGCGATGGCCCAGCCGCCGATCCGGCGGGACCTGCGGCTCGCCGACTGGGAAGAAGATCTAATCCAGGCCGATCCCGGGTTTCCCGATCCGAGCCCACACTCGCGCCTCGATCTGTTTCTTGCGGATGGCGGCGCCTCCCTCACCGAATACAACGCGGAGACCCCGGCGGGCGCCGGCTATGCCGACGCGCTCTCGGACGCGTTCCTCGACCTGCCGGTGATGCGTGCCTACGCCAGGCAGTACGCCGTCCGGCCGCTCCCGGCGCGGCACGGCGTCGCGCACGCGGTCCTCGAGGCCTGGCGGCAGTTCGCCGGAACGTGGCGCCTGCCGTCGATCGCGATCGTCGACTGGGCCGATGTGCCGACGCGGAGCGAGTTCGTGCTGTTCGAGCGCTACTTCCACGATCTCGGGCTGGCGGCGCAGATCGTGGAGCCGGCCGCCTGCGAGTTTCGGAACGGCCGCCTGTACGCGAACGGAACGGCGGTCGACGTGATCTACAAGCGTGTGCTCCTGCACGAGCTCATCGCCGACGGGGGCGTCGATCAGCCGATCGTCCGCGCGGTCCGTGAACGGGCCGTCTGCCTGGTGAACGGCTTCCGGTGCAAGCTGATGCACAAGAAGGCGAGCCTCGCCCTGCTCAGCGACGAGCGCCATGCTTCGCTGTTCGGCGGGGCGGCCGCGCGCGCCATCCGCGCCCACGTGCCGTGGACCCGCGTCGTCGAAGAGCGCCGCACCGAGTTCGAGGGATCGCCCGTGGACCTCGTCCCGTTCGTCGCGGCGCATCGCGAGCGCTTCGTCCTCAAGCCCAACGACGACTACGGCGGCGCCGGCATCGTGCTCGGCTGGACGGTCGGCGAAAGCGCCTGGAACGACGCCTTGCGGACGGCTCTCGCGTCGCCGTACATCGTCCAGGCGCGTGTCGCGATCGCCGAGGAGCCGTATCCGAGCGTCGTGGACGGCCGCCTCGTCGTGATCGATCGGATGCTCGACACGGCCCCCTTCGTGATTGACGGCCGGTACGAGTCCGGGTGCCTGACGCGCCTGTCGACGTCCCCGCTGCTCAACGTGACCGCGGGCGGCGGATCGACCGTCCCCGTTTTCGTGGTGGAGCCCCGCGCATGAAGCCGCCGTCCCTCACGCTCGGCATCGAAGAGGAATACCAGATCATCGATCCGGAAACGCGCGGCCTCCGGTCGTACATCACCGAGATGCTGCGCGGCGACTCGGTGACGCTCGGCGAGGTGAAGCCGGAGCTGCACCAGTCGATGGTGGAGATCGGCACGAAAGTGTGCCGCACGCCGCAGGAGGCGCGCGCCGAGCTCGTCCGGCTGCGCCGGCTGGTGATGGAGCTGGCGGCGAAGAGCGGCCTGGTGATCGCGGCGGCCGGCACGCACCCCTTCTCGTCGTGGATCGAGCAGGAGATCACGCCGCTCGAGCGCTACCTGGGCGTCAAGGACGACCTCGGGGAGCTCGCGCAGCGGCTGCTGATCTTCGGCACGCACGTGCACATCGGCATCGAGGATCGCGATTTCATGATCGACGCCATGAACGTGGCGCGCTACTTCGTGCCGCACGTGCTCACGCTCTCGACGAGCTCGCCGTTCTGGATGGGGCGGCTCACCGGGCTGAAGTCGTACCGGAGCGCCGTCTTCAAGAACTTCCCGCGCACCGGCACGCCGCCGGAGTTCAAGTCGTGGCACGAGTACCAGTCGCTGCTCGCCGCGCTCGTCGAGACCGGCTGCGTGCCCAACGGGTCGAAGATCTGGTGGGACGTCCGGCCGAACCACAGCTACCCGACGCTCGAGTTCCGCGTCTGCGACGTCTGCACGCGCGTCGACGAAGCCGTCTGCATTGCGGCGATCCTCCAGGCCATCGTCGCGAAGCTGTGGAAGCTGCGGCTCGACAACATGACGTTCCGCGTGTACCCCCAGACGCTCATCGACGAGAACAAGTGGCGCGCCGTGCGCTACGGCATCGACGGCAAGTTGATCGACTTCGGCCGCCAGAAGGAATGCCCGGCCCGCGACCTGGTGCGCGAGCTGATCATGTGGTTCATCGACGACGTCGTCGACGAGCTCGGGAGCCGCGCGGACGTCGAATACGCGTTTAAGATATTGGAAGGCGGGACGAGCGCCGATCGCCAGCTCGCCACGTTCCGGCAGACCGGCAGCCTGAACGCCGTCGTCGATCAGCTGATTGCCGAGACGGCCGAAGGCGTCTCGCCAGTGCCGCCGACGTAGTCGCCTTTGACGCCGATGCAGGGTCCGGCTCCAGCCGGACGCGAACTCACGATGCACACCCGACCGGTGATCGGCATTACCACCCAGACGCTCCACGCCATCGAAGGCGTGTCGAAGGAGCTGCCCGCCTCATGGGTGATGAGCCGCCGGTACTTCGACGCCGCCGTCCACGCGGGCGCCGTGCCGTGGATGGTTCCGCTCATCGACGACGACCTGACTACGCTGCGCGCCATTTACGATCGCCTCGACGGCGTGCTGATTCCGGGCGGGGTGGACGTGGATCCCGCCAATTTCGGCGAGCCGCGCCGGCCGCTCTGCGGCGTCGTCGATCCGGCCCGCGACCGGGTCGAGCTGCAGCTCGCGCGGTGGGCGGCGGCCGACGGGAAGCCGCTGCTCGGCCTGTGCCGCGGACTCCAGGTGATCAACGTCGCGCTCGGGGGCACGCTCTTTCAGGACATCGGGTCGGAGCTGCCGGGCGCGCTCAAGCACGACTGCTTTCCGAACGAGGGGTTCGCGCGCGACTATCTGGCCCACGACGTGGCGCTCGCCGAGGGCACGCGCCTCCGCGCCGCCTTCGAGGGCGAGCGCGTGGCCGTGAACAGCATGCACCACCAGGGCATTCACCAGCTCGCGTCGGGGCTCATGGCGTCAGCCGTTGCCCCAGACGGCCTCGTCGAGGGGATCGAGTCGCCGAACGGCCACTACCTGGTCGGCGTGCAGTGGCACCCCGAGGTATTCGAGGGCCGCGATGCGGGTACGCGGCGGCTGCTGGAAGGCTTCATCGAGGCCGCCGCAATTCTCAAGGCAGCACCACAGTGATATTTCGCTTGGGCACCTGGCCCACCGGGATCCGCGTGATCTCGCGCCGTGTGGCCGTGTCGACGACCGAGACCGAGTTCGACCCCGCGTTCGCGACGTAGACGCGCGCGCTGTCGGGCGTGAACGTCAGCCAGTCGGGATCGTCGCCGACCTTTACCCCGCCCAGGAGCTTCAAGTCCGGCAGCGAGTACGCGTACACGTAGCTGTTCAACTTGCTGTTCACCCACAGCATCCGGCCGTCGGGCGTCACGCCGATGCCGTGCGCCGGCGATCCCTGCAGCCCCTCGTAGTGGCGCTCGCTCTCGGGCACGTCCGGCAGCGTCACGCGGCCGGCCTCCTTGTGCGACGCGAAGTCGACGATCGCGAAGCCGTGAAAGTCCGAGATCTGGACGAACGCCCGCTTCGTCGACCCGTCCGGGTTCTTCTCGAACGCGATGGGCCGCACGCCGTCGTTGAAGTCGAGCGTCCACGCCGGCTCCTCGGTGGCGCCGTCGATGACGGTCATCCGTTTCCCCGCGATCGATCCGGCGACGACGAACCGGCCGTCGGGCGTGACGAACGTATTGTGAACGCCGCCCTTCAGAGGGATGGTCTTCACGCGCGCCAGCGACGAGGAATCGACGACGTCCACCGCGCCCTCGCCCGACACGATCGCGACGTAGACGTGGCGGCCGTCTTTCGAGATCGAGATGTTGTTCGGCCGCCCCGACAGCGGAACGCGCTTGACGATGGCGTACGTCTTCGCGTCCACCGCGTCGAGCGTGTGCTCGGCCTCGTCGCTGAAGAAGAACCGGCGGCCGTCCGGCGTGATGGTCGCGCCGTGGTTCACCTCGATGCCGGTGATCTCGCCGACGACGGTGTTCGTCGCCGGATCGATGAGATGAATGTTGTCGCCCGCCGAGTTCGTCTGGACGATCCGGACCGTTGCCGCCGAGAGCGGGACCGCCAGGGCCAGAGCGACGAGGAGCGTCCATTTCATAGGGGGACTTTACACCAGGATGAAGAGTCCCTACTCCCTACTCCCTGCTTCCCACTCGTGATATAAGCGTCTCCATTCGGACGCCGCTCCTCCTCGTTCTCGCAGCGCTTCTCGCCAGCGCGGCCGTACCGGCCGGGCAGGCTGGTCCCGCGCTCGATTACGAGACGTTCAAGGCGAGCGTCCAGCCCGTCTTCCTCCACAAGCGGCCGGGGCACGCGCGCTGCTACGTCTGCCATTCACAGGGGACCCCGTTCCGCCTTCAGCCGTTGTCGCCCGGCGAGACGAGCTGGAGTGAGGCCGAGTCCCGGAAGAACTTCGAAGCGGCCTCGCGGCTGGTCGTGCCCGGCAACCCCGACGCCAGCCGCCTGCTCCTGATGCCGCTGGCCACCGACGCCGGAGGGACGCGCTTCCACCCCGGCGGTAAACATTGGACCTCCAGGGATGACCCGGACTGGCAGGCGATCGCCGCCTGGATCCGGGGAACGCCGAAAGGACAACGATGAACAGGGTTCACCGGTTCCTGCGCCTCCTTCTTCCGCTGACCATTCTTCCGCTCCTCGTCGTGACCGTCCGGCCGCAGGGCCAGCCGGCGGCGGCCGCCGACCCGGTCATCAACGCGTCGAAGGATCCGCTCCTCGCGCCGTTCCGCTTCCGCTCGATCGGCCCCGCGAGCATGGGCGGCCGCATCGACGACATCGCGGTGTCCGAGAGCAACCCGAGCGTCATCTACATCGGCTACGCGGTCGGCGGCGTCTTCAAGAGCGACAACAACGGCGTCACCTTCGAGCCGGTCTTCCAGACCTACGGCACGGCGTCGATCGGCGACATCGCGATTCACCCGACGAACCCCGACATCGTCTACGTCGGCACGGGCGAGGCGAACAACCGCCAGACCTCCTCGTTCGGCGACGGTCTCTACAAGACGACCGACGGCGGAAAGACGTTCACCCACCTCGGGCTCGCCGAGACGCAGACGATCGCCCGGATCGTGATCGATCCCAGGAACCCCGACACGGTCTACGTCGCCTCGCCGGGCCACCTCTTCGGGCCGGGTTCCGATCGCGGCATCTACAAGACGACCGACGGCGGCAAGACCTGGAACAAGATCAAGTTCATCGACAACGACACCGGGTTCACTGATATCGCGCTCGATCCGTCCAACAGCAACACCATCTACGCGGCCAGCTATCAGCGCCGGCGCAGCGGCTGCTGCTTCAACGGAGGCGGCCCGGGCAGCGGGCTGTGGAAGAGCACGGATGCCGGCAAAGCCTGGACGAAGCTGAGCGAGCACGGGCTGCCGCCGGGCACCTACGGGCGGATTGCCCTCGACGTCTCGCGGTCGAACCCGGCCGTCGTCTACGCGCAGGTCGAAGCCGGAGAGGTCGGGACGCCCGAGCAGACGCCGCCCGTCGAGCGCGGCGCCGCCACCGAGGCGACGCCTCCCGGCGCGGCGGCAGTCCCGCCGCCCGGGCGCGGCGCTGAAGCCGGGCGGGCAGGGCAGCCGGCGGCCGAGCCCGCCGGGCGAGGCGGCGGCCGCGGCGGGCCGACGTTCGACTGGTGCAACAACGGCGGACCCAACAAGGGGTACGTCGCCGGCCGCGGAGGCGGCGGCGGGCAGGCCGAGCCCGAGGGGCCGCCCGCGGGCTGGACCCCGCCGGCGCTCGACCCGAAGAAGGGCGGCGTGCTGCGCTCGGACAACAAGGGGCAGTCGTGGACGCTCATCAGCAACTGCGACGCGCGGCCGATGTACTTCAGCCAGCTTCGCGTCGATCCGACCAACGACAAAACGATCTACGTGGCGGGCCTCCCCGTCGCCAAGTCGCTCGACGGCGGTAAAACGTTCGCCACGCTCGATACCGCGGGCGGCCACCACTCGCCCGGGCATGTGGACCAGCACGCCATCTGGGTCGACCCGAAGAACCCGAAGCACCTGATGATTGGCAACGACGGCGGTCTCGATATCAGCTGGGATCAAGGCGAGACGTGGGACTTCGTGAACACCATGGCCACGGCGCTCGCCTACGTCGTCACCGCCGACATGCGGCATCCCTACTTCGTCTATATCGGGCTGCAGGACAACGGCAGCTGGGGCGGGCCGAGCGCCGTCCGCGGACGCGGCGGCATCATGAACTCGGATTGGTACGGCATCGGCGGCGGCGACGGGTTCTACACCGCGGTCGATCCCACCGACTTCAACAACGTCATCACCGAGTCGCAGGACGGCAATACGAACCGGTACGACCTGCGCACGGGCCGCGGCGAGAGCATCCGGCCTCGCGCGCCCGAAGCGGCCGGCCGCGGCAGGGGAGGACGAGGCCAGGGCGGTCGGGCCGGGCAGCCCGGTCAGGCAGCACGAGGCGGGCAGGCTGGACCAGAGGGCCGCGAGGGCCAGGCCGGGCAGGCCGCGCCTCCGGCCGTGCAGGCCGGCGGGCCCGGCGGCCGCGGCGGGCCGCCCAACGTGCTCAACGCGCATCCTGGCGACGTGTACCGGTTCAACTGGAACACGCCCGTCGTCATGTCGCCGCACAACCCGAAGATCGTCTGGCTCGGCGGCAACCGGCTGTTCAAGTCGTACAACCAGGGCGACACCTGGGTGGCCAGCGACGACCTGACGAAGCACATCGATCGCAACACCGTGTCGCTGATGGGCGTGCCGGGGGACGTGACCCAGCTCTCGAAGAACGACGGCGTCGTTTCCTACGGCACGATCATCTCCATTTCCGAGTCTCCGGTATTGCCCGGGGTCGTGTGGGCGGGCACCGACGACGGCAACCTGCAGGTGAGCCGCGACGGCGGGGTGACGTTCACGGAGGTCGGCAAGAACCTGCCCGGCCTGCCGTCGGGCCACCAGTACTGGATCTCGCGCATCGACGCGTCGCATTTCGACGCCGGCACCGCTTACGTATCCGTGGACGGGCACCGCAGCGACGATCTCAAACCGTACGTCTTCGTGACGCACGACTACGGCCAGTCGTTCGAAAGCCTCACGAACAACCTGCCGGCGTTCGGCGACGTGCAGGTCGTCCGGGAGGATCCGAAGAACCGCAACCTGCTCTATGCCGGCACCGAGTTCGGGCTCTTCATCTCGCTCGACGCCGGCCACGAGTGGAAGCGGTTCATGAACGGCTATCCGACGGTCCGGACCGATGACATCCTCGTGCACCCGCGCGAGAACGACCTGATCGTGGCGAGCCACGGCCGGAGCGTCTGGATTGCCGACGACATCTCGCCGCTGCAGCAGCTCACGCCGCAGCTCCTGGCCGAGGACGCGGCGCTCTTCGACATCCGGCCGGCGGTGGCATGGCTGAACGACCAGCAGCAGGGGCAGCACGTGGGCGGCCAGAAGGTGTTCGTCGGGGGGAACGCGCCGCGGGGGACGGCGATCTCCTATTACCTGAAGGCCGCGGCCTCGGGCGACGTGAAGATTTCGATTGCCGACGCGACGGGCAAGGTCGTGCGGACGATGGACGGGACGAGAAACGCCGGGATCAACCGGGTCGAGTGGAACCTCGCGCCGAATCCGCCGCCGGGACCGCCGCAGGGCGGGTTCGGCGGCGGGCGGGGCGGCGTCCCGCCATCCGTGGAACCGGGCACCTACGTCGTGACGCTGTCGGTCGGCGGGAAGACGTACACGAAGCCCGTGAGCGTCCTGCAGGACCGCTGGCTTGGAGAGCGCTAGGTTCTGCGACCTGGCGCTCGCGCGCCAGCTCGAAGGAGCCGAGGCGGCCGTCAACCGCGCGTTCGTCGAAACCCGGGCCCGCATCGACCCCCTCTGCGGGGCGGTGTGGGCCTCGATCGAGGGCGCGACGGCGCTCTTCGACGGCCCCGCCTCACCGTTGACGCAGACGTTCGGCGTCGGTCTGTACGAGCCGGCCAGCGCCGCCGGTCTCGCCGCGCTCGAGCGGTTCTTCGCGGATCGGGCCGCCTCCACCTGCCACGAAATCAGCCCGCTGGCCGATCCGGCGCTCCTCGACCTGCTGCCCCGCCGCGGCTACGTTCCGGTCGAACTCACGAGCGTCCTGTTCCGGCCGCTCCACGCCCTGTCGAGCGCGGGCGCGGCGGTTCCTGCTGCCGTGCGGGCGCACGCCATCGAGAGAGCGGAGAGTGCGCGCTGGGGAGAAGTGGCGGCGCGGGCGCTCGGCGACGATCCGGCGATGGCGACGTTCATGCTGACGTTCGCGCGCGTGACCGCCGAGCGGGCCGACGCCCGGATGTACCTCGCAGAGATCGACGGCGAGGCGGTCGCGACGGCGACGCTCTGCCTGGCCGATCGGGTCGCCGTGCTGGCCGCCGCGAGCACCGTGCCGTCGGCGCGCGGGCGAGGCGCGCATGCGGCGCTGCTGGCCGCGCGACTCGAGGACGCAGCCGCGCGCGGATGCGATCTGGCGGCGATCGGCGCCGCGCCCGGGAGCCCGTCGCAGCGCAACGCCGAGCGCCACGGCTTCCGGATCGCCTATACGCGGATCAAATGGCGCCGGTCCTCCTCGGAAGGATGACGATTTCCCCTCTGCAAACGCGCGGAATCGTGGTACTCTCCCCGACGACGCCCCGAGGCGTTTCAAAGGAGACGAGATGGCGAAGAAGACCAAGAAGTCGGGCCGCAAGCCGAGTGCGGCGTTCATGAAGCCGATGACGCCGAGCGCGGAACTGGGATCGGTCATTGGCGCGAAGCCGATGCCGCGGACCGAGGTCACCAAGAAGCTCTGGGCGTACATCAAGAAGAACAAGCTGCAGGACGCCAAGAACAGGCGGATGATCAAGGCGGATGCGGCGCTGAAGCCGGTGTTCGGCGGCAAGGCGACGGTCAACATGTTCGAGATGACGAAGCTGGTGAACAAGCACCTGAAGTAGCCGGCGGTTCGCCCGCCTCCTCCCTCGAGGGTCAGGGTTCGATCGCGCTCGAACCCTGCTACCCTTCACCCATGGCCAGACACCGCCGCGGGTTCCTTCTCACCGTAGCCTTCGTCGCCGCCGTCTACCGTCCGGGCGGGGTCTGGCTTGCGGGGGCGCCCGGTGTTCCCGAGCGGCTCTCCAACCAG
>Ga0310810_10006439_pt1 | contig 13275 bp, 11 predicted proteins | sample NCmetagenome_FD_207641 | JGI IMG/M metagenome (GOLD analysis project Ga0310810, IMG submission 207641) | Soil microbial communities from experimental microcosm in Duke University, North Carolina, United States - NC | ecosystem: Engineered > Artificial ecosystem > Soil microcosm > Unclassified ... | reverse complement strand
CTCGGTGACGACATCTTTCTCATCGTGAACGGCGACACGCTGACCGACCTGTCGATCAGGCCGCTCATCGACGCGCACGCCACAGGCGACGCGCTTGTCACGATGGCCGTAATACCCAACCCACGGCCGGAGCACTACAGCGGCCTTCATGTCGCGGACGATGGGGCGGTGCTCGGGGTCGTGCCGCGCGGTTCTGCAGTGCCTTCGTTTCATTTCATCGGCGTGCAGGTTGCGCAAAGCCAGGCGTTTGCCGGCGCGCCCAAGGGGCGCCCGTCGAACTCGGTCGGTGGCGTCTACGCGGATCTCATCGACTCGCGACCCGGCAGCATTCGCGCGCACATCTGCGACGCCCGGTTCTGGGACATCGGAACCGTGAGCGACTACGTGGTCACGTCGGACACCTTTGATCCATCGAGGACGTTGAGCGTCCCGGCGTCCACCGTCATCGGTCCGGACGCACGCCTGTCGGATTCAATCGTGTGGGACGATGTGGTGATCGCCGCAGGCGCGGCGATTGAGCGATGCATCGTGACCGACGGCGTGCGGGTGGATGCCGGAAGATCCTATTCAGACTCGATACTGATGCGCGGCGAAGACGGCGAGACCTTCGCGATGCCGCTGAAGCGGGAGGGCGAGTGAGCACGAAGTCCGACGCAACTGTGGACGCGCACGAGCGCATCGAGAAGTACCTCGCGGACAGCGGACTTGCGTCCCGGCGTCCGCGGATCGTCCCGCTGACCCCAGACGCGTCGGACCGGCGCTACTTCCGTGTCCTGCTCGAAGGCGGCGACCCCATCGTGATCGCGGTCTATAGCGGTGCGATCGAATTCGAGAAGATGCCGTTCGCAAATGTGTCGGAACTGCTCCAACGCATGGAAGTGCCGGCGCCTGCTGTCCTCGCCCACTCCAACCAACTCGGCATCGTCGTGCAGGAGGACCTCGGGGATGTCACGCTGCAGGCGCACCTGGGCGCAGCGAGCATCACTGAGCATGCGGCTCTCTATCGGGAGGCGGTCGCCCTGATTCACCAGTTGCAGGATCGCGGGCGGCAGTTCGCGTCGGCTGACTTCGTGCCGTACACGCTCGCGTTCGACGTCGAGAAGCTGACCTTCGAGCTCGATTTCTTCGAGCGGCACTTTCTGGGCGGATACCGGGGCGTTGTCCTGAGTCCATCCGAGAAGGCAGCCCTCGGAGAGGAATGGGCGGCACTCGCCCAGGAGCTGTCGTCAGAGGAGCGAGTGCTCTGCCACCGCGACTATCACAGCCGGAACCTGATGCTTCATCACGGCCAGTTGTACATGATCGACTTCCAGGACGCGCGGCTCGGCCCCGACACCTATGACATGGTCTCGCTGCTGCGCGACTCCTACGTGGACGTCACCGATCTCGAAGTCGATGAACTCATCGCGTACTTTGCTGTCCTGTCCGGCATCACCGATCTCACCGAGTTCCGCCGCCGGTTCGATCTGATGGCCGTACAGCGCAACATCAAGGCACTCGGGACGTTCGGATTCCAGGCGTCGGCGCGGCACAACCCTGCCTATATCCAGTACGTGCCGCGGACCCTGAGATCCGTCCGGGCCAACCTGGAACGGTACGGGCGGTTCGAGCGGCTTCACGCTCTCCTCGGAGCACACATCGAAGAGCTGCGCTAACATGGTTAGGCGTTTGTGCCGCGCACGCGTTCGTTCGCTGTTTCCACGCACCTGTATCACGGCCAGCGGCTGAATCGCGACCATCTGCGCGAGATTGGCTCAGCGGGCTTTGACGCCGTCGAGCTGTTTGCCACGCGCACTCACTTCGACTACCACAGCGATGTCTGCGTCGCCGACCTGCAGGGCTGGCTCGCCGATGCGCGCCTGGAACTCGCATCGGTCCACGCGCCAGTTGCTGAGAGCTTCGCCGCAGGACGCTGGGGCGCGGCGCTGAACCTGGCCAGCGCGGACCGAGCGACGCGTGAGCGGGCGCTCGACGAAGCGACACGCGCGCTGCACCTGGCCCGGCGGCTTCCATTTGCAGCGCTGGTGGTTCATGCAGGTGTTCCGCGGGCGCAGCAGGCACCTGGCGACAACAGCCGGGACGGGGCGCGACGGAGTGTCGAAGCACTCGCGGCGATCGCGAAGCCGCTGGGGGTGACAATTGCCGTCGAAGTAATCCAGAACGAACTGTCGAAGGCGGGATCGCTGGTGCATTTCGTGGAAGACGTGCTGGATGCGGGCGCGGCGTCCATCTGCCTTGACCTGGGACACGCGCACCTGGACGGCGACCTCGTCGACGCGATCGAGACCGTCGCCGAACACATTGCGCTCGTTCACGCGCACGACAATCGTGGACGGAACGACGACCACCTGCTGCCGTTCGAGGGCACGATCGACTGGCTGGGGGCGCTGACAGCGCTGCAAAAGGTCGGCTACGAGGGAACAGTGGTGCTGGAACCGGCGCCGCACGGGTCTTCGAAAGAGACCCTCGCGAAGGCGGCCGTCGCTCGCGGACGGATGGAGCGGCAGCTCACGACGCTGTGATTGCCGCAATCGGATACGAGACGCCTATGCATGTCTACATCGAGGATATCGGGAAGCACGAGGGAGAGGACGTCACCATCAAGGGATGGCTGCATACCCGTCGCTCGAGCGGAAAGATCCACTTTCTGATCCTGCGGGACGGCAGCGGCTTCATCCAGGGCGTCATGTCCAAGGCAGCGGTCGGCGAGGAGATGTTCAAGGCCACCGACCATCTGTCCCAGGAAACATCCGTCGTGGTCACGGGCACGGTCAAGCCGGACAAGCGCGCGCCGAGCGGCTACGAGGTCGACGTCAAGAATCTCGAGGTCGTTGGCGCCTCGCACGACTTCCCCATCACGCCGAAGGAACACGGCGTCGACTACCTGCTCGACCGCCGGCATCTCTGGATCCGCACCGAACGCCAGACGGCGATCCTGCGCATCCGTCATGAGGTCATCGATGCGGTCCGCGACTTCTTCAACACGCGCGGCTTCATCCTGACCGACACGCCGATCTTCACCCCCGCCGCGTGCGAGGGAACCACCACGCTGTTTCCGGTCGAGTACTTCGACGACCAGAAGGCGTACCTGACGCAGAGCGGACAGCTGTACCTCGAGTCGACGGCCATGGCGCTCGGACGCGTCTATTCGTTCGGTCCGACCTTCCGCGCCGAGAAGTCGAAGACACGCCGGCACCTCACTGAGTTCTGGATGGTCGAACCGGAAGTGGCGTACGCGGGCCTCGACGACGTGATGAACCTGGCGGAGGATCTCGTCGTCTCGGTCGTCTCGCGCGTCCTCGACAAGCGGCGACGCGAGTTGACGATCATCGAGCGCGATGTCACAAAGCTGGAGTCGGTGCAGAAGCCGTTCCCCCGCATCAGCTACGACGATGCGGTGAAGACGCTGCAGTCGAAGGGACTTCCAATCGAATGGGGCGGCGACTTCGGGGGACCCGACGAAACGATGTTATCGGAGCAGTACGATCGTCCGGTGATGGTCAGCCGCTATCCGGCGTCAGTGAAGGCGTTCTACATGAAGCCCGATCCGGATCGCCCGGAGCTGGCGCTCGGTGTCGACGTGCTGGCTCCGGAGGGTTACGGCGAGATCATCGGCGGCGGCGAACGCCTGGCGGATCTCGACCTGCTGCTGCAGCGCATCAAGGAGCACGATCTGCCGCAGGAATCCTTCGAGTGGTACCTGGACCTTCGTCGATACGGCACGGTGCCGCACGGCGGGTTCGGCATGGGTATCGAGCGCGTCGTCTCGTGGATCTGCAAGCTGGAACACGTCAGGGAGACGATCCCGTATCCGAGGATGCTGTATCGGCTATATCCGTAGGCAGTGGGCGATAGGCTAGACGATAGACGGCGTGGCTTGCCCAGCGCCGATCGCCCAGCGCTCATCGCCGATAGGTTTTGATCGAATGAAGATTGGAATGATTTCGCTCGGTTGTCCGAAGAACCTCGTGGACTCCGAGGTGATGCTCGGCCTCGCGCAGGAGGCCGGCCACGAATTGACGCAGGATCCCGACGGCGCTGACGTCCTGGTGGTGAACACCTGCGCCTTCATCGACTCGGCCAAGAAGGAGTCGATTGAAACCATCCTCGAGATGGCGCAGCACAAGAAAGACGGCAGCTGCAAGCGACTGGTGGTGACTGGTTGCCTTGCGGAGCGCTACCGCGACGAGTTGAAGGCGGAGATCCCGGAAATTGACGCGATTCTCGGAACCGGCGAAGTGCCCGAAATCGTCGCGGCCATTGGCGGCGTGGCAACGCGCCAATCGGCGCCGCTGACCTTCTTCCGTCCGACCGTGACGTACCCCGAGGCGACCATTCAGAACGCGCCGCCCGGGACCCTGCAGGATCCACCCCGCACCCTACGGAGTGCTGTTAGCACCGTACAGAGTGCCGTCAGCACCCTACCCGCGTCAGATCCCGGCACCTTGCACGCGTCGGTTCCGAGCACTCTTGAGGAACAAGCGCGCACCCTGCGCGCCTTAGGCTCTCCAACGTACATCTATGACGCCGACACCCCCCGCATCTTCGCCACGCCGCGGCACTACGCGTACGTCAAGGTGGCCGAAGGGTGCGATTACAAGTGCGCGTTCTGCATCATCCCGAAACTTCGAGGCGGCTATCGCAGCCGCTCGGCCGAATCGATCGTGGAGGAGGCTCGCCGGCTCGCGTCACGGGGCGTCAAGGAACTACTGCTGATCTCGCAGGACACGACCTTCTACGGCATCGACCGCGGGGAACGCGGTGCGCTCGCACGGTTGCTGCGGCAGTTGAACGACGTCGAAGGCCTCGAGTGGATCCGTCTCCACTACCTGTATCCAACGACCATTGACGACGCGACGCTTTCGGCCATGGCGGAGTGCGACAAGGTCTGCAAGTACATCGACCTGCCGCTCCAGCACGCCTCGAACAGCGTCCTGAAGCGAATGAAGCGCCCGGGCACGCGCCAGAAGTACGACGAACTGCTCAACCGTATACGCGAGCGCGTTCCAGGCGTCTCGTTCCGGACGACCTTCATTGTCGGGTTCCCGGGCGAGACCGAAGCGGACGTGGCGGAGTTGCGCGACTTCATCACGGCGCATGAGTTCGACCACGTTGGTGTCTTCACCTACTCGCACGAGGAAGGCACCTCGGCCTTCGGGTTGGAAGACGACGTCCCGGAAAAGGTGAAAACCGCCCGGCGCAACACCGTCATGCGACTTCAGAAAAAACTCGTCAAGTCTCGCCAGAAGCGGCGGATCGGACAGAGGGTCCGCATCGTGGTCGACGGTCCCGCGTCAGACCATGAACTGGTGCTGCGCGGCCGCCTGTCGACCCAGGCTCCCGACATCGACGCCTCGGTTTATCTGACCGAATGTGACCCTTCCGCATACCGGGCGGGCGACTTCGTCGATGTGGAAGTGGTCGGCGCGCGGGATTACGACCTTCTCGTGCGGCCTGTCGAGGCCTAGCACGACATTCCCCCGGGTTCTGCCCTAAAGTCCGCGTGCTATAATTCAGTGTTCGGAGCTTTGGTTGCAGGACCGAAGTGGGCGGTGTGCCCACTTTTTTCGTTTCAGGACCCTGAAACATCCCCTCGCCGAAGCGCAATGGAGCGAAGGCTGATGCGGGGCGAAGCCGGCATAGTCGAACAGGTTAGGGCGGTGGCCGCGCGTGTCGCGCAAGGCTACGGCCTCGACATTTTCGATGTCGAGTTTCGTCGCGAAGGCTCCGGGATGGTGCTCCGGGTGCAGATAGACCGGCCCGGACCGGCCGCAACGGCCGAGGAGAGCGTGAGCGTCGCGGACTGTTCCAACGTCAGCCGCGATTTGAGCGCCGTACTCGACGTTGAGGACTTCATCCCGGTGGCGTACACGCTCGAGGTGTCATCACCGGGGCTCGACCGGCCGTTGCGGGGCCGGACTGATTTTGAACGCTTCGCCGGCCGTCAAGCCAAGGTAGTGACGGCGGAAGCAGTCGACGGGCGGACGTTTTTCAGGGGCAGGCTCGCCGGCGTGGATGGCGACAGCACCTTGATTGACGGCGAGGATGGTCGGCAGCATCGGGTGCCGCTCGGGCTCGTGACTCGCGCGAATCTGGAAGTGGAATTTTAGACATGGCTAATCCGCTGCAGCAGACGATCGAAGCACTCTCGAAGGAAAAGGGTGTCGACCCGGAGGTGATCATCACCGCCCTCCAGGACGCCATCGAGACCGCCGCCCGCAAGCGCTACAAGAACGAGAACATGCGCGCGCGGTTCAACACCGAGACGGGCCAGATGGAGCTCGTCGCCGTGAAGCGGATCGTCGAGACCGTCACCAACGCCGCTATCGAGATGTCGCTCGACGAGGCACACACCCTGTACGGGGACGAAGCCGAAGTCGACATGGAAGTCGAGTTTCCGCGGCCAACCGAAGATCTCGGCCGCATCGCCGCGCAGACCGCCAAGCAGGTGATCTTCCAGAAGGTTCGCGAAGCGGAGCGCGAGAACGTGTTCGCCGAGTTCAACCAGCAGATCGGCGACGTCAAGAACGGCATCGTCAAGCGGTTCGAGAACGGCGACATCATCGTCGAGCTCGGTCGCATCGAGGCCGTGCTGCCGCGCAAGGAACAGTCGAGAGCGGAAAGCTACTCGCCGCAGGATCGGCTCCGCGCGGTGATCAAGCGCGTGAACCGCAGCGCGAAGGGACCGCAGATCGAGCTCTCGCGTACCGACCCCGCGTTGCTGATCAAGTTGTTCGAGCAGGAAGTGCCCGAAATCTACGACGGCACGGTCATGATCCGCGGCGCTGTCCGCGAAGCGGGCGACCGCGCGAAGGTTGCGGTGTTTTCGCGAGAGCGCGATGTCGATCCGGTCGGCGCCTGCGTCGGAATGAAAGGCACGCGCGTCCAGGCCATCATCCGCGAACTCCGGGGCGAGAAGATCGACATCGTCGAGTACTCCGACGATCCGATTGTGTTCGTCACGAACGCGCTCAGCCCGGCAAAGGTCCAGCGCGTGTCGATTGTCGACGATGGCGGCCGGGTGATGGAGGTCGTCGTCGAGGACAAGCAGCTGTCGCTCGCAATCGGCAAGAAGGGACAGAACGTCCGGCTCGCGGCGAAGCTGACCGGCTGGCGGATCGACATCAAGAGCGAGGAAGAGAAGCGCCGCGAAGTCGAAGCGCAGTTCGGTGAACTCGAAGCCAGCTCCGAAGGCGAAGGCGACGAAGCGGCGAGCGGCGACGAAACCCCGGTGCCCTACTCGCTGGCCGGAATCGGCGACAAGACCGTGCGCAAGCTGGTTGAAGCCGGTTTCGACAGCGCAGAAGCCGTGGCGGCAGCCACGGTCGAACAGCTCTCTGAAATCCCCGGAATCGGGGGCAAGACCGCCGAGAAGATCCTCGCCAGCGCACGCGGCGAGGCCGGCTCGAGCGAAGACGAATCGGGTGACGGCGCTCAGAGCGAGAGCGCCGAGTAGCTCGAACGTATTTTGAGTTGAGGTAAACAGTTGGCAACTGTCCGGATTTACAAGGTTGCGGAGCTTCTCGGGACCACGAGCCAGGAAGTGACCGCGCTGTTGAAGCGCGATCACGGCATCGAGGTGAAGAGCGCGTCGAGCACGATCGAAGAGGTCGTGGCGCGGCAGTTCGTCGATCGTCTCGCGAAGCAGCGGAACATCACGCTGCCGACCGGAGACATCTTCTCCGAGACGCCGGTTCAGAAGGGTAAGAAGCCGACGCTCGCGAAGAAGGCACCCGAGCCCGTCAAGCCGGCTGCGCCGTCGCTGCCTCCGCCCCGCCTCGTGAAGACGGCCAAGCCGCATCCGGCTCTGGCCGAAGGCGAGTCCCACGAAACGCACGCGCACGAGCACGAGCCGGCACACGAAGCGTTCGTGCACACCGAGACGCACGAAGTCGAACATTCCCGCGAGGCCCACGAAGCCCCAGCGGCGGTGGCCGAACACGCCCCGGCGGTCCATGTCGAACCGGAGCCGCCTGTCGTCGAAGCGCCCGTCGAAGCTGTTGCAACGTCGCAGGCCGCTGAAATCGCTCACGAAGAACCGGCACCGGCGGCCGCGCACGCAGCGGAGCCCGTGCAACCGGCCGCACACGTGGCGCAGCCGGCTCACGCTGAAGCACCGTCGCACGAAACCGTTGAGACGCCGGTCGCCGCGGCTTCGGCTGCTGCTCCGTCTGCTCCCGTGAAGGCGCCGACACCCGGGCGCATCGTGCCACCCACGCTGCGTCTGCGGATCGAAGAGCAGCGGCCTGCCGTGACCCCGCCGCTATCACCGAACCCGATTCCGCGGGTCGTGCAGCGTCCTGTCGTACGGCAGCCTGATCGTCCGGCGGTGCCGAGTCCGGCGCGTCCGGCAGGAACAGCGCCGGGCGCACCAGGTGCGGCCGCGAGGCCGGCCGTGCCCGGTCAATCGCCTCGTCCTGGCGCTCCGGCCGGCACTGGTCCGCGTCCACCGTATTCACCGTCGAGCCAGCGACCGCCGGTCGGCGGCCCGCGCCCGTTGCCCTCGCAGCCGATTCGGCCGCAGCAGCCTGGCCAGGCGCCGCGGCCCGGACAATACCCGCAGCGTCCAGGCATGCCGCAGCGTCCGCCGATGGGCAGCCGTCCGCCCATGGGCTCTGGACGACCGGCCGCCGGCGTGAGGCGCGATCCGCGTCCGGCTGCGCCGGTCGCACCCGCAGCACCGCCGCCGGTTACCAGGACGATCACGCTCGCCGAGGGCATGACCGTGAAGGACCTGGCGGACAAGCTCGATGTTCGCGTGAAAGACGTCCTCGCAAAGCTGCTCATGAAGCGGCTGATGATGACGATCAATTCGACGCTCGACACCGAGACGGCGATGATGCTCGCCCGCGAATTCGGCGCCGAGGTCCAGATGCGCAGCTTCGAAGAGGAGCTCATTCAGACAGATGCCGGCGTCGCCAATGCGGCCGACATCATCACGCGCGCTCCGGTCGTCACCGTCATGGGTCACGTCGACCACGGCAAGACCAGCCTGCTCGATGCGATTCGCGAAGCGCGCGTGGCCGAACGGGAAGCAGGCGGCATCACGCAGCACATCGGCGCGTATCACGTCACGATCAACAACCGGAACATCGTGTTTCTCGATACGCCGGGTCACGAAGCGTTCACCCTCATGCGCGCCCGCGGCGCCAAAGTGACCGACATCGTCGTCCTGGTGGTTGCCGCCGACGACGGCGTCATGCCGCAAACGCGAGAGGCGATCGATCACGCGAAGGCGGCAAACGTGCCGATCATCGTGGCGATCAACAAGATCGACAAGCCCGGCGCTCAGCCAGAACGGGTCAAGCGCGAGCTGACCGAACTCGACCTCATGCCTGAAGAGTGGGGCGGCAAGACCGTCACCGTCGAGGTGTCGGCCAAGAAGCACCAGAACATCGATCTGCTGCTCGAGATGATTCTGCTCGTCAGCGAAATCGGCGAACTCAAGGCCAACCCGAAGAAGCACGCAACTGGCACCGTTCTCGAAGCTAAACTCGACAAGGGCCGTGGTCCGGTTGCGACAGTGCTCGTCCAGGACGGCACGCTGAACGTCGGCGACACCTTCATCGCAGGCCCGATCGTCGGCCGCGTGCGAGCGCTCATCGACGACCGCGGCCGGTCTACGAAACTTGCCGGCCCGTCAACACCGGTCGAGGTTCTTGGTCTGACCGGCCTCCCGCAGCCGGGCGACGTGTTCCAGGTCGCCGAAGCAGCAAAGGCTCGCCAGATTGCTGCGTTCCGCGAGGAGCAGGCGAAGAACCGCGCGCTTGGCGCGAAGGGCGGCCGTCTCACGCTCGAGTCGCTGCAGGCGCAGATCGCCGAAGGCGGCATGAAGGAACTGCCGATCATCATCAAGGCAGACGTGCAGGGTTCGGCTGAAGTGCTGGCCGACACGCTCACCAAGCTGTCTGACGACAAGGTGAAGATCCGGATCATTCACTCCGGCGTCGGCGCGGTCACCGAGTCGGACGTGCTGCTCGGCTCCGCTTCGAAGGCCATCATCGTCGCCTTCAACGTGCGGCCCGATCGGAACGCCGAGGAGATTGCGAGCCGCGAGGGCATCGACATCCGTCAGCATTCGGTTATCTACAACGTGACCGACGAGATGAAGAAGGCGATGGTCGGACTGCTCGAACCGACCTTCAAGGAAGTCCGCATCGGCGTGGCTCAAGTTCGCGACATCTTCAAGGTGCCGAAGTTCGGCACAATCGCGGGCTGCATGGTGACCGACGGTCGGATCATCCGGTCCGGCGACACGCAGGCCCGCCTGGTGCGCGACAACGTCGTCATTCACGAAGGCAAGATCGGCTCGCTCCGGCGGTTCAAGGACGATGTCAGCGAGGTCAAGACCGGCTTCGAATGCGGTATCGGCTTCGACAAGTACAACGACCTGAAAATCGGGGACACGATCGAGGTCTTCACGATGGAGCGTATCGCGGTCACCGCCTAGCCCGCGCTTCTGCCCGCCATGATCGTCGGCCTGCTGACCATCGAGCTCTTCATTCCCGGCTCGCAGTCGCTCAAGGAGAAGCGCATGGTTCTCCGCCGCATCAAGGACCGGGTGAAGAAGTTCAACATCGCTGTGTCAGAGGTCGAACATCACGACCTCTGGCAGCGCGCGGGACTCGCGGTTGTCACGGTCAGCACGGACCAGCCTCATGCCGAACGGGAGCTGGCGGCCGTGGCCGATGAAATTGAGCGCGTCGAGCCGGGCTTGATCACCCGGACCGACGTGGAATTCCTCACCTAGCCCTTCCGCAGATCAATCGGCAATTTCCTGCGGGCCACAGCCATTCGCGTTTAGCATTTCCAAAGATGTCGCAAGGTTCCCGTCCCGAACGCGTCGCCGACCAGCTCCGCAGCGAGCTTGCGCAGATGCTGACTCGAGAAGTGCACGACCCCGGCGTCGGGTTCGTCACGCTGACGCGCGTGCATGTGAGCGCTGATCTGCAGCAGGCACGGGTGATGTACACCGCGCTTGGCGACGACAAGAGCCGCGCGAACACCGCGCGTGCGCTCGAGCGCGTGGCTCCGTTCCTGCGGCGGCAGATCGGCGGGCGGCTCCGCCTGAAGCGCGCTCCTGAGCTGAAGTTCGTCTACGATGAGTCGGTGGCCGGACAGGATCGCATCGAGCAGATCCTGCATGAGCTGCAGTCGCAACCCCCGAGTGACCCGGAGTCCGATGAGTAACGGCCAGGCATTCCAGCAGATAGTCGACGCCATCCACCAGAAACATCGCTTCGTCGTCTCGTCGCACGCCCGTCCGGACGGCGATTCGATCGGGTCGCAGCTGGCCTTTGCCTACGCCGCGCGTGCGCTCGGCAAGGAGGTCACGGTCGTCAACCGTGATGCAGCTCCGCCGCCACTCATGGCGTTTCCGGGAGTTCCGTCCATCCAGATTGCCGACCACGTGTCAGGAGATTTCGACGCGGCTGTCATCATGGAGTGCGGCGATCTCGCACGACCGGGCGTCGCGGGGCTGGAGCAGTACTTCGTCATCAACATCGATCACCATCCGGGCAACACCAACTACGGCGCCTTGAACTGGTTCGATGAGTCGGCCGCGGCCTGCGGCGAAATGGTGTTCGATCTCGTGACGGCCCTGAAGGTGCCGCTTTCGCGCGAGATCGCGACGCACATCTATTTGGCGATCCTGACCGATACCGGCTCGTTCCACTACTCCAGCATCTCGCCGCGGACGTTCGACATCTGCCGGCAGTTGCTCGATGTGGGCGTCGATGCGGTCGAAGTCGCGCGAAACGTGTACGACAGCAACAACATGGGGCGCCTGAAGCTGTTTGGCGCCGTGCTGAGCGCGATGCAGATCGACCCGTCGGGCCGAATCGCGATCGTGTACCTCGATCACGACATGGCGCGCGCGGCCGGTGGCACCTACGAGGACACTGAAGGCCTCATCAATCTGCCGCTCACCGTCAAGGAGATCCAGTCGGTGGTCTTCTTCAAGCAGACCGAAGGAGACGACTACCGCGTCAGCATGCGTTCGAAGGGGGAGATCGACATCGGCGCAGTGGCCAAGGAGTTCGGCGGAGGCGGTCACAAGAACGCCGCCGGCTGCTCGGTGACAGGGCCGATCGACCAGCTCCAGAAGGTGTTCCTCGAGAAGATTGAGCAGGCAATCGATGGACGGCCTGCTCATCGTTGACAAGCCCTCCGGCCCGACTTCCCACGACATCGTCGCCAACGTCCGACGCGTGCTCCGTGAGCGGCGCGTCGGCCATACCGGCACTCTCGATCCGATGGCAACCGGAGTTCTTCCGCTCGTCATCGGGCGCGCGACACGTCTCGCACGCTTCGTAACGTCAGACAAGGCTTACGTCGCTTCGATCCTGTTGGGAGTCAGCACCGACAGCTATGACGCCATGGGAGAACCGACCGGCGAGGTCTGGGCCGGACCCTGGCCGCCAGGTTCGGAGGTGGAGTCTGCGCTCGAACGGTTTCGCGGCACGTTCGATCAGCAGCCACCGGCTTTCTCGGCAAAGAAGGTCGCAGGTCGGCGGAGTTATGCGATCGCGAGACGCGGTGGCGACAGCAGCCAGACCACAGGCGAGACCGAAGTGGGTGCGTCGCTGCCGAAGCCGGCACGGGTCACTGCGCACTCCATCGATCTGCTGGAGGTTGTGGAGAACCGGCTTACCCTGCGCCTGCGCTGCTCGGCAGGGTTCTATGTGCGCTCGCTGGCACATGATCTCGGTGTCGTACTGGGCACCGGTGCACACCTCACGGCCCTCCGCCGCGTCGAAGCGGCGGGCGCAGGTCTGGATCGCGCCATCAGCCTTTCCGAGCTGCAAGGCGAGGGTGGGAAGGACAAGGCGAAACAGGCGCTGATCCCGATGGACCAGATGCTGAACACGCTCCCATCGGTTGAGTTGAACGCTCAGGGCCTGTCGCAGGTGAGGTTCGGCAGGGACCTGGGAGAGCCCGATACATCGAGCGGGTTTGCCGAGGCGGTGCAGGCGGCGAGCGGACCAGCGCGCGAACATGCGCGACTGCTCGATCCGTCAGGACACCTGGTGGCGATTGCCGAAGCGGCTGCCCCAGGTCTTTTGCACCCGTCTGTTGTCCTGATGTAACATATTGATCTTGCTCGACTAACAGATTTCACGACAAACGGCGCATCCGGTCCCGAGTGGGGTTCTGGGGCGCACGTGGAGGAAAACTCAGTGGCACTCTCGAAAGATCGCAAGACCGAGCTCATTGGTTCCTACAAGACCCACGACGGCGACACCGGTTCTCCGGAAGTTCAGGTCGCAATTC
>Ga0310810_10006438_pt1 | contig 13276 bp, 8 predicted proteins | sample NCmetagenome_FD_207641 | JGI IMG/M metagenome (GOLD analysis project Ga0310810, IMG submission 207641) | Soil microbial communities from experimental microcosm in Duke University, North Carolina, United States - NC | ecosystem: Engineered > Artificial ecosystem > Soil microcosm > Unclassified ... | reverse complement strand
CCCGTAGCAATAAGTCTGCAGGAACGGCTTGACGCTCGTCTCGAACGCGTCGGATGGCACCGCCTGCGGGGAAAACGCCAGAACCCCGAGCGCGCCGAGCGTAAGGATTAGCGCGCACGCGAACACCGTTGGGCGCCCTGACCGGTACGCCGCACGGCGCCAGGCACGGGGGCGTCGACACTGCCCGCCAGGTCGCCGGTGATCCGCGGACGCCTTCGGATTCATTGATCGTAAGGATTCTACAGCGACTCGCGCCTGCGTCACAGGTCCGTGACGGCCCACGCGTTTCGGAAGTTGAAAGGTGTCCACGCTTTTCGAAGATCCGCAACGCGATCGCCGGCGCAATCACCCAACCTGACATAGGAGCGTCGAGACGGAAACACTTCAAGAGGGTCTTGCCAAATCTCGATGACGAAAACTCGCCGCGGGGAGTTCTGCACCACGTGTTGCGTGGCTAATCGGCCGTTGAACACGCCGCTGTCGGTGCCCTCGATCAACAAATCAATCGAGGCGCTCCGCGGCACGGCATACGTGTTGCTCTCGACCGATGACGTCCCGTTCTTGCCAGGTCGCGTTCGTGAGCTGCTCGTGCTCCGCGAGCTGGAAATCAGATGAACGGTAGAAGTGAATCGACGGTGCAAGCGTCTGCGATTCCCGCAGCGCAGCCGTCACGATTCGAAATCGAGAGAGACGAGGCAGACATGATGAAGCACGCGGTAGTGGTAATGGTATTGGCCCTGGGGATCGCTGGTCGCGCCAGCGCGCAGGAGGGAGCCGTTCTCGCGAGATTCGACGGCGGCATTGGCGTCATCCCGGTGCAGAACGGCGCCGGGCCGGTGAACCCGGCGGATGGCACGTTCCCGAACGTGAAGCTGAACATCGTGAGAGGAGTCTCCCCAGGCGCGGGTCCGTGGCGGATCGACGAGCTCAAGGCCGTCGTCTACACCAGCGGCCGTATCAGGGTCAAAGGACGCGGCCTGCTTCTGGCCAGCACCGACAGCATCGGGGAAAACGCCGGTCAGAGTGTCTTCGCGACGCTGATCTGCGAGGCCACCTTGCCGTTCACGCCGCACAACACGTTCAGCGTGCCGCTCGACCCGAACGGCGATTTCCGAATCGATGACGTGCTGATGCCGACGCCGGGCGAGTGCGCCAGCCCGGTCCTGCTGATTCGCAACAAGGGCGGCGTGTGGTTCGCCGCCGGGATTCCAAAGATCGGCGACAACTAACCGCAAACCAAGGTGCCCGTCACCTCCAACGCCAGACGCCGGATCCGAGGAGTCAACAATCGTCGGATGGTGTCCGGCCTGGGAGTGACGGATTTCGCTCCCGTTGGATGGTGTGACGACCGCGCGCGGGATTAGCCACCGGTGCCGTCCAGGATCAGCCGCGCGACACCCCGCGGATCGACCCACATCGGGACGTGACCCCAGCCTGGTTTTGTCACCCAGTGGGTGTGTGGTGGCAGACGGTTCCGGCGTCGTGATCCCCTGGTGAGAATCCAATCGCGATTGCCGAACGCGACTGTCAGCGGCACGGCAATGTCGACAGCCGAAAAAGGCGCGCGTGTGCTCTCGAACGTCTGTTCGAAGGCGGTCGAGGCTGCGAGATCGTCCATGGTTCGACGCGCGTCGCTGACCGGCATTCGCCTGCTGCCGATGGACAAGGGGATGGCCAGGGCGAGCTCGCGCAGCCACGGCACGCGAGAAGCCGTTTTGACCAGGTGCGGGAAGTGTCTCACCGCGAACCGTAGGCCGCCGAACACATACTGCACGTGAGGAGCGGGGTGCTCTCGCCACAATCCGATCGGTGAAATCGCGACGACGCTCCGTGCGAGCCCGCGCCTGGCCGCCTCCAGCGCCATGCAGCCGCCGAGTGAGTTTCCGGTGATGTCGACCGGAACCTCGATGTCGAGGGCCCCGATTGCGCGCTCGAGTCCATCAACGAGGTTCGAGACGGTCGGCGGAATGCCATCGGGCAGTGGCGGTGTCGATCCGAAGCCGGCGACATCGAACGCGATCACGCGCCGATTTGCGGCGAGATACGGCGTGACCGCGCGCCACGCCCCGTGTGACATGCCGATCCCATGCAGAAGGATGAGCGGCCGACCCGACCCTGCCTCGCTGTAGTTCCACATCGCCATCTGGAAGTGAGACGAGGCGGACCGTGCGGATGTGACAAGGCGTACGGAGTTGGGTCGTGATGCTCAGCGCTGCGCCGCGGTCGACGTGACGGTGTGCTTCTCGGCGGCGACCGAGGCTGCCACTTCCGCCAGCAGTTTCTGCGCGTCGTAGACGATGCCGTCCTTGATCGTGTACTTGACGCCGCCCACTTTTTCCTGGCGATTGGTTTGCGGGTTCAGGCGCTGGTGACCGGTGCCGTAGAGGACCTTCAGATTGCTCAGTGGGTTTTCCGGCACGATCACGAGATCCGCCAGCATGCCCGGGCGGACCACGCCGATCGGCGGCGCTTCCCCGCGCGGCTCATACAGGGTCTTCGCGCCGTACATCGTCGCGGACCGGATGATCTCGAGCGGCAGGAAGCCGGCCTCGCGCATCAGCTCGAGCTCCTCGATGTAGGCGAAACCGTAGGTCTTGAAGATGAAGCCCGAGTCGGTGCCGACCGTGGTGCGGCCGCCCATGTTCTTGTAGTCGTTGATGAGCCGCATGTAGCGCTGATAGAAGTTCTTCCACGCCACCTCGTTCTCGGAGGTCCAGTCGTAGAAGTAGGAGCCGTGGTTGTCGCGCGTGCTCTGGAAGTAGTTCCACAGCTGCGGCATCGTGTAGGTCTGATGCCAGTCGGCGTTGCGCGCACGCATCAGGTCGCGTGACGCGGCGTAGATGTTGAACGTCGGATCGAACGTGACATGGTTCGCCTTCTGGTGCTCCAGGTACTCGATCCACTGAGGCGAGCCTGGCTCGTACGTCTGGTTCCAGATGCGGGCGATGTCGCCGAAGCGATCCTGCTCGTTGTTGTAGTCGTAGCCGACCGGATACTCCTGAATCGTCTTGTCCTTGAGCAGGGACTCGAAGTGTCCGTAGTAATGCGTCACGGTGTCGAGGTGCGCGTCGCCGGCGATGCGCGCGTTGAACATCGCGACGTTGTTCTGCGACAGGTGGGCGACGGTGCCCATCTTGTTCTTGTGCGCCTCGTCGATCGCCGCCGTGTCGACTTCGGGGCTCTCGTCGCCGCGGTTGAAGAACTTGATGCCGTCGATGTTGTTGGCCGCGGCCCAGCGGACCCACTCGCGCGCCTTCTCCGGCGTCCGCACCGGCCCTTCCGACCAGCCGGAGCCGAGCGTCTGATAGTTGAAGATGCGCGGCGCCACGATCTCGTTCTTCGCCGATCGGTTTTTCTCTGAACTGCTGAGCGCGGCCGACGACAGCGAGACGCCGCGGACGGTGGTGACGCCATGAGCGAGCCACAGCTTGTAGGAGTAACTCAGATCCGGCGCCTTGTCCTTGCCCGCGCCGTGCACGTGCACGTCGACGAAGCCGGGCATGACGTACATACCCTTGCCGTCGATCTCGTGATCGGCGTCGCGCGGTTCGCGATTGGCCTGCTGCGGCAGCCCGGGCCAGCCGGCCTGACGCACCGAGGTGATCACGTTGCCTTCGATGACGATGTCCATCGGGCTCAGCGGCGGGCCGCCTGTGCCATCGATCAGCGTGACGCCGCGAATCACCATCTTCCTGAAGGGTCCGACGCCGTCGCCCGGCTTGCGCCCGGGCGCGGCACTGTCGCCGGCGTTGCCGCCGCGGCCCGGTCGCGGCGTCTGGGCCGCCGGCGTCTGCGGGGCCGCCTGCGCGAACGAGATCTCGTTGTAACCGGCGGTGAGAGCCAATGCCGCGATCACAGTGGCGGCAGAGAGTACGGCTTTGTGAATCATGGAATGCCTCACGTCGAGTTGGAGCCCGGGCCAACTGTACTGCCGAATCCCCTTCGTACTCCACTCTCGCGCGAGGCAAATCCGCTACAGCATTTTCGAACTTGTGTGGCGCAGGGCTTCAGCCCTGCGTTCTTCGCAGCCCTAAAGGGCTGCGCCACTTCAGCCATGTCGAACCGCTCTACTGGGCGGCTCGCCGTTTGCGGGTTTGCGCCGCGCGTCGTGCCGCGGCGCGGCGAAGCTTCGGCCCCTTCGTGCGGACGGCCTTTCGTGCGGAGGCGCGTCTGGAGGTCGCCGAGCGCCGGCGGGCGGCTGACTTCGCCTGACGCGCGAGGGCCCGCGTCGACACAGCACGATGTCCTTCGCGTTTGAGCGCCTTCGTCATCGCGCGCGATCGCCGCGGCGAGGGCTTCGCGCGGCGGCCGGCCGCACGGCTGGCCGACGCCGCGCTGCGCGTCGTCGTGGCCTTGGCGCTCGCCGGTGGACGCGGCAGTTTGACGCCGGCGCGTCGAGCTTTCGACAACCCGATGGCAATCGCCTGCTTGGTCGATCGCGCGCCGTGCTTCCCTTCGCGGACGTGATGGATTTCCTCGCGGACGAACTCGCCGGCCTGCGACGTCGGCGCCTTTCCGGCGCGCCGGTCGGCGCGAGCGCGTTTGAGTGTTTTCTGTTCAGGCATGCTTCCCCCTTCCTGCAAAGGGGAGTCGCAACATGAGTGCCAGATGCCCCGTTTCCGGTTGCGGTGTTTTCCGCGAGATGACGCGTTAAGGGTCAACTGCCCCGATCGCTCGTGTCGAGCGGTCGCCGACTCGGCCGGTAGGGCGGCGAGCCGAGCATTTACAGTGTCGGAGAGCCATCATGACCAGGAACAATGTCTTTCGCATCGTCGCCGCTGCAGCCGCGGTCGCGGCGCTCGGCACCGCCGCCTGCACGCGCGGGATCTCGGCAGACGCGAAACAGGCACGCGTGGAACGCGGCAAGTACCTCGTCACCATCGGCGGCTGCAACGACTGTCATACGCCGCTGAAGATCGGCCCGAAGGGACCCGAACCGGATCTCTCGCGCATGCTGTCGGGCCATCCCGAGTCCTTCCCGATCGAGAGCGCGATCGCGCCTGTGTCCGACATGTGGATGATGACCGCAGACGCGAGCGGCACCGCGTTTTCCGGACCGTGGGGCGTCAGCTTCGCCGCGAACCTGACGCCGGATCAGAATACCGGTCTCGGCATCTGGACCGAAGAGATGTTCATGAATACGCTGCGCAAAGGACGGCACATGGGCGTGTCACGCGAGATCCTGCCGCCTATGCCGTGGTTCAACTATGGCAAGATGACCGAGGACGATCTGAAGTCGGTCTACGCGTTCCTGCGGACCATTCAGCCGATTCACAACCGTGTGCCGGCACCGCTGCCGCCGGCGGCGCCGCAGATCGCCCGCAGCGAGTCCAAATGAAGGCGGAACCCGGCACCCACCCGGACCCCGGACGAGTCATTCGTCCGGGGACGGGTGCGGCCCGCCGGAGAGTTCGCGCTTGAGCCAGGCACGGGCGTGCGCCCAATCGCCTTCGACTGTCCGCAGCGACAGCCCGAGATGCTCGGCGACCTCGCGGCTGGACATTCCCGAGAAGAAACGCAGCGTCACGATCTGTGCCGCCCGCGCATCAACGGCTTCCAGACGCGTCAGCGCCGCCTCGAGCGTCATCAGATCCTCGACCGGCACGGGCCCTTCCGCTGCTGCGTTCATGAGGTCGTTCAGTTCCACCGGTTGCGCGCCGCCGCCGCGCTTGTCACGTTTCTGCTGGCGTCCGTGATCGATGAGGAGCCGGCGCATCGCCTGGGCTGCGATCGCCAGGCCGTGCGTACGGCCCTGCCACTGATTGCCCTTCTCTTTCTGGATACGGATCCACGCCTCGTTCACGAGTGCCGTCGGCTGCAGCGTGTGGTTCCGGCGCTCGCGCCGCAGATAGGCGCCGGCCACACGGTGCAACTCCCGGTACATTTGCGGAAACAGCTCGCTGTTCGAGTCGGGGTGCTTGGTCGCCATCACGGCTTCTCCACGGCGGGATTGCCGGCTGTCAACGCGTCGAACCAGGTTCGCGAAGGCTCGCCTGCTCGCGCCGGGCGTCGTTCAACGGCGCGAGGTTGGCGTCGGCCGCCTTCCACATTCCGAGCATGTCGGCGTACGAGGTCTGCGCCGCCGCCGGATCGTTCGTCATTGTCGCCGCGCGCGCGAGTCCGAGATGCGCCAGCGGGTACAGCAGGGACACCGGCACCTGGCCCCGGTGATCGACGATGGTCTGGAACTCTTTCCGTGCCGCGGCTCCGTCCTTGAGCTGGAGGTATGCCAGGCCACGGACGTACACGGGCCAAAGCTCCGCAGAGGGCGCACGGTCGTACGGCCGGACCGGTTCGAGCAACTCGAGTACGCGTCGTGACTCACCGTGCGAAAGGGCGAGCAGCGCTGACGTCAACGGCGAGGAGACCCGGGTCATCAGGATCGCCTCCGGCAGCCGCGTCGCGACTTCTCCGGACAGCGTCAACGCGTCGGCTGCGCCGCACAGCGCGAAGACGCGGCCCGCCCGCTCGAGCGCGGCGGTCGCCCGGCTGAGCTCGAGGCCGGCCGGGATCTCCGCTCTCGCCGTATCGCATTGTCCGACCGTCGCGTGCATCTCGGCGTCTTCCATCGACAGCTGCGCCGCGACCTCCTTGAAGTTGCCCTCGGCCGACCGATCGATGCCGCGGCGGAACTGCTCGTGCGCCTCCTTGATCCGGCCACCGAACGCCAACGCGTGCGCCTGCCAGCCGAAGGCCGCATTGGTGGCGCGCACGCCAACCGACGCGGCGAGCTCGTGCTCCATCGTCTGCGCATCGCCCTCGACGAACGCCATCAGGTACGACAATCGACGCGCGCCGGCGAACTCGAGCCGGCGATCGGCGGCCTGGCGCAGCGTCGCCCGGGCCTCGGGCATTCGATTGAGCGCGAGCAGCGAGGCGGCGAGATTGGAATATGCCGGGATGAACTGTGGATCGAGCCGGATGGCCTCGCGCAACGCCGGAACCGCCTGTTCGAATTGACCGAAACGGATCAGCGCGTTGCCCAGGCTGTTGAATGCGAACGCCTCGCGGGGATAGGTGGCCGTCCAGGTGCGCGCCACGTCCAGCGCCTTGTCCCACGCCTGCAGCGCGTCGCGATAATAACGCCACGAGATGAAGAACTGTTCGCGATCGCTGACCTTGTCGCGCAGCTCGAATGCAATGTGCGCAAACCCGGGCGCGAGCGCGGACTGGCCGGTATTGGCGTACACCTCCGATAACAACGCGTAGGCCATCGCGAACGTCGGATCGAGCTCGATGGCGCGCTTGAGGTGCGGAATCGCTTCGAGGCGAGGGACTTCCCGGCCGTTGTACAAGGCGAGTGCGTAGGCGTTGAGCGCGTCGAGCGATGTTGTCGTCGCGCGCGGCAGCGGCACGTCGAATTTCTGCACCGAGGTCAGCGATTCGCCGAGCTTCCGGCGCAGGCTCGACGCCGCGGTGCCCATCGAGGAGAGCACCTGTTCCTTGGAGGCCGCCTGCGCCTGCTCGCGCGCCATGACGTCGCCGGTCTGCGCGTTGATCGCCTCGAGCGTCACCACATAGGTACGGCCGAGGCTCGCGATCGAGCCTGCGAGCAACGCCTTCAGCCGTTCCCGCTGGGCGATGTCGCGCGCGATCGAGCGCGTGATGCGTTCGTCGGGCGGCTGCTGCATCAGGCGCAGCGTCTGCCGCGCTTGCTCCTCCGGGAACACTTTCAGGAACGGCGACTGTTCCAACGCGACGGCGAGCGCGACCTTCAAGGCGCCGTCGAACACCGGGTCGCCCGTGGTGTTCTCGAAATCGGCGAGCAGCACGACGTCCCGTTCGGTCAGCGTTTTCGCGCCGGAGGTCCGGACGAACGCCGATCCGTAGGCAAGAAGTACCACCAGCGCGGCCATGCCGGCCGCTACGAGCCAGAAGGGCCGTCTGGTGACGCCGAATGGCGCCGCGGCCGACGCCGCCCGGCTCTGAGCCGTGGCGGCCGCATGCGGCAGGGCTGCCCCCATCTCCTCGACCGACGGCCAGCGACGGTGCGGATCGCGCGAGAGCGCCTGCATGAGGACGCGTTCGAGCTGCGGATTGACGTTCGGTACGATCGCGGACGGGCGGGTCGGCTCGTCCAGGACGGCCGATTGCATCGATGCCTCGTGGCCGACCAGGAGCTCGTACAACACCAGGCCCAGCGAGTACACGTCGGTCCGCTCTGTCACCACGCTCCCGGGTGTCCGTTGCTCAGGGGCCATGTACGCCGGTGTTCCGGTGAGCGCGTGCGTGCCGCCGCTGCTCGTCGTGATCGCGATGCCGAAGTCGGTGATGCGGACGCAGCCATCGTCGTCAATCAGCACATTGGCCGGTTTCAGATCACGATGCAGCACTCCCTGGGCGTGCGCCGCCGAAAGACCGGCACAGAGCTGCCGGGCGATGTCGATCACCTTGTCCGAGGGGAGGCGGCCGACGCGGCGCAGCAGCGCGGCGAGATCCTCGCCGGACACGAGCTCCATCGAGAAGAAGACGACGTGATCGGCCTCGCCGACGTCGAACACGCGGCACACTGACGGATGGGTGATCTGCCGCGCCAGCCGCACTTCGTTGAGGAGACGCTCGCGCGCATCGGCCCCGGCCGCCACGATCATCTTCAACGCGACGGCGGTGTCGAGGACGAGATCGTCGGCGCGCCAGACGTCGCCCATCCCGCCCTGGCCGATGCGGGCGATCATCCGGTAACGCCCGGCGAAGACAGCGCCCGGGGCGAACTCCGCGCCGATCGCCCGCGGCTCGACTTCGTCGGTGGACGCGTCGTCATCGTGATACTGGAGGAGCGACTCGACTTCCTTTCGCAGCGCGGGATCGCCGGCGCAGGCCCGATCGACGAACGCGGGGCGCTCGGCCGCGCTCATGGCAACGGCATCGAGGAAGATGTCCTTGGCGCGCGCGTGTACGGACGACATGTGTGAACCTGCCGGACGAACTACTGCGACAACCTCGCGTACTCGCGACGCGCCGCCTGAAGGCTCTCCAGCGCCGGGTCGGCGCCTGTCCACAGTGTAAAGAATCGCTCGTAGGCGCGGCGTGCCGGCTCGCGCTCGCCGGCGAGCACGTGCGCACGCGCCCGTCCGAGACACGCCAGTGGATACAACGGCGAGGTCGGCGCCTGGCCGCGGCGATCGAGAATGCTCTGGAACTGCGCGCCCGCCGACCGGGCGTCCTTGAGTTGCAGCAACGCCTGACCGCGCAGGTAGGCCGGCCAGAATTCCGACGCCGGCGCCTGGTCGTACGGGGTGACACGGTCCAGCAGTTCGACGGCCCGCGCCGGCTGCCCGTGCTGCACCGCAACGGCGGCGGCGGTCACCGGCCGTTGAATTCGTTGGGTCAGGCTCGCGGTCGCGTAGCGTTCCGCCAGTTCAGCGGCAAGACGCTGGGCGTCGTCGGCCCGGCCGCACAGCGCGAGCGTCCGGCTGGCGCGTTCCACCGTAAAGTTGTCGCGGCTCAGCGCCAGCGCTGCGGGAACCTCGCGTAAGGCGTCCCCGCACTGTCCGGCGATCGCGTGTGTCTCGGCGTCTTCCGCCGCCGACTGTGCGCCGAGTTCGCGCTGTTGATCGCGAACGGCCATTTCCACGCCGCGCTGAAAGAGCTCGTGGGCCGCAGCGACGCGTCCTGAAAAACGGGACGCGCGGGCTTCCCACACCGCCGCCCAGATGGCGCCATGGGTTGCGCGTGCCAGGTCGAGCTCGCGTGCCTGCGCCGCCCCATCGTCGTCGATGACCGCCAGCGTGTACAACATCCGCCGCAGGGTGATGAAGTCGACTCCCTGTTTCGTCGCCTCGCGGAGGACCGCTTTCGCCTCGTCGTGCCGGTTCGACGCAATCAGGGACCCGGCGAGATTTCCATGCGGCGGAACAAATTTCGGATCGAGGCGGATGGCTTCACGGAACGCGCGCACGGCCTCGTCGTGTTGGCCGAAGGCCGCCGACGCCAGGCCAAGGCTGTTGAAGGCGAACGCTTCCCGCGGGTACGTGACGGTCCAGGAATGCGCGAGCTCGAGCGCCTTGTCCCAGGCCTGCTCGGCGTCGAGAAAATAGCGCCAGGAAATGAAGAACCGCTCGCGCTCGCTGACCCGATCGCGGAGCTCGAACGCCTTGCGTGAAAATACCGGGGCGTCGGCCGACCGGCCGTTGTTGGCGTACACGCCTGAGAGCCGCGCGTAGGCCATGGCGAAGTTCGGGTCGAGCGCGATGGCGCGCTCGAGATGGGGAATGGCCTCGACCCGCGGCACTTCGCGGCCCTGGTCGAGCGAGAGCGAGTAGGCGTGAAGCGCGTCGAGCGATCCGGTCGTGGCCCGTGGCAGCGCGACGTCGAACCGCTGCACCGACGCGAGCGATTCGCCGAGTTTCTTCCGGAGATTCGTCGCGGCCTTGCCGAGCGCGGCGAGGAGGTCCTCCTTGCGCGGCACCTCGACCTGTTCGCGCGCCATCACGTCGCCGCTGTCGGCGTTGACGGCTTCCAGCGCGAGCACGTAATTGCTGCCGAGGCTGGCGATGGAGCCGGCGACAAGCGCCGTCAGTTGTTCCCGTTGTGCGATCTCGCGCGCGATTGGCCGCGTGATGCGTTCGCTGGGATCGCGCTGCATCAGGCGGAGAGTGTCGCGCACGCGGTCGTCAGGGAATACCTTCAGGAACGGCGACTGGTCCAACGCGACGGCGAGCGCCACTTTCAACGATCCGTCGAACACCGGCTCCCCGGTGGTATTCAGGAAATCGGCGATGACCAGCCTGTCGCGATCGGTCAACGGCCGCGCCGCCGGGCGCATGAGAACGGGCGACAGCGCGGCGAGGCCGGCAACGGCCGCGGCGATCGCGGCGCCGCCGATCCACGGCAGAATGCGAGAGGCGGTCCATCGCGACCCGCCGCCGCGCAGCATCTCGGCCATATCGCTGGCCGAGGCCGGCCGGCGCGCCGGATCCAGCCGCAGCGCTTTCAGAATCGCCCGCTCCAGCGGCGGATGAACGTCGGGGACGAGCGTCGACGGCCGGACCGGGGTGCGGCGGACGTCGGCGGCGCTGTTGAACGGCCGCCGGCCGACGAGCAGCTCGTACAGCACAAGGCCGAGAGCGAACAGGTCGGCTCTCGCGGAGACGACCGCGCCCGGCACGAGCTGTTCGGGCGCTTTGTAACCCGGCGCCCCCGCGCCCGCCTGCGAGTCGGCATCGTCACGCGTGGCATTGATGCCGAAGTCGGTGATTCGGACGCACCCCTTGTCGTCGATCAGCACATTGGCCGGCTTCAGATCGCGGTGCAGCACGCCCTGTGCGTGTGCCGCCCCGAGCCCTTCGCACAGTTGATGACCGATCTCGGCGACTTTCTCCGCCGGCAGCCGTCCGAGGCGTCTGAGCAGGGTCGCCACATCCTCGCCGTCGATGAGTTCCATCGAATAGAAGACGCAACCCTCTGTCTCGCCGACGTCGAACACACGGCAGACCGCCGGATGAGTGATCCGGCGCGCGAGCCGGACCTCTTCTAGAATCCGTTCACGGATTTCCGGGGTAATCGAGTCGATGATCTTCAGCGCAACCGGCGTCGCGACGACGAGATCGTCGGCCCGCCATACCTCGCCGAGGCCGCCACGGCCGAGGCACGTCACCATTCGATAACGGCCCGCGAATAAGGTCCCCGGCAGCACGGGACCTCCCCCGCCCTGTTCGCTGCCGGCGCCCACGGTCCTGCGGGGCGCGCCGGCGACGCTTTCGCTGGCCCGGTTGGGCGGCGGCGGTGTCAGCGCGGCCAGAAAGGCCGCTTTTGCGCGTGTGTGGAGTGACGCCATCGGTTTGCAGGTCTTTACTCAGTCCCCGCCGGCCATGCCTGCTGTCGCCGACGAAGCGATTGCGGGGATTCCGGTGATTTGACGCGTAAACAAGAACGACACATGTCTACCACCGCCCGCTCGACGCTCACCGCTATGCTCTGCGCCGCCGCGGTCACCGCCCAGTTCGTCGGCGGCAAGGCCACCCGCGATGCGCTGTTCCTGACCTCTCTCGACTTCACCGCACTGCCGACGATGCTGATCGCGACGTCGATCTGCTCCATTTTTCTCGTCGCGGCCCACGCACGGTGGGCGGCGAAAGCCGCTCCTGCGAGGGTGGTACCGGCCGCCTTTGTCGCGAGCGGCCTGCTGTTCGTGGGCGAATGGCTCGTCAGGGCATCGGCTCCGTCGAGCACCGCCGTGTTCGTCTACCTGCACGTCTCCGGTGCCGGGCCGCTCCTCGCCTCCGGCTTCTGGCTGATCGCCAGCGAACGGTTCGATCCCCGGACCGCGAAGCGGCGGTTTGGACAGATTTCCGGCGCCGGCACGCTCGGCGGCTTACTCGGCGCGCTGCTCTCCGCTCACGCCGCCGCCTGGGGCGTTCCGGCGATGCTCCTCGTGCTGGCCGGCTTCCAGTTCCTCAGCGCCTGGCTGGTGCGACGGCTCGCCGTGCAGCTCGAACCGGTCGCGCCTTCGGTGCCGGCTGACATGGGAAGCGCGCGACCTGCCGCGCGATCGGGGCTGCGCGTGGTCGCCGACTCGCCACACTTGCGCCATCTCGCGGCGCTTGTCCTGCTCGGAACAACCGGCGCGGCGCTCGCCGAGTACCTGTTCAAAGCCAGGGCCTTCGAGACGCTGGGCCCCGGCGATCATCTCCTGCGTTTTTTCTCGCTCTATTATGCCGCAACCAGTCTCGTCGCGTTGATCCTCCAGACACTGCTGAGCCGACCCATGGTCGAGCGATTCGGCCTCGCGCTGACGATGAGCACGCCGTCGATTGCGCTGCTCGCCGGCAGCGTCACGTCGCTGATCGCCCCGAGCTTCGGCGGCGTGGTCGTCACCCGCGCCGGCGAGTCGATTTTTCGCGGATCCTGGTTTCGTTCGTCGTACGAGCTCTTTTATACGCCGATTCCGGCGGCCGAGAAGCGCGCGGCGAAGTCGGTGGTGGACGTGGCCTTCGACCGGCTCGGTGACGCCGCTGGCGGCGGTCTCGTCCGTCTCGCCGTGCTGCTTCCGCCGGCCGCGGTGGCATCGACGATCCTGGCGCTCGCGATCGCCGCATCAGCGGGCGCGATCGTTTTCGCCAGCCGCCTGAATCGCTGGTACATCCGCCTCCTCGAGAAGAGCCTGGTCAAGCAGGGCGACGGCATCGATGTGTCCGCGACCGCCGACGAAGCGACGCGACAGGTGCTCCGCCGGATTCGACACGACGCCGACGAGGCCGGGCTGCACCCCGCGGTCAACCCGCCGATCGTGGCGCCGATCGACCTCGATTCCGATCTCGTGGACATCCTGTCTCTG
>Ga0310810_10006437_pt1 | contig 13276 bp, 9 predicted proteins | sample NCmetagenome_FD_207641 | JGI IMG/M metagenome (GOLD analysis project Ga0310810, IMG submission 207641) | Soil microbial communities from experimental microcosm in Duke University, North Carolina, United States - NC | ecosystem: Engineered > Artificial ecosystem > Soil microcosm > Unclassified ... | reverse complement strand
TTACATCGCGCTCGTGCAACGGCTCGGCGAGCGTATGTGTCCGGCGTCGGGGAAATGGCCCGTCGCCGCGCCTCCGCGTCGCATTGGCGGCCCAGGTCGTTTCGGACGCCTGCGGGGCGCTCCAGCCACGTAACGCACGACTCTTGCAAGCCATACAGCCGCACACCAAACGCCGGCTGTCCCTCATGAGGGTCCGATGAGTCCCCGACAATCGCACATTCCCGCCCTCGATGGCGTGCGGGGCCTGGCCATCGCGCTCGTCATGCTCCGGCACCTCTCGCTGCTGTCATGGTTCCGCACGAGCCCCAGCTCCGCCGATCGCGTCGTAGCTGGCGTCACCGGCGCCGGGTGGATCGGCGTCGATCTGTTCTTCGTGCTCTCCGGATTCCTCATCACCGGCATCCTGCTCAATGAGCGTGACCGGCCGGCGCCAGTCATCGCGAAATTCGGCAAGTTCTATTGGCGCCGGGTCCTTCGCATCGTGCCTCTCTATTACACCGCGTGCGCGTTTCTCTTCTTCGTGTTGCCGATATTGCCGTACTTTCGCGTGCAACCGGAGATCGCCGCGCTGCACCGAAGCGCGGTGTGGTACTGGACGTACACGGTCAACATTCTGGAGGTCCTGCACGGCGGAGCCGCAACTCCATTCAACACCGGCCATTTCTGGAGCCTTGCCGTCGAGGAACAGTTTTATCTCGTCTGGCCGTTCGTCGTTCTCGCTGTGTCACGGAAGACGCTCCTCCGCATCGTCACAGTACTGCTCGTGGCTGGACCGCTCGTACGACTCGCCTGTTTGCACTTCCTCGCCCCGGCTGCAGGCGCGACGGCCGCGTACACCCTGTCAATCTCGCGCGTGGATGTGTTGGGCGTCGGTGCGCTCCTCGCCTTGATGTACCAGGGCGACCGCGAACAATGGGCGCGCGTCCGCGCGCTGAGCGGATGGGTAGGCGGCGGCGCGCTCGCGGTCTTCATCGCCATCGCGCTGTCGGGGAGCGACGAAAGCCACGGTCGCTTGATGCAGACTGTGGGTTACAGCGTGGTCGCACTTGGGATGGGGGCGCTGATTGCGTCGACTTTGGACGCTCGGGGCGAGACGCCGTGGATCGCCGGGCTGTTTTCCGGCCGGTCGCTGCGCGCGCTGGGCAAGTACTCGTACTGCCTCTATATCGTCCACTATCCGCTCACCGTGCTAGTGGATCTGCTCTGGGTGCACGTCCGCATCCCATCCCTGTGGGGGTCACGTCTTCCATCGTGGGCGGCGTACGGTTCGGTGTTGATCACAGCCTCATTCGCCATTGCCTGGACGAGCTGGAGAGTCCTGGAGGCGCCGATGTTGTCGCTGAAGGACCGCTTCGCGTTCGGCATCCCCGCGCCTTCTCCCCCAGTGGCACAGGACGCCAGTTCCGCGGTTGCATCGGAACTGCGCGGGCCGCATCTCGCCGAACCAGATGCCGCTACGAATGTGCTCCCTGACCTGTCAACGAGTTTGAGACACCGGGTGGACTGAGTTTACTGAGCGACGTCCTCGGAGTGCGCGAGGAGCCTGGGGGGATTGATGCACGCAGCGGCGGGGCAGCGCGGGTGCCAGGGACGCCTGCTTGGCGAAGCGATCTGGTGTTGCAATGAACGGGCGCATCCTGGATGGCGCCGACGCACTCGAGGTACCACACTGGCGCCGTGTCCTGTCGCGTAACGCCTGCGGCCGCATGGCGACTGTCAGATACCAGCAGTATTCCTTGACTCACCTCACTGATCTCCACTCCGGAGGCCCCGATGCGCGCTGGCCGGATCGTGCTGCTCCTGCTCTCGCTTGCCCTGTCGTCGAGCGGCGCCAGCGCCATGTCGCTGTCTGCGTCGCAACGAGCCTGCTGTCGCCGCGGCCACTCGTCACATTCCTCAGGAACGCGGAGCTATCACCCGCGTAGCTACCGGCCGCGCACTCACGCGCCGCGCACCTATCGGTCGCCGCGCGTATCGCATCCACGCACACACCACTCGCATACCTACCATTACCATCCGCGCACCAGCACCCGGCGCGCGCCGCATGCACGGACTCCGCGCGCGCGCGTCCCGCATGCGCCTGGTGCGCGCAATTCGCGGGGACGACTCCGGCGGAGCGCGGAGGCAAAAGACCAGTTCATGCGGCAGACCGGTCACGCGCATGGGTGGCCGGACCATGTAGTGGATCACATTGTCCCGCTGGCCTGTGGCGGCGCCGATGCGCCGTCCAATATGCAATGGCAGACGACGCAGGACGCGAAGGCGAAGGATCGGATCGAGCGGCGAGGCTGCGCGCGGTCGCGGTGAACCTGGTCGGCAGACGTGGCGGCAAGTTGATCCGGAGATGGCAGATTGGCGTTTCGTTGGCACGCGCGTCGCTCAGCTCAGAACATCACGAGCCCGCGCCGCGCAGCCTCCATGATCGCTTCGGCGCGCGACGATGCCCCAAGCTTCTCGTAGAGCGATCCCACGTGCGTCTTCACCGTATGCTCGGAGATTCCGAGCCGGGCCGCGACCACCTTGAGGGCGAGCCCTTCCGCGAGGAGCGCGAGCACCTCGCGCTCGCGTGGCGTGAGTGCGCGCTCCCCGGTGTGAGAGTCAGCGATGCGCGAGCGGTGCGGTGCCACGCGCATCGGGCGTGTCGCCGGCGCCGCCGCCCCCTCGACTACGGTGAGCCCCGCTGCCGCGCACACTATCGCGGCGACAAGTGTCTCCGGTGTCGCGTCGCGCCGAATCACGCCGCGCACGCCCGCGCTCACGATCGAGGAACGCCACGCGACGCTCGACGCCTGGGCAGACGTGAGCACCACCAGCCCGGCCGGCGCGATGGCGACGGCGAGCGCCGCCAGCTCGGCCTCCCACTCCCCCTCGTTCTCTGGCGGGAGCTCCACCAGCAGGACGTCGAGGCCCATGCCGGATGCCATCGATCCGAGCATCTCATTGAGTGGCAGAGTCGACACCATCTCGATCGAGGGCGCTTCGCGCAGGGCCGCCGCCAGTCCGGCACGCGCAAGCGATGAAGCCGCTGCGACGGCGATGCGCGTCACGCGACTCTCGTCAGGCCGCTCGCCGAAGCGTCACGTCCACCGATCGTACGTGACCGCGGCGCACGATGTCGAACGCGAGCCGGTCGCCGGCCTCTTCCAGCACGCCGGCAAGATCGCCAGGCGCGCCGAAGGGCTCATCCGCCGCGCGCACAATGACGTCGCCCGTGAGAAATCCGGCCCGCGCGGCAGCGCTCTCCGGCTCGATGGCCATCACCAGCAGGCCGAGCACGGGGGGCGCGTGGCGGGGCTTCACCGCGACGGGTTGAACGGTCACGCCCAGGTGCGGTGCTGTCAGTCCGGCCACGAAGCGCACCACGGCTTCGCTGGGCACCGCGAGCGCCAGCCCTCCTGCCACCATGCTGTTGACGCCGACGACGCGCCCTTCCGCATCGGCGAGTGGGCCGCCGGAGTTGCCCGGCGCGAGCCGCACGTCGGCGGCAATCCAGTGGCGACCACCTGGGCCACGCACGAGCGGGCGGTGGACGATGCCCAGCGCGACTGCGCCCGTATGACCGAGCGGATGGCCCACGGCGAGCACCAGCGCTCCTGCCCGCAGCGCACCCGCATCGCCGACCGGTACTGGCGTCGCGCCCGCGAGCTCGCTGCACGCGAGCAGCGCGAGATCGCGTCCGGTGTCGCGCCGCGCTACATGCGATGTGAGCACGCGGCCGTCCGCGAGTCTCACGTGCGTACCCCGTCCATGCACGACGTGCGCGCTCGTGACCACCATCTCCGAGTCCCAGACGATGCCGGCTCCCATTCGTATCCCGGGCCCGTCGACGACCTCGACGACGCGCTCGAGCAGTCGGTCGGGCACGCCCGCGGTCTCCGGGGAGAACACACCGCCAGAGAGCGGCTCCATCACGCTCGACATCTCATCGCCTCCCGCTCGGCCGCTCACCGAGCTGCACCGTCACGTCCACGGCCGCACCGCCACGAACGAGTCCGAGCGTGAGCGGCTGTCCCACACCGGTATTCGCCATCGCCGCGAGCACGTCATCCACGTCACGCACCGGCGCATTTCCCACCATCACCACGATATCGCCGACGAGCACGCCGGCTTGCGCGGCTGTTCCGTCGGGCTCTACACCAATGACAATGAGTCCCGTCTCGTTTTCGATCCCTCCCCCGAGCGACCTGGCCTGCGCCGGCGCGAGACGGACCGGCTGCATGGCGACACCGAGATGCCCGCGACGGACGCGTCCGCCCTCCAGGAGCTGCTCCGCGATACGCGTCACCGCGCGTGCCGGAATCGCCATCGCGGCGCCGCGGCCGAAGCCGGAGGTGGTGAGCCCGACGATCTCTCCTGCCGCGTTCACGAGCGCGCCGCCGGAAAAGCCGTCGTAGACCGAAACGTCCAGGCGAAAGAGCCGGTCGAGCGCGCCCAGGCCGCGCGTGCGAGGCTGCGCCGCGACGGTCGAACTGACGATGCCGAGCGCCGCACTCACGTCTCTCGACGCCCGGCCGAGTGCGAGCACCAGGTGACCAGTGCGCATGGCGTCGGAGTCGCCCAGCGCAGGCGTGGGGTGCTGCGTCGCGTGCGCGGCATCGACCGTGAGCACGGCCAGGTCGGTGGCCGGATCGCGGCCGGCGATCGCGGCATCGATGGTGCGTCCGTCATCGAGCGTGACGCGAACGCCTTCCTCGTTCCGGATGGTGTGGTCAGCGGTGACAATCGCGCCCGCGCGCCACACGATGCCGGACGACGGGATGCGCGGACGCGCATGGATGGACACGAGCGCACGTCCCGCGCTCGACACGGCGTCCGCAAGGGTCTGCGACAGGGCGACGAGGTCGCCCGGTGAGGTGGATGTCTTCGGCATGCGTACACTCCGTTGTGTAGGGCCCTGGAGTGAACGATGCGGTGGCGCATGCGCCGCGACGATCGGCCGAACGGGGGAGGCGTGGCGGAGATCGCGTCTGCGCCAGTATCATGTCTGCCACCACACAGCCCCTTTCGATCACACGCCGGCGCAATCCACGGTGAGGAGACCATGAGCCCTGTGAGCATCGAGCCAGCCCCTCCGAGCTCCGCGGGCGAGCTCCTCTATCTGCTGCACCGCGATCCCACCGAGCTGGCCGACGCCATCGCGGGGATGCGCGCGGCCGACATCGCCGAGGCGCTGCGCGATCTGCCACCGGACGCTGCCGCAAAGGTGATGGCGGCACTTCCCTTCGATCTCGGCGTGCAGGTCTTTGACGAACCCGAACTCGAGCGTTATCGCTCCGGCGTCATCCAGCACATGGAAGAGCGGGACGCATCCGCCCTCATCGAAGCCATGTCGGCCGACCAGCAGGCGGACCTCTTCCGGGAGCTTCCGGATAAGGACCGCTCGCGGTTCCTGCGCCTGCTCGACTCGCCGACACGCCAGTCGCTGACCCTCCTGCTCCGCTATCACCCGGAGACGGCGGGCGGCATCATGACGACGGAGTTCGTCTCGATGCCCACGACGTGGACGGTGCAGCGGGCGCTCGATTACATCAGTGAGGTCGGCCGTGCCAAGGAGACGATCTATGCCATCTACGTGCTCGACCCGGGCGATCAGCGGCTGGTACACGTCGTCTCGCTGCGCGACCTGATACTGGCCGCCGATCGCCAGCAGCAGGTGGGGAGTATCGGCAGGCAGCGCGCGCCGCTGTCCGTGACGCCCACGACGGATCGCGAGGACGTCGCCCGGCTCATCTCGAAGTACAACCTGCTCGCCGTGCCGGTGACGGATGAAGGTGGCCATATCCTCGGCATCGTCACGGTGGATGACGTGATCGACGCGATCGTCCGCGAACAGACCGAGGATGTTCAGAAGTTCGGCGGCATGGAGGCGCTCGACGAGCCGTACAGCAAGATCTCCTTTTCCCGCATGGTGAAGAAACGCGCAGGGTGGCTCTGCGCGCTCTTCCTTGGCGAAATGCTCACCGCCACCGCCATGGGACATTTCGAGGGTGAAATTGCGAGAGCTGTCGTGCTGTCGCTGTTCATTCCGCTCATTATCAGCTCAGGCGGCAACTCGGGCTCGCAGGCCACGTCGCTGATCATCCGGGCGCTCGCGCTGCGCGAGGTCGAGATCGCGGACTGGTGGCGGGTCGCACTGCGCGAGCTTCCGGCCGGTGTCGCGCTCGGGGCGATCCTCGGGGTGATCGGCATCATTCGCATCGGGCTGTGGCAGCAGCTCGGGTGGTACAATTACGGCGTGCACTGGCCGCTCGTCGCACTGACAGTGGGTGGCGCGCTCGTCGGTGTGGTCACCTTCGGCTCCCTCGCCGGCTCGATGCTCCCATTCCTGCTCAGGCGACTCGGCTTCGACCCGGCAAGCGCGTCGGCGCCGTTCGTGGCGACGCTGGTGGACGTCACGGGGCTGGTCATCTACTTCAGCGTCGCGCTCCTGATCCTCCGGAACACGCTGCTGCGGTGAATCGCGCCACCCAGCGCTCACACGTGCAGGCGATCGCTCCTGCGCACCCTGCGCTAACCTTTCCGGGCCAGGACGGTGTGCGGATGCTCACTCGGCACGATTTCAAATCCGTATCGGATCACCTTCTCGTCAAACTCGCTCGCCGCTCGCGAGTCGTTGTGAAACTCGATGGCAATCGCCCCAACGCGCGCCAACCACGACAAGTCCTGCATGGAAAACAACTCGCGCTCCGCCCCTTCGATGTCAACCTTGAGAAGATCCACTCGTTCGAAACCGGAATAGTCGATGATCTCCGTCATGGTGTAGCCTTCCACGACTGATGGTTCGTTTGTCGAAGCGGCGCGCACTGCAAACGCGCTGTATCTGTCCGCCGGGATCTCGTCGATGGGCGCGAGCCGCTGGTGACTACCCCAGACTGCAGCGTTCAATGTCCTGCACCGGCCTGAACGATTGAGTGGACTCAGATTCCTGTTCAATAGCTCGTAGGTTCCAGCATTCGGCTCGACACAGAGCAGTCGACAGGTCGGATAATTGCTGGCGAAGTAAAGCGAAGCCAGTCCGATGTTCGCGCCCAGGTCGACTACTGTCTCGATGTTTTCAACCGCTCCGACCACCACGTCGTAGACTTCCTCCACGACGATCTCCTGAAAGGTTGCCAGATCGGACCCGCGCTCGCGCAGGGAAATCTCTGCCTGAAAGGGGCGCTTCAGGCGAAGCGACAGAACAGCATCAGCACGCAACTGACCTGAGCGTTCTCGCATCAGATAGTTCCGGAGGCGGACTGCCGAGGCCAGGCTCATTCGCCTGGCCGACTCTCTCAGAAACGACAGCGTCCACGATCCCATGCTGATTCACCTGCACGTTGGGGCGTGTTCCGGGTCCCGTTGAGGGTCGGGCGACCACGCATCACGATCCGGCCAGCACCATGCGGTACACCTCCGCGTATTTTTCCGTGGTAGCTTCCGGCGAAAAGTGATCAGCGATCGAAGCGCGCGCCTGACCACTGAGTCGTTGGCGCAAGCCGGTGTCGAGCAGAATGCGCCGTAGCGCGTCGGCAAGAGCCGGCGCATCATCCGGCGGGACCAGCAGCCCGTTGACGTCGTCCCTGACCACTTCAGGCAACCCATCCACCGCCGTCGCCACGACGGGGACCCCAAGCCAGAGCGCCTCCAGCAGGACCAATGGCAATCCCTCCGAACGGCTGGGGATGACCAGGACCTTCGTGGCGCGGTACGCCGCGGACAGGTTCTCACGCGACAGATTTCCGAGGAACTCGACGTTGGCACCGAGCCCGAGTCGGACGACGTGCGCGCGGAGTTCGCTTTCGAAACGGCCGCTACCCGCGAATGCGGCGTGCACTGTCGGGATCTCTTCACGCACCAGCGCCAGAGCGTCCAGGAGCACGTCGCCCCCTTTGCGCGGAGTCAACTGTCCCGCGAGGAGAACCTCCCATCGTGTCGTCAGGGCATCGGTCGCCCGCGGCCCATCGGCTGCCGCGGCGAACGCCGTCGGAACACCATTGTGCAACACGGTCAGTCGCGGTGCGATTTCGGGAATCGCAGCCTTCAGGCGATCAGCGAGCGTGCGGGACACGGCCGTGATGTGGTCGGATGCCGCAACGAGTTCTTCGACCATGTACCGTGTTGCGGGATCCTCCAGCGTATTGTTCACGTCCGATCCGTGGAAGGTCGTGACAACCTTCAGGCCCATCTCGCGCGCGAGCCGTGCGAGAACAGGATACTGCTCGATGGCATAGGAGAAGTGAACGACCCTGAGGTCCTGTTCCCGCACGATGCGACGAAGGGCGTGCTGCGCAATTTCGAATCGCATGTAATAGCCGGCACGCTGCGATGGTGTCCCGACGGCTGCGGCATGGGGACGCACGCACAGTTCCACGATTTCTTCGTCTGCGGTCCCATGCCGCGTTCGAGGAATCCAACCGTCCGGAACGAGTCGCATGGTGATCGCCCTGCCGCCGGCCCTGATGAGCCCCTGAACCAGGCTTTCAACCGCAACGGCAACGCCACCGCGTGTCCCGCCGTACCACGGAGTGACAATCAGTGCACCTGGCGGGCGCAGCCATGCCGACGTAGTCATGTCGAATCAGCTGTTGCATCAGGCGTGCCGTGCGGGTCTGGCCGCGGGCTTTTCGACGCTACTTGAGCCCGATGCGCTGCACCAGATCCGTGTAGCGCGAATCCCCGCGCAGCGGGCCATAGCCGGGATCCAGGTGCAGGTAGATGAGTCCCGCTGAACGCGCCTGCCAGGCGCGCTCGAGGGACCGGAATGCCCGGTCGAGATCCCCGACCGCGGCGTAGCCCATGGCGAGAATCTCGGAGCGCATGTACTGCTTGCGCGATTCATCCTCGAGCCGGGCGAGCATGGCTTCGGCCTCGTCGCGCTGCCCCAGCGCGGCAAGGGCACGCACGATCATCGCGTCGTAGGAGCGCACCGATTTTTCGAGCGCTTGCGCGCGGCGATACCACGTGAGTGCCGTCGCCGCATCGCCCAGGGCGAGGTACGCCGATCCGATGTAGTGCGGCGCGCGAATGCACACCTCGTCCATCTCGAGCGTCCGGTGGCCTTGCGCGATCGCGCCATCATAGTCGTGTGCGTAGAGCAGAAATCGTGAGAGCCACTCACTGTAATGCACGGACAGGGGATCGAGCTTCAGCGCCATGGCCAGTGTATCGATGGCGTCGTTGAGCCGGCCCACGAGCGGAAGCGCGGTGCCGTGCACGTAGTGCGCCTCCGCGTAGTTCGGACTCAGCTGCACCGCGCGGGCGAGCTGCGCCTCTGCGCCCGCGAAATCCCACTCGTGCCAGCACAGCACCTTCCCGATGGATGTGATCGCCTCGGCGAGCTCCGGATCCCGCTGGAGCGCGCGCTCGGCCGCGGCTTTCGCGCGAGGGTACGCGTCGTCCGGTGCCACCCAGTCGTCCGCCAGATTGCACCACACGTCAGCGATTCCGGCGTAGGCCCGCCCGAAGCCGGGATCCTGCAGCAGCGACTGTTGAAAGAGGTCGAGCGCCTTGCGCAGCGCCGGCTCGGAGAGCTTGACGAAGAAGAAGCGACCCTTCAGGTAGAGGGTATACGCTTCGAGATTCTTCGTGGGCGCGACGACCTGCGCCGCGTCGTCAGCGAGCCGCAGCTTGAGCGCGTCCACGATCGCGTGCGAGATGTCGTCCTGCACGGCAAAGACATCCTCGAGCTGCCGGTCGTACGTCTCGCTCCACAGGTGATAGCCGTTCTCGATGTTGATCAGCTGCGCCGTGATCCGGATGCGGTTGCCCACCTTCCGGACGCTCCCTTCGAGCACGGAGCTGACGCCAAGCTTCTCGCCGATCTGCCGGACGTCCACCTCCTTTCCCTTGAAGGCGAAGGAGCTGGTGCGCGACGCCACCTGCATGCCGGGAACCTTCGCGAGGGCGTTGATGATCTCCTCCGTCATCCCGTCCGCAAAGTATTCGTTCTCGGGATCCGCGCTCATGTTGGCGAGCGGAAGGACGGCGATCGCCTTGGCGGCGGGCTTGGCGGGGGCTGACGTCACGCGCTGCATTCCCGTAGCGGAATCGCGGCTGATGATTCGCAGCACTTCGGCGAATTCGGCGGCCGACGGGAAGCGGTCCGCCGGCGTGCGGGCGAGGGCCCGGGTCACCGCATCATCCACCGGCTCCGGCACGTCACGTGTGGCGCGCACATGGGGAATTGGCGCGACGAATCGCTTGGCAATGATCGCCTGCGCCGAAATCCCGGTGAAAGGCGGCTCGCCGGCCAGCATCTCGTACAGCACACAGCCCAATGAATAAAGGTCGCTGCGCCCATCGGTGTCCAGCTCGCCGGACGCCTGCTCGGGACTCATGTACGCGGGCGTGCCGAGCGACAGTCCGGTCTGCGTGAGCGACGCGCCATTGCCGGAAAGCGCTTTCCCGATGCCGAAGTCCGCGACCATGGCGGCGCCCTCATGCAGCAGGATGTTCTCGGGCTTGATGTCGCGGTGCACGACGTTGTGGCGGTGCGCATAATCGAGGGCCGACGCGACTTCGCGCGTGATGCGCAGCGATTCGCTGAGCGACAACTGGCGCTCCCGGTCGAGGCGTTCGCGCAGCGAGCGGCCCTCCATGCTCGGCATCACGTAGAACAGCATGCCGCCCGCTTCGCCGGAGTCGAACACCGGCAGGATGTGCGGATGTGTGAGGCCGGCCGCGAGCTTGATCTCGCGCAGGAACCGCTCGGCGCCCATGGCCGCGGACACTTCGGGTCGCAGGACCTTGAGCGCGACTTCGCGATCGTGGCGAAGGTCGTGCGCAAGGTAGACGATCGCCATGCCGCCCTGACCCAGCTCACGCTGGAGTGTGTAGCGGCCGGCGAGACCCTGGGCCAGGCTATCGCGGAAGTCCGACATGCCGGGGCACAATATGCAACACGGGACGGCGAGCGGTCAGTAGCGCGCGTCGGGTCCGCATCGGCGTTCGACGTCCCGATTCCTGGCGAGGAGTAGCAGCACGCTGCCAGCACCATGTCGTCCACTGCACCGGAGGAACCCTAGCCAGGCTCCTGAGCCGCGACGCAGTGCGCGATCCAGTTCCGAGCCGCGTCCACTTCGCCCTTGCTCACGGCATGACCGCCGGCTTCCCAATGTACGGTCACGTCGGCGCCTGCGTTCCGCAGCATGGCCGCCAGTTCCTCCACCTGCTTCACCGGTACGATGGGATCGGTACGGCCTGCACCAATGAACACCGCGGTGCCGTTGAGGTCGGGCAGGACCTCGGGCTCGAAGGGCGTCATGGGACTCAGCAGCACAGCGCCGCGCAGCACTCCCGGCCGCCGCAGCAGCAGGCTGGCGGCGATGTTGGCGCCGTTGGAAAATCCTACGGCGACGATCCCGTCGCGCTCCAGTTGATACGTCTGGCACGCTGCGGTGACGAAATCCGCCAGCTCGTCCGTTCGCCGCGCGAGGTCCTCCTGATCGAACACGCCTTCCGCCAGCCGCCGGAAGAAGCGCGGTGCGCCGCGCTCGAGCACCTTGCCGCGCGGGCTCAGCATGCCCGCGCCCGGCAGCAGCATCCGGCCCAGCGGGAGCAGATCCTCCTCGTCGCCGCCGGTGCCGTGCAGGAGCAGCAGCGTCGTGCTCCCCGTGAGCGCGCCATCCTCGGCGGGCGGAATGTAGCGGTGAACGAAGCCGAGCGCGTCGCCGCTCACGTCTTCCGGTCCAGTGGCATCGGCGAACAGGGTAGCCGCGGACTGCGGGACGGGGAGATGAATGCGCGGCAGCACGGCTTCGATCTCGGCGCGGTGCGGCTCGTACTGTGGTGGCAGTTTGAGGTGCTCGCCGAGATGCTCCACGGACTCGTCCACCGCGAAGCCCGGCACATTCGTGGCCAGCTCGAAGAGAATACCGCCCGGCTCATGAAAGTACACCGAACGGAAATACTGCCGGTCGATCACCGGTGTCGGATGCAGTCGCGCGGTCGTCACGCGCTGTCGCACTTCGAGTTGCGCAGCATCATCCTCCACCGCGAACGCCACGTGATGCACGGTTCCGGCGCCTCCGGCGCCGCGAACGAAGCCACCGACCTGGCGAACGTCGACCAGCCGGCCCGGCCCACCCTCGCCAGCCACATAGCGCTTCACGGCGGCGTCTTCGCGCAACTCCCGCATGCCAAGCGCATCCACGAGCACGCGCCCGGTCGGCTCTCCCGCGTTCACCCAGAGCGTGACGCCGTAAAAGCCGCGAATGGCATGCTCGCGGGGGATTCCGTGCGCGTGCTCCCACGCCGGTCGCGCTTCCGCGCCGCTGTGCGCCACCAGTTCCAGCAGGAGTCCGTCGTGGTCCCTGAACGCCAGCACGTGCTCGGCGTCCGCGCCGCTGCCGCGCGTCGCCGGCTGTTCATACGACACGTTGTGGCGCAGCAGCCGCTCAACCCAGAATCCAATGGAGCCGGGGAGCACCGCGAATGATGTGACGGTGACCTGTCCCGCACCCTGCCTCCCGCGTCGCGCACCGGGCCAGGGGAAGAATGTCATGATGCTGCCCGGCGTGCCCACCTCGTCGCCGTAGTACAGATGGTAGCTCTGCGGATCGTCGAAGTTCACCGTCCGCTTCACGAGGCGCAGACCGAGCAGCCCCGCGTAGAAATCGAGATTGCGCTGCGGGTCACTCGCTACGGCGCTGACGTGGTGGAGGCTGAGAACCCTGGACATGCGAAGGCGTCTCCGCTGGTGGTTCGATTGCAATCTAGTGCGTACAGGGAACGTCGTACGACGTGACATCGTTCACGGATCGCGCGGGCTTGCGCCTCGCGTGACGCCGCTGGCACACGCAACGCTGAACGCAGATCATAGGGCAAGGGGAACTCAGGGATGACTCAACAACTCGAGCTCGGGCTGGACACATTTGGCGACATCACCGCCGGCGCCGATGGCTCGCCGCTGCCGCACGCGCAGGTCATCCGCAACGTCGTGGAGGAAGCCGTGCTCGCCGACGAGCTCGGCGTTGACTTCATTGGCGTGGGCGAGCATCACCGCGCCGACTTCGCGGTGTCGTCACCGGAGGTCGTGCTGGCGGCAATTGCGGGACGCACGCGCCGCATCCGCCTCGGCTCCGCGGTCACGGTCCTCAGCTCCGATGACCCGGTACGTGTCTTTCAGCGCTTCGCCACGCTGGACGCGGTTTCCAGCGGCCGCGCGGAGGTCATCCTCGGACGCGGGTCATTCACGGAATCGTTTCCGCTCTTCGGCTTCGAGCTGAGCGACTACGAGGAACTGTTCGAGGAAAAGCTCGATCTCTTCGCGGCGCTCATCACGCGGCAGCCGGTC
>Ga0310810_10006436_pt1 | contig 13276 bp, 14 predicted proteins | sample NCmetagenome_FD_207641 | JGI IMG/M metagenome (GOLD analysis project Ga0310810, IMG submission 207641) | Soil microbial communities from experimental microcosm in Duke University, North Carolina, United States - NC | ecosystem: Engineered > Artificial ecosystem > Soil microcosm > Unclassified ... | reverse complement strand
AGTAAATCTGCGCCGAAAAAAAATAATTCGCCAGGATGACGGGAAGCCCGTGATGATCCGCGGGCGAAGAATAAATCAGGTCGACGTATTCCGCCAGCCTGTCCGCGATGACGATTTTTTTGAAAAATCCCCAGGCCATCCAGTGGAGGCCTTCCAGGAACTGCGCTTCGTTGAAGGTGTGGTTCTCGTGAAATTGCGGAAGCAGATGCTGCGGGCGTTCGATCGGGCCGGCGACGAGCTGGGGATAAAACATGACGTAGAGCGCGAAAATGCCAAAGTTTTTTTCCGCGCGCTGGCGGCCGCGGTAGACTTCGATCGTGTAGCTGAGGGCCTGAAAGGTATGAAACGAAAGCCCGATGGGCAGGATGAGGTCCATCCGCGGAAACGGATTCCGGATGCCGAGCCATCCCAGCGCGGAACCCGCGGCGCCGGTTGCGAAAGCATAATATTTGAAAACAAAAAGAATGCCCAGATTCGCGGCGAGACTTGCGATGAGCAAAAGTCTCCGCCGCGTTTTGCCCTCGGTCTTTTCCAGGAGAAGGCCGGCCAGGTAATCGACCGTGATCGTCAGCGCGAGAATCAAGATATACCACGGCACGAACGCCATGTAGAAAATGCAGCTGGCGGCCAGCAGGAGCGCCCAGCGGAGACGATGAGGAAACAAAAAATAAAGCAGCGTCACGACGGGGAAAAAGACTAAAAACGCCGGGGAATTGAAGGACATGCCCTGATCTATCGGCTCATCCGCCGAAGATCTTGCGGCCGCTCGACTTGAGACGGGATAGACCGTGTTGTCTTCGGCGCGGTTTGCTGGAAGAATTCTTTGTTAAAGCGATAGTATTTCCCCCCCGTAATTGGTACGATAGAGCTCGCTCGAGCGACCCCGTTTAGGAATAGGCAAATGGGGGGTCTCGAAGAGAAAAGCATGGTAGACCTTAAAAAGATTGCCCTTTTCAGCGGCTTGTCTCCCACGGATTTTTCCCTGATCAAAGCCTATCTTCGCGAAAAATCTTTTCCGAAAGGGGCAATTATCCTTTCCGAAAACGCGCCGTGCGAGCGGATTTTTATCGTGCAGTCCGGCCGGATCAAACTCTACAGGATGACCTCTTCCGGGAGAGAGCAGATTCTCGAAATTTTGGGCCCCGGCGACACCTGCGCCTGCAACCCCGGATCCATGGAATGGTTTTGCAATGCGACCGCTGAAGCCATGGAAGCGTCGAAGGTGTGGTTTCTTGCCCGTGACCAGTATGTCCGCATGGTCCAGACGAATTCAAAAGTCAGCCTCACCCTGAACAAGCTGTTCGCCGACAAGCTCCGCTGTTTCGGTTCCCTCATCGAAGAAGTTTCCCTCAAAGACACCAAAAAACGTCTTGTGAAGTTCATTCTCGACATGCCTGCGCCGGGATCTTCCGGCGCGGTTCCTTCCATTAGGTTTACGCAGGAAGAGCTTGCCCAGAGAATCGGCGCAGCACGGGAAACAATAGCCAGGCATCTTCAGCAGCTCAAAAAGGCGAAGTTGATCGACATCAAACCCCGCCAAATCCTGATCCTCGACCGGCCGGGCCTCGAAAAGCTTCTGGCCTGAAGGGGTTAGAATATTTTTCTCCTCATGTGACGCCCGTCACATACCTCTCTGCCTCTCCGGACGTATCCTTCCAGTAGAGGAGAGAAACCATGGGAAAACAAACAACATCCCCCCAATCCTTCTATGGTGATTCGCACGGAGAAATTCTCCGCGGTCTGGACCGTTTTGACCGGGCCCTGATCCATTTCCATTATGAAGGAAAGCCAAACCTCGGCAGGAACATCAAAGAAATTCAAAAGGCCGAGGCAGAGCTCCAAAATTCCGTTCTTCATTGGTTCCTCCTTGAGCATAAGACGATTTATCCTTTCGTCAAAGGACATCTCCCCCGTCTTGAATCCGCGCTTTGCCTTCTCGAATCTGAGCAGCGTGCTTTCCTGAGCCAGTTTAAAAAAATCAGGGAATGCGTGCGGGCCTTCAAAAGAATATCGGGTCCGGCAAAGGCGGTTCGGGCGGATGAAGTCCGCCAGATGGGGATTCTGCTGATTTTTTTACTGAAGAGGCATCTCGAATCCGAAAGTCGCGCGCTGTACGCCGTCATCCTGAAAAATCTGAATGCCGGCGAGAGAACCCTACTGCGAAGCCAAATCGAAAGAGCGAGAAGCCATGGACCCAAAAAAGAGAAACGCCGGCTCTGATGCTTTGCTCAAACGTCTGCTTCGGGACATCGAGGAAGAAGACATCGGCATCAGCCTTTTCAGCACCTTCTATCAGGACCAGGAGGAGCTGAGGTTTTTCAGCTTGGATGACAGGGCGAAAGTGTTGAATATCTTGCAAAGACTGGCGGAAGACAGCAAACGGCACAAAACCATTGTGCTGAAAATCATCGGCCGCCTGGAGGCCCGCCGTCATGAAAATTGAATACCTGAAAACTCTGTGGCTTTTGCGTTTCGAGAAAATCCGGAAGGGCGAAGAGGACGCCGCCTGGAGTTATCAGGAAATTCTCGATGCCTGCCTGGCTGATCTCGGCCAGGCCGACGAAGCCGTGTCGCTGCTGGGGCAGCTTGTCCGGGAAGAGCGCATGCATATGAAACTCGCGGAGGAACTCGTCCGTATTGCGCAGAGAAACCATCCGGAATGCGGCACGATCGATCTCTAAGGAGGTGTGTCATGACAGACATTTCGAAGCTTCACACTTATTTGAAAACCATGGCTTACGAGCAAGACCTCAACAAACCGGTCGACCTTCAAGGCGGCCATAACCCGTTTATCACCATTTCCCGGGAAACCGGCGCGGGAGGGCACAGCTTGGCGGCCGCTCTCCTTAAGCTCATGGCAAAGCACGGAACGAAGTCCTTGAGCGGATGGCATGTGCTGGACCAGGAGATCTGCGAAAAGGTGGCTGCCGAACCGGGGCTCAAAGTTTCGCTCCACAGGCTTTTGTCGGAAGAATACCACTCGCAGATCGAAGACATGATTGTGGAAATGTTTGCCGGGGACACCCCCCAGGACGCCGTGGCCAGGCGGATGTTTGCCATGATGCGCACGCTCGCGACCTTCGGGAAAGTCATCCTGATCGGCCGCGCGGGAGCCTTTGTGACCCAGGATCTTCCGCTCGGCATTCACGTCCGTCTGGTGGCGCCCGTGAGCGTGAGAATCCGCCGCATGGCGGCTGTGATGAAAACGGATGAAAATCAGGCACGCCGTTTTATCGAGGCTCAGGACGAGGCGAGGGCCAAGCTCGTGAAAGTTTTTTTTAACGGGGACATTGCCGACCCGCTTTATTACCACGCGACGTTCAACACCGGGCGCCTATCTATCGAAAACGCCGCGGAAGCAGTGCTCGGACAGCTCCACAAAAAGGAGCCCGTCCTCCGTTGAGGGGGAAGAAAAATGAATCATCCGATGCGGCTTGAATTCTGGAAGCAAAAAAAAGTATGGCTCTCCGCCGCGGCCTTGGCCTTGGCGGCGGCCTCCTATGCCGGCTTGCAGGGGCAATGCTCCGAGTCTGCAAGGCGGATGGCTTTTATCTTTGTCCTCGCCGCGTCTTTCTGGACTTTCGAAATGATCCCTCTTTATGCGACCGCCCTTTGGGTTGTATTTCTCGAATCTTTTCTTCTGGTGCGGCCGCTCGGCATGGGATCGGGTCTGGAAACCTATTTCATAGGGCCGCTTGCCGATCCGGTCATTGTCCTGTTTTTAGGCGGTTTTATCCTGGCGCGCGCTTTTGCCAAATATGGCATCGATTCCAGCATCGCGACGTGTCTTCTTCGCCATGCCGGGAACCGGCCTTATTTCATGCTGCTGAGCTTCATGGCCGCGACGGCATTTCTCGGCATGTGGATTTCGAACACGGCGACTTCGGCGTTGATGCTGGCCGTCCTTCTTCCGATCCTGGGAAGCCTTGACGCGGGAGATCCCTTCAGGAAAGCGCTTGTCCTCGGGATTCCCTTCGCGGCCCGCATCGGAGGCATCACGACCCCCGTGGGATCGCCGACGAATGCCTTGGCCTTGGGGCTTCTGGCCGAGCGGGGAATTCATGTCAATTTTCTGACCTGGATGAGCGCAACACTCCCGCTTGCCGTCCTTCTCCTGCTGATGACGAGCGGCATTCTCTACATTCTGTTTCCGCCCCGCCAGGCAGCCGTTCCCTGCAGCATGGAACCTACGCGGCCTTTCGATCGAGACGCCCGGTTGGTTTTGTTCATCGGAGCCGCGACAGCAGGGCTGTGGCTCACTTCTCCGTGGCATAGGATGCCGGAATATCTGACGGCGCTCCTTTGTGCCGGCGTCCTGGCCGCCATGCGGCTCATCACGGTGGAAGATCTGAAAAAAATCGACTGGGACATTCTGATCCTGATGTGGGGCGGCCTGGCGCTGGGTGAAGGCATGATGATTACCGGGCTGGCGGACTGGGCCATGACCCTTCCCGTGTATCCCCATGAAAAATGGCTGCTTTATCTCGCCGTGTGCCTGGTCACGGTTCTTCTTTCGACCTTCATGAGCAACACGGCAACCGTAAATTTACTCATTCCCGTCGCTCTCAGCATTCCAGCCGGGGATGCTTCCATGCTCGCCGTCCTGGTGGCGCTCGCGGCGTCATTTGACCTGGGCCTGCCGATTTCCACACCGCCGATGGCCATGGCGTACGGCACAAAAGAATTGAGTATTTCCGACATGCTGAAGGCCGGAACCGTCTTTGCTCTGGTCGCGAACGTGCTGCTTTTGGCCGGGGTGGAATTTATGATGAAGGAGGTCTTTGTCCGATGAAAGCGCGGATGACTCTGCTGATTTTATTTCTCATGCCGTCTTCGCTCCTCGCGGGGGATGATTTCCAGTACTGGTCGCGCATGCAGGTGAAAGCGATCGATACGCGGTACGTCGATTACATCAATTACTGGGACCTTCGCTTTTACGAGGGCGCCTCCCATCTCGGATTCTGGCAGACGAGCCAGAAAGTGCAGGTCGACGCCTTCGAGAATCTTGGTTTTGGAGCCGCTTATACCTACCTGGAAGCGGAAGCCGGATCGAGCGAATTGAAATATCAGCACAGGCTCGAGCTCGAAGCCCTGCCGCGATGGAAATTCGGGCGCATCAATATCAATAACCGCGACCGTTTCGAATTCCGCTGGATCGAAGGCAAAGGCTCGGACAACGGGCGATTCCGCCAGCTTTGGGAGTTCGAATTTCCATTCAAAGCGAAATCCAAGCCGCTGGCGTTTTACTGCAGCAATGAGTTTTTCCTGGACTGCAAGGCGCGGACAATCAACGAAAATCAAGTCGTGCCCGCCGGCATCGTCATTCCGCTTTCCCGGCGAAGCTCTCTGAAGGTTTTTTATATGCTGCAATCGAGAAAAAAAGACACATGGTCTTCGAGCCATATCTTGGGGACACACTTGTCCTTCGCTTTGTAATGAAAAAAGAACCACGGAGGTGCTTTATGAAAACGAATAAAAAAGTCCTAATCGGGTACGACGGCTCCGCCGGCGCGGACGCGCTTCTCGTCGATTTGCAACGGGCCGGCCTGCCGCGTAAGACCTCGGTCATGGTGGTGTGTGTCGCGGATGTCTTTCAACCGCCGTCCACTTGCAACGAGGTGAGCTATGGCGCCGCGGTGATCGAAGCGGTGCGTAAAGGATGGGAACATGCGAACGAGGTGGTGGGGCAGTGCAAGAGTACCGCAGCGTCCGCCGCTAAAAAAATCAGAACAAGTTTTCCAGAGTGGGAAGTGCAGAGCGAGGCTTTCGCGGATTCGCCGGCATGGGGAATTATCAAAAAAGCCAAGTCCTGGAAGGCCGACCTCATTCTGGTGGGTGCGCACGGCATGACCTCGGCCGGCCGGATGCTTCTGGGAAGTATTTCCCAAATCGTTGCCACCCAGGCCTCATGCACTGTCCGTGTGGTTCACAACAGGGCCGAAGACCTGCGCTCGCCGCCGCGCATCGTCATCGGCATCGACGGTTCTCCCTGCGCGAACACGGCGCTCAAAGAGGCCGCTTCAAGAGCCTGGCCCAAAGGGACCGCTTTTCATTTGATTACCGCCATCGATCCCAGGGTCAAGACTTCCGTCCTGCTTCCGCCGTCACAGAAATGGCTGGAGGGAAACGATTCAGTGGCTCATTACTGGGTGGGAAGGCTGATGGAGGCCGCGGCAGATAAACTGCGCTCACGCGGTTTTGCGGTCACCTGCCTCAAGAAGGAGGGAGATCCCAAAAAAATTCTGGTGGAAGAAGCCGAACGCTGGGGAGCCGACGTCATCTTTATCGGCGCGCGCGGTCTCGGCGGAGTGAAGCACGCGTTGATGGGGAGCGTTTCCTCGGCTGTCGCGGCGAGGGCGCATTGCGTGGTGGAAATTGTCCGGGAATCAGTCCCCGGAGCGAACGCAAAAAAGAAAACGACAAAAGGCAAGGTCGCGGCCGTTTGAACGGCACAGGAGGATGATCATGAGTGTCCCTAAAAAAATTCAAAATTTTTTGAAACATCACAAGGTCGAATACGACGTAATCGTGCACCCTGAATCTTTTTCGGCCAGCCGTACGGCTCAAGCCGAACACGTGCCGGGAAAGGAGTTCGCGAAAGTCGTCATGGTCAAATCCAAAGGAAAGGACTTGATGTTCGTGATTCCGTCGACATGCGTGATGGATTTTTTTAAAGTGAGCGCTTCTTTGGGCACGCAGGATGTTCGTATCGAAGAAGAAGCCGAGTTTAAGAGGCTTTTCAAAGACTGCGAAACGGGAGCCATGCCTCCTTTGGGCAAGCTCTATCATCTGAGCTGTTTCGTGGATGATAGTTTGAAGAAGGTGCCCGAAGTGGTTTTCAACGCAGGCAGCCACAAAGAAAGCATCCGGTTGCCGGCGATGGATTTCTTCCGGGTGGTGAAGGCACGATTCGGTGATTATTCCGTACCCGCCGCGGCTTTGCCGGCAAAAAAAGAGGCGAAAAAGGCGCCGGCGCCGGCTCCGGCTCCGGAGGCGGATGACAGATGCCTTCTGGCTTTCGAATCGTATCAGCATGCGATCGGCGAAACCGCGGGCATTCTCTACCGGACCCTGGAAAGAAAAGGCGCCCTTAACCCCGCTTCTCTTCAAAATGAATCGGGCATCGCGGATTCAACGCTTTTGAATCGCGCCCTGGGATGGCTTGCGCGAGAGGACAAAATCCTCCTGCGGGGAAGCGGGAAGGAATTCAAGATCTCACTCGCAAAAGCATAAGGAGGCGTTATGGAAGAAAGCCGGAGGTTTTGTCCAGCCGTATGGTTTTCGGGTTTTTTTGCGCTCGGAGCGGCAGTCCATCTGATACGGGGAATTTCAGGGGTGCAGCTTGTCGTTGGAGGATTTGAAGTTCCCATCGGGATGAGTTTCGCCATTGCAGGCATCTTCGGGATGCTTTCAGTGGGGCTGGCCGTCCTGGGCGTCAAAAGAAAATGCGTTTCCGGGCGCGGGCCCGAATCATGCTGCCAGCATTAGAAACGCCCCCGGCGCGCTTGAATCAGGCGCGCCGGGGTGTAAAATGTGCCGGAGCCTGATAATGAAAGATAATAAAGGCAAAATCGGACTCATCAAAAAAGGCGCGGTGCTGGTCAATACCTCCCGGGGCGGACTTTTTATTCCTGTGAGGCCGTCCAGCGGATCTTCCAAAACACCGTCGACAATATCCTGGCCTTTTTGAAGGAGCCGCCGATAAATCAGGCGCGTTAAGAAAGGATTATGTCACACGTCGAGAAAACAATTCAGCTTCGGAGTATCGCGGAACCCTACCGGATTTTTTTCCCGCTCGGAATTTTGATGGGATTGGGCGGCGTTCTTCATTGGTTTTTTTATGGGACAGGAATGATTCCCGCCTACTCCTCGGCGCTCCATGCCGCCGTGCAGACCGAGGCCTACCTGGGATGTTTCATCATCGGATTTCTCACGACGGCCTTTCCCAGGTTCACGGCGTCTTCCCCCTGCACGCTGTGGGAATTTTTACTTTTATGCGGCCTTGTCTTCGCGGCGGCATTTTTTAATTTCGCGGGCCTGCCGCAGGCAGGGCAGGCCTGTTATGCCGGCTGGGTTGCCGCGCTCGGCTTTTTTGCCGTGCGCCGCGTGCTCGGCAGAAGAGGCAAAGCTTCCGTCCCTCCGGTCTCTCCTCCGGTGGAAATGATCTGGATTCCGGTAGGTCTTCTCCATGTGCTGGCCGGCACGGCTCTTTATCAGGCCGCGTTTTTCGGCTATGCGCCTGCCTCCTGGATGGGAACCGGACGGCTTTTGTCGGATCAAGGCTTCCTGCTTTCGATCGTGATAGGAATCGGGGGCTTTCTGGGGCCGCGTCTCATGGGCACGTTTAAACTGGCGCCGGCGCGCGCGGCGGACGCGGTCCGGGCCCGGCGCATGAAAATGTTTTTCCATCTCAGCGCGGGGGCCCTCGTCTTTTTGAGCTTTGTCCTCGAAGGGGCCGGAAATGTCCGCGGGGCATTTGCGCTTCGGGCGGCTGTCGTGACGGCGGTGATGGCTTCGACCGGAGCTCTTGCCTTGAAACCCGCGAATCGAGACAGCATTGTTCCGGGCGTTTGGGTTTCTTTCTGGATGATCGCGCTGGGGCATTGGGCCGTCGCCTTGAAGCCGGATTTCCGGACGGCGTGGCTTCATCTGGTTTTTCTGGGCGGTTACAGCCTCATGACTTTCTCCGTTGCAACGATGGTCATTGTGAGCCATGCGGGAGAGGCTGCGCGCCTGCGCAGGCCGCTCGCAGCTTTGAACGTCGTTTATGCGGCGCTTGCCGTCGCACTCGGGACAAGGCTCGCCAGCCCGTTTTTTCCGGAACACTACTTTAAACTTTTGGCGTTCGCCTCGGCGGTCTGGTCGGCTGCGGGCGTCGTGTGGCTGGCCTTTTGTTTTCCCTACCTGCGGCGTTTCGCGGATCCCGCAGAAATGGAAAAAGCCCATGCGGAAGCCCGCAAAAGAATCCTTGAAAATAAAAACCATGTTTGCTGATGGAATAGGAATGGAGGCATTATGAAATACGGAAAATTGTGGGCGGGTTTCATTCTCGTGACGGGACTCTCTTTCACGGTGCTGGGCTATTTCGGACGCGAAATTTACCGGCAGGCGCCCCCCATTCCTCAAAAAGTGGTGACAGCCTCCGGAGAAGTCCTGTTCACGGCAGAGGCCATCCGGGACGGACAGAATGTCTGGCAGTCGACGGGAGGACAGGAACTGGGCTCCGTTTGGGGGCACGGCGCGTACGTTGCTCCAGACTGGACCGCGGATTGGACGCACCGCGAAGCCACGGCGCTTGCCGACCTTTTGAGCCAGCAGGCCTATCAAAAGCCTTTTGATTCCCTGGGTGGCGAACAGAAAAAAATCATCGAGTACCGTCTCCAGCAGGAAATCCGCGCCAATACCTTTCATCCGGAAACGGGCGAGGTGACCGTGAGTGATTCCCGCGCGCAGGCCATTAAAAAGACGGCGGCCCATTACAGCGCGCTATTTCTTGGAGATCCTTCGCTTGCCGATCTGCGGGAGACCTATGCCATGAAAACCCGCACGCTGGAAGATCCCGCGCGCATGGAAAAGTTGAACGCTTTCTTTTTCTGGGCAGCCTGGGCCTGCGTGACACAGCGCCCCGGCCAAAGCGTCACCTACACGAATAACTGGCCGGCCGATGAACTCGTGGGAAACCACCCCACGGGAAGCTTGATTCTCTGGACCGGCGTCAGCGTCATTCTTCTCCTGGCCGGTATCGGTGTCCTGGCTTTTTTTTACGCTTCGCAGCACGACGCGCCCTCAGTCCGGTCGTTTCCCGACAAAGACCCGCTGCTCGGATATCAGCCTACGCCTTCCATGAAAGCCACGCTGAAATTTTTCTGGACCGGCGCGGCGCTTTTCGTGGTCCAAGTCGTTCTCGGCGTGATCAGCGCCCATTACAGCGTGGAAGGAAGCGGATTTTACGGGATTCCTTTGTCTCAATGGCTGCCCTATTCGGTGGCCAGGACCTGGCATGTCCAACTCGGGATTTTTTGGATCGCGACCTCCTGGCTGGCCACGGGACTTTATGTGGCGCCCGCGGTGTCCGGCCATGAACCCGCATTTCAGAGAGCCGGCGTCAATTTTCTGTACGTCTGCCTTCTCATCATCGTCGTCGGCTCGCTCGCGGGCCAGTGGCTGGGCGTCATGCAAAAGCTCGGCCTGGCGCAGAATTTCTGGTTCGGCCATCAGGGCTATGAATACGTGGACCTGGGCCGGTTCTGGCAGATCTTTCTCACCGTCGGACTTTTTCTCTGGCTGTTTCTGATGACGCGCGCGCTGATGCCCGCTTTTCGGAAAGAAGGCGACCATAAGCAGCTGCTCGCCCTTTTCGTCATCGCGTCCGCGGCCATCGCTCTTTTCTACAGCGCCGGACTGATGTGGGGCCAGCACACGCACCTTTCGATCGCGGAATATTGGCGGTGGTGGGTGGTGCATCTGTGGGTGGAAGGTTTCTTCGAGGTTTTCGCTACGGTTGTGATCGCGTTTCTTTTCGTCCGCCTGGGGCTTCTCGGCGTGAAGCTCGCGACCGCGGGCGTTCTTTTTTCCACGAACGTTTTTCTCGCCGGCGGCATTATCGGGACGTTCCATCATCTTTACTTTACCGGAACGCCCACGTCGATTCTCGCGCTGGGCGCGACCTTCAGCGCTCTGGAAGTCGTGCCCCTTGTCCTGATGGGATTCGAAGCCTGGAATAATTATCGGCTGACCCGTGCAGGCGGATGGCTCGAAGGCTACAAATGGCCGATCTATTGCTTCATCGCGGTGTCGTTCTGGAACTTGCTCGGCGCCGGCATTTTTGGATTCCTGATCAACCCTCCCATCGCGCTTTATTATATGCAGGGTTTGAACACCACGCCCGTTCACGGGCATACCGCGCTTTTCGGCGTTTACGGAATGCTGGCCATCGGGCTCATGCTCTTCGTCATCAAAGGCCTGCACGCGCCCCGGCCGTGGAAGCAGGGGATCATCCGGTTTTCATTCTGGGCCATTAATATCGGGCTCTTGTTCATGGTCGTGCTCAGCCTGCTGCCCATCGGACTGATTCAGACTTGGTTCAGTGTCGAAAAGGGATTTTGGTACGCGCGCAGCGGAGATTTTCTTCAGACGGGATGGATGGACAAGCTTCGCTGGATGCGCGTGCTGGGAGACACTCTTTTTGGATTGGGGGCGCTCGCTCTCGGCCTTTTTGTCGCGGGGCTGAAGACCGGGGCATCTCTTGAACCACATGAATAAAGCGCGTAAGAAACCTCCGATGCCAAAGAAGAGGCAGGAGATCAAAAAAAAGAAAGAACCCGGCGAAAGATTCCTGGCGGAAGCTCTCCGCCAGGCGCCCGTTCCGGTCCTCATTACGGACGTTTCGGGGAAAATCGTGTACGTGAATGCCACGTTCACCCGGCTTACCGGATACCGCTATTCGGATCTCAAAGGAAAAAAACCGAGCCTGCTGTCTGCGGGCAAGACGCCGGCCGAAGTCTACCAAGACATGTGGGCATCGATCGCATCCGGGGGCGCCTGGCAGGGGGAATTGCTCAACAAACGGAAAAACGGTGAAGAATATTGGGAGACGATCTCCATAGGCACGGTCCGCGGCAAGGCAAATCGGGTGACCCATTATGTCGGCGTGTGGCAGGACAGCACGCGGCGCAAACGCGATCTCGAAAATATCAAAAGGCAGTCGCGGCATTTGGAGAAACAATCGATTACGGATGAGCTCACGGGTGTTCATAACCGGCGGTTCATTCTCTCGGAGGTCGCCAAAGAAATGGACAGGGCGAGGCGTTACGGACGCGCTCTTTCCGGAATGATGATCGACATCGACGGCTTCAAGAAAGTCAACGATGACTGTGGGCACGTCTTGGGAGACCGGGTTCTCCGGTCCTTTGCCGCTATTTTGAAAAAGAGCCTGCGCAAAGCCGATATCGTGGGACGCTATGGAGGCGACGAGTTTCTTGTCATCCTTCCGGAAACGGACCTCGAAGCAGGTTTCAGGACGGCCCGGCGGGTACAAGAAAACTTCGCACTTTATAATCGCAGCGTGATGACGGAATTGGCGAGCCTGACAGTCAGCATCGGGCTTTTTTCGGCCGGAATCAGCGCGGAGGAAACGCCGGAAGGACTTATCGCGAGGATCGATACCGCGCTGCTAAAAGCCAAAAAGAATGGAAAGAACCAGATTGTCGTGGCGCCGGCCGAAGCCGGTTGAATCGGACAAAAGCCCGCCTTTTAAACCCTCCTGTAAGGTATCTCCGGACATTCGCTTTTAAATAGAAGCCGGGCGGCATCAATGCGCTTGATGGAATCCGGCGCATCGGATAGACTCGGCGAACTCTCAATTCTAAGGCTGATCTTATAACCCAAAGGATTTCTATCATGATGGAAGCGCTGCATGAATTTTTCTCGAGGCTTTATCACTTCGACGAGCTGATCCGCTGGGGAGGCTACACGGCGCTTTTCATCATCGTGTTCTCTGAAACCGGGCTGCTGGCGGGATTCTTCCTTCCCGGAGATTCGCTGCTCGTGACGGCCGGGCTGCTCGCCGCGGTGGACGGCGTGCTGGACATCCGAATCGTGGCGCTCGGGCTTTGCGCGGCCGCGATCCTCGGCGATACGGTCGGTTACTGGGTCGGGCATTATTTCGGGCCCAAGCTTTTCAGCCGTGACGATTCGATCTTTTTTCACAAAGATCATCTTGCGCGAACCAAAAAATTTTACGATAAGTACGGCCCTAAGACCATTGTCATCGCGCGCTTTGTCCCGATCGTGCGGACATTTGCGCCGACGGTGGCCGGAGTGGGAGGCATGGAGTACCGGAAGTTCCTTCTCTACAACGTCGCGGGCGGCATCGCCTGGGTGCTGAGCATGACGCTCGGCGGCTATTTCCTGGGCAGCGCGATCCCCAACATCGAAAAGCAGATTCACTGGGTGATCCTGGTCGTGATTTTCCTCTCCTTCCTGCCCATTCTCAAAGAATGGCTGGATCATCGCAAGTCCGCTTCCAAGGCGGACCTCCCCAAAGGAGATCAGTCATGAATCCCGTCGTCCATTTTGAATTTCCCGCGGAGAACCGCAAGCGAATCGCCGCGTTTTATGGAAAGGCGTTCGGCTGGAAGACGGAGCAGTTGGGCGAGGATTTCGGGTATTACACGCTTGCCCGGACGACCGAAGGCGATAAGCACGGCAAGCCCAAGAAGCCCGGCCGCATCAACGGCGGATTTTATCTGAAGTCCCACGACAAGCCCGCGCAATA
>Ga0310810_10006435_pt1 | contig 13276 bp, 14 predicted proteins | sample NCmetagenome_FD_207641 | JGI IMG/M metagenome (GOLD analysis project Ga0310810, IMG submission 207641) | Soil microbial communities from experimental microcosm in Duke University, North Carolina, United States - NC | ecosystem: Engineered > Artificial ecosystem > Soil microcosm > Unclassified ... | reverse complement strand
CTGATCGCCGATGCAATCGCCAATCGACAGAACGTCGATCGCCAATCGCCGATCGCCGATGCAATCGCCAATCGACAGAACGTCGATCGCCAATCGGCAATCGCCGATACAATCGCCAATCGACAGAACGTTGATCGCCAATCGCCGATCGCCGATGCAATCGCCAATCGACAGAACGTCGATCGCCAATCGGCAATCGCCGATGCAATCGCCAATCGACAGAACGTCGATCGCCAATCGGCAATCGCCGATGCAATCGCCAATCGACAGAACGTTGATCGCCAATCGCCGATGCAATCGCCAATCGACAGAGCGTCGATCGCCAATCGGCAATCGCCGATGCAATCGCCAATCGACAGAACGTTGATCGCCAATCGGCAATCGCCGATACAATCGCCAATCGGCAGAGCGTCGATCGCCAATCGGCAATCGCCGATGCAATCGCCAATCGGCAATCGCCAATCGGCAGTGCGGAACGGCTATTTTGGGAGCAGCTCCGCATCCTTCTTCTTCTGAATCTCGTCGATCATCGCGATGTGCTGATCGGTGATCTTCTGCACGTCGTCGAGGCCCCGGCGCTCGTCGTCTTCCGAGATCTTGTGGTCCTTGAGCAGTTTTTTCAGCTTGTCGTTCGCGTCGCGGCGGACCTGGCGGATGCCGTTGCGGCCCTCTTCCGCGAACTTGTGCACGAGCTTCGAGAGATCCTTCCGGCGCTCCTCCGTGAGGGGCGGGATCGGGATGCGGACGACTTTTCCGTCGTTCGCCGGATTCAGCCCGAGGTTCGCGCTCCGGATCGCCTTTTCGACGGCGCCCATGAGCGATGGATCGAACGGCTGCGCGAGGATCATCGTCGGCTCCGGGATCGAGAGCGACGCGACCTGGTTCAGCGGCATCGCCGATCCGTAGGCCTCCACGTGCACCGCGTCGAGGATGTTCACCGACGCGCGGCCGGTCCGCACGCCCGCGAGCTCGCGCCGGACGTGATCGATGTGCACGTCCATCCGCTTCTTGACTTCCACGAACAAGCCTTTCAGATCGCTGACGTCCATAGCATCCTCATTCGGCCTTGACGGTTGTGCCGACGGCTTCGCCCATGATGACGCGGCGCAGGTTGCCCGCCGTGCGCAGGTTGAACACGATGATCGGGAGCTTGTTGTCCATGCAGAGCGAGATGGCCGTGGCGTCCATCACCTTCAGCCCCTGCTCGAGGACCTTGAGGTAGGAGATTTCGTCGAACCGCGTCGCCGCGGGATGGAGCATCGGATCGGCCGTGTAGATGCCGTCGACCTTCGTTCCCTTGAGGATGACCTCCGCCTTCATTTCCATCGCGCGGAGCGCGGCGGCCGTGTCGGTGGTGAAGTAGGGATTGCCGGTGCCGGCGGCGAAGACGACGACGCGCCCTTTTTCGAGATGCCGGACCGCCCGGCGCCGGATGAACGGCTCGGCGACGGCGCGCATTTCGATGGCGGTCAGCACGCGGGTCGTGATGCCCACGTTCTCGAGCGCGTCCTGGAGGGCGAGGCCGTTGATCACCGTCGCGAGCATGCCCATGTAGTCGGCCGTCGCGCGATCCATCCCCTTCGCGCTGGCCGCCAGTCCGCGGAACAGGTTGCCGCCCCCGATGACGACCGCCACCTGCACCCCGAGCCCCTGGATCTCGGCGATGTCCTTCGCAATCTGCGTCGTCACGGCCGGGTCGATCCCGAACGACTCTTCGCCCATCAGGGCTTCCCCGGAGAGCTTCAGCAGAACGCGGCCGTAGCGAGGCATGGACGAACGATTATAGTTGGGGAGTTGGTGGTTTGGTGAATTGGTGAACTGGTAACTCAACTCACCAATTCCCCACCTTTCCAATTCACAACTCTCAGCTGCTCGCCTGTTCGCCCACTTTCATGCGCACAAAACGCGAGATCGTGATGTTCTCGCCCAGCAGACGGATCGCGTCCTGCACGAGCTGCGCGATCGTCGTATTCGGATCGCGGATCGAGGCCTGCTCCATGAGGCAGAACTGCTGAAAGAAGCTGTTCATCTTGCCCTCGACGATCTTGTCGATCACCTGGGCCGGCTTGTCCTTGATCTGATCCTTGTAGATGTCCAGTTCCCGGGCGACGACGTCGGCGGGGACGTCCTCGCGGCGGACGTACAGCGGGCTTGCCGCCGCGACGTGCATCGCGATCTCGCGGGCCAGCTCCTGGAACTTGTCGGTCCGGGCGACGAAATCGGACTCGCAGTTGACCTCCACGAGAACGCCGATCTTGCCGCCCATGTGGATGTAGTGGCCGATGAGCCCTTCCGACGTCGAGCGGCCGGCCTTCTTCGCCGCCGACGCCAGACCGCGCTTCCGCAGCAGCGTCGTCGCCGCCTCGAGGTCGCCGTTCGCCTCGGTGAGCGCCGCCTTGCACTCCATCATTCCCGCGCCCGTCAGATCGCGGAGCTTCTTCACCTGGTCTGCGCTAATCGCCATAGTTGCCATTGTCCACCCTCTATCCGAATGCCCAAAAGCCCAAAGCCCAAGGCCCAAAGCCCGTACATGACAAACGCCGGCCAAGTTTCAGCCGGCGTCGCAAAAGCCCAAAGCCTAATCCCTAGAGCCCGCTCTACACCGACGCCGGCGTAACTACCTGCTCACGCGGCGCCGGACGGGTAGGGCGCGAGCGCCGCCCGCGATCGTCGCCCTCCGGGGTCTCCTCCGCCTGCGCGGACTCGCGGACGCCGCGGCCCGCGAGGACCGCATCGGCGATCTTCGACGCGAAGAGGCGAATGGCCCGCAGCGCGTCGTCGTTGCCGGGAATCACGAAATCGACTTCATCGGGATCGCAGTTGGTGTCGACCACGCCGATCACCGGAATCTTGAGCTTGCGCGCCTCGTCGACGGCGATCTTCTCCTTGCGCGTGTCGACGACGAAGACCGCGTCGGGCAGGCGCGTCATGTTGCGGATGCCCTCCAGGTTCTTCTGCAGCTTGCGCTTCTCCTTCTCGACCTGCGCGATTTCCTTCTTCGTGATCGTCTCGTAGCGGCCGTCGGTCTCCATGGCTTCCAGGTCGCGGAGGCGGGCCAGGCTGCGCTGGATCGTCGTGAAGTTGGTGAGCAGGCCGCCGAGCCACCGCTGGTTCACGAAGTACATCCCGGAGCGCTGCGCTTCTTCGGCGATCGCGTCCTGGGCCTGGCGTTTCGTGCCGACGAAGAGGATCGTCCGTCCATCGGCCGCCAGATTGTGCACGAACTCTTCCGCGGCGCGATAGAGCTTCGCGGTCTTGGCCAGGTCGATGATGTAGATCCCGTTGCGCTCGCCGAAGATGTATTGCTTCATCTTCGGGTTCCAGCGCTTCGTCTGGTGTCCGAAGTGGACGCCGGCCTCGAGCAGATCCTTCAACGCGATCCCGTTCAAAGTTCCTCCATCAAAAAAGCTCCCGGCTTCCAGTGACCAGGCTTCCAGCCGCTGGAAGCCGGCAGCTGGACGCACATCGCCGTCTCTATCGCTTGCTGAACTGGAAGCGCTTGCGCGCGCCCTTCTGTCCGTACTTCTTCCGCTCCTTGATGCGCGCGTCGCGCGTCAGGAAGCCTTCCTTCTTGAGCTGCGGCCGGAGCTCGATGTTGTATTCGACCAGCGCGCGGGCGATGCCGAGCCGCAGCGCGCCCGCCTGGCCCGCGATGCCGCCGCCGGCGATCGTCGCGAGCACGTCGAATTTGTCGGCGGTTTCGGTGACGGCCAGCGGCCGTCTGATCTGGGTGCGGAGCGCTTCGGTGGGGAAGGCCTGCTCGATAGGTTTGTGATTGATCGTCAGGGTCCCGGTGCCGGGTCTCAGGAAAACCCGGGCGGTCGATGTCTTGCGACGCCCGGTGCCGTAATACTGGATTGCTGCTGCCACGACTTATGCGACCTCGCTCCTGCTGGTGATCTTCTTCGTTTTCGGCTGCTGCGACGCATGCGGGTGATCGGCCCCCGCGTACACCTTCAATTTGCGCCACATCGCCTCGCCCATTTTCGTCTTGGGCAGCATGCCGCGCACGGCTTCCTCCACGATTCGGGCGGGCTGCTTCACGCGCACGTCCTTCGCGCGCTCCTCGCGAACGCCGCCTTCGTACCCGGAGTGGTACCGGTACAGCTTCTGTTCTTCCTTGCGGCCGGTCAGCCGGACCTTCGCCGCGTTGACGATCACCACGTGATCGCCCGTGTCGATGTGCGGGGTGTAGACCGCCTTGTGCTTGCCTTGCAGCAGGCGCGCGGCCTCCGTCGCCACACGTCCGAGGACCTGGCCCTCGGCGTCGATGACGTGCCACTGCCGCGCCACACTCCCGGCAGTGGGAACAAACGAACGCATGGGATCCCTTTCGGCCTTTGTTAAAGCTATGGCCGGCCACCGAAACACGCGCGCGCGCAGGTGGTCAGCGTCTGTCAAAGGACGGCAAACCAAAAGGATACCGGCAATTAGGGCCACTGTCAAGAACAGGAGGACGCGCCCCGACGCGCATTACAGTTCCGTCAGCCGCGTACGCTTTTGTCTGGTCGCTTCCTCACGGCGGATCCCACTTCTGCGCACTTCTGCCGAATTTGATGGCACCTGGACTGTGGCACCTCCCTTGCCCCGCGCCTATTGCCGACACGGCTGCACGGGATGACTTCCGGGTGTGTTCAGTTTCACCCCGTCAACCACGGTTGCGTCGGCGTAAACGGTTGTTTCAATAACAGTTCGCGGATTCGCAAGATTGGACGCGTAAACGGTGTTTCGCAGAGCGAAAGCCCTGGTCGGTCTGGACATCGGGTCGAGCGCCGTGAAGGCGGTGGAGCTCAAGCCGGCCGGCAAGAGCTACAAGATCACGGGTTTCGGCACCGAGCCGCTGCCGCCGGACAGCATCGTCGACGGCGCGATCATCGACGGCGCCGCGGTCGCGGACGCGATCCGCCGTCTCTTCGAGGGGCGCAGCATCAAGACGAAAGACGTCGCCGCGTCGCTGTCGGGCAATGCCGTCATCGTCAAGAAGATTTCGCTGCCGATCATGTCCGACGCCGAGCTCGCCGAATCGATTTACTGGGAAGCCGAGCAGTACATCCCCTTCGACATCCAGGACGTCAACCTCGATTACCAGATTCTCGATCGCGGAGACACGGCGAGCGGCAGGAACACGATGGACGTGCTGCTGGTCGCTGCCAAGAAGGAGAAGATCGCGGACTACACGGGTGTGATCGCGCAGGCGGGACGGGCCGCGGTCGTCGTCGATGTCGACGCGTTTGCGCTGCAGAACGCGTACGAGGTGAACTACGGCATCGAGCCGGCCGCGGTCATCGTCCTCCTGAATGCCGGCGCGAGCGCGACCAACATCAACATCCTGCAGGGCGATCAGTCGGTCTTCACGCGCGACATCTCGATCGGCGGCAACGCCTATACCGAGGCGCTGCAGCGCGAGCTGAACCTGCCGTTCGAGACGGCCGACGCACTCAAGCGCGGACAGCCCGTCGACGGCACGACGTACGACGAGGCGCGTCCGGTACTGCGCGCGGTGACCGAGAACGTCATGCTGGAGATCCAGAAGACGTTCGACTTCTTCAAGGCGACCGCCTCGTCCGACAAGATCGACCGCATCATGCTGAGCGGCGGCGCGTCGCGGGCGGAAGGCTTCACCGAGATGCTGGCCGAGCGCTTCGAGGCGCCCGTGGAGCCGTTCGATCCCTTCCGCAAGATCGCGTTCGACGGAAAGAAGTTCAAGACCGAGTCCGCCGCCGAGATCGCGCCGACTGTCGCGGTCGCGGTCGGCCTGGCGCTGCGCCGGGTGGGCGACCGATGATTCGCATCAACCTGCTCGCCGTCGAGCGCGGTCCCGCGAAGAAGGCGCGCGCCGGCGTCACGAGCGCGCAGCGCGTCACCATCGGCGCGGCGCTGATCCTCGTCGTGACGCTCGTCGCCGTCGGCTGGTGGTTCTGGTCGCTGCGCACCACCGCGACGCGGCTCGACGAAGAGATCGCGCGCGCGGAGACCGAGGCGCAGCAGCTCCGGTCCGTTCTCGCGCAGGTCCAGAAGTTCGAGACGCGCAAGGCCACGCTGCAGCAGCGTGTCACGCTCATCGAGCAGCTCCGGCGCGGACAGTCCGCGCCGGTCCACGTCCTCGATGAGCTCAGCAAGGCGATTCCGGACCGCCTCTGGCTCGTCGCGCTCAGCCAGCGCGGCGCCGATTTCACGCTGGACGGCCGCACCACCTCGTTGTCGGCGCTGTCGGACCTCGTCGCGAATCTCGAGACGAGCAGTTGGTTCAAGAAGCCGGTCGAGATCATCGACAGCCAGGTCGATCACACCGGCCAGGGCGACCTCGTGCGGTTCGTGATCCGGGCGACGTCACAGAACCCGGAAGCGGCGCCGCCTCCGCCGCCCGCCGCGCGCGGCGCGCCGCCCGCCAGGTGAGTTGGCGAATTGGTGAATTGGCGAATTGGCGAATTGGTGAGTTGGTGAATTCATGGAGCGAGCGAGCGCAGCGAGCGAGCGTGTAGGGGGGTCCGGCGGGGCGAAGCCCCCCGGGAAGTAATGGACATTTCCCTCAGCAAGCTGCCGTGGTACGGCCAGATCGGCGCCTTCGTCGTGGTGTGTGCCGCCGCGGTCTACGGCTTCTACAACTTCTACGTCATCGACGTGCAGAAGGAGCTCGCGCTGAAGCAGACGCACCTCACGGCGCTGAGGGCAGACGTCAACAAGGGGATTGCGACGGCGCGCCGGCTGAACGAGTTCCAGAGCCAGGTCACCGATCTCGAGCATCGTCTCGAAAGCCTCCGGAACGTGCTGCCCGAACAGAAGGACGTCGCCGATATCCTCCGCCGGCTGCAGGGCCTGGCGACGCAGTCCAATCTCGTGCTGCTGCGCTTCACGCCGGTCGGGCAGCGTCAGCAGCCGCTGTACCTCGAGGTGCCGTACCACATCACGGCCGAAGGCTCGTATCACAACCTCGGCCTGTTCTTCGATCGCGTGAGCAAGTTTCCGCGAATCATCAACATCGGCGACATCTCCATTACCGCCAGGCCGCGGCAGGAGCCCAACTCCACCATCACGGCGGACTGCACCGCGACGACGTTCGTGCTGCAGGAAGGCGGACGCGGAGGGCGCGGCGCACCGCCCGCACGGTGATGGTCATGCTCAACGCCCGGAGCTGGAAGTTGGGAGTTGTTCTCGCGGCGGTCCTGAGTCATCCCCTCGTCGCCGTGGCACAGGTGCCGAATCCCGGTCCGGCGATCGCGGCGGCGAAAGACGCGAAGGCGCAGACCGAGGCGGCGCAGAAGAAGAATTCCGACGCGCTGGACCCGCAGTCGGCGCCGGCTGCGGGGCCTGCCTCGCCGCAGCGCCCGCAGGGCGCGGAGGCGGCCGGCGATCAGAAGCCGGCGCAGGGTCCCGGCTACTCGTACGACCCGCAGGGGCGCCGGGATCCGTTCGTGAGCCTGCTTGGACGCGGAGGAGATCTTCCAGGCGGCACCGGCGCGCGACCGTCGGGACTGCCCGGACTCCTGATCAACGAGGTGACGCTGAAGGGCGTGCTGAAGTCGACGAAGGGGGACTTCATCGCGCTCCTCCAGGCCCCCGATTCCCGGACCTACATCGTCCGGGCCGGCGACAAGGTGATGGATGGCAAGGTCAAGGCGATCAGTCAGGACGCCGTCGTGTTCTCGCAGGACGTCAACGACCCGCTCTCGCTGGTGAAGCAGCGCGAGGTCCGCAAAACCATTCGGCCGGAGGCGCGGTGAACGGCGCGGAGACAAAGATGACTCTGTTTATGAAGGCGCGCGCGGCGCACCGGCTCCTGGCCGGCTGCGCGATCGCGGCGGCGGTCGGCGGAAGTCTGCGGCTCGCGGCCGCCTCCGCCGAGAACGTCCGGCTGGTCGGGGTTTCGGCCCAGGCGAGCGGAAGGACCGCGGCCGTCCTGATCGAGTCCACCGAGCCCGTCGCGTACTCCGTGAGCCGGCCTGACGCGCTCACCGTCCTCGTCGATCTGCGGAACGTGACCGTGGCGGACGCCGACAACCAGGTGTCGCGCAAGGGGCCGCTGGCGGGCGTGACGCTCGAACAGGCGACGGCCATCGACGGCAAGTCTCTCGCGCGCGTGCGCGTCGCGCTCGCGTCCCCTTCGACTTACACGGTCCGGAGCGCGCGCAACGTGATCCGGCTGGAGCTGGCCCCGGAGCTCGCTGGCGTCTCCGCGGCGGAAGTCGCGCGTCTCGACGGCACGCCCGCCGCCACCCGTACGCCGATCGTACCGGAAGACCCGTCCATCACGCCGGCGACCCGGCTCGAGAAGGTGCTGGCGTCGAATACCCGGACGTCCACGACGGTCACGCTGACCGGCAACGGCCGCCTGTCGCCCGCGTCGCTCTCGGAGTCCGACGATCAGCCGCGGCGCCTGGTCCTCGACTTTCCGAACGTCGCGTCGAGCGCGGCCGCGCGCACGGGCGTCGACAGCATTTTCGTCAAACAGGTCCGCGTCGCTTTGAACAGCCGCGATCCGCTCGTCACGCGCGTCGTCATGGAAATAGCGCCTTCTGCGGCGTACCACGTCGAGCGCACGGGGCCCGACGGCCGGGATCTCGCGGTCGTGTTCGAGGGCAGGAAGGCCGGCGGGGCGATCCTCATCGCGCCGCCGACGGCGTCCGACAGCGCGGCGGACAAGGATCAGGACGACACCATCACGCTCGCGCAGGCGCTCGCCAACGGCGCGGCGCTGGCGCCGCGGGATCCCATCACGGCGCTGAACGGAGCGGCCGTCCAGGCGCCGGCATCAGCGCCCGCGCCCGCGCCAACGCCAACACCAGCGCCCAAGGCGTCCGCGCCCAAAGCGTCGACATCGTCGAGCGCGAAGCACCCGGCGCAGCCTCCGACGCCGCAGCAGCCGCCGACGCCGCCCGCGCAGCCGCCGTCGCAGACGCCGCCGGCGCAGCCCAATCCGACGTTCAGCGCGGAAGTACCCGGCTCCGGTCCGCGTCAATACGTGGGCGCGCCGATCAACTTCGACTTCGAGGACGCCGACCTGCGCGCCGTCCTTCGCGTGTTCTCGCAGTTCAGCGGTCTGAACATGATCATCGACCCGCAGGTGCAGGGGCGCGTCAACGTGCTGCTGAACGACGTGCCGTGGGACCAGGCGCTCGAGCAGATTCTGCGCTCCAACAAGCTCGGATACTCGGTCGAGGGCAACATCCTGCGGATCGCGCCGCTCACGGTCCTGGCGGACGAACAGTCGCAGACGCAGAAGCTGAACGAGGCGAAGGCGCTGGCCGGCGAGCTCCAGGTCCGCACCTTCCCGCTCAGCTATGCAAAGGCGGATGCGCTCGCTCCGCTGCTGAAAACCTCGGCGCTGTCGCTGCGGGGCCAGATCCAGACCGACATGCGGACCAACACGCTGATCCTGATGGATCTGCCGGACCGCCTGCAGACCGCCCAGGCGCTCATCTCCACGCTCGACAAGCCTCAGCCCCAGGTGGAAGTGGAAGCCCGCGTGGTGCAGACCAACCGCGACTTCGCGCGCGCCGTCGGCATCCAGTGGGGCTTCAACGGCCGCGCGAACTCGGAGATTGGCAACACGACCGGCCTCGCCTTCCCGAACAACGGATCGATTGGCGGGCGCGTCAGCGGAACGCAAGGGCCGGTCGATCCACGCGGCACCAATGCCGCGAACAACGCGGCGACCGCGGTCAATTTCCCGGCCGCTGCCGCGTCGTCCGCGATCGGACTGGCGCTCGGATCGATCAACGGCGCTTTCAACCTCGACGTCGCCCTCACGGCGCTCGAGAACACGGGCAAGGGCCGCGTCCTGTCGACGCCGCGCCTGACGACCCAGAACAATCAGACCGCGGAGGTGGCGCAGGGCGTCCAGATTCCGATCCAGACCGTCGCGAACAACACGGTCGCCGTGTCGTTCAAGGACGCCACGCTGAAACTGCAGGTGACGCCGCAGATCACCGCGTCGAACACGGTCATCATGAACATCTCGATCGAGAACGCGACCCCGGACTTCGCGAACGAAGTGAACGGTATTCCGCCGATCAATACGCAGCGGGCGCTGACAACCGTGCAGGTCAACGACGGCGCGACAACGGTCATCGGCGGGATCTTTACGAGCCAGGAGCAGTCCACTAACGACCGAACGCCCGTGCTGCATCGGGTGCCGCTGCTGAAGTGGCTGTTCCAACGGAACACCTTGAACGATTCGAGCCGCGAGCTGCTTATCTTCATCACGCCGAGGATCTTGAGAGGGTAGTCGAATGTCGAATGCCGAATGCCGAATGCCCAACGGCAGCCGAATGCCAGACGCTGCACGCCGGAAGGCGGTATGGGGCGGACGCGTCAGACTTGCGACCGCCGTCGCGCTGGCGGCTGCGCTGATCGCTCTCGCGTCGTGCAGCAAGATGATCCGGACCGGCCAGTCGCCGGTCTATCTCGAGCTCACGCAGCTCCAGGGCGCCGCCGGCACCAGCGGCGCCTTCGGGTCGACGCTCCAGTCTGACGTCCTCAACGTCAACAACTCGACGACGCCGCCGACGACGTCAATCGCCGGCGATCGCGGACAGGCCACATTCGCGGTCGTGCTGAAGGATCCCGTGGCGTCGACTCCCAGTCCGGCAAACGCCATCACGCTCACGCAGTACCACGTGGAGTACGTCCGTTCGGACGGCCGCAACCAGCAAGGCGTGGACGTGCCGTATGCGTTCGACGGCGCCGTGACGCTGACGATGAACGGCGGCGGCTCGGTCGGGTTCACGCTCGTCCGCGTGCAGGCCAAGATGGAGGCGCCGCTCGCCGCGCTTGCCTTCGGCGGCGGCGCGAACACGATCTCGACCATCGCCCACGTCACTTTCTACGGCCACGATCAGAACGGGCGCGAGGTCAGCGTGACGGGCGACATCGAAGTGAACTTCTCCGACTGGGCAGGATAACCATATGTCACGAACGCACGCACGGTATCGTCTGGCGGCTGGCACGATCGGCATCGCGCTGCTGGCGTCGGCCTGTACGATGAAGAAGACGGAGACGCCGGGCCTGACAGGTCCATCGGAGCTGAGCACGTCGATCACGATCACCGTCAGCCCCGATCAGGTCGCGCAAGACGGCGCCTCGCAGTCGCTCGTCTCGATCACGGCGCGTGACAACAACGCCCAGCCCATCCGAAACCTGGCCCTGCGTGCGGAGATCGCGGTGATCGATCCCTCCACCGGCAACGGCGTGATCACCGACTTCGGGACGCTCTCGCAGCGCTCCGTCGTGACCGACTCGGCCGGGCACGCGTCCCTCGTGTATACGGCGCCGCCCGCGCCCGCCGGACCGGCCCCCGCGACTCTCGTCGTGATCCGGGTGACGCCGCTCGGCACCGACTATGCCAACGCGACGTCGCGGCAGGTCAGCATCAACGTCGTGCCGCCGGGGGTCGTCGTTCCGCCGTCCACGGGTCTGACGGCGAAGTTCACGTTCACGCCGGCGACACCCAGCGATCATCAGGTGGTGCTGTTCGACGCCTCCGGAAGCGCGGCCACCGGCGCCTCCATCGTCACGTATCAATGGAACTTCGGAGATGGCGCCACCGCCTCCGGCGTTACCGCGCAGCACACCTACAACTCGGGCGGCAGCTTTGTCGTGACGCTGACCGTGACGGACAGCATCGGCCGCACGAACTCGTCGTCGCAGACCGTCACCGTGGGCACGGTGACAATCGGCGCCCCGAACATCACGGTTTCACCGACGTCGCCGAACGCGGGGCAGCAGGTGTTCTTCACGAGCACGACGACGCTCGCCTCCAACGGACGCCGGATCGTGGCCTACGACTGGACCTTCGGCGACGGGACGACAGGATCCGGCCAGAGCACGAGCCACGTGTACGCGACGGCGGGCACTTACACGGTGATCCTCGCGGTCACCGATGACCAGGGGCACATCGCCACGGCCACGTCGTCGATCACGGTCGCGACCGGGAACCCGACGGCCGACTTCTCGTTCAGTCCGTCGGCGCCGCACGTGGGGAACAACATCACGTTCGACGCATCGACGTCGCAGCCGGCCACCGGCCGCACGATTGTCAGCTACAATTGGGTCTTCGACGATGGATCCACGGGAACCGGCAAGACGGTGACGCATGCGTACGGCGCGGCGGGCACGTTTAACGTCCGCCTGACCGTCACCGACGATCAGGGCAGGACCGGGGTCGTGACCAAGCCGGTGACCGTCGTGCCGTAGAGGGCGCTCCCAGAGCTGACGAATGGCGGAGAATCCTCGTATAGAGGAATTGCGGCGCCGGGTCCAGGCGGATCCGGCGTCGATTGCGTTTGCGGCGCTCGCGGAGGAATTTCGGCGTCTCGGACGCTATGACGAAGCGATCGAAACCTGCCGCGCGGGTCTCGTGCGGCATCCGGCCTATCTCTCCGCCCGGGTGACGCTCGGGCGCGCGCTGATCGAAGCGGGGGACTTCGAAGGCGCGCGCGAAGAGCTCGAAACCGTTCTGCGATCGGCGCCGGAAAATCTCGCCGCGATTCGCGGCCTCGCCCAGATCCACGAGCGGCTCGGCCACTCGACCGAGATGGATCCGGCGCTCGCGAAGATCGTCGAGTCGATGCCGGCCCGGCCGCCGGCGCCGCCCGCGCCGCCGCCGCCGGAACCGGCGGAGCCTGTCGCGCCGGTGATACCGGAGCCTGTCGTGCTGGCGCCGGAACCTGTCGCACTCCCGCCGGAACCTGTCACACTCCCGCCGGAACCTGTCGCACTCCCGCCGGAACCTGTCGTGCCTCCGGTACCGGAGCCCGTCGCGGTGGCGCCGGAACCCGTCGCGCTCACAGTCCCGGAACCGATCACGGACCCGATCGAACCCGAGGAGCTGTTCGCCGATTACGCAGTCGTCGACGCGCCGGACGTGGATCTTGGGCCGTCGGATCTGCCCGATCCCGCGGTGACGGCGACCCTCGCGCGTCTCGAGCATTTCCTGACGGCGATTCAGCTCGCGCGGCACGCGTGAAACTCCCTCCAGACACGGTCGCCGCGCGACTTGCGCGCGTACGCGAACACGTGCGCGGAGCCGGGCTCGACGCCCTCGTGATCACGCACCTTCCGAATCTCCAATACGTGACAGGTTTTTCCGGCACCGCCGGCGCGGGAATCGTCTGGCCCCGGACATGCCTGCTCGTCGTCGATTTCCGCTATGTCACGGCCGCGACCGAGCTCGCGGCGTCACTGGACGGGCTGGTCACGGTGGCGACATTCGAGCGGTCCTACGACGAGGCGCTCGTCGATCTGCTTCGCCGCGAGCGCACGATGCGAATCGGCGTCG
>Ga0310810_10006434_pt1 | contig 13276 bp, 12 predicted proteins | sample NCmetagenome_FD_207641 | JGI IMG/M metagenome (GOLD analysis project Ga0310810, IMG submission 207641) | Soil microbial communities from experimental microcosm in Duke University, North Carolina, United States - NC | ecosystem: Engineered > Artificial ecosystem > Soil microcosm > Unclassified ... | reverse complement strand
CGTCTTTGAGCCTGCGCGCGACCGTCATGCCGAGCGTTTCGCCCCACGCGTTCTCGGTGACGTCCAAATACGCCTCGTCGAGTGAGAGCGGTTCGACCAGTGGAGTCACCGATCGAAACAACCCGAACACCTCCTGCGACACTGTTCGATATTTCGAGAAGTCAGGAGGAACGATGACGAGCGACGGGCACAGACGAACGGCGCGCGTCATCGAGATCGCCGAGCGGACGCCGAACGCCCTCGCCTCGTAGCTGGCAGCCGCCACGACGCCCCGCTGGTTGGGCTGACCGCCGACGGCCAGGGGACGCCCACGCAGCTCGGGTCGGTCGCGCTGCTCCACGGACGCGTAGAAGGCGTCCATGTCTACGTGCAGGATCCTTCGGTAGGTCAAAGGTCAAAAGTCAAAGGTCAAAAGTCAGGGCAAAGGTTCCAGGTGCAAAGGGACGAAGTACCAGGACCAAGTACCAGGGACCAAGCACCAGGGACCAAGTCAGCCGGTCGCGCCAAAGCCTCCTCGAGTGGTTTGGCGAATGGTTTCGACTTCGTCCCAGGTGACGCGCGGCGCGGGCAGGACAATTCCCTGGGCGAGCCGATCGCCTCGACGAACCTGGACTTCATTCTGGGTGAAGTTGAGCACCTGGACCATCACTTCATCGGTTGGGCCGGAATAGTCGGGATCAACGACGCCGACCCCGTTGGCGACGAGCAGTCCGCGCTTGAGCGGGGTGCTGCTTCGGGAGAAAATTCCGAGGAAGTGTCCGACGGGCACTTCGATGACCAGCCCCGTCCGGACAAGCGCGATTTGACCCGGCTGGACCACAATGTCGTGGCTGGCGGCAAGGTCAAAGCCTGCCGCTTCCGAGCTACCGTAACCAGGGAGGGGAAGAGTGGGATCCAGTCGAGTGATCTTGAGCCGCATCCGGTCAGCATACCTCGCTGCGTTGCTGCTGCTGGCGTCGGCCGCCATGGGTGCCGCGCAGGAGCTGTCGGCGCCGCTGCCGCTCGATCCTTCAATCAAATCCGGGACGCTCGCCAACGGCCTGACGTACTTCATTCGCCAGAATGGACGGCCCGAGAAGCGTGCGATGCTGCGCCTCGCCGTCAAGGCCGGCTCGATGGACGAAGCGGAGGACCAGCGCGGGCTCGCGCACATGCTCGAGCACATGGCCTTCAACGGCAGCACCCATTTCAAACCGGGTGAACTGGTCTCATATCTCGAGTCGATCGGCGCACGCTTCGGGCCGCACGTGAATGCCTACACCAGCTTCGATGAAACGGTGTACATGCTCGACGTGCCGACCGATCGCCCCGGCACGATGACCCGTGGATTTGAAGCGCTGAGCGACTTCGCTGGCGGCGTCACGCTGGACACCGCCGAGATCGACCGCGAACGCGGCGTCGTCATCGAGGAGTGGCGCGGGCGGCTTGGCGCCGGCACGCGCATGCAGGAGCCGCAGCTCAAGGCGCTGTTCGGCGACAGCCGGTATGCGAACCGAATCCCGATCGGTACGCCGGAAACGCTCAAGAGTTTTCCGCCGGAGCGCCTTCGTCAGTTCTATCGCGATCACTATCGCCCCGGCCGCATGGCGGTCATCGTCGTTGGTGACATCGAACCGGGCGAAATCGAGGGGCTGATCAAGCAGTACTTCTCGAGCCTGGAGCCAGGAGGCGCCCCGCGAACGGTGTATCCGATCCCTGAACACCAGGACACGCGCTATGTATCCGTGTCCGACGTTGAAGCGCAGGGATCGTCGGTATCGGTGACGCTGAAAGGGCCGCTGCTCGCGCTTCGAACGGCGGGCGACTACCGCAGGACGCTGGTCCGCTCGCTCATGCATCAGATGCTGAACGCACGCTTCGCCGAGATCTCGCGTCAGCCGGATGCTCCGTTCCTGCGTGCCGGCTCGGATGACGAGACGCTGGGACTCACGGTCGAGGCAGTATCGGTCTCGGCACGCGTGAACGATGGCGCGGTCGACAAGGGCCTGCGGGCGATCGGCGAGGAGATCGCGCGCGTCCGTCAGCACGGCTTTGGCGAGGCGGAACTCGATCGCGGAAAACGCTCCGCTCTGGCGTCGTACGAGCGCGCGTACAACGAGCGCGGCACGACTGAGAGCGATGGCTATGCCTCCGAGCTGCTGCGCCACTACCTGAGCGACGAGGCGGCGCCCGGCATCGAGTTCGAGCTCGACCTGGTGCGCAAGTTCCTCCCGACAATTACGGCCGCAGAAATTGGTGCGATGGCGCGCGATCTTTTCGCAGATCGCAACCGTGTCGTCATTGCCACGGCGCCGGAGAAGGCAGGCCTGGTCGCTGTCGCGGAATCGGCGATGCGTGATGCGCTGGCAGCCGGCATGTCGGCGACCGTGACGGCGTGGCGAGACGAGATGGGAGGACGCGAGCTCGTCGCAAAGAAGCCGCAACCTGGCAAGGTCGCGTCGCGTCGCGAGATCGCTGAGCTCGGGGTGACCGTCCTCACGCTGTCCAACGGTGTCGAGGTTTGGCTGAAGCCGACCGACTTCCGCAACGATCAGGTCCTCTTCACCTCATACGGGCGAGGCGGGCTGTCGGCCGTCGCGCCAGACGACTATCTCAACGCCTCGCTCGCCACGTCGCTTGTGGGGACTGCAGGCGTCGGCGGGTTCACGCCAATCGATCTCGGCAAGTTGCTGGCCGGTCGGATTGCCAGCGCGTCGGCCTACGTGTCCAGCTACTCGCAAGGCGTCAGCGGGTCGAGTACTCCGAAGGACCTGGAGACGGCGCTGCAGTTGGCCTACCTGCATTTCACGGCGCCCAACGCCAACGCGGAAGCATTCGAGCTGATGAAGCGGCGGCTCGAGGCGTCGCTGGCCAACCAGGCTCAGAGCCCTGGCGCGGTGTACGGTGAACGCGTCCGCCGAATCAACACGCTCGATCACTACAGCGCTCGCGCGCTTCAGCTGAACGATCTGGCAAAGCTCGATCCCGAGAAGATGATGACGTTCTACCAGCAAGTCTTTGCGAACGCGGCGAACTTCACGTTCTTCTTTGTTGGCACGTTCACCGTCGAAGCCGTCACGCCGCTTCTCGAGCAGTACCTGGGATCCCTTCCGTCAAAGGGCTCACCCGACTCGCGCAAGGGTGACATGCGCCTCGAGTTCCCGCGTTCCGTGGTGCGTGAAATCGTCACGAAGGGACAAGAGCCACGCAGTCAGACCGTCATTACGTTCTTTGCGGACACAGGACTCGAGGAACTCGAAACGCATCGCCTCCAGGCGGCGACCGAGGTGCTGGAGATACGACTCCGCGACATCCTGCGCGAGCAGCTTGGGGGGACCTACTCCGTTGGCGTGAACTACTCGAACACTTCGCCGCAGCCGGGCTATGGGGTCACAAGCGTTCAGTTCGGCAGTGCGCCCGAGAACGTCGAAAGCCTGACCGCAGCGGTGATGAAAGAAATCGATCGCCTTCGCCGCGAAGGGCCATCGGCGGAGGATATACGCGCCGTCAAGGAGGCGGAGAAGAACGACTTGCAGACGGCAGTGCGCCAGAACGGCTACTGGCTCAACTCGTTGCAGGCTGCGCATTTGCTCGGCCGCGATCCCAAACGTATTCTCCAGCGCGTCGAACGCGCTGATTCGCTGACGCAAGAGAATGTGCATGCCGCGCTGCGCAAGTACTTTCCGAGCGAACGACACACCGAGGTGACGCTGATGCCGGAGACGAAAAACCCGCAGCGTTCACAATAGAAACACACGGGATTGTGCGAACGGAACGGCAGGGAATGCGGAGTCACGGACGAGCACGTGCGGAGGTTCGGGTCATTAGGCGTACAATGGGTCACGGTCGCCCTGGACAATGAACGACACCACTACCTGCGTCTCCCGTGCCGCCACCCTCACTGGCTTTACCTCGGCGGTGTCCAGCACGAATGGTCTCCAGCTGCGCGATCTCCCGCCAATGACAACGTTGCTGGTGCGGACACGGAATTCCGAGTACCGCATCGTGGTCTCATCGGGCGACGAAGTCCTCGTCAAAGGCGGTCACTTCTTCCCGGCGCTCACTGAAGCGCGGTTCAGTGGCGCGAGCGTGGGTGGAAGCTTCCTCAAGGTCGGTTGGATAGGCGTCGGCCTTCGGATGGAAATCCTCGCCGAAGGACGTCGCATCGTCACCTCACCGGTTTACGACATCGTCACCGCCGACGACAGCTCCAGCCAACGTATCCATTAAGCCCGGATATACTGATGACTTCGCCCAGCGGGTGGGCGTCTGTCGTATCAGTTCGCGTCAGGAACAATCGTGCAATACATCTACACAATGAAGGGGCTCGGGAAGGTTCATCCTCCCGACTCTGTCGTCCTGCGGGACATCTGGCTTTCTTTCCTGCCGGGCGCGAAGATTGGCGTGCTCGGCCTCAACGGCGCGGGAAAGAGCTCGCTCCTCAGAATCATGGCCGGAGAGGACACTGAGTTTCTGGGCGAAGCCTTTCCTGCTGATGGCATCTCGGTCGGGTTTCTTCCACAGGAACCGCGTCTCAATGCGAACAAGTCCGTCAAGGGGAACGTCGAGGAGGGAGTTGCGCCCGTCAAGGCGCTCCTCGAGCGGTACGACGAGCTGAACATGAAGCTCGGAGAGGATCTCTCCCCGGAAGAAATGGACAAGGTTCTCGAAGAGCAGGGCCGGCTGCAGGATCGCATCGACGCGGTCAATGCCTGGGACATCGACTCGCAGCTCGACCTGGCGATGGACGCGCTGCGCTGTCCTCCCGCGGATACTGACGTGAACACGCTGTCTGGTGGTGAGCGGCGGCGGGTTGCGCTCTGCCGTCTCCTCCTGCAATCTCCGGATCTCCTGTTGCTCGACGAGCCGACCAATCACCTCGACGCGGAATCGGTAGCCTGGCTCGAGCGCTTCCTGAAGGAGTACAAGGGCACCGTTGTTGCGGTTACGCACGATCGCTATTTCCTCGACAATGCCGCTGAGTGGATCCTGGAACTGGATCGCGGGTCCGGCATCCCGTGGAAAGGAAACTACTCGTCCTGGCTCGACCAGAAGCAGCAGCGGCTAGCGCAGGAGGAGAAGTCCGAAACCAAGCGGCAGAAAACGCTGCAGCGCGAGCTCGAGTGGATCCGCATGTCGCCGCGCGCGCGCCAGTCGAAAGGCAAGGCGCGCCTCAACGCCTACGAGCAGCTGCTCAACGAAGATTCGGCCCAGAAGATCGAGCAGGTGGAAATCTACATTCCGCCCGGCCCTCGCCTCGGCGATATCGTCGTCGAGGCGCGCGGGTTGCGTAAGGCCTACGGCGAGCAGTTGCTGATGGACGATCTGAACTTCACGCTGCCGCGCGGTGGCATCGTCGGCGTGATTGGACCGAATGGCGCGGGAAAGACCACGCTGTTTCGGATGATTACCGGTCAAGAGAAGGCGGATGCCGGCACGCTGCGTCTGGGTGAGACGGTGCAGTTGGGGTACGTCGACCAGAGCCGTGATGCGCTCGCGGCCAACAAGAGCGTGTGGGAAGAGATTTCCGGCGGGGAAGACGAGCTGATGATCGGCAAGCGGCCGGTCCCTTCGCGCGCGTTCGTCTCGTGGTTCAACTTCAAGGGCGCGCAACAGCAGCGCAAAGTCGGCACGCTCTCGGGCGGCGAACGGAACCGCGTGCACCTGGCCAAGCTCCTGCAGCGCGGCTCCAACCTGCTCCTGCTCGACGAGCCGACGAACGACCTCGACGTGGACACCTTGCGCGCGCTCGAAGAAGCACTCTTGAACTACGCCGGCTGCGCCGTCGTGATCAGTCACGATCGCTGGTTTCTCGACCGCATCGCCACGCATATGTTGGCGTTCGAGGGTGACAGCCGGGTCGTCTGGTTCGAAGGGAACTACCAGGACTACGAGGCGGATCGCAAGCGGCGACTCGGTGCCGAGGCGGACACTCCGCATCGGATTAAGTACCGCAAGCTGACGCGTTAGGTAGAGGCGGGTCTTTAGACCCGCCTAAGGAGAAGAAACGCCATGACTCCAGATCAGGGAAAGGCTGCGGCCGACGTACTGGCGACTGTGTGGGAGGGAGAGTTTCCGGCGACCTGCGCGGTGCTTGCGGCAGTCAAGGACGATAACCGCAGCTACAAGCCGGACGCCAAGTCGCGAACGGCCTGGGAACTCGCCACGCATCTGGCGACCGCCGATGTCTGGTTTATCGATAGCATCACCAAAGGCAGCTTCGAATGGAACCCCGATGCCGCCAAGCAGGCCGAGTCACAGTTCCAGAGCGTCGGCGATATCGTCGCTTTCTACAAGAAAACCTTTCCTGAGAAGCTTGCGGCGCTGCGGGCGCTGCCAGCTGAGAAGTCGATGGAGATGCTCGATTTTTTCGGGATGATGAAGATGCCTCGCGCCCAGTTCATCGGATTCGCGAACAATCACAGCATTCATCATCGCGGCCAGCTCGCCGCCTACCTCCGCGCCATGGGTTCGAGAGTTCCCAACATCTACGGCCCGAGCGCGGACGACAAAGAAGGTTAAACACCTGCCGTTTCCGGATCTCCGCGCGTTCCTCGACCAGCTTCGCCGTGACAACGACATCGTCACGGTTGAAGCGCCGGTCGATCCCCATCTCGAGGCGGCGGAGATCCATCGCCGCGTGATCGCTGCCGGCGGTCCCGCGCTCCTCTTCACCAACGTCAAGGGCTCCGACTTCAGGCTGGTCACGAATCTCTTTGGCACGGCGCGCCGCGCCGAGATGGCGTTCGGCGAGCGGCCGCTGCGCCTGATTCGCCGGCTGGTCGAGCTGGTCGAGACCATCATGCCGCCGACGGCAGGCAAGCTCTGGGGCGCGCGCGACGTCGGGCTCGAGCTGCTCAAGGTCGGCACCCGCGGTGTGTCGGCGGGGCCGGTGACCGAGCGCGTCACGCAGGACGTGAGGCTCGATCGCCTGCCGGTGATCACCTGTTGGCCGGAGGACGGCGGACCGTTCGTCACGCTGCCGCTGGTCTACACCACGCATCCGGATCGAGCCGGCCATAACCTGGGCATGTATCGCATGCAGGTGTATGACGCTCGCACGACCGGCATGCACTGGCAGATTGGCAAAGGAGGCGGCTATCACTACGCGGTTGCGGAAGCGCGTGGGCAAAAGCTGCCGGCCACCGTGTTTCTGGGCGGCCCGCCGGCGTTGATCCTTTCCGCAATCGCTCCGCTTCCCGAGAACGTACCGGAGCTGATGCTGGCATCGCTCATCGCGGGCGAGCGGCTCTCACAGGTGCACGGGCATGGACGTCATCCGCTGATTGCCAACGCCGAGTTCGCGCTGCTGGGAGACGTTCCGCCTCGCGTTCGGAAACCCGAGGGACCGTTCGGCGATCATTATGGGTACTACTCGCTTCAGCACGACTACCCGGTGTTCGAAGTGAGCCGCGTCGCTCATCGCCACGATGCGATTTACCCGGCCACCGTCGTGGGAAAGCCGCGCCAGGAAGACTTCTTCATCGGCGATCTGCTGCAGGAGTTGCTCTCACCGCTCTTTCCGGTCGTGATGCCCGCGGTCGAGCGGCTGTGGTCGTACGGTGAAACCGGGTATCACTCGCTGGCCGCCGCGATCGTCAAGCAGCGATACCGCAGGGAAGCGATGGCCAGCGCGTTTCGCATTCTCGGTGAAGGTCAACTGTCGCTGAGCAAGTTCCTGCTGGTCACCGATCAGCATGTGGACGTCCGGAATTTCCGCGCGACGCTGGAACACATCCTGGCCCGCACGCGACCGGAGACCGATCTCTACGTTTTCTCGAACCTCGCCATGGATACGCTGGATTACACGGGGCCGAGCGTGAACGAAGGATCGAAGGGCGTGTGGATGGGCCTCGGCGGTCCGATTCGCGAACTTCCCCGGCAATTCACGGCATCCGAGGTGCCGGGCGGAATCACGGACGTCCGGGTGTTTTGCGGGGGGTGCCTCGTCGTCGGGGCGCCGTCATATCAGTCCGAACGGGATGTCTGCGCCCGAATTGCGGCGTCTCCGGCGTTCGCGTCGTGGCCGCTCGTCGTTGTCAGTGATGAGCCCGAGCGGGCGGCACGGAGTGACATGAATTTTCTCTGGACGACGTTTACCCGGTTCGAGCCGGCGGCCGATATCCTTGCTGCCGACCGTCGCATCATCCGGAACCATATCGCCTACACAGCTCCCGTGGTCATTGACGCCCGAATGAAGCCGTGGTACCCGAAGGAATTGTCGTGCCGGGAGGATGTCGCCGGTCTCGTGAGCGGCCGGTGGCGGGAATATTTCCCATCGGCAAAGGTCACGATGGGAGACTCCGAGCGCGGCCATCTCGACTAAGCTAAGCTTCTTAGGCCCGTTATGACACGAGATGAAATCGTCGCATTCTCTGCACAACGGCTCGAAGGCTTCAATCGCCACGACGCCGTGATGCTTGCCGCCCAACATGCCCCGGACAGCGTGGTCGAGAGCCCGTTTGCCGGCGGCGTAGCGGTAGGCCGTGAAGCGATTGAACGGGTGCACCGAGCGTTCTTCACTGCGTTCGGCACGGTGAGATTCGAGCAGGAGATGCTGTTGATCGACGGAGACAAGACGGCGCATCTGGTGCACGTCCATGGAACCCACAGCGGCGAAATAATGGGTGTGCCACCCACCGGTCGACCCTTCAGCATCTCCCTTGTCTCTCTCTGCGAGCTGCGTGACGGCCTCATCGTGCAGGAGCAGCGCGTGTACGATTTCACCGGGATGCTGTTGCAGGTCGGGGCCTTGAAGGCCAAACCTATCTAGTCGACGAGACCACACCAAGCGCATGGCCGAAGCCCGCCTCCACGTGACTGACGCGCAGGGACGACGAGTCGTCGTGCTCGATCGACCGCTCTTTATGATCGGCCGCCGCACCTCCGCTGACTTGCAGATTGTCAGCACGGACGTCTCCCGCGAGCATGCGGAGATCGCACAGGAGGACGGACGTTTCCTGCTGCTCGCTACGGCACGTTCGTCAACGGCGAGCAGATAACGGAGCGTGTCCTCCAACCCGGCGACCGCATTCGACTGGGGCGCACCGACGCCATCGAACTGCTCTTCATGACCGAAGGCGCCAAGACGACGGGGTTCCTCGACTCGGGAACGTCGGACGGCGGCGATCTGCGGCAGATGGCGGCGATCCTGAATGGGCTTCGCGCGCTTGGTTCGGGTCGAGTGCTCGATGAGATTCTGGCGCTGGTGATGGACTCGGCGCTCGACGTCACCAAGGCCGACCGCGGTTTCATGATGCTCGCGAACACCGAAGGCGAGCTGGAGTTCAAGATCGCGCGCGGGCGAGGCCGCACGACCCTGCCGGGGACGACCTTCACCACGAGCGAGAAAATTCCCCGCGAGGTCTTCCAGACGGGCCAGAGCCGCATCGTCAACGACCTGATGGACGCGGATATCAAGGACAAGCACGATGGCACCATCGCCATCGGCATTCGTCATGTCCTCTGTGTCCCTCTCCGGGTGACTCCGCCGTCGTCGGCACCGGCCGCGGCCCGATCGGAACGAGTCATCGGCGTACTATACCTGGATGGCCGCGAGCGAAGCACCATGTTGGCGAAGGCGACACAGTCCTCGCTCGAGGCATTCGCCACGCAGGCCGCGCTCGCGATTGAGAGCGCCCGTCTCTACGCCGAATCGGCGGAGAAGGCGCGTCTCGACCACGACCTCAAGATCGCCGCCGAGATTCAACGCAACATGCTACCCGACCCGGTCTTCGAGGTCGGCGCAATCGATCTTGCGGCGGAGTCCATCCCATGTCGTACCGTGGGAGGCGATTTCTACGACTACCTCGAGATCGGCGAGCGGGGGCTCGGATTCGCGTTGGGTGACGTCGCCGGAAAGGGTCCGCCGGCGGCACTGCTGGCCGCGGCGGTGCAGAGCAACTTCGTCGCCCTCGCACCCGTGAGCAGCGACCCGGCCGAAACGATGGCGCGGGTGAACAAAGCTCTGTTGCGGCGAGCCATCGACGCGCGGTTTGCGACGATGTTTTACGGCGCTGTTACCGCGGACGGGCGTCTCAGCTACTGCAACGCCGGTCAGGAACCGCCATTGGTCATCGGCCGGAATGGTGTCGCGTGGCTCGAGACCGGTGGTCCCGTCCTGGGCCTCCTCTCGATTGCGACGTACGAGTTTGCGACCGTCACACTCGAGCCCGGCGACCTGGTTGTGGTGTGCAGCGATGGTGTGACCGAGGCGCGGAATCGCGCCGGCGACGAATTCGGGCGCGACCGCCTCGTCGAAGCGGTGCGAGGACGCCCAGGGCGCAAGCCGGAGGCGGTACTCGAACACCTGATCGCCGAGGTGAAGCTGTTCGCCGAGGGTGCGCCGCAGGCCGACGACGTGACGGCCCTCGTCCTGCGGTATCGGGGACAAGGCTGATGTAAGATTGCGCGCCCGATTGCAAGTCGCGGCGGCAAGGGAGGACGAATGCAGATCGGACAGCGAATGGTCGGTGATGTGGCGATCATCGAGATTATCGGCGACATCACGCTGAGCAAGGGAGGCGACGTCATCATCAAGGACAAGGTCCAGAGCCTGCTGCAGCAGGGGAATCGCAAGCTGCTGCTCGATATGGGTAATGTCTCGTATGTGGACAGCGCCGGCCTGGGGCAGCTCGTGCAGGTCTACGCGACGACGAGTCACCTGGGCGGGTCGCTGAAGCTGCTGCGCGTGACCAAACGGCTGAAAGACCTGCTGGTCCTGACGAAGCTCCTGACAGTGTTCGAGAGCTACGACGACGAAGCGGAAGCTGTCGCCAGTTTCAGCAAATAGAAAGAGTGCCTTAGTTCAGGGCGTTCGGCACGGCGAGCGTGAACGGCGCAATCACGGCATCGAAGCGCTCGCCGTCGGCCGTGACCATCTGATAGCTTCCCTGCATCGCCCCTACCGCCGTCTTCAGGGGACAGAAGCTCGTATACTCGAAGGACCCACCGGGCTGCAGCACGGGCTGCTCGCCGACGACACCTTGTCCTTTGACGCGCTCCACCTCGCCGTCGGCATTGGTGATGATCCACTCGCGCGAGATGAGCTGCGCGATATCGGGGCCGCTATTCGAGATGCGGACGTGATACTGGAACAGATACGATCCTTCCCGTGGGGAACTACGGTCGGGAATGAACTCGCTCCGAACCTGGATCCGTATTCCGCGTGTGGTGGCGTCGCTCATCCGGACGCCACGTGTACTGGTATCAGTCATCTGTGAAGGGTGCGAAGCGCCGCGCTGGACCACTGAGGTCAGCCGGACGCCATCGCTGATTATGTCATGGCCGCTGTTTTGAGAACCGCTGCGCGTGGAACCGGCGAGCGCATTCGGCGTAGTACAGTTCCGGGATCGTCGATGGACCCTGCCAAGAAGAAGGGCGTTTCAGCCTCGGCCGCGTGGCGCGAGGCGCGGGCGCTCCTGTGGGCGCATCGCCGCCGTCTGCTCATCGGGCTGGGGCTGATGCTGGTCAGCCGGCTGGCGGGACTCGTGCTGCCAGCCTCCTCCAAGTACTTGATCGATGACGTAGTTGGGAAGAATCGTTCGGATCTGTTGCCGTTGATTGCCCTGGCCGCCGGCTTGGCGACGCTGGTCCAGGCCGTGACGTCGTTTGCACTGTCGCAGATTCTGGGTGTCGCCGCGCAGCGTGCGATCACCGACATGCGAAAGCGTGTGCAGGCGCGGATCATGCACCTGCCGGTGCGTTACTTCGACTCCACACAGACTGGGGTGCTGGTGTCGAGGATCATGAGCGACGCCGAGGGGATCAGAAACCTGGTCGGGACCGGGTTGGTGCAACTGGTCGGCGGCCTGGTGACGGCGGTAATGGGACTCGGCGTCCTGTTCTGGCTGAACTGGCACCTGACGGTCATCACGATCCTCGTGCTGGCAGCGTTCGGCGGGGGAATGGCGTACGCGTTCCGCACCTTGCGGCCGCTCTTCCGCGAACGCGGCAAGATCAACGCCGAGGTGACGGGGCGCCTGACCGAAGCGCTCGGAGGGATCCGCGTCGTCAAGTCATACACGGCAGAAAAGCGCGAAGAGATCGTCTTCACCAAGGGCGCGCATCGCCTGTTCCGCAATATCGCCAAGGCGATGACCGGTGTCTCGGCGACGACGGCCGGCAGCACGGTGATCGTGGGAATCGTCGGCGTGCTGATGATCTCGCTGGGTGGTCGCGCGATCATCGCGGGCGAAATGACGCTCGGCGAGCTGATCATGTACATCTTCTTCATCGGGCTCGTCGCCGCGCCGCTGGTGTCGATTGCGTCGATCGGGACGCAGATTACGGAAGCGTTTGCCGGCCTCGACCGAATCCGCGAAATCCTCGACATGTCGACTGAGGACGAAGAGGACGAGAGCCGCGAGCCGGTCGAAAGACTCGCGGGAGACGTCAGATTTGACGACGTGTGGTTCGAGTACAACCCTGGTCAGCCCGTGCTTCGAGGCGTCTCGTTTCATGCGAGACAGGGGACGACGACGGCGCTCGTCGGTTCGAGCGGATCGGGCAAGAGCACGCTCATCAGCATCGTGATGGCGTTCAACCGGCCGACGAAGGGTCGAGTGATTGTCGACGGCCAGGACCTCTCCGATTTGCGTCTCATGGACTATCGGAGTCAGCTGGCGTCGGTGCTGCAGGAAAACTTCCTGTTCGACGGGACCATCACCGACAACGTGGGCTACGCGCGGCCAGGTGCCACGCGCGACGAGATCGTCGAGGCGTGCCGGATCGCGCATTGCGACGAATTCATCAGCCAGTTTCCAGAGGGATATGACACCGTCGTTGGTGAACGTGGCATCAAGTTGTCGGGCGGACAGCGCCAGCGCGTGTCGATTGCGCGCGCCATCCTCGCGAATCCACGCATCCTCATCCTGGATGAAGCGACCTCGAGTCTCGACAGCGAGAGCGAGCAGATGATTCAGGACGGCTTGCGCAACCTGCGGGCCGGCCGCACGACGTTTGTGATCGCCCATCGCCTGTCGACGATCCGGAGCGCGGATCAGATCCTGGTGCTCGAAGAAGGGCAAGTCGTCGAGCGGGGTACTCATGCTGAGCTGATCGCCCTGAATGGACGGTATCGCTATCTGCACGACAAGCAGTACAAGCTCGAGACCGATCGCTTCATCAACCCGGGAGAGGACTTCACGCCGGAACCCGAGAAGCCGAAGTCCGCGCCCGTGAGAGTGACACAGAGCCTGTAGGAGGCCGAACACGAATGGACGAATCGATGTTGCTCAATGGCGTCCTTCGCAGCGTGCTGGGAGGACGTCGCCGGCGATCTCGACGAGCGATGCGG
>Ga0310810_10006433_pt1 | contig 13278 bp, 11 predicted proteins | sample NCmetagenome_FD_207641 | JGI IMG/M metagenome (GOLD analysis project Ga0310810, IMG submission 207641) | Soil microbial communities from experimental microcosm in Duke University, North Carolina, United States - NC | ecosystem: Engineered > Artificial ecosystem > Soil microcosm > Unclassified ... | reverse complement strand
CGACGTTCAGGTGCGTGATTCTGAGCTCGCGCCGGTTCCACCGCTCCCGCCACCAGTAGACTCCGTCCGCGGCGATGAACGACAGGCTCAGTCCCAAAGCGACGGCCAAGTGCAGCCGCCGGCGGAAAATCAGGACTGAGAGAATCGCGACATAGAGCATCGTCACCTCGCGATAATCGGGTATCGGCACGGCGAGATTCGCCATCGGCAGGACGGCGAGATAATGAACGACGCGCTGGACGAGCGTCAGAAGCGGCTCGGTCACCGCGATGATCGGCGGCGCCAGCGCCGGCGCGACCAGGGCGCACATGCCGATCGCGAGGCCCAGCGGGACGATGACGAAGCCGACGAGAGGCACGACCAACGGGTTGGAGAGAAATCCCGCCCACGAGAGATGGCCGAAATGATGCGCGATCATCGGCCCGGTGCCGATCGTGGCGAGGATCGGCACGGACAGCGAGAGCGTGATCTTTCTCAGCGTCGTGCGCCAGCGGCTCCGCTCCTGCGGCAATTCGTCGCGCCGGCGGCGCGCGGGCCACCATTCCTCCAGCTTGCGCGCTCCCCAGACGATGAAGAGTACGGCGAGAAACGAAAGCTGAAACGAAATGTCCATGATAACGCCCGCCCAGACGAATCCGATCATGAGCGCCGCGAAGGCGAGGCTCGCGAAGATCTCTTCCTCGCGGTCGAGGAGAACCGCCACCTCGTAGACGCCGATCATGATCGCCGAGCGGACTGTCGGCACCGCCGAGCCGGCGAGCGCGCTGTAGAATAGCACCGTCACAAACGAGCAGAACGTCGCCACCTTGAGCAGATTCCACCTGAGCAAGGCGGCTTGGCTGAGCGACCCCAGAAAACGGATGAGAAAAAAGACCACCGCGCCGAGCATGCCGACGTGAAGGCCCGAGATCGACAGCACGTGGTTCACCCCCGCCGCGGTGAAATCGTCCCGCACCTGGCGCGAGATGCTTCCCATGTCGCCGACGACGAGCGCCTTCATAAGGGCCGCGTTGTCGGCGGACGAGAAGCTCTGCTCGATAAAAGCGCGGATCTCGCGGCGCAGCGTCTCGAGCGCCACCCACGGTCCCGGCGGCGCCCGGGAGAGAAACTCGACCCGCGAATCGCTCACCAGGAATGCGGTCGCGTAAATGCCGCGGCGGGCGAGGTACGCCGCGTAATCGAAGCCGCCGGGATTCCCGCTACCGCGGGGCACGAGCGGCTCGACGCGGAAGCGGACGCGGTCGCCGTAGCGCCAGTCGCGCTCGATCCTGCGGATCGCGAGCAGGAGGTCGCCGGAAATCTCCTCGGCGCCGGTCGGATGCCAGACGCGGAGCAGGCGAACCGTCCAGCGCGAGCGCTGCGGCAGTCTTTCCGGCTCGGCGGCAAGCCAGCCCTCGAGGTAAAGCTCCTCGCCGTCCTCCATGATGGAACGGATATGATTGGGAGGAAAGTCGGGCTCGATGAGATCGAGATGGCGGCGGTAGCCGGTGATGAAGAGGACCGATGTCAGCAGACAAAAAATCCCCCACCGCCGCCACCTCGGCCGAAAAAGCAGCGGCAGCGGCAGCGCGAGCAGCGCCAAAAAGATTCTCGGCGGCCGCAGCGGGCTTGCCGCGAGCGCCTGTCCGGCGAGGAGCGCCAGCGTCGCGCCGATGAGCCACGCCGTGGGATAGCGGAAGAGGAACGACGCCGCGGAGCGGTTATCCGGCGGCATCGGAGAGCGCTTCGGGGACCGATCGAAGGGCCTGCTGAATTTCCTGGGCGACCTTCTCGTTGATGAGCGGAACCTTCAGCAGCTCGTCCAGCGAGGCCTCTTCGATCCGGCGCACGCTGCCGAAGGCGCGGAGCAGCGCGCGCTTGCGCGCGCCGCCGATGCCGGGAATCTTGTCGAGCGCGGAATATAGCGTCCGCTTGGCGCGCACTTTCTTATGGTAGGTGATGGCGAAGCGATGGGCCTCGTCGCGCACCCGCTGCAGCAGAAACAGCGCGTTGGAGTTGCGCTTGAGCACGACGGGATTGCTCTGCCCCGGCAGGAACACGCGCTCTTCCGAGCGCTGGATCTCCGCGCTCCGCGGCGCGCGCTCGACGCGCATCTTGGCGAGCGCGGCGATATCGACGTCGCGGACGCCGAGTTCGTGCAGCGCGGCGATCGCCATGCCGAGCTGCCCCTTGCCGCCGTCTACGACGACGAGGTCGGGCAGATCCCCCTCGCGGAGCCCACGGCTGAAGCGGCGCTTCAGGACCTCGTACATCATCGCGAAGTCGTCGCCGCCGACTTCTTCGGCGACTGTGCGAATCCGGTAATGGCGGTAAAATCTTTTGTCCGGCTCCCCGTTAATGAACGTCACCATCGAGCCGACGGCGTGCGTGCCGTGGATGTTCGAGATGTCGTAACACTCGATGCGACCGGGATAATGCTTGAACCGGAGCTTATTTTGCAGCTCGAGGAGCATACGCTCGCGCTCTTTTTCCTGATCGTGGCGCTCGGCGTAGCTCTGGCGCGCGTTCTCCTGCGCCATCTCGACGAGCCGGCGCTTGTCGCCGCGCTGCGGGCAGATGATCGACACTTTCTTGCCGCGCCGCTCACAGAGATATTCCTCGCGCGCCGCGCGATCTTCGATTTCGACCGGCAGCAAAATCTCGTCGGGGACGAAGCGCTCGCCCTGATAGAACTGCGTCAGCAGCGATTCGAGAATCTCCTCGTCGGAGAATTCGAGGTCTTCGAGCGAATAGGCCTGGTTGCCGGTGAGCTTTCCTTGGCGCACGAACAGCACCTGAACCTCGATGAAGCCGCCCTCGCGGTAGAGGCCGAAGATGTCCTGGTCGGCGCCCCAGTGCGAGACCATGCGCTGCTTTTCGATCGTCTTTTCCACCGCCTGGATCTGATCGCGGATCTTCGCCGCCGCTTCGAATTCCAGCGCTTCAGCCTTGTCCTCCATGCGCCGCCTGAGCTCGTCGATGAGCTCCTGGCGCTTGCCTTCGATGAAAAGGATCGCCTCGCGGAGGTTCTCTTGATACTCGGCGGGATCGACCCCGAGGACGCACGGCGCGAGGCAGCGCTTGATCTGATACTGAAGACACGGGCGCGCGCGGTTCTTGAAGTTGTACTCCGTGCAGTTTCGCAAGAGAAAGTGTTTCTCGATGATGTCGAGAGTCTCCCGCGCCGCGATGGCGGAAGAATAAGGGCCGAAATAGCGGCTCCCGTCCTTCACGATCTTCCGCGTCGCCGTGATCCGCGGCCACGGATGGCGCAGGTTGATCTTGATGCTCAAGTAGCTCTTGTCGTCTTTCAGGCGGATGTTGTAGCGTGGCTTGTATTGCTTGATGAGATTGTTCTCGAGAATCAGCGCTTCTTTTTCGTTGCTCGTGAGCAGTGTCTCGATATCGCCGACGCGGTTCATCAGAAACTCGATCTGCGATCTTCCCTCGGCGCCGCGGAAATAATTGCGCACCCGCGCCCGCACGCTCTTGGCCTTGCCGACATAGATCACCTTGCCGGCTTTGTCGCGCATGAGATACACCCCCGGCTGGGCCGGCAGTGCGTCGAGCTTGTCGTCGAGGTTGGGGGGAAGTTTTTCGGGGCCTTCTGGCATGACTTAATAATATATCAAATGATTTCCCGCCGATTCCAGGCAAATATGACGCTTAGCCAAGCTCGCGCCAAGCACCTTGACCCCATCGTGTATAAACTGTAGTTTCGGTTCGCTCCAAGGAGTGAAAGCCCATGCTGAAAAGTTGGCCGGCTCTGCTGCCGCTTTTATTAACGCTTCTGCTCACTGAAACTTCAGCCTTCGCCCAAGAGCGGCTGCGGCTCGCCTGGGCGGGATTCAGTCCGACCAACAGCCCGATCTGGGTGCTCGAGGATCGAAAGCTCATGCAGAAGCAGGGTGTGCAGCCGGAGATCGTCGCCATCAACGCGAGCCCGACGGTGCTGCAGGCCCTGCTCGCCAATGAGATCGACGCCGCGAGCATCTCGGTGACCACGCTGGCGAGCTCGCGGCTCGCAGGCGCCGACAGCGTCATGATACTCGGCGTCGTGCCGACGTTCGTCGACTACATCGCCTCGCTCGCGAGCATCACTTCTCCCGAGCAGCTCAAGGGCAAGACCGCCGGCGTCAACCGCCTCGGCAGCACATCGGATCTAGGACTGAGGCTCGCGCTGAGAAAGCTCGGTGTCGATCCCGAAAAAGATGTCAAGATCATTCCGGTCGGCGGTACGGCGGAGCGTTTTGCGTCCTTATCGAAAGGCATCATCCAATTCACGATTATCCCCGAGCCTTTCTTAACGCAGGCGGAGAAACTCGGCTTTCACAGCCTCTATAAAATCGCCGACTTAAAAATTCCCTTCTGGTGGAACGGCATCATGACGCGCGAAGGGATCATCAAAGCCAAGCGGCCGCTGCTGGAAAAGCTCGTGCGCGCCGTGGTCGAGGCGATTCATATCGTCAAAACCGAGAAGGAATACGCCAAGAGTCTTTTCAAAAAGAACCTCGGCATCAGCGATCCCGAGGGGCTGGAGCGCGCTTACAGGGATTATTCCAACACCTTTCCCGAGGTGCCCTATCCCACTCCGGAAGGCGTCAAGACCATGCTCGACGACCTCGCGCATACGAACCCGAAAGCCGCCGCAGCGGATCCGAAGGCCTTCGTCGATCCGAGCTTTGTACGCGAGCTGGATACGTCGGGATTTATCAAGCAGCTGTACAAGAAATAGGCTTAACGCTGCAGTTGTCAGGCGGTAGAAGAAAAGTCCGATTCTACCGCCTACCGCCTGTTTTCACGAGAAGCAGGATCGCGCCGATCGCGATCGCCCCGACGCCCGCCCACTGCGGAACATTCACGGTCTCTTTTTCCTTGACCGCAAGCTCCAGCGGCCCCAGCTTCGCCTCGTGCGTTTCCTTCGTATAGCTGAAGCTCCCATAGATGAGCCCGAGAACACCCGCCACGATGAGCACGATCGCGAGAATTCTAATTGGATTCATAGCCGCCTCCTCCCATGAAACTGCCGCTACTTATACCATATGCCGCCGGACTGTCCCAGCTTTTGTTGAGTCGCGTGGTTTGTTGACAGTGGTTTCGGCATGGGGTTAAAGTCGTCGCATCTTCCCAGCGACGGAGGCGATTCCATGAACAAAGCCTGTCGATTTGGTTTGGCGTCGATTATCTCCTTTCTCGTCCTTTTAGCGTCTTCGCCATCGGCGACGGCGCAGGACCGCATCCGCATCGCCTGGGCCGGGGACAGCCCGGCGAACAGCCCGATCTGGGTCGTCCAGGAAAAAGGCTTTCTCAAGAAGCAAGCGTTGACCCCGGAGGTGATTCGCATCAGCGCGAGCCCGACCGCGCTTCAGGCGATGCTCGCCGGAGAAGTCGATGTGATCGTGACTTCCGTCACCACGCTTGTCAGCTCGCGCCTTGCCGGCGCGGACATCGTCATGGTCCTCGGCATGGTGCCGACGTTCGTCGACCACATCATCACGCTCAAATCGATCACGGCGCTGGAGCAGCTCAAGGGCAAGACTGGAGGGGTCAACCGCCTCGGAAGCACATCGGACCTCGGCCTTAGGCTTGCGCTTAGAAAGGTCGGCATCGATCCCGAAAAGGACGCGAGAATCATCACAGCCGGCGGCAACCCTGAACGGTTCGCCGCGCTGTCGAAAGGCGTCGTTCAGTTCTCTATCATGCCCGAGCCGTTCGTCGCCGAAGGCGAGAAGCTCGGCTTCCGGGATTTGCTCGACATCGGGTCGCTGAAAATCCCATTCTGGTGGAACGCCGTGCTGACGCGCGAATCGATTCTGAAGACCAAGCGTCCCATGTTCGTTAAATTCACCCGCGCCATGATGGAGGCCGTTCACTTCATCAAGACTGAAAAGGAAGCGACCAAGGCGATCTTCAGTAAGAACCTCCGTATCACCGACCCGGAGAGCCTCGAGCGCGCGTACCGCGCCTACGTTGGCATCTTTCCGGATAACCTCCTGCCGACGCCCGACGGCGTGAAGACGATGCTCGACGATCTCGCGCCGCGCGACCCGCGCGCCGCTTCGGCGGATTCGAAGGCGTTCGTCGATCAGAGCCTAGTCAAAGAGGTCGAGAGCTCCGGGTTTCTCAAGCAGCTGTACAAGAAGTAGTTTCATATGCCGGAAAACGATTGCGTGGGGAGTTCGTTCATCAAATGGCCGATCTTCGGCGCGGCGGCGGTGATCCTGCTTCTCTGTCAGTCGCCGGTCTCTGCCCAGGAACGGGCCCGCATCGCGTGGGCGGGCTCGACGCTGGCGCCGACCCCGGTCTGGGTCGGCCGCGACCGCGGTTTCTTTAAGAAGAACGGCATCGACGCGGAAGTGATCGCCGTCAACAGCGGCGTCACCGCTCTTCAGGCGCTGCTCGCGAAAGAGGTGGAACTCGCGGTCATTTCCGTGCCGTCGCTCGTTGCGTCCCGCCTCGGCGGCGCCGACACCACGATGATCGCGACGGTGGTCCCCTACTTCATGGATCAGATCGTCACGCTGCCGTCGATCACCAGGCCCGAGCAGCTCAAGGGCAAGACCGGCGGCGTCAACCGCCAGAACACCTCCTCCGACATGTCGCTCCGGCACGGACTTCGCCGCATCGGCATCGATCCGGACAAGGACGTGAAGATCATCGCCGTCGGTGGCAATCCGGAGCGCCTCGCGGCGCTTTCGCGCAACGTCATTCAATTCTCGATGATGGGCGAGCCGTTCACGCGCGAGGCGGAGAAGGCGGGCTTCAAAGTGCTGGTCGACATCGGCACGCTCAAAATTCCCTTCCACACCAACGGCATCCTGGTCACCGAATCGCTGCTGAAGAGCCGCCGCGCGCTCGCCGAGAAATTCACCCGCGCGATGATCGAGTCGATCCACTACATCAAGACCGACAAGGAAGGGACGAAGGCGGTGATCACGAAAAATCTTCGCGTCACCGACCCCGACAGCGTGGAGAGGGCTTATCAGAGCTACGCTCCGATATTTCGCGAGGCCCCCTACCCTGATCCCGAAGGAGTCAAGACGTACTTGGACGATCTCGCCCGGACCAGTCCCAAGGCTGCCGCGGCGGATCCCAAGTCGTTCGTCGATCCGAGCTTCGTCCGCGAGCTCGAAAACTCAGGCTTCATCAAGCGGCTTTACGGTAAATAAATTCCATCGAGAGGCTGTCATGGCAAATATTGAAGAACATCCTGGGCTCGGCAAGGGATTCGGCAGGGTTAAAGGCAAAGTGGCGATCGTGACCGGCGCCAACAGCGGCATCGGCCGCGCGACCGCGCGCCTATTCGCGCGCGAGGGGGCGCAGGTCGTCTGCTGCGACATTCAAGAAACGATCGAGCCGCGCATCGACAAGCTGATCGAATCGGACGGCGGCGGCGCGCTCTTCGCGCGCTGCGATGTGACCAGTCAGGCCGACTGGGACCGCGCCGTCGCGGCGGCGCTCGAGAAATTCGGCGGCCTCGACATCGTCTTCAACAACGCCGGCGGCGGCATCCGCAAGCTCATCCATGAGCACACCGATGAAGAATGGAACTTTATCTTGAATTTGAACCTGAACGGCATCTTCCGCAGCGCGCGGGCCGTGATCCCGCATTTTTTGAAAATGGGGCGCGGTAACATCGTCAATACCGCTTCGACCTTCGGCCTCCTCGCGAGTGAAAAGTACCCCGCCTATTGCGCGACCAAGGCGGCGATCGTGAATCTCACACGCGAAATGGCGCTCGACTACGGGCCGAAAGGCATCCGCGTCAACTGCGTCTGCCCCGGCAGCGTCGAGACCGCGCGCTTTCGCGGCATTCCGCCGCGGGCGACGCCGGAGTTCACCGACGAGCAGCGCGCGCGCATGGCGGCGAGCAACAAGGCGCTGCTCAGGATGGCGCGTCCCGAGGAGATCGCTTACGGCGTGTTATTTCTCGCGTCGGATGAGTCGTCGTTCGTCACCGGCCACGCGCTCGTGATCGACGGCGGCCAGACGCTGGATGCGTGAGAGGTTGTCGATTAGTCGGCGCGAACATCTTTCGCCTCGTCGATCACCTGCGTCAATAAATCCTTCAGCCGTCCTTTGTGCATGAATTCCCACGTGCCGAGGAATTCAAGGTCGTCGACGAGCCATTTGTCGTCTTCGCGCACTAAATAGACTCGATCCTGCCAGACGACTTTGGACTTGTCGCGCGGGTCGGTGTAATCGAGATCGACGGCGCAGACCGCCGACTCCTTTTCGATCTTGCACGCGCCGACTTTGTAGGATTCCGCGCCTTCGAAGAGCGAGGTGAACAAGTCGCCTTCGACGAGCGGAGGCGACTCGCCCTTGGTCGCCTTTGCGTAGGACGCCTCGGCCGAAGCCGCCCCGCTGAGTAGATCGGCGAGCGCCGGCGAGAGAATCGGCCTGAACTGCTCCTGCTGTTTGAGATCGGGAACGCCCGAAGGACGGACTTTGAGATAGACGTCGTAAAAGCGATTCGCCGCGTCGCGGGCGTCTTTCTCGGTGCCGGACGCGCCGAGGCAGCCGGCGAGAATCGCACAGGCGCAGAATAAAAGACGAGCCGTTTTTGTGAAAGGTTCTCTCACCGCCCCTCCGCCGCGCCCAGCTCTTCCGCCAGCTTCACCAGCGAGTCGATGTCTCGGGCTTGGCCGTTTTTCTCGACGTCGATGAACCGCACGGCCGGCGCCCCGATGATGCCGCGTTTGAACGTGCCGACTCCGATCAGCACCGCGATCTTGCGATCGCCTTTTAAACCGCCCGCTTGAACGCACATCGGAACGTCGCGGTCACGATCGGACGGATCGCCGGACTGCTCGCCGCAGTCGTTGACTTCCCATTCGATCGTCGCAGCCGGTCCGAGACGGTTTTGCAGCCATTCGGCGAATGGACTTTCGTCGAGACCTGGCTCCAGCCGAGCGGCCGGGATGCCTTTGGCATATCCCAGCGCCGCTTTTTCGAGATTAGGATCGCGGCTCCGGCAGCCGATGGAAAATAATAAAACAAATGCCGAGGAAAGAAAGGCGGCGACTCGCGTTCTGCGCCAGGCGCGATGCATCGGCGCTCAGACCGGCTCTTTGCCGTCCTGGATCACCTGCTTGAGCACGTCTTTGAGATGCCCTTTGTGCATGAACTGCTTGTCGCCGAAGTATTCGATGTCGTCGACGACCCAGCGATTGCCTTCACGGACGAGAAAGACGCGGTCCTTCCATGAAACTTTGCCGCCCCCGCCGCTTTGGTTGACGTTTGTCAGATCGACCACGCACATCGCCGAAGAATCCTGCACATCGCAGCGGACGATCTGGTAAGCGAACGCGCCCTCATCGAGCGAGGTGAAGACGTCCCCTTCGAGCCGCGGCGGCGCGGCGCTCTTGGGGTCTCGGGACGCGTCTTCCGATTGAGCGGCCTCATCGAGAAGCTCGGAGAGGCCGGTCGACATGACTTTCTTGAATTCGGCCTGCTGCCCTTTAGTCGGCACGCCCGAGGGGCGGACCTTCAAATAGGCATTGTAAAACTCGCGCACGGCGCTCTTCGCCTTGCCTTCGTCGCCGCGGGCGCAGGCGATGGCCGCCAGGAGCAGCGCCGCGGCGCATCCGGCGCGCCAACGGTGGCTCGACGCCAATCGCTTGCCGTTCGTCGTTTTCATGATGTTCCCGCCTCGCGCGCGAGCAGCGGGTTTTCGAGCCCGAGCTGCCGCTCCTCGATCTGCCGGATACGATCGCGCAGCTCCGCCGCGCGCTCGAATTCCAGATTGGCCGCGGCCAGCTTCATCTCTTTTTTCAGCCGATCGATCACGCGGGAATCTTCCTTGGCATTGTACCGCGCCGTCTTTTCCGCCGCCAGCGGAACCGTCACATAGTCCGACTCGTAGATTTCCACCAGCGGCGTGCCGAGCGAGCGGACGACGCTCTGCGGCGTGATGCCGTGCTTCCGGTTATACTCCGTCTGCAAGAGGCGCCGGCGGTTAGTCTCGCCGATCGCGCGCTTCATCGAATCGGTGACGCCGTCGGCATACAGAATCACGCTGCCGTTCACGTTGCGCGCGGCGCGGCCGATCGTCTGGATCAGCGAGCGCTCGGAGCGGAGAAAGCCTTCCTTGTCGGCGTCGAGGATCGCGACCAGCGAGACCTCGGGAATGTCGAGCCCTTCGCGCAAAAGGTTGATGCCGACGAGCACGTCGAAGGTGCCGCGCCGGAGCTCGCGTATGATTTCGACCCTTTCCAGGGTCTCGATGTCCGAATGAAGGTAGCGGACTTTGACGTTCAAGTCCTGGTAATAGTCGGTGAGATCCTCCGCCATCCGCTTGGTGAGCGTCGTCACCAGCACCCGCTCGCGGCGCTCGACGCGCTTGCGGATCTCTTCCAGCAGATCGTCGACCTGGCTCCGCGCGGGCCGGACAGTGACCTCCGGATCGATCAGACCCGTCGGCCGGATGAGCTGCTCCACGGTGATACCGCCGCTCGTTTTGATCTCGTAGTCCGCCGGCGTCGCCGAGACGTAGATGACCTGCTGGGTCATCGATTCGAATTCTTCGAAATTGAGCGGCCGGTTGTCGAGCGCGGAAGGCAGCCGGAAGCCGAACTCGACGAGCGTCTCTTTGCGTGAGCGGTCGCCGCGGTACATGCCGCCGATCTGCGGCACGGCGACGTGGCTCTCGTCGATGAAGAGGAGAAAGTCGTCGGGAAAATAGCTGAGCAGCGTCGGCGGCGGGTCGCCGGGATTGCGACCGGTCAGGTGGCGGGAGTAGTTCTCGATGCCGGGGCAGAAGCCCATCTCGTCCAAGAGCTCCAGGTCGTACATCGTCCGCTGCTCGAGCCGCTGCGCCTCGAGCAGCTTGTTTTCGGACCGGAGCTCCGCGAGGCGGAGCTGGAGCTCATCGCGGATCCCGGCGATCGCCTGCTTCATCCGCTTGTCGGTCGTGACGTAATGGCTCGCGGGATAAATGCACGCCTTGTCCACGCGGCGCTGGGACTTGCCGCGGATCGGATCGATCTCGACCAGCCCTTCGATGCGATCGCCGAAGAATTCGATGCGCAGCGCCGAGCTGTCCTCATACGCGGGGAAGATCTCGACGACGTCGCCGCGGACGCGGAACGTGCCGCGGTGAAAGTCGTAGTCGCTGCGCTGATAATGAATGTCGACGAGCTTCCTCAGCACGCGGTCGCGCTCGATCTCCATCCCCTCTTCCAGATAAACCATGAGGTCGAAATACGCTTCCGGCGAGCCCAGACCGTAGATGCACGAGACGCTCGCGACGATGATGGTGTCGCGCCGCTCGAGCAGCGCCTTGGTGGCGGAGTGGCGCAGCTTGTCGATCTCGTCGTTGATCGAGGCATCCTTCTCTATATAGGTGTCCGTCGAGGGGACGTAGGCCTCGGGCTGGTAGTAATCGTAGTAGCTCACGAAGTATCGCACCGCGTTCTTGGGAAACAGCTCCTTGAATTCGTTGTAGAGCTGCGCGGCGAGCGTCTTGTTGGGAGCGATCACGAGCGACGGCTTGTTGACGCCGGCGATCACGTTTGCCATCGTGAACGTCTTGCCCGAGCCCGTGACGCCGAGAAGCACCTGATGGCGCCGGCCGTCGTTGACCCCGGCGACGAGCTCGGCGATCGCCTGCGGCTGGTCGCCCTGTGGCTTGAAATCCGAAACGATCTCAAAACGACCTTCTTTTCGGTTCCAGGCCATCAGGAAAAAATATCAGGGCGCGAAGGCCGGAGCAAGCTTGCAACCTTCGGTTTTACAGACTACCTTCGAGTTGTTCCCCGCGAGGAAAAACGATGCGCATGGTTTATAAAGCCGCCGCGCTGCTGGTCGGCGCCCTGTTATGGAGCGGCCCCGCGAACGCCGGCGAAGCGAAAAAGGTCCGTCTCGCCTATGTCGGCTGGGAGGTGGGCGCCGCGATCTCTTATGTGGGCATCGACGGCGGCATCTTCAAGCAAAACGGCCTGGAAGTGGAGGAAGTCTTCGTGCGCGATCCGCTGAGCGGCGGCGTGCAGACGCTGATTGGAGCGGACTTCATGGTCGGCTTTGGCAATCCGCTGGCGCTCGTGCAGCCGGTTTTAACCGGCGCCGACATCGTCTCCATCGCCTCGCACGTGAGCGTTCAGCCCTACGGCATGGCGGTCGCTCAGAACATCGGCAAAGTCACCGACCTCAAAGGCAAACGCGTCGGCGTCTCGGAGCTCGGCGGTCGATCCGACCTGATCGCGCGCGTCATCCTGCGCCGCGCCGGGCTCGATCCCGTGAAGGACGTCGAGATCGTCGGCGCCGGCTTGGCGCCGAACCGCTTGCTGGCGCTATCGAAAGACCTCATCCAGGGCGCACCGGTCAACCAGCAATTCGCCGTCGAGGCGAAAAAGATCGGCATCAAGATCATCGATGTGAAGGAGATCCCCGCGTTCACCGCTCTGCTGCTGACGACGCGCTCGTTCATTAAGCGCGACGAGGATGCCGTCCGGCGCTTCGTCAAGGGTTATGTCGAGGCGATTCACTTCTATCTCACGCGCCGCGCCGACAGCCTCGCGATCATTCGCAAGTATTTCAACGGCTCCAATCCGACAGCGCTCGAGGGGATGTACGAAGGCTTCGCCGCGGACTTAAAGCCGCTACCGGAGCCCGACCGCGAGGCCGCCCAGGCGCTGATCGACACCGCCGTGATCGTCGACCCGAAGGCGAAGGACTTAAAGCCGGAAAGCCTCTTTGAATCGCACTTCCTGGACGAGCTCAAGGCGAACGGCTTCATGGACAAGCTCTACGCCGAAAAAGTAAGCTTGTAGCCGCTTCACACAGTTTCTCGCGTTTCACCGGCGCCGCTTCGTGCGCACCGGCCCGAAATCCAATCGTAGGAGGAAGAGCCGTGTCCCAAAACGAAGCCATTCTCTATCGCGAGAGCAACGGCATCGCCTCGATGACATTCAACCGTCCGAAGGCGCTCAACGCCATGAATCCGGAGCTCCTTCAAGAGCTGGCGGCGCTACTCGATCGAATCAAAAGCGACAGCACGGTCAAGGCCGTCATCGTCACTGGAACGGGCGAGGCGTTTTCGGCGGGCGCTGATATCCGCGTTCTCAATCGATCTACGCCGCTCGAGGTGCGCGAGTTCGCGCGCCTCGCGGTCGCGGTCAACCACCGGGTCGAAACGCTCGGAAAGGTCGTCATTGCGGCGCTCAACGGCTATACGCTGGGCGGCGGCTTGGAGCTCGCCGAAGCCTGCATGCTCCGCGTCGCCGTGCGCGGGGCCATGTTGGGTCATCCCGAGGTCCGCATCGGCGCGGTCGCGGGCTTCGGCGGCACGACGCGGCT
>Ga0310810_10006432_pt1 | contig 13278 bp, 14 predicted proteins | sample NCmetagenome_FD_207641 | JGI IMG/M metagenome (GOLD analysis project Ga0310810, IMG submission 207641) | Soil microbial communities from experimental microcosm in Duke University, North Carolina, United States - NC | ecosystem: Engineered > Artificial ecosystem > Soil microcosm > Unclassified ... | reverse complement strand
GGTTGCAGCCGCCATGCATGGCTGCAACCCGCGCCACTGCTTGGTTTGCGTGTTGCGTGGCCAAAATGCGGCTGGTATAACGAATCAACTGTGACGCGCTCCATCGAGCGCATCGCAGCAACTCGACCGGGGACAATCCGCGCAACGCGCCGCAGGGCGGACCCGATTCTCGAATCCATCAGAATCAAGCAGCGAAGCCTCGCTTCGCTCAGGAGCAAGCAATGAACAAAGCCGAATTCGTCGATGCCGTCGCCGATGGCGCCGAACTGTCCAAGGCCGATGCCGCGCGCGCGGTCGATGCGATGGTCGGTGCGATCACCAAGGCACTGAAGAAGGGCGACAGCGTGACCCTGGTTGGATTCGGCACGTTCGACGTGCGCAAGCGTGGCGCACGCACCGGGCGCAACCCGCGCACCGGCGAAGAGATCAAGATCGCGGCGTCGATGAATCCGGCATTCAAGCCGGGCAAGGCGCTGAAGGACGCGGTGAACTGATCCCGGTTCACGCAGCAAGGAAAGCCCGGCACCGCCGGGCTTTTTTATGGGCGCCAAAAACGCCGGCATTGCCTGCGCTATCCTGTCGCAGCGGGTGCTTAGCTCAGTGGTAGAGCGTCTCCTTTACACGGAGAGGGTCGCAGGTTCGAACCCTGCAGCACCCACCAGCGATGCAACCCACGCCTCGACGCCTGCGGTCGCGCAGCCCGCTGCGGCGGCCGGGAGCACGTTGCATCGCGGAGCGATTGCCGCGGCGCGGTTCGAAACCCTCAGCACACCATCGCAGTCGGCGTGATTCGAACGCCCGGACGCGTGGTTCCACGCGCCGCGGCGGTGGCGCATAGATCACAACGCAGAGCCCGCAAGGCAGCGGTTGCGATCGCACGGAGGGCTCTGTATCATGCCCGGCTCCGCGGAGTGGTAGTTCAGTCGGTTAGAATGCTGGCCTGTCACGCCGGAGGTCGCGGGTTCGAGTCCCGTCCACTCCGCCAGAGTCAAAGAAGGACGCCCCCGTGGCGTCCTTCTTCTTTTGCAGCCTTGCACTGCCTGCGACGCGGGCGGGAAGCGGGGTAAACTTCGCGGCTTCGCCCCACCGCAAGTCGACCATGCTGCAGACACTCCGCGAAAAGACCTCCGGCTGGATCGCTGGCGTCATCCTTGGCTTGCTGACGATTCCATTCGCGTTTTTCGGGATGGAGCAGTACCTGTTCCAGCGCAACGATACGTTCGCCGCCAAGATCGAAGCGCCGCCGGCATGGTGGCCGTCGTCGCCTGCGGTCTGGCCGCTGACGATGCTCTGGCAGCGCGACGAGATCAGCTCCGAGGAATTCCGCAGCGCGTTCGAGCGCGCGCGCCAGGAGCAGCGCCAGCAGCAGGGTGATCGCTTCGACGCGCGCGAGTTCGAGACCGTCGCCAACAAGCGCAAGGTACTCGACGCGATGGTCGACCAGCGCGTGCTGCAGATGGCCGCCAACCGCGACGGTATCGCCGTCGGCGACGCCAAGGTCCGCGAGACCATCGAGGGCATCCCGGCGTTCCAGGTCGATGGCAAGTTCGATCCGCAGCGTTACCAGCTGACGCTGGCCTCGCAGGTCCCGCCGCGCTCGCCGCTACAGTTCGAGCAGGACGTGCGCAAGGGCCTGCAGCAGGGATTGATTCCCGACGCAGTGCAGCAGTCGGCATTCGCCACGCCTTCGGAACTGCAGCGCGTGCTCAAGCTGCTGGGCGAAAAGCGCGACGTGGCGTACGCGATCATGCCGCCGCCGGCGGCGGACACCGCCCCGATCACCGCGGCCGAAATCCAGCGCTGGTACGACAGCCATTTGAAGGACTACCGGGCGCCGGAAACGGTGACGCTGGATTACCTGGACATCGACCAGTCGACGCTGCCGACACCGGCCCCGGCCGATGAGGCGACCCTGCGCCAGCGCTACGACCAGGAAAAGACGCGCTTCGTCGAGCCCGAGCAGCGCCTGGCCTCGCACATCCTGATCAAGGTCGACGCCAATGCCACTCCGGCGGTGCAGAAGGCCGCGCAGGAAAAGGCCGCAGCGCTCGCGCAGCAGGCGCGGCAGCCGGGCGCGGATTTTGCCGCGCTGGCGCGGGCCAATTCCGACGACACCGGCTCCAAGGCCGGCGGCGGCGACCTAGGCTGGGTGGCCAAAGATGCGATGGTCAAGCCGTTCGAGGACGCGTTGTTCGCGATGCAGCCCGGGCAGATCAGCGAGCCGGTCAAGTCGAGCTTCGGCTGGCACGTGATCCAGCTGCGCGAGGTCAAGGCCGGCAAGCAGGTGCCCTTCGAACAGGCGCGCGACCAACTCGCGCGCGAACAGGCCGACGCCGACCGCGAGCACGCGTTCAACGACCTCACCGGCAAGCTGGTCGACCAGGTCAACAAGAATCCGACGACGCTGGCGCCGGCCGCGCGCATGGCCAACCTGCAGGTGCAGCACGCCGGGCCGATCGCGCGCGGGCAGGGCACCGGCGTCATCGCCAGTCCCGCCGTCCAACGCGTGGCGTTTTCCGAATCGATGATCGAGGACGGGACCGTCAGCGATCCGATCGACGTCGGCAACGGGCACAGCGTGCTGATCCGCATTTCACAGCACGCGCAGGCGCACCAGATGCCGCTGGCCGAAGTCAGCCAGCGGGTGGTCGCCGCCATCCGCGGCGATCGCGCGGCCAAGGCCGCCACCGCGGCCGCCGACCGGCTCGTGGCCGCCGTGCGCGCCGGCACGCCGCTGAAGGACGCCGCTGGCGCCCAGCAGCTGGCGGTGAGCGAGGTCGCCGGGCTGTCGCGCAACATGCCGGTGCCCGATCCCGCTGCCGTCGAGGCCATGTTCAATGCGCCGCCGCCGGCCGCGGGCAAGGCATCGGCGGGCCAGGTCACGCTCGCCGACGGTCGCGTCGTGGTCTACGCGGTCAGCCGCGTCATTCCCGGCAATCCGGCCGAAGCCGGCACCGAGCAGAAGCTCTCGTACCAGCAGCAGCTGGTGCAGATGGCGCAGCAGGACGACCTGGAAGCGCTCGTCCACAGCCTGCGCAAACGCATCAAGGTGTCGGTCGCCGAGGACCGGCTCTGACCGATCACGAAAAAGCCCGGCGATGCCGGGCTTTTTTTTCGCGCTCAGGTCTCGTCGATCCCGGTCATGCCGAGGATGTTGTAGCCCGCATCGACGTAGGTGATCTCACCGGTGATGCCGGACGCCAGGTCCGACGACAGGAACGCGGCGACATTGCCGACGTCCTCGATCGTGACCGTGCGCCGCAATGGCGCGTTTTCCTCGACGTGGCCGAGGATCTTGCGGAAACCGGCGATGCCGGCGGCGGCGAGGGTCTTGATCGGCCCGGCCGAAATCGCATTGACGCGGGTGCCCTCGGGCCCGAGGTTGCAGGCCAGATATCGCACGCTCGCCTCCAGGCTCGCCTTGGCCACGCCCATCAGGTTGTAGCCGGTGAGCGCGCGCTCGGCGCCCAGGTACGTCAGCGTGAGGATGCTGCCATTGCGGCCCTTCATCATCGGCCGCGCGGCCTTGGACATGGCCGAGAGCGAATATGCCGAGATGTCCAGCGCCAGTGCGAAATTCTCGCGCGTCAGGCCGTCGAGGAACTGTCCGGCGATCGCTTCGCGAGGCGCGAATGCGATGGCGTGGATGAGGATGTCGAAGCCGTCGGGCCAGCGCTCGCCGAGCGTGTCGAAGCAGGCGCCGATCTGGGCGTCGTCGCTGACGTCGAGCGGGATGACGATGTCGCTGCCGTATTCGGCCGCGGCTTTTTCCACCCGCGATTTGAGCTTGTCGTTCTGGTAGGTGAAGGCCAGTTCGGCGCCTTCGCGGTGCATGGCCTCGGCGATGCCGGTGGCGATGGAGCGCTCACTGGCGATCCCGGTGATGAGCGCGCGCTTGCCTTGCAGGAATCCCATTGTGATGTCCGTTCTGCTGGAAACAGTCCGCTAGTGTGCCCGCGGCGGCCGATGCGGGCTACTCGCCGATCCCACCGTCGAGCCTGAGCACCATGCCCGGTCGCAGGATCGCCCGCGGCGCCAACGCGTTGAATGACAGCAGATCGGCCACCCGCAGCTTGTAGCGGCGCGCGATCGTCCACAGCGATTCGCCGCGGCTGACCGTATGGGTATGTGCCGCTGGTGGTGCCGGTTCGGCGGAAGCCACCTGCACCGGCGGCGGCATGATCGCCTGGGCGACCGGGTCGATCGCAGTCGCAGCGATGGTGGCGACCGGAGGCCCGGCGATGGGTGACGGCGCGGCGGTTGCGATGGCGGCATCCACGGCCGCCGGCGCCAGCACCTGCGAAGGCCGCTGCGAGCGGGCGACATGGCCGCCGGCGAACGCGGGGTTGAGGCGTTCGACCAGTTCACCGTCACGGCCGTGCGTCGCGGCCCAGGTATCGAGTTCGCGCGCGTCCGGCGGCAGCGCCACCGCCTGCAGCACCGGCACTGGCCGGTCAAGCGCCTTCAGCCAGGCGTCGCGATCGTCGGCTTGGTCGAGCAGGCACGACAATGCATGCAGCTTGCGCACGTACGCGCGGCTGATGCCCGACAGGGTGGTCAGCTTTTCCGGATCGGCATGGCGCGCGACCTGGCCACTGCGCCGGAGCGCGTCGAACACGCGGTATTCGCCGGCGTTGTAGGCCATCACCGCCAGCCGCCAGTCGCCGGCGAACATGCCGTGCAGGGTCTTGAGGTAACGCACCGCGGCGCGGGTCGAATCGACCGGCGACAGGCGGCCGTCGTAACCGGGGCGCATCGGCACGTGGTGGTCGCGGGCGGTGACCGCGATCATCTGCCACAAGCCGGCCGGGCCGCCGGCGCTGCGGGCGCCGGGCTTGTAACCGCTTTCGACGAACGGGATCAGCGCGAACTCGGTGGGCAGGTTGGCCGCGCGCAGGGCATCGACGACATACCCGAACAGCGGCAGCACGTCGCTGCCCGGCGACGCCATCCGGCCCGGCGCCGCGGCATAGAGGTCGCGCCAGCGCGGGCTGCTCTGGCCGTCGCAGCTCGGATCGGCGAGGCCGGCGCGGAACTCGGCATAGATGTCGCGGCCATTGCGCACGGTCGCCTGGTTGTCCGGCGGCGGTGGCGACTGCGCCGCGGCCAGCGCGGAGGCCGTCGCCAGCAATCCGCCGGCCAGCCATCGCGCATGCCGCCGCGAGGCGGTCATGCGAAACCGTCCTTCCAGCTTCGAAGGGCCGCGAAGGTTTCCACCCGATCGCTCGCCTCCCGCCCACGATGTCGGGCGACCGCATCGCGCACCGCCGGGCTGTCGACCCGCAGGAAGGGATTGGCGGCCAGTTCATCGCCCAGCAGGCTGGGCAGGGTCGGGCGATCGTCGTCGCGCATGGCGGTGGCTTCCTCGGTGCGTCGGCGCAGCGCCGGGTTGTCGGGATCGACCACGCGCGCGAACGCGGCGTTGGCCACGGTGTATTCGTGTCCGCAGCAGACCCGCGTCGACGGCGGCAGCGCGGCGAGCGTGTCCAGCGAAGCCAGCATCTGCGCGGCCGTGCCCTCGAACATCCGGCCGCAGCCCAGGCTGAAGAGCGTGTCGCCGCAGAACAGGTGGCCGTGGCCGACGAAGGCGATGTGGCTATGGGTGTGGCCGGGAATCTGCAGCACCCGGAAGCGCCAGTCGCCGAGGTCGACGTCATCGCCATCGGCCACGCGCCGGCAGGGCAGGTCGATGCGATCGTCGTTGGGCGCGAACACCGGCAACCCCGGCCACCGCTGCAGCAATGCGGCGGTGCCGCCGATGTGGTCGGCGTGGTGGTGGGTGAGCAGGATCGCCACCGGCTGCAGGCCGGCGTCGGCCGCACGCAGCACCGGATGCGCCTGGCCCGGATCGACGACGACACCGCGACCGGCATCGTCGGCCAGCGTCCAGATGTAGTTGTCGGCAAAGGCGGGCAGCGCCTGCAGGAGCATGCGGCAGTCGTTCCCGGCCCGGGGCGGGCCGCTAGAATGCCGACCATGCCCCCACGTTCACCAGCCGGTCAACCCGACGCCTCCCTCGACCATCGGGGCGGATGGTTCGGGAGCGCGGCCGGCCAGGCCCTGCTGCAGAGCGAATCGGGCAGCATCCGGGCGGCCCTCGGCGAGCGACCGGGGCAGTCCTGGTTGTGGCTGGCCCCGGCGCCGCAAGCCATTGATTCCACTGATTCGGCGCGCCGCGGCCTGCAGCTGCAGGTGACCGGCGACGGCTGGGACGGGCCGGTCCGGTGCGCCTTGCCGCTGCCGCTGGCCAACGAATCGGTGGCGACGGTGGTGCTCCAGCACAGCGTCGCCGTCGGCCGCGGCGGGGCGGAACTGATCGAGGAATGCGCCCGGGTCCTGGTGCCCGGTGGCCGCCTGTGGCTGTACGTGCTCAATCCACTGTCGCCCTACCGCTGGCGCTGGAAGGGCACCGGCCTGCGTGCCGCCGAGCCGATGCGCTGGCGCCGGCGGCTGCGCGAGAGTGGCCTGCAGCCGGACGGGATGTCGCAGGGACTGGGGCCGCGCTGGGGGATCGAGATCGCTCCCGACCTGCAGCAGGGCCCGGGCGTGCGTGCGGCCTACCTGGTGCGATCGGAAAAACGCAGCATCCCGCTGACCCCGGTGCGGCCGCGGGCGGCGCTGCGGATCGGTGACGGGGTGCCGGCGGCATGACGGCCCTTAAGGCGGTGGAGGTCCATACCGATGGCGCCTGCCTCGGCAACCCGGGCCCCGGTGGCTGGGCGGCGCTGCTGCGCTATCGCGGCAAGGAGCGCGAGTTGTCCGGTGGCGAGGCGCTGACGACCAACAACCGCATGGAGCTGATGGCGGCGATCGTCGCCCTGGAGACGCTCAGCGAAGCCTGCGGAATCACCCTCCATACCGATTCACAGTACGTGCGCCAGGGCATCACCGAATGGCTGCCCGGCTGGGTGCGACGGGGTTGGAAGACATCCGGCGGCGATCCGGTCAAGAATCGCGACCTCTGGGAACGCCTGCATGCGGCCTGCGCGCGCCATCGCATCGACTGGCGCTGGGTCAAGGGCCACAGCGGCGATCCCGACAATGAACGCGTCGACCAGCTGGCCCGCGCCGCGGCGATGCGCTACAAGACCGGAATCGAACGGGGAATCGACGCCTGATGCGGCAGATCGTGCTGGACACCGAAACCACGGGCCTGTCGTGGGAACGCGGCAACCGCGTGGTCGAGATCGGCTGCGTGGAACTGATCGAACGCCGCCCCACCGGCCGCACCTTCCAGCGCTACCTCAATCCCGAGCGTGAATTCGAGCCGGGCGCGCAGGAAGTCACCGGCCTGACCTGGGACTTCCTCGCCGACAAGCCCAAGTTCGCCGAGGTTGCCGACGAATTCCTCGCCTTCGTCGAAGGCGCCGAGCTGGTGATCCACAACGCGGCCTTCGACGTCGGGTTCCTCGACTACGAGCTGTCGCGCCTGGGCGAGCATTACGGCCGCCTGCATCTGCGCTGCCGGATCGAGGATTCGCTGGCCCTGGCGCGCCAGCGCTATCCGGGGCAACGCAATTCGCTCGATGCGCTGTGCCGGCGCCTGGGCGTGGACTGCTCGCACCGGCAGTTGCACGGCGCGCTGCTCGACGCGCAGCTGCTGGCCGAAGCCTACCTGGCGCTGACCTCGGGCCAGAGCGAGATCGGATTCGCCAGCGCGGTCGAGGCCGTGCAGGTCGCCGTCGCCACGATCGGCGACAGCGTCGCCGCCGGCGCGCGTCCGCGCGTGGCCGTGCTACCCGACGAAGTGCAGGCGCACGAAGCGCGTCTGGCCATGCTGCGGAAGAAAGCCGCGGTCTGCGTCTGGGACCTGATCGACGCCTGATCGCCGCGCGGCGGTGCTCCTGCCAGGAGCCGCCGCCCGCTAGTGCCGCCGCACCAGGACCACGGTGACGTTGTCCGAGCCGCCGCCATCCAGCGCTGCCGCGACCAGGCCGTCGACGCACTCCTGCGCGCTGCATTCGGTGTGCGCCAGCACCTGGGCGATGCCGCCGTCGTCCACTTCCTCGGTCAGGCCGTCGCTGCACAGCAGCAGCTGCATGCCCGGGCGCAGTTCGCCGGCCATGGTCTCGACGTTGAGGTTCTGCGGATCGGTGACGCCCAGCGCCTGGGTGACGACGTTGCGGTGCGGATGGCTGCGCGCCTGTTCGACGCTGATCGCGCCTTGGCTGATCAGCTCCTGCACGTAGCTGTGATCCTGCGACAGTTGCGCCAGCTGGCCCTCGCGCCAGAGGTAGACGCGGCTGTCGCCGACCCAGGCCACCTCGAAGCGGTTGCCGTTGACGCGCACCGCGACCACGGTCGTCCCCATCGGCAAGGCATCGTTGCGCTTGCGCGAGGCGCGGATGATTTCCTCGTCGGCGACGCGGATCGCCTGCGACAACGCCGTGCCTTGGCGGATCTCGCGCACGATCGTCTCGCGCGCCAGCGCACTGGCGACCTCGCCGTACTCGTGTCCACCCATGCCGTCGGCGACCAGCCAGAGGCCGAGTTCGCTGTCGCCGTAATAGGTGTCCTCGTTCAGCTCGCGCCGCAGGCCGACATGGGTCAGGTGTCCGAATTCGATCATGTGGTCGATCAGGCCAGAGGCATTCGTGGGGTTTCAGCGTGCTTAACGGAATCATCGGGGCCAAGCGGCCGCGAGGCAACAGAATGCGACCGGCTGCACGCGAAAGCCGGTCTCGGCTTGTGCGCCCCCGCCACGCGCCCGTATCATCTGCGGCCCTTCCCGGACCACCGGAAGGCGCGCGTCATCCGGAGAGGTGGCAGAGTGGTCGAATGTACCTGACTCGAAATCAGGCGTACGTGTAAGCGTACCGTGGGTTCGAATCCCACCCTCTCCGCCAGTCGCGCAAGGCCCCCGCATGGGGGTTTTTGCGTTTTCGGGGGATCGCGATCCGCGGCGGGACGCGATCGTTCGAAGCGTTAACATGACGCCCCGCGTTTTCCCGCACCGGTGCTGCATGTCGGAAATCCTCGTCCCCGTCTCCTTCGGCGAACTGCTCGACAAGATCGCGATCCTGCAGATCAAGTCCGAGCGCATTTCCGACGCGACCAAGCTGGCCAACATCCGCAAGGAACTGTCGGCGCTGGAAAAAACCTGGATGGCGCATCCGGCCGCGGGCCACGACATCGTCGAATTGCGCGCCCGGCTCAAGGCCGTCAACGAACGGCTGTGGGTCATCGAGGACGACATCCGCATCAAGGAAAAGGCGCAGCAGTTCGACGACGCCTTCGTGGAGCTGGCGCGCAGCGTCTATTTCGAGAACGACCAGCGCGCACGGATCAAGAAGGACATCAACACCGCGCTCGGTTCGGCCTACGTCGAGGAAAAGTCGTACGAGGACTACGGCGACGGCAAGCCCGCGTCCGCCTGAGGGCGATTCAACCGCGTTCCCAGGCTTCCACCGGGCCGTCGACGATCGCGAAGATCGGGTGCGCGATCGGCGCCTGCAACGTCCGCCATCGCCCGAACGCCTCCGGGCTGCGCGCCTGGAGCTTTGCCATCAGGTGTCGCCACTCGTGCGCCAGCTGCCCCGAGGTCGCATCGATCCGGATGATGCCCGTCGCCTGCGGCCCGAGTTTGCCGGCGTCGAAGCGATAGCCGCGCGCGAGCGATTCGGAGTGGACAGCGTGCAGGAACGTGTCGATCGCGAGCAGCGGCTCCGCCTGCGCCTGGAAGCGCGCCAACTGCGGATGGTGCCGGTAACCGCGGGTCAGGCCCTGCAGCACCTTGCGCGCGAGCAGGCTCTCGCGCCAGAGCGCGGTCAGTCCCTGCGCATCGAGGTATTGCGGGTGCAGCGTCCAAAGCCGCATCGTCAGCGCGTGCCGCGATCGCTGGCGAAACGTTCGAACGCCGCGATCGCATCGTCGACCCCGACGAGATCCATCACGCCAGCCGATTCGATCCGCGTCCCCCACTTGAGCGCGCTGGCCGGTTTGCCAAGGTAGCGTCGCGCGGCGGCGTCGTAGCGGTCGACGCAATAGCGGCGATCCGAATACGGTCCGCTGCGCTGCGGATTGGTCGCCGCATGCAGGCCGAGCACCTTGGTGCCCATCGCGTTGGCGATGTGCATCGGCCCGGAGTCGGGCGTCATCACCAGGTCGGCGCGTTCAAGCAGCGCCGGCAACTGCTTGAGCGTGTCCTTGCCAACCAGGTCCAGTGCGGGTGCGGACATGCCGGCGAGGATCGCGTCGGTGGTGCTGCGTTCGAGCGCGCTGCGGCCGCCGCACAGCACCACCCGCCATCCGCGTTGCGCGGCGTGGTCGGCGACGGCGGCATACCGCTCGGCGCGCCAGTTGCGCAGGACATGGCTCGAGCATGGCGAGATCAGCAGTGTCGGCGTGCCGTCCTCCGGCCACTGCGCCGCGGCCCATTCGCGCGCGGCCTCGGGCACCGGCAGGTCCCAGACGACTTCCGTCTGCTGCAGTCCCAGCGGCCCGCAGAAACTTCCGATCGCATCGAGGACGTGCAGCCCGGGACGATCCGCGATCCGTTCGCTGACGAACAATCCGTGCAGGTCCTTGGAACGCGAGCGGTCGTACCCGATCCGGCGTCGCGCCGGCACGAAGGCCGACAGCAGGTTCGCGCGCGCCGCCACCTGCATCTGCAACAGCGCGTCGTAAGGCGTGCGCCCGATGCGCCGTCGCAGCGCCAGCATTCCGGCCAGCCCCGAACGTTTGTCGTACTCGATGAAATCGACGCCTTGCAGGCCTTCGAGCAACCGGTGCTCGCCCTTGCCGATGATCCAGTCCAGCCGCACCAGCGGCCATGCGCGCCGCAGCGTGCGCACCAGCGGCACGACGTGGGTGACGTCGCCCAGCGCCGACAGCCGCAACAGGCAGATCGACCGCGGAACGGCCGCATTGGCGGGAAGGGCAGGGATCGGCATGTGCCTTGCTAGACTCGCTGGATGGCCGCATTCGACGCCAGCGAAAGCCTGACGCCGTTCCAGTATGGGCGCGACGGGCGCAATGACGGTTACGGCGCGATTCTGTTCGATGGCGAACGCGCGCGGCAAGTCACGCCGGAATGGTTTTCCCCAGGGTTCTGGGGCGAACGCGCGCGTCCGGTTGCGGCCGGCGGCCGCGGCGGTGCCTGGTTCATCGATGCCGACGAGGGCGGCATGGTGTTGCGCAACTACCTGCGCGGCGGCTGGGCGGCGAATGTCAGCCGCGATGGCTACATCTGGCACGGCGCCAACCGCGTGCGCAGCTTCGCCGAGTTCCGGCTCGCGCGCGCGCTGCATGCGCGCGGGCTTCCGGTGCCGCGTCCGCTTGCCGCGTGCTATCGACGCGCCGGCGCCACCTACCGCGCCGCCATCCTGATCGAGCGGCTCGAAGGCGTGCACTCGCTGGCGGAACGCGCCGCCGTCGCCGCGCAGGACGCGCCGTGGGAGGAAACCGGACGCCTGGTCGCGCGCTTCCATCGCGCCGGGCTCGACCACGCCGACCTCAACGCGCACAACATCCTGTTCGACTCGACCGGCCATGGCTGGCTCATCGACTTCGACCGCAGCCGCATCCGGATCCCGGAAACGGCATGGCGCGAACGCAACCTCGCACGCCTGAAGCGCTCGCTGCTCAAGCTGCGCGGCGGGCGCGAGCCGGCGCAGGTGAAACACGATTTCGCGCGCCTGCGCGGCGCCTACGATGCGACCTGGAACCGCGGTTACTGACGAGGACGTTGCGGATGGATTGGGCGTTGCGCTTCCATGGTGTCGGCAATTCGAGCGCGGTCGAACTGGGTTCGGCGATGGCGACGATCGAGCGCGATGGCCAGCCGTGGCTGACAATCGATTGCGGCAACGAAGGCCTCACCGCCTACCTTGCGCACTACGGCGCGTACCCGCGGGCGTTGTTCATCACCCACGCGCACCTGGACCACGTCAGCGGCTTCGAACGCCTGTTCGGCGCGAACTACTTCGCGACGCCGCGTCGCGACGACACCATGCTTTACGTGCCGGCGCCGCTGGTCCCGCTGCTGCAACAACGCATCGCGTCCTATCCCAACGTCGTGGCTGAAGGCGGCGCCAATTTCTGGGACGCATTCAGGCTGGTTCCGGTCGATGGCGCGTTCTGGCACGACGGCGTACGGCTCGAAACATTTCCGGTACGGCATCACTGGCCGGACACCGCCTTCGGCCTGCGCCTGCGCGGAAGCCTGGTATGGACCGGCGATACGCGGCCGATTCCCGAGCAGCTGGCGAAATTCGCCGGCGCCGGCGAACTCGTCGCCCACGATTGCGCCTTGCACGGGAATCCGTCGCACAGCGGCATCGACGACCTGGAGCGCGAATACCCGCCGTCGTTGCTTGCGCGCTGCGTCCTCTACCACTACGGAGCGGCGGATGCGGACGTGCTTGCCGGGCGCGGATTCCGCGTCGCCAAGCCCGGCGATCGCGTCGCCCTGGATGAACCGGCGGCGCTGCCGGTCGACCACACCTGAAGCAGTAACGGCGGTTTCTTGTTCCGGCATCGGCCGACGGCTAGAATTGCCGGCCCTGAACGCAGGCTTCGCCCGCATCCGGGTCCAGCGGAGAGGTGTCCGAGTGGTTGAAGGAGCACGCCTGGAAAGTGTGTAAGCGTCTAAACCGCGCTTCGGGGGTTCGAATCCCCCTCTCTCCGCCATCTCCGCTCCAGCTCCATTTCCACGCAAGTCCCTATGGTGGCCCCGTCGGCCCCTCGCGACGCTAGGTCGAAAATCCCGCCAGGGCCGGAAGGCAGCAACGGTATCGATCGACGCGTGCGCCGAGGTCAGCTGGCGGGGTCATCGCCCATCTGTTCCGCGACGCGGAACAGATCCCAAAGTTTGCCGCGCAAACTTTGGGCCCCGGGGCCACGCTTCCAATTTCCCCGCGGCTGTCGCCGCGCCCCCTTTTACTAAAAGGGGGCTATCCCGGTCGGAAGCCAATTGCGGCCGATTGCTCGCCGTTGGCTGACGCTCGATGAATCCGCGCAAATTATTCTTCGGCACGGCAGAATGCGGGGATGTCCTATCTCGTCCTCGCCCGCAAGTGGCGTCCGAAGCGGTTCGCCGAACTGGTGGGGCAGGAGCACGTGGTGCGGGCGCTGACCAATGCGCTCGACAGTGGTCGCGTCCACCATGCGTTCCTGTTCACCGGCACGCGCGGGGTCGGCAAGACGACCATCGCGCGGATCTTCGCCAAGTCGCTCAACTGCGAGCGCGGGACGTCGGCTGAGCCATGCGGTGAATGCAATGCCTGCCGCGACATCGACGCCGGGCGCTTCGTCGACCTGCTCGAAATCGACGCCGCG